>ENA-OPRR01001600-OPRR01001600.1-human-gut-metagenome-genome-assembly--contig:-NODE-1600-length-18058-cov-2.748653_pt1 | contig 18058 bp, 12 predicted proteins | sample MGYA00241796_ERZ501883 | MGnify/ENA primary metagenome ERZ501883 (study PRJEB25962, sample SAMEA2042406) | human gut metagenome | biome: human gut; feature: human-associated habitat; material: faeces...
GGTTTTTGTTTTAGCATTGTTTTTTATTCGGTGCGCAGGGCCACCACAGGATCTTTTTTGGCGGCGCTGCGGGAGGGGATGATACCGGAGAACAGGGTCAGCCCCATGCTGATGAGGACCAGGATCAGCGCCACCAAGGGGGGAAGGGTGGCGTTGAGGGTCTGGATGCCGGTGAAATGGTGGAGGATCATGTTGATGGGGATGCACAGCAGGTAGGTGATGAGCACGCCCAAAGCGCCGGAGGTAAATCCGATGATGAGAGTCTCCGCGTTGAACATCCGGGACACGTTGCTCTTGGAAGCGCCGATGGCCCGGAGAATGCCGATCTCTTTAGTCCGCTCCTGAACAGAGATCAGGGTGATGACGCCGATCATGATGGAGGAGACGATGAGGGACACTGCCACAAAGGCGATGAGCACATAGGTGATGGCGTTGATAATGGAGGTCACCGAGGAGAGGATCAGCCCGATATAGTCGGTGTACTGGATCTGCTCCAGGTCATCCCGGTCCGCGTTGTAGTCGGCGATGGCCTGCTCGATCACGTCTTTGTTTTCAAAGGAGGAGGCATAAAGGTTGATGGAATCCGGGTCCTCCAGATCCACGTACCCAAGTTCCGCCAGGTTTTCCTCCAGGGTGGAGTCGGAGAAGGTCAGGGCCTGGTCGTAGTACAGGGCGCACTGCTGGGTGGTGTAGGTCCCCACGGCTTGATCCAAAGCGGCGGCCAAGGCTGCGGGATCCTGGGAGGAGAGCTGCTGCTGAATCCCTGCGGCGTACTGGGCACGGTACTGCTGCTCCGCCATCTGGGCGAACAGCTCTTCCAACTCCTCGCCGCTCATGGAGGCCAGATACTCCTGGGCTTTTGCCTCATCGATCCCCGCCTGTTCTGTCATGGCGTTTCGGAGAGTGTCCTCCTTTTCCTCCCGGGTCATGGAGCCTACGGACTGCTCCAAGGCTTGGTCTACCTGCTCCTGAGTGGGGATGCTCATGACGGCCAGATAGGTCTCCGCCTTACCCTGTTGGTCCAGGGCGGAGACGTAGTCCAGAAAAGCCTCCTGCTTTTCCTCATCGGTCAGGTCTCCGGTGGTTTCCTGGAAGGGCAAACCGGTGAAGATGTCCGTGGAGGGGTTTTCCAGCTGGGCCTGAACGGCAGGGGAGTCCTCTGCCTGCTGGGCCAGGTATTCCGTCAGCTTGCTGGTATAGCCGATGGACCCGGACAGCATAGCGGAGGAGCTGTCCTCCTTGGGCCGGATAATTCCGGACACTTTCAAGCTCAGTCCGTTGTCGTACAGGTACCGCAGGCCGGTGTCGGTGAGGCGCAGGTCCACGTAACGGCCGGTGGCCTGATCGTAGGAGTAGCAATCGGCGTTGAGGATGGTCCGGTACTCCCGGGAGCAGATCTCCTCATAGGTCCAGCTCTCCTGAGCCGAGTCGGAGGCCACCTCTGTCTGATCCACAGCCGCCTCCATGATGGCGTCCATTTCCTCCTGGGGCTTCAGGCCCAGAGCGTAAAGGGCCATATCATCCAGTTCGTTGTTCTCGTCCAGCACCAGGACGATTTCGTTGTAGTCGTTGGGCCAGGAGCCGTATACTACTTCATATTGGTTTTCCAGCATGGGGCTGATCAGCGCCCCGTCATCCCCGGGGAGCATCTCCTGCCACAGCGTCATGGAGCTGCCGGTGGGGGACAGGGAGGAAAAGGCGTCCATCCCGCCGTAGCTGTCCCGGAGATCGTTCATGGAAGCCATGTCAATGCTGAAATATTCTTGGAGCAGATTTTCCATCAGCTCCTGAGAGTCGGAGCGGAGAATGGTGCCGTCCACAGATTCCGTGTACACCAGCAGCTGGGTGTCGTAAGTGTACTGCACCCCGCTGACCGCCTGAGCCAGAGGATCTTCCGGGTCGGACCGGCGCTCTTCCAGGTAGGTTTTGAAGGAGGCCAAGTCGTTTTCAATGGTCTCCGAGGAACTGAGAGCGTTGACCAGATTGTAGACCATGGGCTTCTGGTAAACGGCGTCCTGGTCGTGGTCACTGTCCGAGTGGGCCGCCTGGATGAACTCCTCCATGAGAGAGCCCAGGTCCATGGTTTGGGCCTCCAAAGTGAGGGGATAGGAGGAGAGGGTCTCCTCCTGAAGCTGGTCAATATAGGCGGTGGTGCCCTGGGAGACGGCGTAGATCAAGGCGATGCCGATGATGCCGATGCTTCCGGCGAAGGAGGTAAGGGCGGTGCGGCTCTTTTTGGTGAACAGGTTCTTTAAGGACAGGCCGAAGGAGGTCCACAGGGACATGGAGGGCTTCTTCTCCTGTCGAGCGGCCTCGGACCGCTGCCGGTCCCGTTCCTCTTCCGCCTGCTGTTCTTGAGGAGAGAGGGGCGCACTGTCCCCGGTGATGGTGCCGTCCAGCATCTGGACGATCCGGGTGGAGTACTGCTGGGCCAGGTCCGGATTGTGAGTGACCATGATTACCAGCCGGTCCTGGGAGATTTCCTTGAGAATCTCCATCACCTGGATGCTGGTCTCTGTGTCCAGGGCACCGGTGGGCTCGTCAGCCAGAACAATGTCCGGGTCGTTGACGATGGCTCGGGCGATGGCCACACGTTGCATCTGACCTCCGGACATCTCACTGGGTCGCTTCCGCAGCTGGTTTCCCAGTCCCACCTGTTCCAACGCCTCTTTGGCCCGCCGGCGGCGTTCTGACTTGGACACGCCCGAGAGAGTCAGGGCCAGCTCCACGTTTTGCAGCACGGTCTGGTGAGGGATCAGGTTGTAGCTTTGGAATACGAATCCCACCGAGTGGTTCCGGTAGGCGTCCCAGTCCCGGTCCTTGAAGTCCTTGGTGGACCGGCCGTTGATGATAAGGTCTCCGGAGGTGTACTGGTCCAGTCCGCCAATCAGGTTCAGCAGGGTGGTTTTGCCGCATCCGGAGGGGCCCAGGATGGAGACAAACTCACTTTCCCGAAATTGGAGGTCGATGCCCTTGAGGGCTTCTACCGGCTGTCCCCCGGCGGGGTACTCTTTCGTGACGCGTTTTAACTCTAGCATATAGTATAGGACTTCCTCTCTTTCAGAAACAGTGGGAGCCGCCTGCTGAGGCGGCCCGCTGTGAATAGACGTTATTATACCACACCTGCGGTGGGCAGGCGGCGCCCTGGACAGCGCACGTCCGCGCAGATTATAGGTGCTTGCCGAATATTATACCATAAATTCCCGTCATTATGTTATCGAACTGTGAAGGGAAATAGAGAAGAAGTCCATTGAGGTTACAGTGGCAGAGGTGGTCTGGTGAATGTGGTGGAAGATGGAGCGGTAGGGACTGACTCACCGGAAAAGTGACATTGAATGGTTACCTTTGTGCCTCTTCCGAAGACGCTGCGAAGGAAAAGACCGGATCGTTCCCCAAAAACATAGCGGATTCTTTGATTGACGTTGCGTAAACCGTAGCCGATTTTCTCGGAAGGGTCCTGAATGGACATATTGACAAGAGCTGATTGTTGGGGAGTCATTCCTGCACCAGTATCGGTCACTTCAAGAAAGAGGGTGTTTTCCTTACGGAAAACTGCCACCCGGATTTTGCCGGATTGAGACTCTTTTTGAGAGATTCCGTGCTGAATAGCATTTTCCAAAAGAGGTTGTAAGATCAGTTTAGGTACGGTAAGGGAAAGAAGGTCATCATCGATCTGATATTCAACCTCCAATGTGCCGTCAAAACGGGTCTGCATGATTTCAACATAGATTTTGGAATGTTCGATTTCCTGTTTCAGCGAGACAAGATGCTGACCGCCTGAAAGGGTCAGACGGTAAAATCTTCCCAGTAAGCGAGCCATTTTTGCGATGTTGTCGGAATGCTGCTCTAAGGCCATCCAGTTGATAGAATCTAAGCAGTTGTAAAGAAAATGGGGGTTGATCTGTTCCTGCAGGATATTGTATTCGGCTTTGTTTTTCTCTTGGATGGCTTTTTCCTCCTCCGCGATAGAGCGGCGCAAGGCTGTCAGCATTTGATTGAAGCTGGATTGGAGGAAAGTCAGTTCATCGTTGCCGTCTTCTTTCAGCAGGCTGTTAGAGCGGATTTCTACAGTTTTAATAAACTCGCTGATTCCCTCAATCCGGTTGGTGAGGTGTTTAATAAAGAAGTAAGTTGAGATTCCCGCCAAAGCCATGATTCCGCATGTCAAACCCATGATTCTGAGCGTGAGGGATAGAAAATCACGATAGAAAATGCTTTCGGAAACAGTGGTGACCAGCTTCCATTCATTATTTAGCTTGAGTGTCATCAATTTTCGGTTTTGGAACATTTGAGAAATGCCCGAGGCCCTAGAGGGGGAGACACCATTATTTTTGCTGCTTTGCAGATAATCCTGTATCACTTGAGGGGATTTGCCCAGACACATAACGATCTGATTGTCCGCAGAGAGGAGAGCAGCTTCGCCCTGGCAAGTGTCGTTGAGAGAATTAAGGATGGTATTGAGCTGATCTAGGTCTATAAAAATCTGCAAAATCCCTAGGACCCTGTCTTGGGAATACAGGTCGATTATAGCGCAGGAATAAAAAATGGTTCCGTTTTCTGCGTACCAAATGGGTGTCCCTTGAAGAGACTCTGTCAATTTACACCATTCCGTTTCCTGGATATCCTGCATGTCGAAGATATTCAGTTCTTCTCGAGTATAGATGGCATTACTATTGCAATACAATCGGATGGAGCCTATATTTTTATTCCAGATATTTTCTGTAAGAAGTCGGGAGAGAGAATAATAATCGGCGATCTGTTGAGAAAGGGAATAGTTGTCACTTTGCCCGCGGCGCAGAATGGATTTAATGGAGTCATGAAACAGAAGAAACCGGCTTCCATCCTCGATCCCTAGAAAAAGGTTGTCCAAGTTTGAGGCGGTCTGCTGACTGATGCTCTGAAAAAACTGATCATTTTTGTCTGTGATGGAGCTTGCGGAATAGGAGTAAAAAAAGGTGGATAAAAACAGAATGATCAACGCGATAGTCAAAGCGTTTTGCAACAGCAGCTTTGTTCTTAAGGGAATGAATTTTTTAGCATGTTCCTTATTCATGGCATGATTCCTTTTTCCATGTATTCTGAGGGGGAAACTCCAAAATGACGTTTAAAAAGGTTGCTAAAATATTTGACGTCAGTATAGGCCAACTTTTTTGCCACCTCATAGACGCGGTAATCTCCTGAAGATAAAAGTTGTGCTGCGTAATCCATCTTGTGTTTTGTAATAAACGCGTTGATAGTGTCGCCGGTCCCTTCTTTAAATATAGCGCACAGGTAAGTGGGTGCCAAGAATACTTGTGAGGAAATGTCTTTGATGGTCAAGTTGGCTTCCAGGTTATCCAGTACATATTGTTGGATCTCAGACACGATATGCTGTTTGCGGGATATTTTTTGAGAAAGGAAAAGTGTATAAAAATCTTGAAAGAAGGTTTCTACCAGCCGTTCGAAATCCTCCATGTACCGGGCTGTTTCCAAGCGGGAAATGAAGGAGAGAAAAAAGGCGTTTCCCTCCTGAGAAAGATAACGTTTGCCAAAGTTGAGAAAGATGTGGCTGCATAGCAAAATGCATAGGCCATGTATTTCTCGGATCGTGGCAAAAGCAGAGGAGGCTTCTGTGAAGATCTGCTTCCATTGACGGTTAGCTTCTTCCAGGTTTCCACTGTATACCAAAGAGGAGAGGGTGAGAAGGGTCTCCTCTCCCAAGGTATAAGTGCTTTGAGGAGCAGCCGGTCGGCAGTCGTCGTAGGACACAATAGAATTGGGGGAAAACCGAAATTGCTGCTGTAATCCCTGATGGGCATAGTTAAAGGATTCCTGAATGTTGAAGAAACCTTCCACGGTGGGGCCGATCACTGCAAACGAGGAGCTTCCCAGATATTGGAGAACAGAGTCTTGAATGGATTTGAGCACTTGGATAGTTTTTCTTTCATCCTCATTTAGCAACAAGATACAGGCGAATTCCAGGTTGCCCAGATGACACATATATCCAGTACCATTTTTTCGAAGGATTTCCTCGGCAATATTGGTGATTCCAACGCACTGAATGTCGTCATCTAGTTGGGAAAATCGTTCCCCTTTTTGAAAAGAGAAAATGGTGGTTTGATAGGAGGCTTCCAAATCAATGGGAGAATTTAAAAAAGCCAAACTGTCAAGCACTGATTGTTTGCTGGGATAAGTGGCGTACAGAACATGAGTGAGCAGCTGACGGGTCAAAAGAGGCGTGCTGATGCGGACCAGTTTTTCCATGGATTCCACATATTCCCGCCGTTCAGCCTGAAGGCTGCTTTTCTTTACGCATTTTTCCAAAGCTGCCAGAAGTTCTTGAGGATCCACAGGTTTGAGAATGTAGTCCGCCGCCGCGTTTTTTACAGCAGACTGTAAATAGCTTACATCTGCGAAACCGGTGATATAGATGACTTGAATATCTGAGGCGATTTTTCGCACCTCTTTTATCAGCTCGATTCCGTCCATCAGGGGCATTCGGATATCCGTGATGATGATTTCCGGACGGTGTTGAAGAAAAAGAGAAAGAGCCTCTTTACCATTTCGGGCTTCATAAACGGAGGAAATACCAAAGGCTGCCCAATCTATAGTTTTTACGATGGCGCTGCGAATGATTTTCTCATCGTCCGCTACAAGCACGTTCATGTTTGTGGTCCTCCTTTCAAATGGGGCTGGATACAGCAAAGATTTGGAAAGGGATTCCACGGAGCAAATCCCTTCCCAAACCTTGCCGCAAATGCGCTATATTATTGTGGAAGAGCGGAGCCTCCTTGATTCAAAAGGGTCCGCAATTTATGGGTGTCTGTATCCCAAACGGGGTGTTGACCGTTTAGGCACAGATATGCTGCCACACCGGCTGCTTCTCCCAACTGGTTTAGATTGACCATGACGCGCACAGCTCCGAACGCATTGATATCCGCGTTGATCATTCTGCCGACTGGGATCAAATTTGCGATTTTTGTCTGTACCAAAACACGGAATGGCACCTGGTAATAGGTGGCGTACTGACCGTCTGTTCTCCATTGATGAATCGTAGGAGGACTGGTGCGATCGTTGTGAACCCGCTCATATCCTGTCAAATACCGATAAGTAATGCCTGCGTTGTCACTGTGATGTATGTCAATGGGATATGTCCCGCAGGCAACGGTATCTGGGAAACTGGTACCGTACATCAGCTCCTCCCCAGTGATTTGGTAGCTGGTCTTATAATGCACACTGTCTCGGATGCCCAGGTGAGAATAGAGTGAAACTAGGGAGAAGGGATGCTCTGGAGCGTATTTTCGCAGAAGATCCATAATAGCGCGGATCTGCGCTCTGCCTTCCGATTCTGCTTCAGAAAGATCCTTCGCTTTGTGGCATTGCCGGTGGAATATGTGAGTGTCCGCATGGAAAGCAACTTCCGGCATTCCAGGGATGCTTCCACCCCATCCCCAGTCCTCAGGCAAACCAAATTCTTTCCCGTGTTTTTGAACCAGCTGAGAGATGGAGATTCCCTCTTCCTTTCCGTATAGCTTGAAGCAGGGGGTGGGAGGCTGAATATGGGTGTATTGATACTGACAAAGCCCTGTGTCCCGGGCGATGTCTCCATCACCGGAAGCATCGATGAAGAAATCTGCCAGAATGGCTTGGCGACCGTCTTTGTTTTCAACGATGATCCCCTTGAGTAAGTTTTCCTCGAGAATAGGAGAGCAGTACATGGTGTGGAAAAAGAGACGGATTGAGTTTTCCCGTGCCAAAAGATCCAGCTCTATTTTCAGCTCTTCTGTGTTCAACTCATAGGTGGCCAAACGATCTTCCTGAGTATACGTGGTGACGGCATCCACTTTTCTCAGGCGTTCGATCATTTCCTGGGTGAGACCTGCGATGATTTGCTGTTTCCGGTCTTCATCGGTCAATTTGTGCCAAACGTTGACCAAACTGGAGGCAGCCACGCCTCCCAAGCAGTTGTCCATTTCCACTACTGCCACAGAAAGACCTAGTCTAGCGGCTCGGATAGCCGCGAACATGCCCGTGCAGCTGCCGCCCACCACACAGAGATCCACTTGACAGCATACCGGTGTTTGACGGGCAGGTTCATGGATGATGTTCATTATTTTTCACTCCTTTGGAAAGACGCCTTGTTTTTGGCGTCTCTTTTTTTTAGCTAGGCACATTATAGAAGTTCTTATTTCCTTTTTCCATAGGTTTGGCAGGAGTGATGAAGATTACCATACACCAATCATAATTTTGTCTCCTTTTCATAATAGGAGCCTGTCAAATATAATTAACGCGAAGAGTTCCAGTAAAGGAAGGGAGAGGTTAACATGACTGAAAAGAAAAAAACAGGACAAGGTGTCCTTTTAGCGGTCAGAAAGGAATGGGATCTTTATTTAATGCTGCTGATTCCTTTTTGCCTTTTGATCCTGTTCAAGTATGTTCCCATGGGCGGACTGATTATGGCCTTTCAGGATTTTGATATCTTTCAAGGTTTTTGGAACAGTCCTATGGTGGGACTTCAGAATTTTAAGGAGCTTTTTTCTGCGAAAGAATTTCTTTCCGTACTGATCAATACGCTCTCCATCAGTTGGTACAAGATCCTTTTCTTTTTCCCGTTGCCCATTATTTTGGCTTTGATCCTAAATGAAGTAAAGTGCAGCTGGTTTAAAAGAACAGTTCAAACCATCGTGTATTTGCCCCATTTCCTGTCGTGGGTGGTTGTGGCAGGATTGACCTTCGACCTGTTGTCCAGCACTGGGACGGTCAACCTGATCTTGTCCGCCTTGGGAATGAAAACCGTTAATTTCCTAATGGAACCTGCATTTTTTCAACCCATTGTGGTGGGAAGCGCCATCTGGAAGGAAGTAGGATACAGCGCTATCGTCTATTTGGCGGCTATCAGTGCCATCGATCCTACGCTGTATGAAGCTGCGGTGATGGATGGTGCAGGAAAGTGGAAACAGCTGGTGTATGTGACTCTCCCGGGAATCGTTCCCATGATTGTCATGATGTTGCTCATTCGTGTGGGAACAGTGATGGATGCAAATGTGGAGCAGATCATGGCTATGTATAATCCAACGGTCTATTCCACCGGCGATGTGATTGGAACATACATTTATCGTATTGGCTTAGGAAATATGCAGTACAGTCTGGCTGCTGCCGCGGGGTTGTTCAATTCGGTTGTTTCATTTACCCTGGTGTTCTTCTGCAATTTGGCAAGTAAAAAAATCGTTCATCGCAGTTTGTGGTAAGGAGGGGAATGTCATGAAGGTAAATAATAAGATCAAACGATCTCCTAAAGAAAAGGCCATGATGGTAGTTATCTATTTTGTGCTGACCATATTTTCTCTTTCCACATTATATCCGTTTATCAACATCATTGCCAAGGCATTCAGCGGGTATACCGCTAATGTGACGGGAAGTGTGTTGCTGTGGCCAGTTGATTTTCAGACGGGAACCTTTTTCCGTGTAGTGACAAACCCCCAATTTTTCACCTCGTTTTGGGTCTCTGTGCGTGTGACCGTTTATGGTACGGTGCTTTCTCTGTTTTTTTCTTCCATGGCAGGATATGTGCTCTCAAGAGAGCGTCTGAAGGGCAGATCGTTTTTGACAGCGTGCTTTGTATTTACCATGATGTTCTCTGGGGGGATGATTCCCAATTATATCTTGGTCCGTTCCCTTCACATGCTGGATACCCTCCCCGCGCTTTTTCTTCCGAACGTAATCAGTGTGTACAATATGCTGATCATCAAAACAGCGTTTGAGGGGATTCCTCCCGCTTTGGAAGAGTCGGCAAAAGTGGATGGGGCTTCCAATTTCCGTATTTTTGTGTCCATTATGTTCCCGGTGGTGATTCCTTCCATTGCAGCTGTGTCCTTGTTCCTTGCCGTGGGATATTGGAACGAATACTGGAGCGCTATTATGTATATCACAAAAAATGAGCTGAAACCCATTCAAATGTATCTGTTGGATGTTGTCAATTACGCTTCTGATCCTCTCTCAGGAACAGAATCCACTTTTGCCTTCCAAGACGCGCCGGAGGGAATCAAATCCGCTACTATCATCGTTTCTACGCTGCCGATTTTACTTCTGTACCCGTTTGTGCAAAAATATTTTGTGAAAGGTGTGATGATTGGTTCTGTAAAAGAATGACGTTGCTCGTTTGTTAAATTCTAAAAAATGAATCTAAAAAGGAGGATAAACATGAAAGGTGTCAAAAAGATTTTAGCGGGCTTTTTAGCGTTGTCCATGCTGGCTGGATGCGGCGAATCTCCTGTTCAGAACAGTTCTACAGTGGAGGAGATCTCTCAAACGACTTCTCAGGCTGAAACGTCCCAGACTACGGAAGAAAAGCCTAAAATTAACATTTTAGTTCCTTACGCTCCTTTTGATGTGAAAACAGACAACGCCGTGAAGGAATTATCTGAAAAGACAGGATACCAGGTGGAGTTTGACACTTTGCCGGAACAGAATTCCAATGATCGTTTGAATTTAATCTTCAGTTCGGGCAATATCGATTATGACTACATCCGAATTGGAAGCGGAGATGTGGAAAAAAGTTTGTTTGTCACCTATGCCAGCCGGGGATTGTTGGAGGACTTGACGGAAAAGATTCCTCAGTATTCCAACCTGGAGGCTATTGATAAACAAGGGTATGAAGCTCTCAGTCAGGAAGGAAAGATCTACGGAATTCCCAGCACAGGCATGCCCTATGCATCGGCAACCAATGCCATCCGTATGGACTGGCTGGAAAAGGTAGGTATGGATGTGCCTACCACCAGTGAAGAACTGTATGAAGTCTTGAAAGCTTTTAAAGAGCAAGATCCCGGCGGTTTAGGAGAAAACAACATTCCCTTCACTGCAACTCCGGCTACGTTGGATGGCTGCGTTTCTGCAGCGTTCGGAATCATTTTCGATTACGAGGTGAGAGACGGCAAGATCGTGGATGCCAGACTGCTTCCGGAATATAAAGAGTATCTGACTTTTATGAACCAGCTTTATACAGAGGGCCTTTTGGACGCGGATATGCCTGTCAATACCGGCACAAAGCGTTTGGAAAAGTGTGCTAGCGGTCGCGTGGGATTCTATACTGGCGGCACCGATGAGGCCAGAGATCTGCTCATTGCGAAACGTCAAGAGGGACAGGATGGAACCTACTTCCAGATCATTCCTCCCTTTAAGGATGAAAACGGTGTTCAGCGGGCCAAGAGCTTGGAAGGATTGTTTGGAATCGGAATGATCCCTGCAGGCAATGATAAGGTGGATCATATTTTGAATTTCATGGATATTTACCTTTCAGAAGATGTGTTTGAAAGTATTATCCATGGCGAAGAAGGGGTAGACTATAAAGTCGAAGACGGGGAGCGTGTTCCTATTTTGCCGGACTTCGACAAAAACCGTGGCAATATGTATGCTCTGTTCCCGGTGCAGAATGGTGAGACCTATTTCCCGTTGTGGAAACTGCGCACAAAGAAAACAGAAGAAGCGGGAATGTATTTCCAGCAGGTGTTCGATGAGGCAGGGGACTATTTGGAGATTCGTCCTATCGCCTTCGCGCCCTCCTTTGATAGTATTTCCGATAAGGTGAAGATTGTTCAGGAGTATGCACTTCAGGAAGCCACTAAATTTATTGCGGGTGCCAGAAGCCTGGATGAATTCGACGCCTTCGTGGAAGAGATGAATAGCAAGGGCGCTGCGGAGATCGTGGATGCGTATAATGAATGGTACGAGAATAAGTAAAGACAGTGTAGGCAGAGCTGTTTGAAACGGATGTCCGAAATAGAAAACAAAAATCAGCGCGTACGATCCTATTAGATCAAACCAGTCAGCTTTTACCCCATTTGGGAGTGGGGAAAGGCTGGCTGGTTTTCGCTTTTCACCAGATAGTTTCCCAGAAAAAGCGAATAAGCCCGCAGGTGAGAACAAACCATATAGACAGACCATAGGCGTTTCAAGGAGCAAAGTGGTTTTGTCTAAAAAATGACAAGATTTAAATTCAAATTACAGCTTTCCGCCAAAGTTTTGGAAACTTTGATAATGGATTGACAAACGGCGGAATTGGTAGTATTCTAAGCACTGGAAATAGTTTGAGTCTTAAACAAAAGGCTTTATCACAGTTGAGGGTATTACATTTATCAAACAAGTGGAGTGTGGGAGCATGCAGTTTAAGTACCGCTGGTGGGGCAAAGGCGATATGGACGCCACCATCGGCATCTTCTTCGATGGCTTCTCCAAGATCCTGTCCGCTACGGGCATCATGCTGTTCGTGTTCGGCATGCCGGCGGATATCGTGCTGGGGAAGATCGTGCCAGGTGTGGGCCTGGCTATTTTTGCGGGCAACCTGTGGTATTTTTACGAGGCCCGGGCTCTGGCCAAAAAGGAACAGCGCCAGGATGTGACGGCTCAGCCCTTCGGCATAGGAGCCTCTCAGCTGACCGGTTGGCTGTACCTGATTATGGGTCCTGTTTACTGGCAGACCGGTGACGCGGAATTGGCCTTCCAAGTGGGGCGGGCGGCAGCTCTCATCGGCGGCGTCATTGAGGTGCTGGGCGGCTTCATCGGCCGCTGGATCATCAAGGTGGTGCCCCACAGCGCGCTGATGGGGAATATGGCTTCTTCGGCGCTGGTGTGGTTGTCCTTTGTGGGTATCGCCATGGGGTTCGACAAGCCCATTTACGCATTGCTGCCTTTCTGCATGGTGGTCATCGATTACCTGGGCAAAGCGGACAAGCGATTCCAGAAGATCCCCACCGGTGTTGTGGCTGTGGTTCTGGGGACTGTCATCGCCTGGTCCACTGGCAGCTTGACTTGGGATAATTTCACCGCATCCTTCTCCAACCTGGGATTTTATCCTCCCACCTTCTGCGGGGTGGATATCATCAAGGGCTTCAAAGGGCTGTTCCCCTTCCTGCCGGTGATCATCCCTCTGCAAATGAACAATTTCTTCTCCACTCTTCAGGGGATCGAATCCGCTAAGGCGGCGGGGGACCGGTATCCCGAGCGTCGTTCCATGGTGATGGACGGCTGCTCCACCATTTTAGGTTCTCTGTTTGGAAATCCCTTCCCCACCACGGTGTACTTCGGCCATCCCGGCTGGAAGGAGCTGGGGGCCCGGGCTGGCTTTTCCCTGGCCAACGCCGCGGCGTATCTGATTATCTGTCTTTCCGGCTTGACCGGCGTGCTCATGGCCCTGATCCCCACGGAAGCGGTGATGGTGCTGCTGATCTTCGTGGGCTTCTCCGTAACCGCCGCCACTTTCCAGGAGCTGGACAAAAAGTATGTGAACGTGGTGCTCCTGTCTCTGGTGCCCATCCTGTTCCAGTATCTCCAGACCCAGATCAGTTCTGCCGTACAGGCGGCGGGGACCACCCTGGACGCCATGACGGCGGAACAGTTTGCGGAGTTCTCCGTGCCCATCAACGGAATCCAGTATCTGGGCAACGGAGCGTTCCTTTCCAGTCTGCTGCTGGCGGGACTGCTTGCCTATGTGGTGGATAAAAAATACTTCTACGCGGCGGCTTTCGCAGGAGCTTTGGCTTTCTGCTCCTTCATCGGCATGATTCACGCTCCTTCGGTGGCGCTGTTCCCTGCGGAAGGCGTTCCCTTCGGCGTGGTCTACCTGGCGGCGGGAGCCTGGTTGGTGGCCAAAGGGCTGCTGTTCCGGCAAGACCGGGCAGGAGCTGGACCCCTGACTCAATAAACGGCATTTGCGCCCTGGAAAGCAGGGCGTGGTAACATAAGGACTTTTCACTAGGAGGAAGAAAAATGACGGACAGCGTAAAAATCCCACTGTTTAAAAAAGCGGACTTGGACGCTTCCATCGGCGTGTTTTTCGATGGATTTTCCAAGGTGATCGTGGCCGTGGCCATTTTGCTTGGCACCTTCGGCCTGGACGGCGCCACCGTGTTCGGCACCATGATGCCCGGTGTGCTGGTGACTGTGATCGTAATGAACGGCGGCCTGTGGCTCTACTATCGCCACATCGCCAAGAGCCGGGGCGACAGTAACCTGACTGCTGTGCCTGCCGGTCTCCAGGCTGGGCGTATGTTCATCTGGCTGTTCTCGATCATGCTGCCTGTGTACAGCTCCACCGGCGACGCTCTGCTGGCGTTCCGGGTGGGCGTGCTGGCTCACTTCGTGGGCGGCGCTGTGTTCATCATCGGCGCTTTCGTGGTGCCCCTGATCCTGAAGATCGTTCCCGCCGGTGCTCTGTTCGGCTCTCTGGCCGGCGGCGCCATGGCTTTCCTGATCCTCCAGTCCATGGACGGCACTCTGGAAATGCCTCTGGTGGGCTGGCTCTCCCTGATTGTGCTTTTCGTCATCTACCTGGGCAAGGTAAACACCAAGCTGCCCGCCGCCCTGATCGCCATTGTGGTGGGCGCCGGCATCGCCTGGGTCACCGGATCCATGAGCTTCTCCACCGTGACCGACTCCCTGTCCAATCTGGGCTTCTATATCCCCAATTTCACCTTCGGCATCTTCTCCGGAGAAGTGATCTCCGCTATGATCCCCTTCCTGCCCATCATCATTGTGTTCTCCCTCAATGAGGTCATTACCGGTATCCAGGCAGTGGAGCAGGCCAAGGAGTGCGGCGACACCTTCTTCACCACCACCAAGCCCCTGGTGCTGTGCGGCGTGGCCTCTATGGTGGGCGCCCTGTTCGGCAACCCCCTGGCTGTGGGCCTGTACTGGGGCTATCCCGGCTGGAAGAAGATGGGCTCCGGCACCGGATACCATCTGGGCATCGTGGTGCTGTACGCTCTGGTGGGCCTGACCGGCCTGTCCGCCATCATTACCGCCTTCATCCCTGAGGCTGTTGTGCTGCCCATCCTGGTGTTCGTTGGTATCTCCAGCTACTCCCAGGCTTTCGAGGTGGTCAGCAAGAAGTATTATCCCGCTGTGATCATGGCTTCTCTGCCTGTGGTCATGGACTTCATCATGGACAACGTGGCTGAGGGCAAGCTGCCCGGCTTCCTGGCCTTCGATAACGGCTCCGCCTTTGTGGGCCTGCTGGTGGGCTGCGTGTTCGTGTTCATCATCGACAACGATTGGCTGAAAGTGGCTATCACCAACGTGGTGGCTCTGGCTCTGACCGGTATCGGCATGATCCACTCTCCCGGCCTGCTGTTTACAGACACTTACAACCCGGATCTGGGATTCGTAGCCGCCTACTGCGTGCTGATCGTAGCATTCTTGGTGCTGCATTTCATCAAATTCAACCAGAAAGCCCATCTGGCCGATCTGGAAGCGGAAAAAGCGGCTGCTTTGGAAGCCGCCAAGAAATAAGTTTTGGAGGAGCGTTACAATGAAAACATTGGTCATCACCGGTTCGGCCCGTAAAAACGGCCACACCAACCAGATGGTGAAGCTGTTCCTGGATACCCTGGGCGGCGAGTACACCATCATCGACGCTTACCGCGTGGAGAACATTGCCCCCTGCAAGGACTGCCGGTTCTGCTGGCACAAGAAGGGATGCAGCATCCACGACGGCATGGACGAAGTCTACCAGCTGCTGGAAGAGGCCGACAACGTGGTTCTGGCTTCTCCCATGTACTTCCACTCTGTTACCGGCAAGCTGAAAACCCTCATCGATCGGTTCCAGGTGTACTGGGCCGGCCATGTGCGCAACGACATGCCTGAGAAGCCCTTGCGCAAAGGCGCTATCCTCATGGTGGGCGGCGCTCCCAGCTTCCCCAATCAGTTCCTGGGCGGCGAGCTGGTTCTGAAGAACCTTCTCAACGACCTGAGCACGGAGTGCCTGGGCGAGGTATGTCTGCCCAACTCTGACCACGACTCCCTGGAAACCCGCCCGGACATCGCCCAGCAGGTGGTGGAACTGGCAGAGAAGATGAAGGCCGCCAACGCCTAATCGGCGCAAAACGTAAAGTTTTCGCTCAAGCCTTTTTCAAAAGGCTTGCAGGGTGTGGGACAGCGTCCCACGACCTTAAACCGGCGCAGCCGGCAGAAAAAGCAGGGAAACAGCGCAGCGTCTTTCCCGGCCGGTTTCCTCTCGTTAGCCGGACTGAAATGAACATCCAAAAACGAAAACTCAACCATAAATCAACTATCAAACACAAGGAGGACGTTATCATGCAAGGCTATACCTATGTGAAAGGCGAACATTATCCCGTAGAGCACCTGGTTTTTGAGACCGCTCCCGAGCACGTGCAGGAGTTCCTGGAAGTGGACCACGAAGTGTGGACCCTGGGCGAGGCTGAGACCGATCTGTTCGATCACATCCCCTTCCTGTACAAGGAAGTGTGGGTCAACGACAACAAGCCCGGCGAGATGCACTTCATCTTCGTGTGGGAGAGCATCGAGAGCTGGCACAAGGTGGACGACAAAGAGCTCCAGGCCAGCCTGATCGCTCGGTTCGAGTCCAAGTTCAAGCATCCCTATAAGCTCACCCGCTGCGTCCAGAACGAGGAGAACTTCGGTATCCATCGTTACAGCCGCTTCGAGCGCATCTAAGTTACTTTATTTAGAAAGGATCTGACTGCAATGAAATTTGAGAATAAAGTGGTCATCGTTACCGGCGCCAGCTCCGGCATCGGAGAAGGCGTAGCGAAAATGTTCCTGGACGAGGGCGCCAAGCTGGTTGGCTGCGGCGTGGAGCCTGCCATGAAGATCCAGAGCGAGAACGCCATCTATGTTCAGGCCGACCTGACTAAGCCCGAGCAGGCTCAGAACGTGGTGGACAAGGCTGTGGAAGCCTTCGGCAAGGTGGACAAGCTGGTGTGCTGCGCTGGTGTCACCTTCATCGGTTCTCTGGAGAACACCGAGTATGACTCCTTCATGCGGGAACTGTCCATCAACCTGGGCGGCGTGTTCAACATGTGCAAGGCCGCTGTGAAGGAACTGGTGAAGAGCGAGGATCCCTCCATCGTCACCATCGGTTCTGACCTGGGCGTGCGTCCCATCCCCGAGCGGATCGGCTACTGCCCCTCCAAGGCCGGCGTGATCATGCTGACCAAGTGCATCGCCCTGGAGTATGCTCCCAAGGTGCGTGTCAACTGCGTGCTGCCCGGCCTGGTGCGCACCCCCATGACAGAGCAGCGCTTTTTGGATGCAGAGGACCCCGCCGCCCTGGAGGAGGCTTACGCTTCCCTGTACCCCCTGCACAAGATGGGCAAAGTGGCCGACATGGCCAACGCCGTGAAGTTCCTGTCCAGCCAGGACGCAGGCTTCATCACCGGCGAGATCATGAACGTTTGCGGCGGCAGCCTGATCTAAGGGAGGTTCACCATGGCTACATCCCTGTTCAAAATGCCTTTTGACCCTCAGCGTCTGAAGGTCCAGCGGGTCTACGCCAGCCCCGAACTGGCCCACTGCCAGGTGGAGACCATGAGCTGCCCCAAGATCCAGAAGATCTACGGCGACCTGAAGTTTTTGGAGCTCCATGAGGACCGTCCCTGCACCTACACCTCTCTGGTGACCTCCATCGACGGGCGCATTGCCTTTACAGACGCCCCCCAGGGTCCCCTGATCGCCAAGAAGAATAAGTACGACTCCGCCGGGGCCGACACGGACTGGTTCATCCTGAACATGCTCCGTGCTGTGTCCGACGGCGTGATGCTGGGCGCTGGCACCATGAATGCCGAGAGCGACTACACCTGCCACGTGTTCGATCAGGACATGGAGGACATGCGCATTGCAAACGGCAAGAACCCAGTGCCCTGGAACATCATCACCTCTCTGGACGCCACAGACATCCCCTTCGGCCACATCCTCTTCAACACCCCCGAGGTGCCTGTGATGATCTCCACTTCCCGCAAGGGCATGGAGCTGGTCCGGGAAAAGATCCAGAACGACGCTTACTTCGTGGACGCTCCCTCTATGGAAGCAGTCACCGAAGAGCTGATCCAGGGCATGAAGGAAGCCACCGGAAAAGTGCTGGTCATCGGCACCGGCGACACCGCCCCCGACTCCAAAGTGGCCCTGTATGTGCTGAAGAAGTTCGGCATCGAATGTACCTTCGTGGACGCGGACGCGCCGGAGGAGGAGATCGAAAAGGCGTTCCGCCCCAACACAAAGGCGTTGTTCGGTGAGACCATCGCCAACCCTGCCATCGCTGTGCTGGACC
>ENA-OPRR01001603-OPRR01001603.1-human-gut-metagenome-genome-assembly--contig:-NODE-1603-length-18013-cov-3.813676_pt1 | contig 18013 bp, 24 predicted proteins | sample MGYA00241796_ERZ501883 | MGnify/ENA primary metagenome ERZ501883 (study PRJEB25962, sample SAMEA2042406) | human gut metagenome | biome: human gut; feature: human-associated habitat; material: faeces...
CACACTGTTTTTCAGCAGATAAGAAAGAATCTTTAAGAAGTGAGACTTACCGCTTCCAAAGAAACCAGAAATCCAGACACCCATTTTATCCGTATAACTGTTGATGCCTTTCTCATAGTTATCGAAAAAATCCCGAAAATGCTTTAGCAGCTCTTTTGTTACAACATATTCTTCCAATTCCTGATATACGTTCTCTTCATCAGACTGGCCAACCTTGATAACGCCCTTAATGTCACGGTCAATCTGTTTCTCAAACATGTCTTTAATCTGCATTTTTCTTCCTCCGTATCTATATAAGCCTGAATGCCCGGTAATAATTTCTGGAATCCATCGTTCCAAATAATTTCAAATCCTGTCCGCTGTATTCTCCCGGATAAAACATCACAACCGGCACACTGTCCAGGACCTGATGCAAGTTATTTAAAATGTTATGACTGGCAATGATCGGATGACACTTGCCTACCCCTGTCAGAAATACCACACTGTCCGTTAAATCTTCCTGTAAGATCTTTGTGATAATCAAATTCCGTTCATCTGTCTCATCTAATCCCAGTGTCTCTACCAGGCTGTCTGCCATATCAAAGAATCCATTTTCTTTTTCCAGATCAAAGAAGGCTTCCAAATATCCTTCTTCCTCCAATACCTGAATCATCGTATGAAACAGGTCAAATTCTATGATTTTAAAATCCTTATTGCCATTGTTGACTCTGTCTTTTAAGTATGCAATATGATTTCGCACTTCCAGTTCTGCCCTTGGATCATAGTCAAACACATAATATCCAACTTCGTTTCCTAATCCTTTATTTTCACGGAAAGACGTTTCAGAGATTTTATCCTCAATCCGGTTCAGCCTTTCCTCTAAGTTTAATCCTGCCATCCTTAGACTCCCTTCACTGCCTTCAAGTATTCTCCCAGTCCATTTGCAGTCAATAATTCTTCTGTGCGATAGTCGACATGGATAAACTTGATGGTTCGCGGTTTAGCACTGCTTTCCAACAGACCTGCCTCAAACATCATTCTGGCAAAACACTGTTTCAGCTTCCGTACTGCTGTATCTGTCCATCTGGCTACCACATCACTCTGCATCGCTTTTTCAGAAAAAAATACGTTCAGGTCCCTGTCTGTAATTTCTTTCTCACCTAGCCGAATCTTTTCCGCATAAACTTCATGAAGGAATTCAAAGAATAACCGGCTGTCCATCAGAATCGCGATCAGATTCAAAATTTTCGCTGTCTCCACGTCACAGGTGATAAACGCGTGCAAAACCGCTTCCGGCAAAGCAGATACTCTCCGGTAAGTACCATTCAAAACTTCATAGGCCCGATACTCTGCCTTCACCTGATAGATGTTTTCTTTCCAGGCAATCTTTCGGATATCCGTCTTGCTGTAACCCTCCAGAATATAGCCTGCTGTTTTTCTGGATTCCTGCAGCCAGAATAATTTTGATGTAAGTCCTGCACTATATTCCATTACTGTCCACCATCCTTTGCTTCTTGAAACAACGGACATTCGCAATCCGCTTTCGCTACTTGCTCATGAACGCAGCCACCTTGCGGCTTGTGTTCATAATGGACAATATCTCCGAAATCACAATCCAGCTTCTCGCAGACTTTCTCCAAAACCTTCATGGAAACCAACTCGCCATTGGTCATTTTCGCCACGGTACTGCTGCTGATTCCCACCAGCTTCATCATGTCCCCTTTCTTCATATTTTTATCAATCAATAGCTTCCATAATCCATTGTATGATACTGCCATACGCTATACCTCTTCGTTATGCCAAACTTATGGTTTTCCTGTATTTTGAAAGTATATTTTATATGTAATAGGAAATGCCTTATCACGCTAATGTGTGAAAGTCCTTTCCTATCATATAAACACTTTGTTCTTTTTGTTTGGATACTTTCAATACATATTATTGTATCATACTATGTATGTTTCTTCAACGATAAGCACAAATAGAATCTTTGACTTTACGAATTATTCCTTTGGAAAAACTGAGGACTCAGCATAGCTTTTTCTGCCATTCTTTCAAATACATTTTCAATGCGTTATGACAACTCAATGCCTCGTTATCCGCATTATTTCCAATCAGGTAGCTCCATTTTGGTCAACAATACATTCCATCTTCCAGTTCTATTCCACAATCCGGAGGCGTTATCATTGCCACAAGCTTTTCCCTCTTGTTTTTCTTATGCTTCTTCATATAAAATTGACTTTAAACGCTCATAGACTTCTATCCCTTATTTCTTCCCAAACGTATGTAAAGAGCTCAGATAAATAATGTTTTTATTCCCCCGTTCTCAAGTAATTCTTGAATTTCACCCAGTCTATCTGCAAATATAGTAATTCCAAATATCTGAATCCATGCTTCTTACAGCCGTCGCCGTTCTTCATGTCTGTTTCAGTGTGTAACGTTCGCTGGAATTTTCTATTCGAAATGAAAATCTGCCACTGTACATTTTATATTGCGACCATCCTGATATAGCGGAATCCGCCGTGTCCACCTCCTTCTGACTGCAATGCCACCTCCCCAAAAGAACCGGCTCCCTCTCAACCCCTTTTCCCGGACATTGCGGATCTGGTCAATTCTCATATTGATATTCTGAATTTTCTTCCATCGGCAAAAGATATGCTTAGAGAATATAGCGGCTATGCTGCACTTTTAAAATAGATGAAGTAGTTTTTCATTAGAAATGGTTGGAAGGAGGCAGCAAAATTCGCTTGATGTGGTTCCTTCCGTCTCCAAAAATCGGAGTGGAAGATACCTGGGGAGACTCTGACATAGTTTGTAAAACAGAACAATAACGGAACATCTTTCATCACGTCACCCGTGCCTATTCCCTATCTGCAGCTTTCACACCTACAGATATTGATTCCTGACCACAACGGGTATAAATTGCAGAAATACGCGGAAATCTCAATCCACGCTACCACTGCTTTAAGCTTCGCAGACTGTTGGATGGGGTGCCCAGTACGTACCTACGAAACGCACTGATTACTCTACCGTGCAGGTAAGCAATGTGATGTAGAAAATTCACATGGTTCCACCACAACAAAACCCCAGTGTGGCAACACTGAGGTTTTCTATTCTCTTTTTGTTACCGCAGAACTCAGAACCATTGGCTGGTTACCGACTATTATCACCATCCAACCATTTGATGATATAATGTCAAATCACATCAGTCATGACGGCAACAAGAGATGATATCTGCTCTTACATGATTTTGTACATTAATTTTTTGCCGCTCTATATTTTGTGTACCTATACGCTATTGACTGGATCACTTTCAGCGATTCCATAATCAGTATTATATTTACTTTCAAGCCAACCGAAACTCTACGAGATTTTATTCTGGTTCTATTCCAGAAGCCATTTTTTCGTGTGAATCGAGAAACGAAAGTATAGAAAAATAAATGCAATAATTCTGAAACTTGCGTTTCCCTTTTATCATTTGCGCCTAATGGACAGATTTTTTTGTTCTTCCATAATAAAAGGCCCCCTATAAATTAGATTTCATCATATGAGAACCTTTCGTGACATATTTGCAAAAAAAGTTCACACCGCCGCCATAAAAACAAAAGCACTCTCCCTCTTAAATAAACCAGACAGATTCGCAGGAACTGTAATTTTCTTTTATGTGAATTGCGACTATGTTAAACTCTTTATAATCGGAGCATATCTAATTCTATCAGCCGTGAAGGAGAAAAAATATGAAAACTTTAGAGTTGAATCACAGAGAAACTATCGTAAAACTTTCAGGCTTAATCCTGATTATCGCTATTGTCATTCTTTCACTGAAAATGAGATGCGGCACGCAACTTTCCGTCTTTTTTGGTGCGGTTGCCTCTATAGTCGTCGCTTTTATTTTTCACACAAAAATGGACTTGATTTACGAAAATATGGCCCTGTTAATCCAACGCTGTACGATTTCTGTTTTCGTACTGCTGTTGGTAAATATACTCATCGGCATATGGATGGTGAGAGGTGCTATTCCATCCCTCATTTACTATGGGCTTGCCTTTCTGTCACCGTCCTTTATCGTACCATTCACTTTTCTTCTATGCGACATCCTATCACTTTTCACAGGCACTTCTTTTGGAAGCATTGCCACCATCGGCGTGGCTCTGTACGGCGTTGGCATCAGTATCGTCGTCCCTGCCCCTCTGATCGTTGGAGCAATCGTCTCCGGAGCTTTTCTTGGTGACAAGATGTCCCCTATGTCAGATACAACAAATCTGGCAGCCACCACCACCGGCACTCCCCTTTACTCCCATGTACATTCCATGCTTTACACCACCCTTCCGGCGGCCATTTTAAGCCTGATTTTATACACTTTTCTTGGAATCTAACACACTGACAGTACCTATAGCTCCGCTACTGTCAATCGAATTATGACGGTTCTTTCAAAATCATTTGATTTCAAATCATTTGTAATCATTCCTTTTCTGCTGCTGTTGATTCTGTCCTTTTTAAAATTTCACGTTATTATCGCCATGAGTATAACTCTCATTGTAAGTATACTTTTCGCCGTCGTCATCCAGGATGTCCCTTTTTTCTTTGTTCGAAAGCTGCGTCGTATCCGGCTATCTGTCCCACTCCGGCTATTTCCTTGTAGATGAAATTCTGTCAAGAGGTGACATAGCAGCAAGTGTGAGCAGTATTTCTATTGTGTATTTCTCCGCTGCCATGGGCGGCGCACTGCAGGCGTGCAGGATTCTCGATGTCTTTAAGGACACTTTACTTCGTCTGATTCATTCTGGCACCAGCTTGGTATTATCTACCCTTGCTTTTTGTTATTTGATGGTCTGTATTACCGGCAACCAAATGCTTGGAATCGTCATCCCTGGAATTGCACTTACTCCTCTGTATGACAGATTGCATATCAGCAGGTGGGTTCTATCTCGGTCCCTAGAGGACGCCTCTACAATCGGCGTGCCCTTGATCCCCTGGTCAGCGGCCTTTGCCTTTATCAGCAGTACCCTAGATGCAGATATGTCATATATCCCATATGCTTTCCTCTGTTACCTAGTACCTATATTTTCAGTTCTTTATGCAGTGACAGGTCTTGCTGTCTGGCATACGGAAAATAAAGTAGACAAGCCCACCTAAACTCTCTCCCATCAATTTTGAAGGGCGCATCTAATTGATAAAAATATAAATCAGTACTATACACTGTACAGCCAGCAATGCCGGTACACCTATGGCAAATTTGGACTTTCTGGTTTTGTGATGAAATATCCGCATACCAAGCAAAGCCCCCAGGGAACCTCCCACAAAAGCCAGAAGGAGCAGAACTCGCTCCGGAATACGCCAGGCTCCGTGCCTGGCTTTCCACTTATCCATGCCGTAGAAGAAGCAGGCGATGATGTTTACTGCCAAAAGATAATAAAACAAGTATTCCATAGCTTCACCTCTTTAAGCCCCCATCTTTCCATACAACCACCTTGTCCAACTCTTTTCGCGGTCTGGGCTTCGGTGCTTCGTTGGGGTAGCCAAAGCTCACCGCAGCCAAAAGTTCCCCTTCGGTGCCAAGCCACTGGCAAAGCTCTTCATAGGCAAAAAATATATCACAGATCCAAAGACTGCCGATTCCCTTATGCTCCGCTGCCAGCAGCATATTCTGAATGGCCGCGCTCACTGACTGGATATTGCACACCTCAAATATCCGCTCCTCCTCATTCATAGAAGAGAACAGCCCCTTTCCAAGAGAATTCAACACAAAGACGCTGACCGGGGCCTGCTCCATAATCTGAGCTGTATATTTTGCCCCGCTAAGAAACCGCTGGCTTTCAGGCAGAAGTGCTTCCCGTTTTTCCTCCCTCTCAATCCCTCTGCAAAACGCTTCCAGCATCCCCTCTTTTTCCTTCCCCATAACGATTACGAATTTCCAGGGCTGTCGGTTTTTTGCGGAGGGTGCTTTGATTCCGCTTTCCAGAATATCCTGGATGTCCTCCATTGATATCTCCTGCTCTGAAAATTTCCTGATGCTCCGTCTCGTTTCTATTTCTCTTAACATCCCGTATCCTCCTCTGACTTTATTAAGCTAATTATACGTTTCCCCCTTATGAATGGCAAGCATAGGGATGTACGCATCTGTCGGGAAATCATTTACGGCGATAAGATACTCAAAGATATTCATCCTGCTTTCTTCTCCTGAACGGCATGATACGCATATGATAGATGATTATTCCGAGGCTCTTTGAGCCACCTGTCCGGACATTTAGAGAGCTTCCGCACTGTAATATTCAATAAAGGACACGTACAGAGTGAAAGAGGTGCCGGACACGATTGAATCCACAAACAGAAAGCTTTTTATGGTCTTAACATTTCATCACCTTTACAACGTTTCTAACGTCTTCTGCTGCATCTCCCAGACAAAAAAAGGCCCTAAAGGATGACTCCTTTAAGGTCTGATTTCACCCCTATTTCTCTCACACTTTTTGTGTCTGTCATTTACCTCTAGGATAACGGATTTCATCAAAAATACACAATCGAAGGTTGGCAAATGACATCTGATTATCACTTCCCTATAACCATAATAAATGTAAAATATTTATCTATTTTTGTATATTTTGTTATAAAAGCAAAGGACAGACGTTACCTGCCCCTATGCTTCTCTTTCCTTTTTTGCTGTTTTAATTCAAATTGCCGCTGTTTCTCCGCCTCCCGTTGTTCCCGGCTCATAGTCTTACGCTTAGTTTTTAACTGCTCCCGCTGCAATTTCAAAGCCTGCTGTGACCTTGTACCTATTCCAGTGTTCTGTACCTGTTTTCGTACTTGTCTCTGTATCCGTTTCGGATTACGCCCAGCCTCCTTTACATCAGTTGCCACAGCCGGACTAAATCTTAACTGATAATAATTTTTCAAGACAAAATCACATACCTCATAGTCTTTCGGTTCCGCACCAAACGTAACCTTGCATACAGAGAGCTTTCCCTCCGATGTGCATTCAAAAATGCCGACCCAAAAAGGTTCCTCAAAAAATACTGTCAATCTGCCTGATACTTTGTCCATGACAATTCCTCCTTAAATGCTTGTAATGAACAAAGAACGGACGACCCTAAGGAGGGAGGGTTACTTACACCGAACGGTGCGGCCGGGCTACCTACCGACTCTGCAAGAGATTGCCTCTTACGTTGCGTTTTTATCTTTGCCCCTTGATTTTACCACTTATTCTAATATTTATCTATACCAATTGAGAGTGCAACAAATAAATCATTTTCAAATATACCTACTCCTTTTTGTTAAGCTTATCATTCTTACTAAACTATATATTTCTAATATGTTTTTGTTTCCGTACTATTTGACATATGCTACACTATGAAAAACAGAATGGCATTTTATAAGGAGAATTTTATGGAATATTCTATACGGAAAATGACAGTGTCAGAATATCCAATGTTGAATGATTTTCTATACGAAACTATTTTTATTCCAGATGGAATCGAACCACCACCTAGAAATATTATTACTTCTCCCGAATTGCTGATTTATGTTGATCGTTTCGGAGAATTAAAAGATGATTTTGCATTAGTTGCAGAAGTAGAGAAAAAAGTCGTCGGTGCTGTCTGGGTACGCATTATGAATGATTACGGGCATATTGATGATAAAACTCCCTCCCTTGCAATTTCCCTATACAAAGAATATCGAGGACAAGGGATAGGAACCGATATGATGAAAGAAATGTTGTCTTTGTTGAAAGCACATGGTTACAAACGTGTTCCCCTTTCCGTTCAAAAGATTAATTATGCGGTTGAAATGTATCGAAAAATCGGTTTTGATATTGTACGGGGAAACGAAGAAGAATGGATTATGCTATGGCAGGAGGGCAAACATTGATATACTATATAAACGCATACACAACACTATCAGTGCCGTCCTGAGCATTTGATTCTCAATAGGACGGGTACCAGTCGGACAAACGGTATATATTTGTTTTAGCGTGTGCCGCCATTCCTGTTTGTAGAAATGCACCAGCGGTAATATGAAAAATTTTCAGAGGATAAATACTTTGAGTAGAAAATCAATTGGCCCGCTTACAGCAATAGCATTGATGAGGGCTTCTCTAACGGCAAAGCACTTATTCAAAATATAACCGATATAGAAATTGCTATCCATAAATATCTAAATTTAAAATTTGAAAAAGAAAATCTATTTATTCAATAAACAGATCTCAAAAAGACATCACATTAACATCACAGATTGAAAAAAAGTCCCGAGACCCCTTTATTTTCAAGGGTTCTCGGGATTTGCTAATTATTCAAACTCAATTTCCACTCGTATGGTTTTCTATAATATCAGCTATTTCCCACGTTTTTAACGCAGTATGATATATCATTTTACGTTTATTATCTTGTCTGTACCTATTTTTAGTACCATCTTAGTGCCACATTCCCATTTTGGGAATCTGCTTCAAGGCTGCCACAACCGCAGAAAAACCCCTTACATCTCTGATCTGGTAAGTTAAGCGGTGACCATTTCGTTCACCCCTGCCCCGCTGCCTTACTCTATCGGCCCTCCTGATCGCTTTTCCTGCCGTTGGGTCATGATATCCCTCATGGTTTCTCATCTCCATCCCAAAACCTCTCTTTCCACAGCACTGTACCATGTCCGTTTAAAGCTCTCTAGCCCTACATGGCGAATAGGCGCCGCTGCTAGATACTGGTCATAGTACTGCTTATATTGATACCTGTGTACCCGCTGCCTCAGGGTCCTCATTGCCTGCTGGTTAAGCTGTGCAGCCCGGCTTATACTCACACCAAGACGCTTCCCCACTTCATTCAGGGTGGTTTCCTCCTGATAGCGCATACGGACAACCACGGGCAGCCTGTCCGGCAGCTCATCCACCGATCTCCACAGCTCCTCTTTCATCCGCTCCCTGTCCAGACGAGCGGCAGCCTCTTCCTCCAAGTCTTCCTCTGAGGCAATACTTTCTTCCAGAGTGAGGTCCTCTGTACCTGGCAGCAGTTCATTCAGGCTCTGTATCTGCCCCATACTGGCTGCCCGTTTCAGCTTCCTGATCTTCTCCTCATTCACGCCTAAAAGCCCGCACAACTCCCGATCAGAGGCTTCATAACCATATCTTTTCAAAAAGTCACTCTTAGTCTTCTGGTACTGCCGTACCTCATCACCAAGATATGAGGGCAGCCGCACCGGCTTATTCTGGTCAACATACCGGCGCATCCTTGTCTTTATCCAAAACGATGCATAGCTTAGGAAGGGGACCTCTCTGGTGACATCATAACCCCTCACAGCCTCGCACAGTGCCAGATATCCCTCTTGCTTCAGATCATCCATCTCTGCCTGCCCTGCATAAATCAGCGCCAGCTTTCCAATGAATCCCTCATTCTGCTGCCAGAGCAGACTCATATTTTCTGCCTCGTCTATGCCGTCCTGAATCAGTACTACAAGCTGCTCATTCGTCATAATACCACCTCTTACCCTATCCCATTTATAAGAAGATCAGGCCCCATACCTCCCTTCTGGAAGCACAGGGCCCGTTGTCAGTTACTTACCGGCCGGTAAAGCCTGATAATAGATTGCTTTTGCTTTATTCTCCAACACAAACGCGTCATAGACAATACGCCCCTCTACCAATGACCCACTAAGGCCCGGCGGATTCTGATGTGTTTTATAGCTCTCTAGCTTAGTAGGTGCAACTGTCGCACAGGGATGGACAACCATAAAACCAAATTTCTCCGGCAGGCGTTTTGCAGATACTTTGAGCACGTCCAGCCCGTCCAGATTTCCAACAAAACCAACGCTCCGTTTGCTTTCATCCAGCACCGCGCGGACCATATCCTGATATCTTCCTGCGCTGTCCTTACTGGTCTTCATCAGAAGCAAAGTCTCCGGTGTTACGACTAGAATCCGTCCAGTCTCTGGCACATCTGCATTATCCAGAGCCGTGTTTGCCATAAAAATCTCATCGTAAATATTAGAGGAAGTCAATTCTTTTTCTGCCGGCTTATTCCCTGCCCCTTCACAGATTTTCCCTAATACATAGGTGTCTACTTCCGGAATCACCACTTCTCTCATCTGTCTGCTCAATGCAGTGGCCGCTTCCAGCTGGCCCTCGGTCTCCTCCGTGTCAAGCGTATCAATCGCAAAGGTAAAAGAACGGTCTTGGGACAGCTCTTTTCGTTCTGTCGTCGCGTTCAGCGCCTCTACCGCCCCATAGCGTGACCAATTCCCCCCAGTGGCTCCGGTACGGCCATAATCGTTCATTTTTCCGGTACTGATCTTATAGATCTTCACAGAGTGCGCACCAGAAAATGAAAAATCCTGATTTGTAAGATATTCTTTTTTACTCTCCTGTGTGAACTGTTCATCCACATAAGGGAGATATTTCTCAACTAACTCTATTGCCATCTATCATCTTCCTTTCAGGCCCATCGCTTTCCTGATTTCATCACTTCCGGTTTCTTTCCCCGTCACAGAAGAAGGGCCGGATCCGACGCCTGTACTCATTATTCTGTAAGGCCTATCAGATGAATTTTTGAAATAGGTGCTGATGAGCTTTATACTCTCTTCCATTTCTTCTTTATTTCCACATTTCACCAGGGGCAGCAGCTCCTTCGGTATTTCCGCATCTGCCAGCTTTTCCCTGGCATCCAGACGAAGCTCCCGCTCATTTAACGCCTGCTCCCGTCTGTCATGTTCAGAAGTATCCGGCAGATTCTTGGCCCTTGCGAGCCGCTCCCTGACGATCTTATTCACTTCTTCCTGGGTGAACAGTTTTTCCTCCGGCTGCTGGGTAGCTCCTGGCTGCTGGCCGCTTGGTTCCTGCTGCTGAGTAGCGCCCTGCTGCTGTTCCTGTGCCATGTTCTGGCCTTCCACACTCTGATGCTCCATGTGTATCTCCTTTCCCCGTTTACCGCCCGGTCGGCTATATAAATGCAATGAAGATATTCAGACAAATAAAAAAGGCGCAGAAACAACTTTTAGACATTTCTGTCTGTAAGTTATTCCCACGCCCTTGAAGGCTTACACTGTTGTGCGGTACTGCCTTTATTTGTCTGGTTCTATTATACCAGATCTTTCAGAAAGCAACAACTTATTTCAGCCATACATAAGCCTTTTTATATTTCCCTTGCTGGTTCTTTGACACCTTGCAGGATTTCACTCTTTCCCCCAGGATGCAAAGTACCAAGTCCAGGTCTTCCTGCGTCTGGTAGGATACTTTCAGCTTCACGGGCAGTCTCTCAATCTTGGCATCCATCCGGTCACCTTCTTTCGCAATGATATAGTCGCTGCGGCAGTATTGGTAGCACGCCGCAGCTTTTCACGATCTCAACAAAGTACTAGCATATCTTTTTTTATTTCAGGTTTTTTCAGGTTTTTGTTGGGTTTTGTCGGGTTTTTTCACGGTCTGTGTAGTAGTATCATCTTTCGATTTGAGTCCCGGTTCAGACTGTTGGCGCAGCTTCCCCGGGAGCACGGTGGCGAGTTATTTTTCAAAATTCATTATATCATCTGCAATCCTGTCTATATAATGAGCCAAGCTAAACAGAGCCTGATTCAATGATTCCGGAGTCAGAGTATCGCTCTCACAGGGGTCTAATTGATTTGACAGCCCTGAAATGACTTTAGATATTCCTATCAGCTCAACACCCAATTCAAATAAATTTCTTTTCATGCCTCTGTACCACCTTCCCCAATCAACAGCCTTATGGCATACTGGAAACCGTATAGAAAGCCCTGACGTTCACCCTCCTGAGCGATTCCACTCAAAAGATCATCTACTTCCAGCTTTATTTTTTCCGGCATCTTGTGCGCAGTCAGGAATTCCATTGTCTTGTGATGCGCCGCGAGTGTTTCCGGCAGATCTCTATAATCATCCGCTAATTTCTCAAAATTAAAATAAATCTTCTCGATCTCTTTAATATTTTTCATTTTTTCTCTTCCCTTCTGCCGGAATTCATGCTACCCTATGTATGTGGTTATTGGGTAGCTCCGGCTGCTGCCTCAGAGATGTTGGCGCATCTTTGAGGCTTTTTTATTGACTATCACTCATAATTGGTTATGGTGCCTGCAATATTCAACCATGAATGTGCATAGTTCGTATCAATGCATTCTGTCAGCGTTTCCAAGCTGTCTGCAATCCGACCAAGGTTATCTGCAATCTGTTCAAGCGGTTCCTTTGGTGCTGGTTCATATGTTTGCTCCTTCTCAACACATTTTACATTATCATCCCCGAATCTCTCTTTTAATACATTCACTGCCGCTTCCGAGAGATCATATATTCTTGAAAGATTATCAACGTTCCTGTTCTTTTCCGCATAAATATAAACAGGAAGATCGCCCGCCATCGTTTCATCTTCTTTAATCAGAGAAAGCAATATTTTTCTCGTTTCCTCTACTTCTCTGCTCTCTTTGATACGAATCCATATACTTTTCACATGTATTCCTCCTTCCACTTGATATATTCCGGGTTTACATAAACAATTTCTGACGGGCGGCCACCCTTTTGAGGTTTTTGGGGGTTTTGTGGGGCATAGTCAACTCTAACATATCCATGTTTAATAAGACAGTTCAGACCTGCAATCATACCCTCCTTCTTCTCCATCCCTTTCCTGTCCTTACACATCTGATATAAATCCCTAAGTCTCATCTCCATTTTTCCGGTACTGTCTATGCGACTCATAATATAAAGTGCGTCCCGCTCTTCCTGTGTAGTCATAAGACCTGATTCTGTAAATACCTTTTTTGCCTGCCTTAAGAAATACCGGCCCATTTCAACCGCGTTCTGCATGGTCTCTTTGTCTATCTGATGGTTTCCAGAATCCTCAATATACTTCATACAGTGCAGACAGAGCGCAATCCTCATAGTAGTACCATAATGTTTTCCTACCCAGGCACGAAATTCCGGTGATGGTGCTTTTAATATCTCATGTTCCATTTCATAGAAATAATTCCCGGCTATTTTATCCGCTTGTTCATCCAACGTGATCTCAATAGGCTTCTCTGGTGTTGGAATAGCCATGAGCCTGTGTAAAACGTCGCAAAACTCATCTTGTATGTATTTTGGTATTGCAATCACTTCACGTTTCCTCCTTCCGATCATTGACAGGGGTCTGGTATATAAAAACCTTGCAAGCAATCCCCGCCCTGTAAATTCTGTGTTTTCCATTATCTGTTTAAGTACTATAGGCTGCGCATAGATCAATACTGTTAATAATGGCTGGTACATTGACTGCCCCTTTCTCCCTACTCTGTCTACTGAAAGAGGGTCTCCTGAATATCCTTTTAAATAAATATCCATGTTAGCCCTGTCACTATACCTTCCTGCGATATTCCCAAATAACCCGCCTTCCGTAGACATGACAGCCATCTTTTCACCATTATCGGACATTAATTTAATAAGTGCTTCTGCAGTTATATCATCTACAATCAGGGTTATAGGGCTGACTACTTCCAGCTCATCCAGTTCTCTTTGTACTTCTATAATGTCAGCTTCTTTGACATAATCCCTCTTTTTGACCATGTTGGCGGCGGATTTCATCATGGACTCTAACCTACGCTCCAGCAGTTTCTTTTTCAGATTATACTCCGATATCTCCGGGGCTCTTTTTTCGTTCTCTTCCTTCTCATAGTCATATACGGGCTTTGTAACTTCCTTCATCACAGGGCTTTTTCTTTCAGATGCTTCTGCTATCACAGCTATGTATAGGTTTGGCGGTTCTTCATGATTACCCTGTAGATGAACGATGAATTTTTTCATGAGAGCCATTGACGTAGCAGCTAATACCGCAGGGCTGACCATGCCAGTACTAACCTGTATACTTTCCGCCACTGCACGAATAAAGGGGCTTACTCCTGGGAACCACTCAGGTGAAAAATCATCCTCAGCCCCTTCCTGACAACCGACAAAACCGACAGAACTTAAATTTTCATTTTGAGATGTTCCTCCAAAACCCTCAAAAACCTCAAAACCTACCGAGTGAATGACTTTACCCGGCCCGATTAGCTTTTTTCTCTGCTGCCAGGAAAATTCTTCCACCCGCTCATGATAAACCGCCGTTGGGTCTTCCAGTTTTGTCATTAATTCCTTCAATACATCTGATTCCAACAAAGACGACCACTCTGCAAAATATTCAAAGATCAAAGAAAGGTTGTCCTCGATAAGATCAAAAGGGATGATACCGGATTCGTCAAGTTCTACTGTAATTTCTGCTGCAAATTGTTCTGGTGTCATTTATTCACCCTTTCCGTCATATACTTCCCCGCCATTCAACCCAAAGAAACGTTTCTGTAGGTAGGCTATCGGTACTTTGCCGCGAACTGTAAGAAAATTATCCTGTTCCAGTTCATTATTTAGCTGCTTAATAATCTTGTAAGCTTTTGATTCACTCACGCACAGAATATTCATCACATCATGAGCATTATAAAGCTGTTTTGTCATAATCTCTCTCCTCTCTATTCTTCTTCAATTAATTCCAGTACTCTGTACGTCCCTGGATAACCTTTCCCTAAATGGGAATACAAGCCGCCCACTTCAAGCGGACGGTTCCGGCAGATGGTTCTAGTACGCTTTGCACAGATGCCCGTGTAAAAATCTTCTTTGATGATCTTATACGTATACATAATACCGCTCCTTTCTTTTCATCCATGCCGCCCAGCATATAGACTATTCTTCTGTTTCGATGATTTCAGTTACATCAACGCCGAGAGCTTTCGCAATTCTCCCGGCCGTCTCAGGTCTTATATCTTTTTGAAGAGCTCTGCAAAGAGTACCTTTAGGTATTCCGGCTTCTTCAAGCTCCTTTTGTCCCATACAAGCCCGAGCTTTAGCAAGTTCATACTTCTGTCTGTTTAGCTTCATCTGATCCATTCACCTCCTGTTTATACCAGAACTTTTTTGTTCTGCTTCATTTATATTACAGTACATTTTTGTTCTTGTCAAGAATATAGTAGAACTTTTTTGTTCTTTTCATTTTCTCTAATTTATGGTATGCTGTACATTGAAAGCGAGGTGAAGCCATGCCTAATAGTGTAGGGGAGATAATTAAAAAACTCAGAATAGAAAGAGGACTCACCCAAAAGCAATTAGGTGAGCTGTGTGAAATGGCAGATTCAGCTATAAGAAGGTATGAAAACGGCAGAGCAAACCCTAAAATAGAGACTTTACAAAAAATTGCTAACGCTTTAAATGTAAATGTTTCCGAACTCCGAAACGATTTTCAAATTTTTAAAGATAACATTGTTGACGAAAGCGGCATTTTATCATCTGCAAAAAAAGCAGATGTTTTACAGAATGATTTATGGGCTGAATTTCAAAAGAGAAAAATCATAGAAAAATTAGATATAACTCCAGATAAACAAGAATTATTATTTGAGTACAACAAATTGAATAAAATCGGACGAAATGAAGCTGTAAAGCGTGTTAAAGACTTAACTTTTAATCCCGAATACCGCAAAGACAACGAATAAGGTTGCAAGTCACGATCTTACACCGCACATTGACAATATAATATACTTACCCGGGGAACCGATGGGGCGATGTGTAGCCACCTACTCTAAAGAGAAAGGGGCTGGTGCTTATGGTTACATACAGCGACTTATTCACGTTTGTTATCATGCTTTGTGCTGTTATAACCCTTGTTGTAACACTTTCTAAGCACAAAAAATAGCGCCCTCACCCGCAAAGTGTAGCGCTATTTTGTAATACATATTTGCCGAGGTGGCTAGGTTTCAGCTAGCTATCGGCTCCCTTGTTAAGTATATTATATGTCAATAACAAAATATTGTCAAACCCTTTCCCTTCATCCATGCCGCCCAGCAGGAAAGGAAGGAAATTATGCCAGTATTTAAAGACGAACAACGCGGAACATACTTTGTAAAATGCTACTACACAGACCACACAGGAACCCGAAAACAGAAAAAGAAGCGAGGTTTTAAGCTCCAAAGGGACGCCAAAGAATGGGAAAGAAATTTTCTGGAAACCCAACAGGCCGATCTGTCTATGACCTTTGAAAACTTTGTGAAGATATACAACGAGGATATGAAACACCGCCTCCGAGAGCATACCTTTATTCAGAAACAATATATCATAAACACAAAGCTTCTGCCCTTTTTCGGAAAGCTGCCAGTGTCGCAGATCACCCCCGCCTATGTGCGGAAATGGCAAAATGCACTGATTGCCTACCGTGATAAAAAAGACAAGCCCTATTCTGAAACCTATCTGCGGACTATCAACAACCAGCTTTCCGCTATAATGAATTACGCTGTCCGGTACTACGATTTAAAAGAAAACCCATGCCGCAAAGCCGGGAGCATAGGCAAAGGTCACGCTGATGAAATGCAATTTTGGACTACAGACGAATTTAAACGATTCCTAGAAAAGATTTCAGACAAACCGCCCGCAAGAGCCGGCTTCCTCATTTTGTATTATACCGGCTTGCGCATAGGGGAGCTGCTGGCCCTGGAATATGGTGATATAGATTTCGATGGCTGTACCATCAATGTGAATAAATCCTACCAGCATATCAATGGGAAAGACGTTGTAACGCCGCCTAAGACGCCTAAAAGCGTCCGTATCATATCTATCCCGGAGTTTCTACGGGACGAGATTAAAAGCTATACAGAACGGCTCTACGGGCTTCACAAGCATGACCGCATTTTTCCTTGCACGAAACACTTTTTTGAACATGAAATAATGAGGGGAACCAAAGACGGGGAAGTAAAGCGAATCCGGCTGCACGATATACGCCATAGCCATGCCAGCCTTTTAATCGAGATGGGTTTCTCTCCTCTGGCTGTTGCTGACCGCCTGGGGCATGAGAAAGTAGAAACCACGCTCAACACCTATTCACACCTGTTTCCCCACAAGCGGGATGAAGTAGCTGAAAAGCTCCAAAAATTAAAATAGTACCGTTTTAGTACCACAAGCATAAAGAAAGAGCCGATTTTCCTTGTAAATTCAAGGTTTCTCGGCTCTTTTTCATTTACTCAAACTCCTTTGCGGACTGCATTTCATGACACGCAAAGGCTGTTATTAGAGGCTTATAGTTCGAACATATGTTCTGATTCTGTGCTTTTCGCACCGCTTATGAAGAAATAAACTCCAAAATAACTCCATTTTACTCTTTATTATTTTGTTGTTCTTCTCTTGCGTACAGGAGATCCAATGCCTGACATACAACACCACTCATGCTCTGATAGTGTCTTTCTGCATACTCAACAAGTCTCTGTTTTTGCTCTGGAGTCACCCGTACTCGTATGTTTTCTTCTTTGCCATCTTTTGGTGTTTTTCTAGCCAAACATATCACTTCCCTTCCACAAGTACAGTTTACTACTAATTACTACAAAATGTCAATCTATTTTTGTTATTTATCTATATATTCTCTTGGACTAATCTTAGACTAATTTACTTCTCACTCCTGTAGATCTTTATCAACAATCTCCCAGTAACCATTCTTTGGAGATCCATGTCTTATAAGAATACCATACTCTTTTAACTTCTTAATATTGTTCTCAATATTTCGACTGGCAACCCCGATTTTTTCAGCTAACTTAACCGCTGATAATTGATGATCTTCTGAAAGCAACTTTATAATCTTTTGCTGTGTATCGTTGAGATCTGTTCTCCACTCTGCCTCCGATGCTTCTCCGATGCTTCTCCGATGCTTCTCCGATGCTTCTCCGATGCTTTCTTTTTCATTTGTCATCGGAAATGAATTACGGAACACCTCTACCCGAAACATATTATCAAATTCCTGAAATCTCGGTCTCGGAAGTCCATACTCTTCTGCAGCATTCAGGATTCTTTTTATTCCGCTTCCCCATGCTTCTACGAGTCCCATCTGACTGAATATATTGGCAATACCTTTATTCCGGATCTTAGAATGACCATTCATGACTTCCTCATAAGTCAATCCGTTATATAATCCGCCTGGAGAAGTCACCTCCAACCTGTCATCATAAACTGCGACCTGAATACAGGATTCATCCAATAGGTTACGGTGACAATGGGCGTTAATGATCATTTCCCTGATTGCTTCCGGTGGTA
>ENA-OPRR01001627-OPRR01001627.1-human-gut-metagenome-genome-assembly--contig:-NODE-1627-length-17766-cov-2.679182_pt1 | contig 17766 bp, 9 predicted proteins | sample MGYA00241796_ERZ501883 | MGnify/ENA primary metagenome ERZ501883 (study PRJEB25962, sample SAMEA2042406) | human gut metagenome | biome: human gut; feature: human-associated habitat; material: faeces...
TATTGCCTAATAATTTTTGCAATAAATCAAAGGCATATCCACTTTGAGTAAAAGATAAATCTTTCTGCCCAAAATATAAAGGATTACTTATAATAGAATCTATTGATATTCCAATATCATTACCATTTCCATCTAAAATAGAGTATTGTTCATTCATTAATCTCTTAAGCTCATAGTGTTTACCATATTTATCAATAATATCTAAAGATATTTCCCCACCCGAACCAAGAGTGTTTTTTACTAAATTATCTTTGTAGTCTTTATCAATATTCGCATTTAAATCTAAAGCATATCTTATTGACTCTAAAACTGATGATTTTCCACTTCCTCTAATACCAATTAAGGTATTAAGTTCATTTGAAAATGGAATCTTCATCGAGTCTAATTTACCACCTTTAAATGATATTGAATTTATATATCCATGATTTATTTTAGGTAATTCATCAGAAATCCTATTTTTATAATCTTGTAAAGCATATTTTAATGCGTTAAAAGAATACTCTCCAATTTTAATATATGTTTCTTTACCTTTGCCAATTTCCTCAAGTTTCTTTGGATCTGAACCTTCAACAAATGCTACTTCATATCCAAACCAATCTTTAATCTTTTTTATGTTATCTTTTGTTCTTAATTTTTGTAAACCTAGAACTCTTTTTTTAAATTCATGATTTGAAGCCAAAGAAGATAATCTTCCACCACCACATTCTTCAATAAGTCCACTTTTTTGCTCTATATGTGCAAATACAATAAAATAATCTTTATTAAGTTTTTCAAGTTCTACTAGTAAAGTATTTAAATCATAATTACAACATGTATTTTCGTTTTCACGATTGTTTATTCCCTGAAAAGCAGCAGTTAAAAAATTATTTATATGGTTTTCTCCATTTTGAATCCAATCTTCAGGATTAAAAATTATAAGCGTATGTACGCTGTTTTTACCATCTTTAACAGACAATTCTACTCCAGGAAGTATAAATATGTTCTTTTTACTTGCTGCTTTTTTTAAAGCCTTATACTCATTTAAATCAAATTTGTTATGATTCGTTATTAATCCAATTTTGATATTGCTATTTTCTAGAGAACTTATGTAATCATTAACAAAAGAATGTTCCTCACCTGAATATTTAAATTCCTTATCTTTTCTAGTATGAAGGTGAAAATCACATCTTAGCCATTCACAACCATTATCAAACATCGTTATCATCACCTCTTAATACATTTAATACTTTATATCTTTGGAACAATAGAATGATTATCTATTCCATCTTTAGTGATATCCCATCTTGCGACTCTTATTTTTTTAATTTTTTTACCGTTTCCATAGTCTAATAAATCTTCTCTATTTAAATTGTTCAAAACTTTTTTTAAACTTCCTAAACCACCTGATGATAATAAATATGCTTCCTCAGGATCACAAAGTTTACAATAGATCAATAATTGTCCTAAATTTTGAAGGTTTAAAGCCGTTTTTTTCGCCTCAACTAAATAAATTTTAGCTTTATCTTTCCACTTTACAATACCTAATACATCTATTTCTATTTTTAGCCCTACAACTTGTGGATAATATTGAATAACTCCATATTTTTCTAAAATCGAATCAAGATAAACAGAATGACAGTCTACTACTATTACTTCACAATTTTTGCTTTTAAATTTGTCTTTAAGATATGTTTCTAGCCATGCACACATACCTGGGTATAGTTCAAATTCACTTTTTACATTATTCGCCATAACCTAATTCCTTTGCTAACTGAGTCCATGAATCAAAATGTTTTCCTCTTATTTTTTCTGGTAAACTGTCATCATTTTCCATAGGATGAATAGGTTTATTTCTCAATCTAATTGGTTTTTCCCAATAAAATTGATGTGTTTTATTTTCATCTAAGTAGTCAAGCAATTCCTCTGCATATCTTTCTAATGCTCTTTGCTTATGAACAATGTTAAATCCTATAGGCAAAAATTCGTTTGCCCAAATCTTAACTTGATGTTCTTTTTTCCAATAATAAGGTTTTCCTTCGTTATATTTTTTTAAATTAGAATCTCTAAAATTAGGATGACCGAAATCTATTGTTTGTACTGGTATATCTAGCATTTTTAACATATTTGCAACATCAATAACAAATTGCCAATTTCCCGGTATTTCGATATATACCCTATGGCATCCATCTTGTCCATAAGCCATATTACTTTTTCTAATATAGCCTGTTACATCAGCTACGCCTCTTAACAATTCTTTCTTTTCATCAGTAGTCATACTAAATAACTCATCATTCATTGTCATGGTTGAATGATGAACCCCATTACCAATAAATCTTAAAATTTCTCTCATTGTATAATCTTCATTAGGCTTTGTGAAAGATACTCTTGTAGCAGTTTTTGTTTGCGTAATAGGTAACGAATGACCTAAAAGAGGCTCTATAACACCTCTAATGTCTGCTAAACTGCTTTTCACATATACAGAAACTTCTAGTCCTTCATCATCTCTTAAATTTTTATGTGGTATCTCAATAGTTATTGTAGTACTATTACTATCTCTTTGTACCTCTCCGTTACCTAATATCATTCCAACTAAATAAGCCATTTGACTATTCATTTTCTTCTCCCTCACTCTCATCTTTAACTAAACATTTATAAATATGGTCCGCTATTGCTTTTGCCATAAGGGGCGGAACTGCATTTCCAATTTGTGTTCTAATATCTACTTTATTACCATAAAAAATAAAACTATCATCAAAAGATTGAATTCTTGCTGCTTCTCTAGGTGTTATAGCACGATTTAAAAAAGGATGATTATTCGTTCCGTTCGATGCTGCATCGAACCTAGTATCAATAGTTGGAGATGGTTCATCCCATTTTAATCTTCCCCAAGTTGAATTAAATTTTTGTTTGCCTAAAAGTTCTTCAGGTAAATATTCTTTTCCTTTTTCTGGAGGTATCATGCTAAGTTTATCGATTGCAACTTGAGAATGGTTAGAGGCTTTATGGTTATACAATTTTTTACTATCTATTCTCATCATCCTCTGATAATCTGTCATTGGTTCTGTAATATAACTCTGTTCAAAAGCCCCCTCATTAGAATTCAAGTATGCTAAGTCTTCAATCGCTTCTCTTACTGTTATCGGTACATCAACAGTAGCTTCAGGTATAGAAATAGCTTTATTCTTACTACATAAAAATATAACTCTTTCTCTACTTTGTGGAACTCCATAATCACTTGCCTTAACTATTCCCACACTAACTTCATAGCCCAATTTTTTAATTTCACTTATAATTTGATTCTTAAACCAACCATTAGATGTCGACATCAAACTTTTAACATTTTCTATCACAAAAACCGATGGTTGAAGTTCTTCTACTAAATGAAGATATTCTATAAATAGAAAATTTCTTGGATCATCTAAACCTAATTTTTTCCCTTTTAATGAAAAACCTTGACAAGGTGGTCCTCCAATAATCATATTTACATTGTTTTTCTTAGATAAATTAATAATTTTTTCTTTTACATTATTATCTTGGATATCACCGATAATCAATTCTGTATCAGGCATATTCTTTTTGAATGTTTGTGCTAATTTTTCATTAATATCAAGTGCAACTTTGGTTACAAAATGCTTATTTTTATGCATTCCATAGGACATGCCACCAGCACCACAAAATAAATCTAGTATCCTAAATTCCATTTCTTTCTCTCGCTTTCGTCTTTTTATTAATATTCGTTTAAAAGTTTCTTTACCATCTATTTGTGGCTTAAATAGGTCATATTCATTATCTGACCCATGATTTGCTTCGCCTACAATTTCAAACATATCTTCGTCGTGATATTTCAAATATGTGAGTGGAACACCCATAACCCCATAATAATCCATTGGAATCTCTGATACCCTTGGAATATGTATCGCATCAAAGTTGTCATATTTTGGATAATTCTCTTTTGAATAGTTATGTGTTAACACTAACTTCCTGCTATTACTTTTTGAAACTATTAAATTCGTTAACCACATTGCATTTCCTAAGCTACGCCACTTTTGACCAGAATCATCAATCCAAAACCTTGTTTTTCTAGGTTCTGTATCATCCGGTACTCTAAATGCCATATCTCCAAAATGATATCCTACACGAGCTTGATTATTTTTTATTAAAGGGAAAATTTCTTTGTATGTTATAGCATTTTGATTACTAATTAATAAATATTTTTTGTTATATTTAGTAATTAAAGAAAACAGTTCTGTGAATTTAGAAAATGGTGGATTTGTCACAACTATATCTGATTCTTTTAAATAATTCACACACTCTGAACTTCTGAAATCTCCATCACCAACTAATTTTCTTATATTCCCATTCATAGTTAATTTATCAATCATTTCTTTATTATTTATGTTTTCACTTTCAAAAATTGGCATTTTATCAACTTCCAAAAGAAGTCCTCTACCATCTTCACTTGAGTGCATAGCTGATTTTGCATACGAAATGCAGACAAGTTTTTTTAGTTTAAAACGATTGAAATTTCTTAAAAAGAATTTAGCAAAAGCGGACTCATATGGATCATCACAATTACACAATATTTTTTTTCCATAAAATTGGGATTCATAATGGTTTACTTCATTTTCTATTGTTTTATAATCCGTATACCACTCATCTGTGTTATTACTATATCTCGCCTTGTTCAATATAGAATTTCCCATTATAATTTCTCCTTTCTCAAAATTGTAAATGAACCCTTTTACTTGTCCGTAATTTCAATGCATTCCACAATATCTGAAACATCACACTTTAATACATCACAAACTCTAAGTAATACATCTGTAGTGATGTTTTCCCCATTTTTCATTTTATAAAATGTGCTTTTACTAATTCCAGCTTTTTCAATAAGTTCTGTATTTGACATATCAATATCTATTAACATCTTAAACAATTTTTTATAACTCAATTTTGACATAGAAACCTCCATCCTTACCTATTTCAAAATTATTCTTTTCCATTATAACACAATATATTAGTCTTTCTCAATAAAATAGTTCATTTTCTCGAACTCTCACCACAAATCATAACCACCCGTAAAACGGGTGGTTTGAACTGAGCCTATAAGGCTCTTTTACTTTGCCTGCGCCTCAAGACGCTGACTTTCACAATTGTTCAAGCCTCTACTGCAGATTAACTCCCTTGCCGCCCCTAAAGGGGCATTCGTACTACTTGCTACCCTTTAAAAGGGTCTTCATATTCGCGAGCACTTAATTTGTCCAATGCAATATCTCTGCTTTCTTGTTCTCTGATGTACTTTGCAATTGTTGCTTCATTCAATCCAACGGTGCTCACATAGTATCCTTCGGCCCAGAAATGTCTGTTGCCAAACTTATATTTAAGATTTGCATGTTTATCGAAAATCATCAGTGCAGATTTCCCTTTCAAGTATCCCATGAAACTTGAAACACTATACTTTGGTGGAATCGCCAACAACAAATGGACATGATCTGGCATCATGTGTCCTTCTATTATTTCAATACCTTTGTATTTGCAGAGACTCTTTATTATTTCCTGCAAGTCTTTTCGATATTGATTATAAATTATTTTTCTTCTATACTTTGGTATGAACACAATATGGTATTTACACAGCCATGCCGTGTGTGCTAAAGAATTATATTTTTTGGCCATTTTATCACCTTTCCTTTCTTGTAGAAGCTTGAACACCTCTATGATACAGGAAAGGTGATTTCTGTATAACCAATATTTACCACCCGCATAGCGGGTGGTTTTTTGTTGAACAGGCTACGCCAGTTCAACCGACTCAAGTCATTAAAAAAAATAGTCGGTGCAGTCATAAGACCACACCGACATATCTTATCTTTCAGCTTCTTTTGATGTTTCTTTTTTATCAGATGGCTTTATTTGTTCTTCAGCCTTGTATTTCTTAATTGCACCAAGCACAGAATCTTTATCCTCAACTTGATTTTTCATCTGTTCTTTTGCTTTTAAAAGTTTTGAAGATAACACTCTAACATTGCTATATTCTTTGCCATTATTGTCCATTGAGGTTCTAATTTGACCAAAGACTTTTACAAAATCACCTTGTTTAAATTCTTTTGGAATATCGCTTTTTTCACCATAGGCAGAACAATTCGTATAGAACTTATCCCCATTTTCATCATTGGACACAATGGAGAAATTTGCCACCTTAAATGGCTCTCCATTCTTGTTTTCTCTTTCTACAACTTCAACATCACCTACAATATTACCTACAACATTCACTAGATCATTATCTTCCTCTTGAATAGTTGCATTTTCTTTTAACTGTCCATTTTCTCTTAGTTCATCAATCATATAATCAAATTCATCATTAAGTAAATTCATACTATCATTTTCCATATAATCTGTATAAAGCTTATCTAAAGCGTCCTTATCGTTGATACCTTTTTCAAAGCTGATTAAAGCTTTTGTATAATCTTCATGGTTTTCATTTGCCATTTTTTCTAATGTGTTTCTCATTTGTCTGTAATTCATAATATTCCTCCGTTATTCTACTAAATATTAAAGAGGTCAAAACCGACCCCTTATCTTTCATCATGTTCTTTTGTGCTACATTCTTTTACTTCAGATTCTTTTTCATTATCTTGATATGATTTAATCTGTTTTAAAATTGATGGCTTTTCAGCCTTGTTTTCTTTTAACTGAGCATTGTCATCTACATCGTAAGTTGTTTCAAAATAATCACTATCCCTAAAATCATGATCATATCTATCAGATACGCCATCATTATCCAAATCCTTAGCTAATGGATCATAAATATTCCCATTATCATCTCGTTCAAGACCAAGTACATTTTTAAGGTCATTATCATCAATAGAAACAAAATCACTAAAATCAGCTATTTCCATATCTTGTAACATTGATTGTAATGCCTTTTCTTCGCTACCTAATTCTTTTAAATAATCATACTCAGTTATAGGCTCATTATTTATATATTGAGTAGCTATAAAATCTTCTAAATTAATTTCATATTGAATTTCATACTTTTCATCTGGTGTAGTTGTATAAGCTATACCAATGTGCTTAAGGTCAGGATAGAGATTATTAAAATCCTCATATTTATGATCTTCTTCGTATTCTCTATTAATAAAATCAATAATCGCCTTTTTTACATTCTCGTTTAAAGGATTAGGACTAACCTTTTCTTCAACTTCTCCCATATCAAGAAGCTGATTCAGTTCTGCAAGTCTTAAAACCTTAGTTTTTAATTCCTCAGCTTTTTCAAAAGGTTTTGCGAGTTCTTCTTTCGCATTTTCAAGCTGATTTTTTGTGGCGACTAGCTTTTCTTCAAGTCTAATAACTTTATCAGGCATTTTCTCAATCACATTATCAAGTCTTGTAATGTTACCCTCAGCACTTGTTCCAAGTTCTCCATAATGCTTTGTAGCACCATTTAAACTAAAATTATGCTCATTTGTTAAGAAATTATAACTAACTTCTAAATCCATACCTCGATACGAACCAATAACTTTATTGTCATTGATTTTGACTGTCTTAACTGCTTCAAGTAGCTTTTCACCAGCAATTTTTTTATCAAGTATCTTCTCACCGAAAATGGTAATTGAAGTAAATTTGTTTTCTTCGCTACCTTGTGGTTCAACATTGTCTATATCCTTTTTAATAGCTTCAATTTGCTTTTCGGTTTTAGTAATTTCCTCAGGATAAAACTTTGTAACCTTATCCTCTAAACGATAACGATTAGACTTATAGTTAGCTTCAAGCATTTTAAGTTTTGTTACTTCATTGTCTAAATCCATTTTTTCTTTAATTTTAAGATCACCTGTTGCAAGTGCCTTAATTTCTGCATAATTAAGAGAACTTTCATCAACATCTTCTGCCACTCGAACAGGAGTCTTACTTGTCATAATCTGAGAGATAAATTTTTGCTTATTTTCAATAGTTTGCCAAAGGTATGCGTCAAAGGTGTTTTCTGTAATATAGCGATAAATATGGACTTCTTTATTCTCATTACCTTGACGCACAATTCTACCACTTCTTTGTTCAAGGTCAGCTGGACGCCATGGTACATCTAAATCATGCATGGCAATAAGTTTATTTTGAACATTTGTACCTGCACCCATTTTTTGTGTAGAACCCATCAATATACGAATTTCACCTTTTCTTACTTTTGCAAAGAGTTCATCCTTTTGCTTATCTGTATTTGCTTCATGGATAAAAGCTATTTCTTCTTTTGGTATTCCTAAATCAACTAGTTTATCTCGAATATCATCATAAATATTAAAACTTCCATCACCTTTTGGAGTAGACATATCTGAGAATAATAACTGTGTTGATTTATCTTCTTTTGTCTTATCCCATATTGCAAAGACATTTTTAACGCAGACATTAACTTTTGAATTTTCATCATCAGGCAGTAATGGATTGATTAAACGCTGATCTAAAGCTAATTTCTTTCCATCATTGGTAATCTTAAGCATATTATCTTCTTCTGGTTCTACTTGTCTATTTCTAACTTTATCTGCTCTTTCTGATAAACTCTTCAGTATTTCTTTTTGTTCATCACTAGGCATTGTCTTAATGACTTCATAATGTGCTTTAGGAACTGGTAAATTTAACATATCTGCAGTTTGAATATCAGCAACTTCTTTAAACAAACTCATTAATTCAGGTAAATTATAGAACTTAGAAAACCTTGTCTTAACCCTATAGCCTGTTCCCTCTGGCGATAATTCTAAGGCTGATTGCGTTTCTCCAAAGGTACTAGCCCAACTGTCAAAATGTTCTAATCTATTCTTCTTCAGTTCATCATATTGAAGATAACGCTGCATTGTATAAAGTTCTGTCATTGAATTACTTACTGGTGTTCCAGTAGCGAATACTAGTCCTTTACCATTAGTGATTTCATCCATATAACGACATTTCATAAACATATCTGAAGACTTAAAAGCCTCAGATTGTCCAATTCCTGCAACATTTCGCATTTTAGTATAAAGATATAAGTTCTTATAGTTATGTGCTTCATCGATAAATAATTTATCAACACCAAGTTCTTCAAAAGTGATTACATCATCTTTTTTGAAATCATCATTTAGCTTCTCTAGTTTTGTTTCTAACTTTTTCTTTGTTTTTTGAAGTTCTTTAACTGTGAAATTTTGATTTCTATCATGCTTATATTCTTCGATGTAGTTAATAATTTCATCAATTTGGTCTTGAATATGCTTTTGTTGATATTCCTTTGACATTGGTATTTTTTCAAATTGACTATGTCCTATGATAACTGCATCATATTCTCCTGTTGCAATTTTACCTATAAATCGTTTTCTTTTTTTAGGTTCAAAATCTTTCTTATCTGCCACCATAATATTAGCTGATGGATATAGCTGCATAAATTCTCTACCAATTTGTCCAGTTAAATGGTTGGGAACAACAAAGAGTGATTTACTACACATTCCTAATCGTTTAGCTTCCATTGAACTTGCAACCATTTCAAAAGTCTTACCAGCCCCAACCACATGAGCTAGCAAACTATTACCACCATAAAGCGTTCTAGCAATTGCGTTTTTCTGATGAGGTCGAAGTGTAATGTCAGTACTCATCCCCTCAAAAGTTAAATTAGATCCATCATATTCTCGATTACGAATCGAATTAAATTTTTCGTTATAAATAGCAACGAGTCGGTTTCTTCTTTCTTGATCACTAAATATCCAGTTCTTAAACTCTTCCTTGATTAACTCTTGTTTTTGATTAGCTAACATCGTTTCCTTTTTATTAAGTACCGATGTTTTAGTGCCATCATCATTAATTATTTGGTCAAATACCTTTGTTTCTTTTAAATTTAGAGCATCTTCAATAAGTTTATATGCACTGACTCTGCTTGTACCATAAGTCATCTCAGCAAGGTCATTTCCTCTATCTTTACTTTTACCCTCAACATTCCATTCACTTGTCAGATGAGAAAACTTAACTTTAATATCCCATCTTGCATATCCTGGTGTTTTAAGCGTTTCATAGATAAAGCGTTCAACATCCTTTGGTGGAATCCAAGTAGCACCGATTCTTACATTGATTTCGCTTGCTTCAAGTTCTTTTGGTTTAACTTTTTCAAGTTCTGACTTTTGATATTCTAATCGTACTAATTCTTTTTCAACTACATTTCTTTCATCACTATCATCAAGCATACGGCTAGCTTGTTTTAACCTTGCAATATAACTATCGACAATATCTATTTTTTCTCTAATATTCCCACTTAAATACTCATCTTTAGTGACATAAGCATATTTAAATGAATTGGCATTATCACTACAAGCAAAAGGTAAATCCCCATCTTCCGTATCAAATGACAATCTCTGACTAAAGTTTGTATTTTCTTCACGAATATTTAAAAATATTTCTCCTCTTAATTCCTCAATTAAAGTATTTCTATCTTTTCTACTTAAGCTTTCCATATATTCAAAGTCAACATAACCCTTTTGTGATATAGAAAGCACCAATGCTTCAAGGGAAGTATCAACATGCTCAACAGTTTTTGCTTTTGTAATAGTTCGTTTAGAAAAGATATCTCCTTTAGCCTTAAAGTTTTCTTCTTCATCTAAAACTTCAATAGAAGATACCAAAGGGAAATTACTATCTTCTCTTAATGCTCTTGTATTACTTAAATTATTAATAAATCCATGCTTTTTAGAAAAATCATCATATACTTCATTTAAACGCTTTTGAGAAAGGTTAATTTCATCTTCACTAAAATCTTCTTTCTGTTTATAGATAACATCTTTTAAGGCTTCATTTAAAGCTAAATAATCTTTAATTTTTTCTTTGTTTTTGTCACTTACTTGCTTTTTAATAAAAAGCGAATTTTCTCTGTAGTAAATGTCATCATCGATAATCGTATATGAAAAGTTTTTAACATCATCTGTTGCAGAAATAGTTACTACTTCATCGTCTAGCAACTCAATTTCTTCGTATTTTGCATCTTTTGATACTTCTTGACTCGCACTTTCAAGCAAATCTTTTAATGCTACATTCTCTTTTGGTAAGCAAGTTATGGTATTTCCAAAGCGACCACTGACTTCTTCCATTTGACCTAATACCATATCATGATGATCTACAAAGTATTTGTTATAGACTAAGCCATTTTCATCTTCAGCTAAATGAACCCATTCATCATCTCGCTCAATAACACTGTCTCTTTTCTTTAAAAAGATGATATCTGAAGTGACTTCAGTACCTGCCATACCTTTAAAAGTATCATTAGGAAGTCTGATTGCTCCTAAAAATTCAGCTCTAGCATTTAAGTATTTTCTAATACTTTCATCCTTTTTATCCATTGTGCCACTAGATGTTATAAATGCGATGACACCACCATTTCGTACCTTATCTATGGACTTAGCAAAGAAATAATCATGAATTAGAAAGTTATTCTTATTATAATCTCTATCATTGACCTTGAATTCACCAAAGGGAACATTACCAATTGCGACATCAAAGAAGTTATTGGAAAAACTTGTTTCTTCAAAGCCTTTGATTTGAATATTACTATTAGGATATAAGAGTTTTCCTATGCGGCCACTTACGGAATCTAGTTCAACACCATAAAACTTAGATTGATTCATTTCATCAGGCAAATTACCAATAAAGTTCCCAATCCCCATTGATGGTTCTAGGATATTTCCTTTTTTAAACCCCATATCAGATAATGTTTTATAGACACTATCAATTACCGTTTTAGGTGTGTAAAAGGCTGTTAGGGTAGATTCTTTTGCAGCTTCATATTCTAAAGGTGATAAGTTTTCCTTTAAGATATTTCTTGCTTCTAACCATTGTCCACCTTTACTTTCATCAAAGACATCAGCCAGTCCACCCCAGCCTACATATTTCGCCAAGACTTCTTGAGCAGAAACATCTAATTTTCTTTCGCCTTTTTCAATATGATTTAACATCAAAATCGCTTCAATATTGTTTTGTAATCTTTCACTAGGCGTTAGTTTATCTGCAAGTATTTCTTCGCTTATCTTATAGTTTGATACTTTAGCTTTTTCACTTTCTATTGGTTCAAAAAGCTTCTCCAAATCACTTTCTGTTTCATACAAAATAGTTTCTGAGCCTGTAATCATGCCACCAAGATATCCAACATCATCTTTAATGGTTACAGTTTTTATGTTATTACCCATCTCGTCAAAACGAGAAATAACATAGTCCTTTCCCTTATACGATACCTTATCGCCAACATGATACTTATTCGCTAATCTGCTTTCATTACTAGGAGTTGTATCATCCATAAAGTCAAAGAGTGTTTGTTCTTTTTCCTCTTTTATATAATCTGCAATTTTAAAAGATTCGTATTTACCACTATCAATAAAATCATCTATTTTTGTACTCTCATTAAAAGTAGCACCTTTTTGAAGTTGATATTCTTTGCCATCGATAACAACTTTTCTTCCTGTATCTTCAAGCTGAACAGAAAAACTATCTTGCTTTGTAGCTAGAATAAATTCATTTCCAACCTTAATCGCTACCTTTTCAGTTTGATTGTTATAGGCATAGTCGTTAAGTCCTTCTACAAATTCATTTATAGTTATAAAATCAATATTTTCTTTAAACTCTTCAATTTGTGAAATGCTTACTTCATCATTGATTAAATAGCTTTTAAGCACATTGAATTTTGCAAGATCTATATCTAAATCTTTAAGGTACTTTATCTTTTCGGATGTCACACCAACTTTGTCATGATTCCAATCATCAATAAGCCACTTTAATTGTTCCATCTTCCAAGTTGGTAATTTAGGATCAGCAATTTCTGCTATTTCATTTTGATAAAAATCATATTCTTTAATAGCACTCATAATTTGTTCTAGTTGCTCATCAGTAAAATCATTAATAGAAATGCTTGTATCTTTTAAGACAATTTCTAGCTTACTAGTTGCAATACGATTAACTGCTTCATACATTGGAACTTCATATTCTTCCATAGCAGAACCAACTTCTTCAGCAAAATTAGGACTTAAATCATAACTTGGAAAATAAGTTTTTTCTTCATTTTTTTGAATATGCTCTTCAAAGCTTAATTCTCCATCAAACACCCTTTGAAGTTCTTCTTCTGTCATTTGGTTTTTAAGTTCTGTATCCTTTAAATCTCTAAATGTCTTTGGAAAATCTTCAAGTATCAGTCTTTGAGCATTCAATTCCTTTAGTTCGTTTAAATTGAAATATCCCCATTCAGGTTCAATCCCTAAAACAAGTCCAAAAGCGTCACCACTTTCCTTATCGTATTCTGTCATATACCAGGTCCAATTACTTCTAAAAGGAATAATATATGCTGCATGAACTTCCTTATCAGTAAGTGATACATCTTCTTGCTCATATAAATTAGGGACTCTTTCAAGCATTTCATCTGTTATAAGTTCTTCAGGATTTTCTTTAGAATAGAAAAAGGAAGCAGTATTTGCTCCCTTTATAGTATCGTTATCAATATTTTCTAAGCCTCGACTACTTCCTTGATTACTATTTCCTTGAGTGCTGAAATCATTGTCATGTACTCTGGATGATTCTCGTCTGTAATCTTCCATGCTTTCATCATTTTCGGTTTTTCCTCCCTCATAAAGCTGATCGCTCTTTTTTGAGTTTCCATCAAATGATCCACCAATTTGTTCTCCTTGTAAAGGTCGATTAACATCTTCTGATGACTCATTTCGTTGCTCTCCATGAGATATTCCAGTCTCATCACTGCGTATATCGGATTTGGAAATTCCTTCATAAATGTTGTTTCCGTTTCCATCTTGTCGAGTGTTTTCTCCTTGACTGATTCTAGTATTTCCTCTAAGCTCTCCATTTGCGAAAATTCTGTTTCCATTTTCATCATATCTTCTGTCATTTGATCGAATATCATCTTCGTTACCTCCTAAATTTGTTTCGTCCTCTTTTGTAAAGTCATTATAATCGGCACTCAGCCCCTTTGTCAGCCCCTTATCCAAAGATAATTTTTTTGTTCTTAACATTGTTGTTTCTATGATACTGTTACATGCTTTTGAAATACAATTTCCAACACTTAATAGAGAAATACTATCAATATATTTTAAATTATCTCTTACATCATCTACTGAAATAGGGTATTGAACATTAAAACGATTGGATATCGCATAACTAATACAGTTTCTCATAAAGTGAGTAAAAGACTTTCTATCTTCATCTGCAATCCTTAAATTATTCGCTAGTTCATAAATATGATCATCAGCATAAATCCTACTTAGTGAGTATAGATTTTCAGATAAGGACTCACTAGGAGTATATCCTTGTAGTTCAATCATATCTTTTAATACTGTTTCATGTTTTTCTCTATCAAAAGTCCAAAGCTCAACTTCATTAACATTTCTATCCATCGAAACAGTCTGTGTCACATCAAAAACATAACCAATCTTTTGAAACGAGTTACCACTATTAATAACAGGAATACCTTTTTCTCCTCGTTTTACAGTTCGATTAAAGCGTTCTCGCCACATATCAAATCCCGTACAAGCCGTTGCATTAGGATTTTTATCATAGATACTAAGTTGGCTCAAAAAATCATATCTCTGATTATTTCCAATGACTTTTAATAGCTTAAGATATTCTGTTTCACTTGCTAAAACATCTCTTTTTACTAGTTCAATGATGTTATAAAAATCATTTGTCCTCATTATTTATCCTCCATTCTTACAATTTCTTTTAATATCGCCTCTAGCACATTAACAACAATGCTATTTCCTGCTTGCTTATATAAAATGGACGATGTTGTGCCTTTTCTTTGCTTATATATACTTCTAAGTTTATTGAAATCTTTATCATCAAATCCCATAAGTCTAAAGCATTCTCTTTCTGTCAAATAGCGATATTTACCATTTCCTATATCTATAATCCCAGAATTAGGAATTCTAACTTGTTTGGTCGATATGGTGTAAGCATATTTATCAATCACCTTGAGTCTACCTTTAAAATTGTTATTTTTAGGCTCTCCACGAATATGTTTAAGCATAGACTCTTGTCTTACCTCATAAAGCGTTGGCACATCATTTTCAAGATAGTTTGAAATCTCGTTCATCTCTATTTTTTCAAGCCTAGAAAAATCAAAGTTATTTTTACCAAAGATACTTACAACAAATATTCGCTCTCGTTTTTGTGGCACGCCAAAATGTATGGCATTTAAAATCTTAAATTTATTCTCATACCCAAGTCTTTCCATCTCGTTTAGATAATGAAAAAAGGAAGCTCTCATATTTTTATCAAGAACTCCCTTAACATTTTCCCATAATACAATTTTAGGTTTATCATTCATTTCTTCAATAATTCTTATTGTTTCAAAAAGCAAACTACTTCTAGTACCACTTCCTTTTTCTCCACCTTGTTTAAGACCACTTCGACTAAAGTCCTGACAAGGACTACCATGCATTAATAGATCTACTTTTATATCTATTGGATGATATAAAGTAATGTCTTTAGGCTTAAAATTCTCGCCATATAACGCATTATAACTTTTTACGCAGTTTCTATCGATTTCAACATAATCAACGATTCTATAGGGAATATTTTGTCTTATCAAGGCTTTTCTAATTGCTCCTATACCACCAAATAGTTCAAGCACATTTAACGCTTCTATTGTAATCACCTCCAAACAAAAAGAAACAAGATTTCTCCTGTTTCTATAACTTCACTGCCTTACTATACTGTTTGATTGTATCTCGTATTTCTTTTTCAATGCCTTTTAAAAATTCATCTTTGCTAGCTTTACCACTTGCAATATCTGATAACTTCATTTCCCATTCTGCTGTAGTTTTCGCTGATTTAAAGGTATCTGAAACAATGGTTACAAGGTTAATACCTTTATGGGTAGCAATCAAATTCTTTTTATCCCTTTCAACAAAGCCTTTATAAATTAAATTTTCAATAATTCCTGCTCGTGTTGCCGGTGTACCGAGTCCTTTTCTTTCAACAACAGTATCTTTATCTAATGCGTCACTACCTGCACTTTCCATTGCCTTTAAAAGCGTGTTCTCACTAAAGTGTTTAGGTGGTGTTGTATATTTTTCTTTAATTTCTTTACCATGTACTTTCAAAGTATCGTGTTCATGAATATCTGTAATTACAACATCTTCATTCTTTTTTACCTTATATTCTTTTAAGTACTGAGAAAACCCTTCGTTTATCACTGTTTTAAAGTTACTACTAAACTCATAATCTTGTATATCTGCTACAACCTTTATTGTGCTTTCAACAAGTGGATATCCCATACTGGCATGAAGTTTATTTGAAATTAATCGATATATTTTTAATTCACTTTCAGGAAGTGTTGAAATATCTTCAGACATTGAGCTTACTGTAGGAATGATTGCATGATGATCCGTTACTTTCTTACTATTAAATACAATCTTAATGCGTTGTTCATCAAAGGCATTTTTTCCTAAGATGTTATTAACAATATTAACAATCATATCTTCCGTTAAATTGCGACTATCCGTTCTTGGATAGGTTATAAGTTTTTTCTCATAAAGACTTTGAGCATAATCAAGGGTCTGTTTTGCACTATAACCAAAATACTTGTTACATTCTCTTTGTAATGTTGTTAAATCAAAAGGTAGCTCAGGACTAGTTTTCTTCTCCTTTTGAGTGACTTCTTTAATTTCAATGTTATCTCCAATTTCATTAAGAAGTTTTTCAGCCTCGTATTTATCATCAATCCTATTACTTGAAAGGGTAAAGCCATCTAGTACTACATCAACTGTGTAATACTTTTCTTTCTTGAACTTACTGATTTCTTCATCTCTATTTACAATCATCGCAAGTGTTGGTGTTTGAACTCGGCCAACTGAAAAGTTTTGCTTATAAAGGCACGAATAAAGTCTACTAATATTCATACCAACTAACCAATCTGCAATTGCTCGTGCTTTAGCCGATTCAAACAAATTATCATAATAACTACCATCTTTTAAATGATTAAAACCATCTCTAATTGCACTATCTTCCATTGAAGAAATCCATAATCTTTGCATATTCTTTTTAGATCCAGTCATTTGATAAACAAGTCTAAAGATACTTTCACCCTCACGACCAGCATCGCAAGCATTGATAATCGTATCGATATCTTTTTCATTCATTAACTTTTTTAGAATATTAAATTGCTTTTTAGTTGATTTAGATATTTCGTATTTATACTCTGATGGAATAATAGGAAGATCGCTTAAATTCCACTTTGTATATTTTTCATCATATTTATCTGGATTTGCCATTTGCACCAAATGACCAACACACCATGATACTTTGTATCCATTACCTTCATAATATCCATCTTTTTTACTAGTAGCTCCAATCACTTTTGCGATTGATATTGCTACACTTGGTTTTTCTGCAATCACTAATTTCATATGCTATCTCCATTTCATTAAAATTCATAATAAAATAGGCGAAAGTCACTGCTCCCGCCTAATACATAAACTATTTATTCTTCAGTATCTTCATTTTCTTCTTCATGAATCTCTGAATCTGTTTCACTTTCATCTACTTCTGAGAAAAAATTATCATCGTCATCATTTTCTAACGCTTCAACTTCTTCTTTTTCTTTTTTCTTAACGACTTTTAGATAATATCCAGCACCTAATGCTCCAAGAACTGCTAGGGTGATAATGATATATGTTCCCATATCACTTTCTTCTTGTTTTATAGGTTTGACTTCTTCATCAACAAACTCTTCTTTTACAACATCTTTCTTTGGTACTTCTTTCTTTTCGACCATATTTAGTAAATCATCTTCGGATACTTCTG
>ENA-OPRR01001628-OPRR01001628.1-human-gut-metagenome-genome-assembly--contig:-NODE-1628-length-17738-cov-5.303851_pt1 | contig 17738 bp, 18 predicted proteins | sample MGYA00241796_ERZ501883 | MGnify/ENA primary metagenome ERZ501883 (study PRJEB25962, sample SAMEA2042406) | human gut metagenome | biome: human gut; feature: human-associated habitat; material: faeces...
CAGACAGTCCAGCACAGACACAAACCGACAGCCAAGGGACGGAAAAATCACATCCGTATAGCGGCCTACCTCTACAAAGTCACGCCCCAGGCGGGACAGGTCTTTGACCAGGATCAGGTTAATCAGGCCGTGACGGGCATCCTCCAGCATTTCCAAAAATCCGGGCCGCTGAAAATTTCCGCCGCTGTACCCATCGTCCCGATAAGTCTTGACCTCGATCCAGCCGTTGAGCATGACAAATTTGGAGAGGATTTCGTGCTGGTTTTCTATGCTGGCGGATTCATCACCGGGGATATAGTTTTTTGCCTTTGCGGAATTGGAGGCATCGTCTACACTCAGGCGGCAGTAGATGCCGACCTTATATTGCTTCTTCAAGTGGCTGCCTCCTTTCTTCCTGTGCCAGTGCCGCATCCACATTTCCGACATAGCGGTAGTAAACGCGGAGGTCACAAATCCGCTGTCCGCCCATTTTTTTGGTTTCTCCAACCTCAATGCGGTCTACCAGTTCAAAGAGAATGGATTCATCCAGCTCGGTAATCTCTGTGTACCGGCAGATAATAGTCAGCCAGCGGTTGGCGTCAGTCCGGTTTTCCAGATAGCTTTTGACCTTACGTTCCAGTTCCGGGATTGCTTCGGCCTTTTCTGCCCGTTCTGCTTCATATTTGTGCATCAGGGTTTGAAAAACGGTCTGCGGGATGGTTCCGGCGCATTTATCCTCATAGAGATTCTGCATCAGCCGTTCCAGCTCGGAAAGCCGCGCCGTGTATGTTTTCAGCTCCTGTTCGCAGGAGGAAAGGCGGCTTTTAGCTTCCTTATCCTTTAAGCGGATAATCTGCTGGACCAGCTGTTCCGGGTCATATTCCGCAAAACGGGCCTTTTCCCGAATGTCCTCCAACACCAGCTGGGTCAGCACATTCTCATAGATGGTGTGAATGGTGCAGGCCCCCTTGCCGCTGCGGGAATAGTTGCCGCAAATAAAGGAGCTGTACCGCCCAGGCGTTCCGTCTTTATAGGTGAATCGCTCCACCTGATTTCTCATTTTGAAGCCGCAGTCTGCACAGTACACAAGGCCGGTGAAGATGCTCCTGTAACCGTCAGCGGCAGAGGATTTCCGCACCTTCTTTTTGTCAATGCTGACTACGGTATCCCACAGCTCCTGTGAGATAATCGGTTCATGGGTTCCTTCCACACGAATCCATTCTTCCTCCGGTTTGCCCACGAGCTTGCGGGACTTATACGACAGCGTTCCGGTCTTTCCCTGAACCATGTTGCCGATATAAACCTCGCTGCGGACGATGTTTTTCACTGTCTGGTCTGCCCATTTGTGGTTGACCCGGCGCGGATCGCTCTGTCCCTTGCGCTGGTAGTACAGCACACCAGGGGACGGGATGCCTTCCTCGTTCAGCGTGACGGCGATGGCGTGAAACCCTGTTCCGGCTGCCCGCATCTCGAAGATACGGCGCACAATCGGGGCGGTGTCCTCGTCGATCACCAGATGGTGCTTATCCGCTGGGTCCCGCTTATAGCCGTAGGCGGGATAGGTTCCCATGAATTTGCCGTTTTCTGCACAGGCTTTTTTGACTGCCTTGACCTTCTTGCTGGTATCGCGGCTATAAAATTCATTAAATAAGTTCAAAAAGCACATGACATCGGTGCTGCCATTGGTGCTTTCTGTGTCAATGCCGTTGTTCAGAGCGATAAACCGACAGCCCAGGGATGGGAACAGGTAGTCTGTGTACTGTCCAAATTCGATGTAGTTACGGCCAAAACGGGACAGGTCCTTGACCAGAATCACATTGATCCGCTTGGCCTTGGCGTCCTCAATCAGCCGCTTGACCCCAGGACGGTCAAAATTCGTGCCTGAATATCCATCGTCGATATAGGTATCAATTTCATTCCAGCCCCGTTGCCGTACATAGTTCTGAAGCAGCAGCTTCTGGTTTTCGATGCTGACGGATTCCCCGTCGCGTTCATCGTCGTTACTTAAACGGCAGTAGATGCCGACGTTGTATGTTTTTGTAGTCATCTTTATTTTTCCTCCCGACAATCCAGATTCCATACCTCGTGCGGCGTGATGGCTCCACAGGGAATATCCCTGTATGAACATCGTAACGGAAAATCCATCGCCGCGCAAGTATGCGGCAAAGCCGGGAGGATGGTGTGACTATGTAGCTGTGTGTGCGGAGCAGCCGGCGGGTGTGGAAACCTCCGACATGGCGCGCCGGACAGCCAGCTGCTCCAAAGTCTTTCCCAGCTCCTTTTCGCCCGAAAAAAAGCTGGTCACACGGTAAATGGTTTTCCCGATTTTCACCTCTTTGTAGGAGGTCGTAGGGGTAATCTGCTGATCCATATTGACGCACCTCCAGTCAAAAATTGCTTCTTCATAAGATATGAGGAAACATTTTGTCTCAATTCATATAAAAAAGCAGCCGCACCGATAAAGTTGAGGGGATATGCTAACCTGCTAATCGGTACGGCTGCTGTATGATAGTTTGGTTTATGCTCGTCACATTTGCCACGCGCCCTGACGATGGGGACATTCCGGTCTCCGCTGGCGCGGATGTCATAACTCCGCAACATCGTTCGTATCGTGTGCCGCAGGGTTCCCCCCCCCAAGTCTTTGGCGGGCCGTGAGGAACACCTCCTTAAAATTTGCGCGTCCCCTTTCAGAGGACGGTGTTGAAAAATAAGAGGCAGAAAACGGATGGCTGCTGGCACAGCTCCACGGGAATTTCACCCCGGCCCATGCTGATGGGTGCGGCGCACGATGCTTTGCGGGCGTCCAATGCGCGAGTATCTTTGACCTGTCTGTATGTCATCGCCCGCAGAGTGCCGCGTCCGCTTTGCGGTCAGGTGGGTATCGCTCGCTCCCGGAGGGGAGGTCATGGCGCACTGGCCGTATGGCTCGATACAGGACAGAATGTATCCGTCTGCCTTATGCTGCGCCGGAGGCCTCCCACCGGGCTTTCTTTGTCAAGGAGCTATAACGGGACGCCGCGTGGAAAGAGGAACGCGCAGCGCCCGGCCCTGGATTAGCTCAGGTCAAAATCCAGAATGGAAATAATCAGCTTTGCTTCCAGCCGACCGCGCAGATCTTCGTCCACCTGGGGACGGGGATAGCCGTCAGGGCCATAGCTCGTCCGTGTAGACAGCGCGGCGATGTAGCCGGAGTAATGTCGGACTACCCGGCTCACCGCTTCAGGGTCTCCTCCGACAGCGGCAGCGATCACCGGGTAAGGGATCAGCGATGCCCGCGTGCACGCAGATTTAGTCATCCGCTTCACCTCCCATCAGCTCTGTCAGCAGCCGATAGGCTTTATGCCTGCGGGTATTGACCGTCCGGCGGGGCATGTTTATGTACCTGGCGATCTGTGCGTCGGTCATCCGCAGGAACCAGTGCATCATAAAGATTTCCCGGTCCTCCTGGGACAGCCCCAGAAGCGCCTCGGCCAGCCCGTCGTCCTCGATCAGGATCACGGCCCCTCCCACAGGGAAGGTCGTGTATTCCCACGGGTAGCGGTCATATACCGCAAGCTGGGCCATTTCTGCCTCGGACAGTTCTTCCAAAGATGTGAAACGCTTCTGGTGCCGGCTGATCTGGCGATAGCCGTTGCACGCCTCGCATTTCAGCACCTTCTTGCAGTAGCTGTCAAAGGCGTACTGCTTGTGCTCGTAGTGGCGGTCAGGTTTCAAGTTCTCACCTCCCTTCGTGCCGGGAGGCAGTTCTTTTCTTCCCCTTTCGCTCACTACTCGTTCACGAGTGGTCTGGTTTGGCCAGTTTTCGGGATCTATCTGAAAAATTTTTTTGCCGCTCATAATTGGCTCCTTTCGTTTCGTTCGGGTTGACAGGCCGGAACGAAACGGGGTGGGGAGCGGCAGCCCACGCCCAGGCGCTCAAAGAAACGGGTTTTGTGAGATATGAGCCACAGTATATAAAAAGCGAGCCATAACTCACTTTCATGAGCATGGCTCGCTGCTGCGTTATTGGAATATTTTTCGTAGTGGCATGGGCGTCCGCCGTACAAACGGTAAACCCCGCCTTATTTTGACCTCCTTTGTGTTGGCACTCTCATCCATATCTCCCTTTACTCCGAAATATGAGTTATAACTCACTTTGCATGAGTTTTATGGTTATTTATATGAGCGGAAGCACACCCTACAATGATGTAGAGGTGATGTGCAGTGAACAATCCGCTGGATCTATTTGCATGGAAGGTGCGGTCAGAACGGAAGCGGCAGCATCTGACGCAGAAGCAGTTGGCTGAACGCCTCGGTATGAACCCCCGCACGATCATAGATTTGGAGACCTGCCAGAGTAATCCGAAATTTGAAACGGTGGTTCTTGTCGCCAAAGAATTGAATATCAGCGTGGACGCCGCCATCTTCCCGGAAATGGTAAATCAGACAGTCTCGAAAACAGTTGTGGACTTCTTTGCCGGGAAAAGCGAAGCAGAGATCGAAAAATTTATCGCGCTCTGCAAACAGGCGGAAGCCTTCCAGAAAGACGAGTAACGCGGTCGGGTTCGATGTGCCCGGCCGCGTTACTGTTTCACCCGTTTGCTATGCGGGCAGATTATTCATTTTTTGTTTTATAGGCATCGCGCAGATGCTCGAAGGACTCCTGGCTGATGACATGCTCCATCCGGCAGGCGTCCTTTTCCGCCGCTACAGGGTCTACTCCAGCCTCGATCAGCCGGTCGGTAAAGAAACGGTGCTTTTCGTAGATATGCTCCGCCACTTCCCGGCCCACATCGGTCAGATGCAGGAAATAGTCGCTGTCCATCGTCAGGAACCCCCCGTCCCGCAGGACGCTTACTGCATGACTGATACTCGGTTTTGAAAAGCCCATGTGTCGGTTCAATCAACAGAGCGAACCATGCCTTTTTCTTTTTACAGCATCAGCACAGCCTCTAAATAGTCCTCGCCCGACACATGAATCTTCATTCTATCACCCACTCACATAATCCCAGCATTTGCAAACTGCTTGTTGTAAACCTTTTTTGCAATAACTCCGACAATTATTGAGATAACTACGGTTGCGGCAATAGCAAGAACCATAAACCACGGAGAAGTCAAGGTTGATAATATCTCAGCATAATTTGCAGACATTTCTTCGGATGCCTCTGAAATGGCATAGTCAGAGAATACCCATACATACAACGGAGAACCGATATTGCTTAACGAAAGCAAGATATAACTCATCACGATACCTTTGTAATTCTTATATCCGGCCCATTTCCGAATGATTTCCGCTAAAATAGAACAAGCAATCAAGCTCCCAAGCAACAGATTCGCAAGCTCCCCAAAAGCCACGAAAGCGATTGCTACAAATAGGTTCATAATGAGAACCACGCCTGCTTTCGGCACTTTTGCCATAACATACATATATGGAATCCACGCCACGAGAGCAATTAATGCTGTTACAAACAGATAGAGCAATGGGTGTATGCCGCCCATAATCGTAGCTGCCAAAACCACAGCAAAGTAAATAACGGAAAATACGATTGTCAGACCTAAATCTTTTAACTTCCAGTGTTGTTCCATAAGATTTCCTTTCTATTTTCCTTGCTGTAATTCAACAAGGTGTGCATATAGACCGCCCTTTTTCATCAGTGCAGCAGGTGTCCCCATCTCACTGACCTTGCCGTTGTCCAGAACCACGATCTTATCAGCATTTGCCACTGTCCTCATGCGATGGGCAATCACCATGACCGTCTTATCCTTCAGCAGTACCGACAAGGCATCCTGTATCAGTGTTTCACTCTCGGCATCCATAGAAGCAGTTGCTTCATCAAGCAGGACAATGGGAGCATTTTTCAACAGGGCGCGGGCAATCGAAATGCGCTGACGCTCGCCACCGGACAGGGCGCTACCGTTTTCCCCGATGTTCGTCTGATACCCTTGAGGGAGACGCTGGATAAATTCCTCGCATTGGGCAGCTCTGGCCGCAGCCATAACTTCCTCATCAGTGGCATCGCCCCGGCCCAGCCGGATATTCTCCATGACAGTCTCATCAAAGAGCATGACATCTTGAAATACAATGGCATAATTCTTGAACAGCGTTTCCGGTTCTACCGTTTTGACATCCACGTCGCCCAGGGTAATGGTTCCGGAGTCTGCATCCCAAAAGCGTGCCGCCAGTTTGGAGGCGGTGGACTTGCCGCTGCCGGACGGACCTACCAGCGCCGTAACCTCACCTTGTTTTGCCACAAAGGACACGCCCTTCAAAACCGGCTCCTCATTGTAGGAAAATACCACATTCTTAAACTCAATGTCGTAGCCCTTGTTATTGCAGACATTGGTGCCGGTCTGCTCCGGGATCTCATTGATCTGCTTCATCCGCTTGACGCTGACAAGGGCAGAGAACACTTCTGCCATCAGCATGAAGCAACTGGTGAAGGGATCGTAAATGCGGCCGGCAAAAAGCAGGAACAGAATGAACAGGGGGATGGACAACGAGCCGACCGCCACCAGAATACCACCCACCAGCATGACCGCCACAAGGCCAAACCGAAGGATAAATTGAGCTGTGGTCGTAGCAGCACCGGGAGCAATCTCGTTGCGGAAGGAACACTTTACCACATAATCCAGCTTCTTTTCCAGCCCCTCTAGGTATTCTTCTTCACGGGAGCAGGATTTTAGCTCCTGGATGGTATCAAGGTATTCCTGCACGCCGTCATAGGCAGCTCTCTTGGCATCCATGTTGGCGCTCTCAGCATTGGACTGAGCTTTCTTTGCCGCAAAGACTACCAAGGCTGCCACAGGGACCGGCACTACGATGCAAAGGCCCATCCGCCAGTCAAGCACCAGCAGGCCGATAGCCGTTATCATAAACATGAAAATCGTTCCAAAGAGCTGCGGGATCGCATTGGAAAATACGCGCTCCAGAGCCGTACAGTCCCCCATAATCGTGGTGGTCAGGTCAGAAAGGTCACGCAGGCCGAAGAAGGACAGCGGCAGCTTCCGCAGCTTTTCCGCAAGGACGATTCGACGGTTGGCGCTTTCCTCATAAGCCACGGTATAAGTTTTGTTGTACTGGAGCCACTGGGTCAAAAACACAATGATAAACATGGTTGCTGTACCGCAAATAAACAAGGCTGCATGATCCCGCATACTGCTTTCCTGCCCGGAAATCACATTCAGCAGTTCCCATATCACCATGACCAGCAGGCTGACCGGAGCAATCAAGCACAGATTGCTGAGTGTAGTGGCCGCAATTCCTTTATTCAAATCTCTTGATCCCTGATCGCTCAGGGCAAACATCCGTTTTAGCATACTTTCACCTCATTCCCGATGTGCCACTTGGTAGTCTTTGTGTAGTTGCTCCACATCTTGGCGTATTCGCCGCCCTGTTTCACCAGCGCGTCATGGGTTCCGCTTTCCACCAATTCACCCTGCTTCATTACCAGAATGAGATCAGCGTCCTGAATGGTGGAGAGCCGGTGTGCGATCATAATGACCGTCTTGCCCTTGACCAGCCCCTCAAAGGCTTTCTGGATCTGCTGCTCGTTCTCCGGGTCAGCGTAGGCAGTCGCCTCATCTAAGACCACGATGGGGGCGTCTTTCAGAATGGCGCGGGCAATCGCAATGCGCTGTGTTTCGCCGCCGGAAAGATAGACGCCTTTACCGCCCACCACGGTATCGAGGCCATCCGGGAACTTCTCCAGAATATCATCACACTGGGCCAGATGCGCCGCCTGCAAGACTTCCTCCCGTGTGGCGGAAGGTCTGCCTGCCCGGATATTTTCCAGAAGGGTGTCCTTGAACAATTTGGGGTCCTGGAATACAAAGGCAACCATCTTCATCAAGTCAGCATGAGGAATTTCCCGAATGTCCACACCGCCGATCTTGACTGCCCCCTGCTGCACATCGTAGAAACGGGGAATCAGGCTGGCCGTTGTGCTTTTTCCGGAGCCGGAATGCCCGACCAATGCGGTAGTTGTCCCAGCCTTGGCCGTGAAGCTCAAATGGGATACTGCCGGATGGTCCGTATTTTCGTATGCGAAGGTCACATTCTCAAAGGACACATCGCAAGTCTTGGGATGTTTGGGTGCAGAAGTCTCCGCCTGCGGTTCGGCAGTCAAGATCATGTCGATGCGGCGCATGGACTCCTCCGCCTGCATTTTGTAGCTGGTCATATACATGATCTTGTTGAGCATGACTGCACAGGCAGGAGAAAAGATCACATAGAACAGAAAACTTTGCATAAAGCCAATCAGGTCGCTGGAAACGAACCCGATAATAAGCGCCGTAGGCACCAGCACCAGGAAGCTGGAATTGATGACTGAGTTAAACGCCACCATTCCCTTTTTGCAGGACATCGTGTAAGCCAGAGCAAACTTTCGGTAGGATTTGATGGCGTCGTTAAACTTGGTGATAGATTGCACTGTCTGTCCGAACACCTTGACTACCGAAATGCCCCGGATGTACTCCACCGCCTCATGGTTCATCGTTTCCAGAGAATCCTGGTAGGTCTGCATGAATTTCATGCTGTCCTTCCCCATGAGGGACCCCTGCAAGAAGAAACCAATGCCAAAGAGCAGCAGGAGCGGGATACCTACACGCCAGTCAAAGACCAGCATCAGCACCAAACTCACGATCATCGTGACCTGCGCTCCCACCAAGTCGGGGAGCTGGTGAGCGATAAAAGTCTCGGTCTGAAAACTGTTATCGTCGATGATCTTCCGCAGTTTTCCGCTGGGATTTGCGTCAAAGTACCCCATCGGCATCTTCGCCAAATGTTTCAACGCTGCCATCTTTAGGGTTTTCTCCGTGTGAAATGCCACTACATGAGAGCAGAGCAGCGCCGAAAAGTAAAGGACCAGACCGATCAATTCCAGTCCCAGGGCAAGCAGGCCCCAGCGGACAAGGCTGTTCGTGTCTAACGGCGTCCCAGCAAATACGCCCACCAAGTCACGCGCTGCAAAGTAAACGCAGAGGAACGGTCCAAGGATAAAGACCGAACTGATGCCGGATAGGATGCGGGAAACAGTGAGCAGCCCACGGTGTTTTCCCGTGAACTCCATCAACCGTTTGATCCCGCCGGATTTTTGTTTCATGGATACAAGACCTCCTTATCAATTCTTTGATTAGCTGTTGCTAACCTTTGATTTAAGTGTACTTCTTTTGTTTGGCATCGTCTACGACCTATCGGGTATGTTATACTCCAATCAGGCCAAGCGAAAGGAGCAGGCCGAATGGATGGGCCTGCTCCTTTTATCAGTTAATTTGAATGGCTTAATTCAGATGGATATTCTGAACGGAAGTAAAGCTGGCATCGGTGGGGAAGGTATAACTTGCTACCGCATCGCTGTAAATGGCAAGCTGCCGGGTATAGATCAGCGGCGTAGTCAGGCACTGGTCTGCCATAGTAGTCAGGATGGTGTTGTAAATTTCCTGAATACGGGCCTCATCAGTAGCAGAGTCCAGTTCGTCTACCAGTGCCGCCAGCTCCGGCTGGGACGCCCCAATCTGCATGAGGATGGGGTCCATAGAGGTAGACGGGTTGATGTTGGTAATGACCATAGCCGGGTCATAGTAGCCACCCTGGGTCTTGAAGATGGTCAGGCCATAGTCACCGCTCTGGATCATGGCATACCAATCCATCATTTGTGCGGATTGCGGGGTCAGCTCAATACCGATTTTGCTGGCCTGGTCGCAGATGTAGACAACCATGTTGTCATCGGAGGCGGTGCCGGTTTGATACAGGAAAGCGGCGGACAGCTTCACACCATCCTTCTCACGAATACCATCCCCATCGGTATCTACATAGCCAGCCTCATCCAAGATTTGATTGGCATGATCCAGATCAAAGCCGTACACTGTCTGCTCTACATCGCAGTAGGGCAGGTCACGAGAAAAGAAGGCATCTGCCTTGTCGAACAGGCCACCGTAGATGTTGTCTACTACGGCATCCTTATCAATGGCGGAAGAAATGGCCTCACGAACCACCTGGTCGCCAAAAATCTCACTGCTCAGGTTATAGCCCACATAGTAAGTCTGCAAAGACTTTTCATCGACTTGAGCGCCATATCCATCCGTCTGCTCCATCTGAGCATAGCTCTCGGCAGAGACATTCTTAATACCGGAGAGGAAGTCCACCTCACCATTCTGCATGGCTAAAATTTTGGCATCGTTGTCGGGGATGTACTTGATAGAGAAGCTATCTACTTCAGGTGCTTCTCCCCAGTAATTGGGATTGCGGACGAAGTTCCATGTCTGCCCGTCATTGTCCCCAGCGTACATATAGGGGCCGGTTCCATAAGTGGCGCTGCGGAAACTCTCCTGCTTGGCAGTCAGATCCTCATTGAACTGCTCGCTGGATACGATGCCGAAGGGGTTAGCAAGGCACAGTTCCCGGAGGGTGTTGTAGTAGGGCTGGGTCAGGTGCAGCTCCACCGTGTACTCATCGGTGGCTACCGCATCCTCAATGATCGTGGACAGGCGGCCATAGGAGCCGTTGTACTGGCCCAGGTTGACCGGAACAGCCAAAATAGACTTTGCCACATCCTCGGCGGTCAGGTCAGAGCCATCAGAGAACTTGACGCCCTGCTTGATCTGGAAGGTATAGGTTTTTCCATCCTCGCTCATGGACCAATCTTCGGCCAGCACACCCACGACCTCGCCCTCGGAATTGTACTCAAACAGGGTGTCATAGAAGCTGGTGAGATAGTAGGTAATGTCGTAACTGGAGGAGGATACCTCTGGGGTGAGGATGGTGTAAAAATACTCAAAGCCCCAGCTCTCCGCCAAGTTCAGATGTACGGCCTGAGCCTCGGCGTTCTCCTTCGGGTTCTGGCTGCTCTCTGTGTTGGTGCCGGTGTTGCCTCCGCAGGCGGCCAGAGATACCGCCATGACCGCCGCCGTGAGCATAGCGGCAATTCGTTTCAGTTTCATTTCAAATCAATCCTTTCTTTCGTTTTATCATTCCAGTCTGTTGAAGTGTTCACTAAACCGCTTGCCTCCAAGAGCATCCTGCTGTATGGATCGTGAAATACAGAATAATCACCGGAGAACGCGGCACGCTCTACCAGATTAGAATTTCGCATGACAAAAATCTCGTCCGCCACGACCACTGCCAACTCCATGTCGTGGGTTATGAAAATCAACGTAAAACCAAGCTGCTGTTGCAGGTCTATAATTTCATCAATGATTTTCTTCCGCAGCGGTAAGTCAAATCCATTGGTGGCCTCGTCGAAGATCAGGCATTGCGGCTCAGCGGCCAGTGCCCTGGCGATTGCCACCCGCTTTTGTTCTCCGCCGGACAGTTCTGATGGAAGACGGGTATAGTAGTCCCGTGATAGATTGCAAAGCTCCATCAAGTTCCGGCAGCGTTCCCGCCGTTTCTCTTTCTCCATGTGGAAAAAGCAATGCAGCGGTTCCTCTATGGATTTCCCCACCGGGATCTTGGGGTCCAGGGCAGATGCGGAGTTCTGCTGAATAATCTGCACCTTCCTGAAATGTTCTTTCCCGGCTCGTTTCCGCCCATAGACAGGTGCGCCATCTACAAACACGGAACCGCCGCTTGGCCGCTGCAATCCCGCAATCATCCGCGCCAGCGTTGTTTTGCCCGAACCGGACTCTCCAACGATTGCATACCGGCCTCCATCACTGAAATGGGCGCTCAATGGGGACACAGCAGTAAACAGTCCTTTTCCGCCAAAGCCGTCAGAAAAAGAACAACTAACCTCTTTCAGTTCAATCAAGACATCTCCCTCCTTTCCAACCGGCAGGCGTTCAACAGATATTTTGTATAGTCCTCTTTAGGGGTGTTTAGTATCTGCTCTGTCTTGCCCTGTTCGACAATCTGTCCGCGATCCATCACAAGAATGCGGTCGGACGCCGAGGCAGAGCGCAGGTCATGGGTCACGAACAGCACAGACATTCCATCTTTACAGAAACTTTTCAGTTCCCGCATCAGCCCGATCCGGTTGCAGGCATCAATGGCGGTGGTCGCTTCATCCGCTACTAAAAGGGCGGGCTGGCACATCAGCGCCGCCGCGATCATCAGCCGCTGGAGCATTCCGCCAGACAGTGTGAAGGGATAACTGTTCAAAATCCGCTGGGTATCTTCCAGCCCCAGCTTTTGCAAAATGGCGGCAAACAGGCGCTGCATTTCCTGCCTCGGCGTTTTTCCATGATGGAGCAAATAGGTCTTTTCCATCTGACGCCCTACTCGGATGGATGGGTTAAAGGCGGTCATGGGGTTCTGCATAATCAGGCAGATTTCTTTCCCATAGATGGTCTGTCGCTTTCGTTCCGGCAGGTCGAGCAAATCTTCTCCTTGGAACAGGATTTCGCCATCAGCGCGGTAAGCGTTCCCCAGCAGTCCCATAATTGCTTTGCAGATAGTGGTCTTTCCCGCGCCGGAGCTGCCAACGATGGAGAGCATTTCTCCCTGGCCTAACCGAAATGATATATGTTCAGCTACGCTTTTCTCGGAAGTTAAAGAGATATTCAGATCTTTGACCTCAAGCAACACAAATATCATCCTCCTTCCCAATGGCATCCCGCAGGCCCTCGCCCAGCAGGTTGAAGCCCGCGCAGCAGACGATAAGGCAGATGCCCGGATAAATCAGGAGCGCAGGGTTTGAGTAGACACTGTTTCGGGCCTCATTGAGCATCGCACCCCATTCCGGGGTTCCGGCGATCAGCCCCACGCCCAAGAAAGCAAAACTGGACACCGACATGATCGCTGTTGCAATCCCAGTGGTGAAGTACACCACAAACTGCGGGAACACATTTGGGATCAGGTGGCGAAGCACAATGCGAAGGCCAGAGGCACCGGCGATCCGGGCCGCCTCAATGTATTCCTTTCCGCACTCAGTCTTTGCATAGGAGCGTACCATCCGCAGAAACCACGCTAACATAGAAATCCCGATGGCAATAATGACACTTGCCACAGAATTATCCACCGCCGACACCAACGCCATCGCAATGACGATGAGTGGAAAGGCCATAAGGATGTCACAAAGTATCCGCATGACTTCATCCAGCAAGCCGCCTTTATAACTGGAATAGCATCCCACGAACAGCGCGAAGGCGGCCAGTACGATCAGTACCGGAATGGTCAGCCCCATAGAGTACCTTGCTCCATAGAGAAGTCTTGATAGTTCGCAACGGCCCATTTGGTCACAGCCAAGTGGATACTCCGCAGAAGGCGGAGCGTTCTTCAGCGCAAGGTTTGTGGCATTCGGATCATTGGGAGCCAACACCGGGGCCGCCAGTGCCATAAGAATAAAAATCAGGATCAGAGCCAGCCCAATAATAATTTGCCCTTTTCGTTTCATACCGCTTTCCTCCTATACGCAGGGCAGATAGCACTCGAAAGCAAATCTGCCAGGGTGTTGAACAGGACGAACAACACGCCGCACACCAGGATGGAACCGGAAATCCCATAGATGTCCATACTCTCGCAGGAATCCATCAGGTAAATGCCAAGTCCCTGGATGGAGAAAACGCTCTCTACCAGTGCCGAAGTCCCAAAAAGAGCAGCACAGTATTGGGCGAAAAGTGTGATGGCTGCGGGGAGGGCATTTCGTAGCACCTCGCCATAAACGATTTGTGCATTAGAAAACCCTCTTGCTCTGGCATAGGTCACATAGTCACTTTTGAGTTCATTCAGCACTGCCGCCCGCAGCACCCTGGCCGCAATACAGATAATAGGGAACGCCATTGCTGCCGATGGCAAAATCAAAGATTTGAAACTGCCGTCCGAGATCACACTGAAAATGGGAATTTGAACCGCAAAGGCGGTCAGCAGGATCAGCGCCAGCCAAAAGCTCGGCACACAGATCCCAATGATGCAGATAATCCGCATGACATTATCGAAAATCCCGCCTTTTCGTATGACAGAGATGGCGGCTATCAATACCGTGAAGATGATGACCCAAGCCATTGCCATAACTACCAGCATACAAGTCACAGGGAGGGCGTCCTTGATATTTTCGATGACCGGCTGGCGGTTCGTGATTGCGGTTCCAAGGTCGCCGGTCAGAACACCCTTGATGTAGTCTGCATAGCGTTCCAGAAAAGGAGCGTCCAGTCCCAACTCCTCTCGCACCGCCTGGATCTGTTCCTCTGTTGCAAAGACATTGACCTTACGGACAATCATCTCTGCCGGATCGGTCCCAGTAAAAACTTGCAGGCAGAAGCTGAGTGTAACGACGCCCCAAATAACAAAAATAAAATTGATGATGCGTTTGGTAATTCTTTTTGCGGTCCCTCCCGCAATCCGCATAGTACATCCCTCCAAACTTTAGTTAGCTCACTCTAACCAGTGGTCAAAAAAAGCAGCCGCGGTTCAGCGGCTGCTCCACAGCGTACTCACCATTGGCACATCAATAATGATAGCATACCAGAGTGGTACATTCTATGACCGAATAGGTCGGATTTTGCTCCAATCAGGTCAGCAGTATTTGTGTCGATACGCCTGCGGCGTTACACCCATAACGGATTTGAAAGCGGCAGAAAATTTACTTTGATTTTCATATCCCGCCACACTTCCAATCTCTCCGATGCTCAAAGCCGACTCCGAAACCAACAATTCAGCAGCGGCCTCCATGCGTTTCGTCTTGATAAAGGTGCCAATGGATGCCCCGGCAATAGATTTGAAACATCTTTTCAAGCTGGACTCTGCCAGTCCGAACATACAGGCCAAATCCTGAATGGTATCTTTGGTAAAGGGATTTTCTATAATGTACTGGTAAACCTCCTGTGTCCGTTTGGAGATGTCCGCAGAAAACTGCTGCGGCCGACAAACTGCGCTGCCATCCAGGAGACTTAAAAACAGCAGCAATTCGATGACCTTGATCCAAAAGTACGGAACCTGGATACGCTCGTCCACCGAGTAAAGCTCGCTGAAAATATGGTCGATTTCGTGCTTAGATTTGATGATAAGGGAACGTCCATCTGAACACAGGCGTTCTTTTATCTGTTCCAAACTGATATGAGCTTGTTGAAAGCCCTGATCCAAGGTTTGCTGCGCGGTTTCCATTTCCAGCAGTACGGTGATGCCTCGGTATTTTTTCAGAGGGATACGGGAGCCAAGGAACACCTGTCTATCTTTGGAGAGGTAATCCACGCAAAGATCGCCTTCGCCTAAAAAGCTGACTGAGCCACCTTCCAGTTCACATTCATAGCAGCCCTCAAGACAATGATTGATCTGCAAAAAGTCTTTTTCAAATCGGATGGGGCGGAAACAGGAGTCCATTTTCAAATCGTTATAGGTAATTTGAATGCCAGGAGCCACCTCAAAACGCCGCATCGTTCCTTCGCCTGACTCGTTTCCTTCATGCAACACCGTTTGAATATTCTCGACTTCATTTTTTGTTGTATATATGTTATGAAATGCAAAAGTACCGCTCATAAAAAACTCCTCTCTCGATTGTCTAAAACAATTATAACTTCTTTAGAGAGGAAAAACAAATCCTTATATGCGAATTATAAAATGAAGATGAAGCATATATCACATCATCCCCAGTGCATCCTATGAACAATAGAATGTAATAGGGTGATGTGATATGCCGAATGCAAAAGATTACCCTGGATTTGAAACCTTCGGAGCAGATGTTCAGCAGGCGCATGAAGCTGTGAAAATGTCCCGCCGGGAGCTGGCCGAAAATGTCGGCATCGACCCGCGCTATCTTGCAAATATTGAGCTGTGCGGCACAATACCAAGCGTGCCGGTTGTGATGCAGCTCATCCGCATTTGCAAGCTGCCCGCAGAACGCTACTTCAACCCAGAGCTGCTTCGGGAGGACAGTGAGCAGCGCCAGCGGACAAGCCACAAATTACAGCTTTGCCCGGAGAAGTATCTGCCCATTGTGGAAGGTGTCATTGACGGAGCCATCAAATTGAAAGATGCGGATGATGAGAAGGAGGATGTGTAAGCGTCCTCTTTTCTCATCTGAAGAAATAACGCCCGAAAGGGCATAAATACGGGGTACGAGAAACCGGCAAGCAATGCCTCGTGGGACCCACAGAGGCCAAACCTGGGATTTCCGCTGGCGCGAAGATCCCAGGTTGCTTGTTGAGGGCGCTGCCCCCAAGCCCCCATAAACAGCTCCATTTTGGAGCTGGCTGCGCGTTCTGATAGAACGCTTTTTCCATCGCCAGGGCGATGGATAGCACAGGACAAAACCCGCATCAAGAGCAAGCCGCCGGTGGGCGGTGCTTCGCACTCTTGACCCGGTTTCCGTCCTGCGCCGGTGAGCAGACAAGAGGGAAAGCCGCCGCAGGCTTTCCCTCCCGAAAAGCCCAAATCCATGAGCCGGTCATCGTCCCTGGCTCTGCTCCTGGGCATGGTCTTTCTCTGTCTGCTTTTCTTCCTCATAGCCCATGATGCGGTCTACATTGGCCTTGACGGTCAGAAGCTCCTTCATCTCATCACGGGCCTTTCGGTAGCCGGAATAGGCTGCCTTTTTTTGTGCCATCAGCTCCGCATATTCCGCCTGCAAGCTCTTGACGGTAGGGAGCTTTTTCATCCCCAGCTCATCAAATGCTTTCTTTGCAGTTTGGTGTAAAAGGATGTCCGCCTCATGCTCGGCGCGGAACTTCTTTGAATATCCGGCTTTGCGATAGGCGACATAGACCTCCCGCGTTTTGGCGTAGTTGATGATGTGGGTGCGGAGGACCGCAATCTCCGTCATTCGCTTTTCCGCCGCCTTAATCTGCGCGGACAATTCATTGTACCGGGCGGTGGCTGCCGCTGTCTTTTCAGACAGCACTTTGTAATCAAACAGGTTATGCTCAGAGAGATAACTCATGGTCTGTGCCATCTGCTTCAGATTGAAGCCGGTAGCCCATCGCTGATACCCGGCCCCCTTGCCAGCGCGGAGCTTTTCCTGAATATCGACCATCAGGCTCACAGCCTGTTTCGGCTCCGGCTGGGGCGTTGCCTTGGTGGGAGTATGTTCCTTTTCTCCGGCCAGAACCGCACGAAGCTCTGCTTCACTGTACCCTTTGCCCAGCTTCTTACTCATGCGGGCGGCATTGTCCCAGCCAGGCGCTTTGAGGCTGTACGACTGCCCACGGTGGGACACCTCGCATCCCATCCCTTCCAACAGTTTCAGCAGGGTATCAAAATCGGCGGGCTTCTGCTCCAGGGCCTGGTCGATCATCACACGCAGCGTCTCCCGCTGGGACTGTTTGGCCCGATCCCCCAGCCACTTGTTATAACTCTTTCCATGCGGCTTCGGGTTCTCAACGATGGAATATCCGTTCTCAATACAGATGGTGTCATTGAGCCGCCGGACCGCGCGGGTGCTGCCCCAAAAGTTCCGAAACTTCCTCTGGTAGTCCAGAGCGGTGGCATCGAAAATGATGTGATTATGGATGTGTTTCTTATCTATATGGGTGCAGACAATGAAGGCGTGTTTCCCCTTGGTGAAGCGCCGCGCCAGTTCACAGCCCAGCCGGTTCGCTTCTTCCGGCGTGATCTCACCGGGGACAAAAGATTGCCGGAGATGATAGGCAATCACATCGTCCGCGCCCCGTATCCGGCCGGTGGAGGCGATGTACTGACGCTTATTGAAAAGGAACTCTGCATCCGCAATCCGGCTGTCGCATTGATAGCTGGTAATGAGCCTGCCGTTGTCTGTTTTCTGCGGATTTTGAACATAGTCAATGATGTCTCTGATGGCTGTCCCCACCGTCCGGCCTTTGCCGGTGTGCAGGGGCATGAGCCGCGTGGTTGCCATGAAAAAACCTCCCTTCACAGCAAAACGGCCTGCATCTGC
>ENA-OPRR01001634-OPRR01001634.1-human-gut-metagenome-genome-assembly--contig:-NODE-1634-length-17689-cov-3.917035_pt1 | contig 17689 bp, 18 predicted proteins | sample MGYA00241796_ERZ501883 | MGnify/ENA primary metagenome ERZ501883 (study PRJEB25962, sample SAMEA2042406) | human gut metagenome | biome: human gut; feature: human-associated habitat; material: faeces...
CTCCGCCGATGTCGTGAACGCCTTCGAGCGCAACGGCGAAAGCGACCTGTACGGCGCGTTCCTCTCGTTCATCACGACAGTATCGGCCCCCGACGAGCGCACGGTGCGCTTCAAGCTGAACGCCCCCATGGGCTCGGTGCTGCAGGAGCGCCTGGCCCTCGTCCGCGTGTTCCCGGCGACGCTCACCGACGAGGAGCTGGCACAGCTTCAGCTGGCAGAGGAGAACGAGAACGCCGTCGACCGTCTGGTCAAGGAGCTCGGCTGCCCCACGCGCCGCATCCGCCAGTTTGCCGCCCGCGTGCTGTACCTGCTTGCCGAGCGCGATCCGCAGCGCGTCGTGCCCTGCGTGCCCGCGCTGATCGAGGCGCTCGACCGCCCCGAGGCGCAGACCCGCTGGGAGGCCCTCGATGCCCTGACGGCGCTCGCTACCACCTGCCCCGAGCAGCTGGGCGATGCCTTTGAGGGCGCCGAGACTGCGCTGTTCGACGAGATCTCCTCCACGCTGCGCTATGCCGCCTTCCGCCTGCTGTGCGTGTGGGGTGCCACGAGCGTCGAGCGTTCGCGCGAGGCTTGGCCCATCCTGGACGAGGCCATCCAGTGCTACCACGGCGACCTTGAGTATCGTGACATGCTCGGTTGCCTGTACGAGTTTTGCCAGGGCGAGATCGACGCCGAGGTTGCCGAGAAGCTCGCGCTGCGCCTTAAGTTCGACGCCGAGAACGGCAAGGGCAGCTATCTCAAGGCCCGTTCGAGCGAGATTTGCGAAATGCTTGTTAAACGTTTTGGCCTGGATCTCTCCAAAAAGAAGAAGCGTGCTAGCGTTAAACGTGCTAGCGTTAAAAAATCTGACGACGCCGAAGACGAGGAGTAACAGATTATGGCGCACGATGTAGTCCTGATTCCCGGTGACGGTATCGGTCCCGAGATTACGCAGGCCATGCGCCGCGTGGTCGAGGCCGCCGGTGTCCAGATCAATTGGAACGTCCAGGAGGCCGGTGCCGGCGTCATGGACGAGTTTGGCACGCCGCTGCCCCAGCACGTGCTCGATGCGGTCGCCGAGACCAAGGTTGCCATCAAGGGCCCCATCACTACGCCGGTCGGCACGGGTTTCCGCAGCGTCAACGTGGCCCTGCGCAAGCACTTCGACCTGTACGCCTGCGTGCGACCTTGCCTGTCGCAGCCGGGCGATGGCTCGCGCTTCCGCGATGTCGACCTGGTCATCGTGCGCGAGAACACCGAGGACCTCTACGCCGGCATCGAGTTCGATGAGGGCGCTGCCGAGGTCGAGGAGCTCTCGCAGCTCGTCGAGCGTTCGGGCCAGAAGACCTTCGCCGCGGATTCCGCGATCTCGATCAAGCCCATCTCTATCGCCAAGAGCCGCCGTATTGTGGAGTATGCCTTTGAGTATGCCCGCCGCTGCGGCCGCAAAAAGGTGACGGCCGTGCACAAGGCCAACATCATGAAGGCGACCGACGGCCTGTTCCTGCGCGTGGCGCGCGAGGTAGCCGCCAACTATCCCGATATCGAGTTCAACGACAAGATCGTCGACGCCACCTGCATGGGCCTGGTCCAGAACCCCAACGACTTCGATGTCCTGGTACTGCCCAACTTGTACGGCGACATCGTCAGCGACCTGTGCGCTGGGCTGGTGGGTGGCCTGGGTATGGCTCCGGGTTCCAACATCGGTGCCGACTGCGCCATCTTTGAGGCTACGCATGGCTCCGCGCCCGATATCGCCGGCCAGGATATCGCCAACCCCACGGCCGAGATCCTCTCTGCTGCGATGATGCTCGATCACCTGGGCGAGAACGATGCTGCCAATCGCATTCGTGCCGCCGTATCTGCCACGCTCGACGAGGGCGAGCAGGTTACCGGTGACGTGCGTCGTGCCCAGACCGGCTCCGTTGAGGGCGCTGTGGGCACGCAGGCCTTTGCCGATGCCGTTATCGCGCACCTGGTCTAAGGTATGCACGCTGCAAACGCCTAAATAGTACTTAAGTGTTTGCGTATAACCTAAGAATCAATACGCCCGGCGCCCTGCCGGGCGTATTCTATTGGGGACTATGTTTCCTAACAAGGAGTAACTGATATGGGTCTGATTCAAAAGAAGGACGAGAAGGACGAGATCGACGGCATCCAGATCATCGAGCGCGGCGAAGGCCCTGACGGTGATGAGGACGAGAAGATCGACCTGGTCGCCGGCACGTCTGCCGAACATATTGCCGCCGGCACGACCGCCGAGGAGGAAGACGCTCGCCTGGAGGCAAAGATCGCCGCGGACGCCGCCGACGAGAACCTCATGCCCCAGGAGCAGGACGAGGACGACGACTCCGACGTGGACGACCACGCTTGTAAGCACAAGAAGACGATGATTGCCGCCTTTGTGGTCGCCATCGTGATCGCTGCCGTGGTCGGCTTCTTTATCGGCAACGGTGGTTTTGGCGGCAAGGGCGTCGGCTCGGCGACCCTGACCGAGGACCAGCTCGATTCGACCGTGGCAAGCTATAGCTACAACGGCAAGAAGAGCGACATCACCGCGCGCGAGGCCATCGAGAGCCAGTACAGCCTCGACACCGTCAAGGACAACGACGGCAACTACACCGCTCCGTCTGCCGACGTAATCCTGTCCTACGTGCGCAACCAGATTCTGCTGGACGCTGCCGAGGACGAGGGCATTACCGTCTCTTCCAAGGAAATGAAGCAGTATGCCGAGGATTCCATCGGCACTTCGGACTACAAGACCATGGCCAAGCAGTATGGCGTGTCCAAGGATCAGGCCAAGCAGATCGTCCGCCAGTCCGCGACGCTGCAGAAGCTCTACAAGAAGAAGGTCGGCGATAGCTCCGCAAGCATGCCGACCGCCCCGACCGAGCCTGCTGATGGCAACGAGGAGACCGCGAGCAAGGACTACGCCGACTACATCATCAACCTTGCCGGCGACGAGTGGAATAGCGAAAAGGGCACCTGGAAGGACGCCGATAGCACCTACGCTAAGGCCTTCGCTGACGATGCCTTTACGGCCGATAGCGCTACCTATAAGCAGGCCATGACCGCCTATTACACCGCCTACCAGCAGTATTCCTCGCAGGCTTCGAGCGCCAGCTCCAAGTGGACCGAGTATGCTAACGGCCTCTACGCCAAGGCCAACATCAGCATCTACGGCCTGTTTGCGTAAAGAGTTGCACGGCTCATCGAGCATCTAGCCGATAGACAGCAAATAGCCCCCCAGTACGGAAGTCGTTCTGGCGGGCTATTTGCGTTTGAGAGCGTGATCGGCAGTTTAATTATGGCTATTCATCTTTAAGCCCAAAAAGGCTATCGGCTTCATCGTCGGATATATATTCCAGTACATCGCCTGGTTGGCAGTCGAGTGCCCGGCATATCGCATCAAGAGTTGAAAAGCGCACGGCAGAAACCTTGCCCGTCTTGATGCGCGACATATTGACCTGGGAGATGCCCACGCGTTCCGCAAGCTCTTTGGATGAGATCTTGCGTTCGGCAAGCATGCGGTCGAGCCGCAGAATAATCATGGATTCCCCCTAGAGCAACTCGTCATCTTGTTTTTGCAGGATATACCCGTAGCGGAAGATACTGGCAATCAGGCAAATTATCAGGCCTGCAAAGAGCATAGAGGGCTCGAATAACTGGCCGACGAACGCATCCGTAAAGCTGCCACCAAATCCTGAGAGTATCATTCCCGTGATTACGGCACCAAGAAGCCTCACGGCAACGCCGCCGATAAGGAATAAATGTCCTACTCGACGAAGTGTGTGGTTACATTCAAGGTCAAAGGGCCTGCCTTCCTTTTCAATGTTGAAGAAAAGCCTGCGCACGCTTAGCGCGATGGTAAGCGCAAGGCATGTCATCAAGAGGCTCCCTATGGCAGTGTGACCATCGTGTGCGACGAGCATAAGTGGGGCCTGCGCATCGGTACCGACGATAGCAAGGCACGGCCCTTCGCCGCCTTGAAGTTCTACGGATTGGAGACACGACCCTTGGGAGAGGCTAGGCAATACGAGTAGAAGGTCAATCGCAATGACTGCGAGAAGTCCCAGAGCGAGCGCGGTGGTAATGCAGATCGTGGCCCATTTGCAGATGCGAGCGAGCTTCCTCAGTTTGGCTACCGTCTGTTCGCGGCTGATGGTGTCATTCGATATAGACGCGTTTCGATGGACCATAACCCCTCCAATCGGCGTTTTGGATGATACTTGTATCATATCAGAATTAACGATAAACGATAAATAATTACGGATACTGAGTAAGTAATGATTGAAAACGATTAGCGTGAGCTATTGGCTCACTTATGGATGCGGGAGTTTGACGCGCGGGGGATAAGGACAAATGCCAAAATTTCCTTTGATCGCGCAAGCGCTCCACCGGGTTCCCCTAATTCATATGGGAAAACAGCTGCAAACGATTACAAGTAACCGGTGAACGGTCGAAAACTACCGTTCACCGATAATCTCAAAACTGGTTCTAACTGGTATTAAGTCAAAAAGACCAATTCACATATCTTCACAATGACCTGCAATTTTTCTACACGCTATTTTTAGCCGCCCTGCGTTGTTTAGACACCGGGAAAGATCCGTTCTTTTGCCAAAGCGTTTCGAAACGGTTTCAAAACCGCAGGTAGAAGTGTTAACGAGCGGTAAACGGTCGAAATATCACCGTGAGCGGTGCAAAAACGTTTTAGCGTATGAATCAACGAAAGCGACCTCTTCTGGGGTGATATAGTGACAACAACACGTCACGTGGTTACTACCAGTTTAGAAACCACTGGTCTTCAAAGAACGCTTTCTAAGAAGCTTTAAGGGCGAGCGCCCGCTGGCTTCCGAAAATCATCGGACTCAGATCGTACACACCTTCGGAAGGGAAATTTGAATGGTTGGCTTTATTCTTACCGGTCATGGACAGTTCGCACCCGGCCTTGCAAGCGCTATCGCTATGGTTGCCGGCGACCAGCCTGCTTTTACCGTCGTTCCTTTTGAGGGCGACCAGGCCGCATCCTACGGTGAGGATCTCCGCGCCGCCATTACCGCCATGCGCGAGGAGTGCGATGGCGTGCTCGTCTTTACCGACTTGCTCGGTGGTACCCCGTTCAACCAGTCGATGATGATTGCCCAGGATGTCGACAACGTCGAGGTTCTGACTGGCACCAACCTTCCCATGGTTATTGAGCTTCTGTTCCTCCGCGGCAATGCCACGCTCGCCGAGCTTGGCGAGCAGGCCGTGACCGTTGGCCAGACGGGCATCACCGCCCAGACGGTCGCATCCGTTGCCGGCTCCGAGGAAGAGGATATCTTCGGCGACGAGGACGGCATCTAATGGCCGATTTCGGAGCCAACGTCCTGAGCTCCTCGGTCGCCCTTTTAGGCCTGCTTGTCATCATGGGCTTGATTTACACCATCTGGTCGCAAATCAACATGAAGAAGAAGCAGAGGTACTTCAAGGAGCTGCACACCGAGCTCAAGCCGGGTCAGGAGGTTCTTTTCGCCGGCGGTATCTACGGAACCGTCAAAGGCATCGAAGGCGAGAAGGTCCAGATCAAAGTCCGATCCGGGGCCGTCGTAGATGTTTCGCGTTACGCGATTCAGGAGATCAAGTAACTGTCGTCAGCAAATATCGAAAGGAAGCTGATCAACATGGCAGAACCCAACATTCTTCTTACCCGCATCGATAACCGACTGGTTCATGGTCAGGTTGCAACCCAGTGGAACTCCACCCTGGGCTCCAACCTCATCCTCGTCGCCAACGACGACGTGGCGTCCAACACCATGCGCCAGAACCTCATGAAGATGGCCGCTCCCGCCGGCGTCGCTACGCGTTTCTTCTCCCTGCAGAAGACCATCGACGTCATTGGCAAGGCGAGCCCGCGCCAGAAGATCTTCATCGTGGCCGAAACACCGGAAGACGTGCTTACGCTCGTCAAGGGCGGTGTGCCTATAAAGAAGGTAAACATCGGCAACATGCACATGTCGGAAGGAAAGCGCCAAGTCGCCACCTCCGTCGCAGTTAACGACGAGGATGTCGCTGCGTTTAAAGAGCTGCAGGAATTGGGGGTGGAGTTGGAGATCAGGCGCGTTCCGAGCACGCCTGTTGAGGACACGAGCAAGCTCTTCTCGTAATCCTCGTGATCCACGTTGTCAGGAGTGAAACCCTGACGTTCTGTACGTGATATCCAAAGTGCGTACATACATTTTGAAAGGAGGAGCAAGATGGAATACTCGATCATCCAGATCGCTCTGGTCTTCGTTGTTACGTTCATCGCGGCAATCGACCAGTTTGACTTCCTCGAGTCTCTCTATCAGCCCATCGTCACCGGCGCCGTCATCGGTCTTATCCTTGGCGACCTCAACACCGGTCTTCTCGTGGGTGGTACCTATCAGCTCATGACGATCGGCAACATGCCGATCGGAGGCGCTCAGCCGCCTAACGCCGTCATCGGCGGCATCATGGCAGCCATTCTCGCTATCGCCACGGGCCTCGAGCCCAACGCGGCAGTCGGCCTCGCCATTCCGTTCGCTCTGCTTGGCCAGCTTGGCGTTACCCTGGTCTTCACGCTTATGTCCCCGCTTATGTCCACGGCCGATAACATGGCTCACAACGCGGACACCAAGGGCATCGAGCGCCTGAACTACTTCGCCATGGCTCTGCTCGGCCTGATTTTCGCTGTCGTCGTCACCCTGTTCTTCATCGCTGGCGCTACCATCGGTCAGACCATCGCTTCTGCCATCCCGACTTGGCTGCAGACCGGTCTGTCCGCTGCAGGCGGCATGATGCGCTTCGTCGGCTTCGCCGTCCTGCTCAAGGTTATGATGAACCGCGATATGTGGGGCTTCTTCCTCATGGGCTTTGGCCTCGCGCTCATCACCGTTGCCAACGATTCGCTGGCAACCCCTGCTCTGCTCATCCTCGCTCTCATCGGCTTCGGCATCGCTTTCTGGGACTTCCAGCAGCAGACCGAGCTGAAGGGTGCAGCTGTTTCTGACGGAGGTGACTTCGAAGATGGCATCTAATGAGTATGTGATCCCGGAGCACTACGAGGATCTCACTCCTGCTCCGCAGCTCGACCAGAAGACCCTCAACAAGATGGCTTGGCGCTCCTGCTTCCTGCAGGCATCGTTCAACTACGAGCGCATGCAGGCCGCTGGCTGGCTTTACTCCATCATCCCCGGTCTGGAGAAGATCCACACCAACAAGAACGACCTCGCGGTTTCCATGAGCCACAACCTGGAGTTCTTCAACACCCACCCGTTCCTCGTCACCTTTGTTATGGGCATCGTGCTTTCGCTCGAGCAGAACAAGGTTGACATCCCCACGATCCGCGCCGTCCGCGTCGCCGCAATGGGCCCGCTCGGTGGTATCGGTGACGCCCTGTTCTGGCTGACGCTCGTGCCTATCACGGCCGGCATCACCTCCAACATGGCCATCAACGGCAACGCCGCTGCGCCGATCATCTTCCTGGTGATCTTCAACGTCGTCCAGTTCGCTCTGCGCTTCTGGCTCATGAACTGGTCCTACAAGCTTGGCACCAGCGCTATTGACGCTCTGACTGCCAACATGCAGGCCTTTACGCGTGCCGCTTCTATCATGGGCGTCTTCGTCGTCGGTTGCCTGGTCGTTACCATGGGTGGCACCCAGATCAACCTCCAGATCCCCAACGGCACCACCCGTGGCCTCTCCGCTACTACCGTGATCGTCTCCGAGAAGGAGGCCGAGAACTTCACCGGTATGGAGGGCATCGATACCGAGACCGCTGAGGCCGGTACCATCGCCATGACCGATAAGGACGGCAACGCCCTTACCGCTTCCGATGCCGACGGCAACGCTGTCGAGTGCGGCGTCACCGATCTGGGTAACGGCATGGAGTCCGTGACCTACGGCACCGTTACCGAGGATCCGGTCAACTTCTCTGTTGCCGACACCCTCAACACCATCGTCCCGAAGCTCGTCCCGCTTATGCTTACGCTGCTGCTTTACTACATGTTCGCTAAGCACAGCTGGACCCCGACCAAGGGCATTCTCCTGCTCTTCGTCCTTGGCATCCTGGGCGCTGGCCCGCTTGGTCTCTGGCCGAGCATCTGGTAAGGCTCTAGCTTGAGGGGTGTGTCCCTACGCGGCTCACACCCCGACCCCTTAAGCCATGTGTATGTTAAAAGCCGCGTGCTCGAAAGAGCGCGCGGCTTTTGTTTTCTTAATGATTCGGGTGTGGCAGACAGATAATGCATAACACCCTAGGTAGTTAGCCGAATTCGAGCAAAAGGGAGGATAGAATGGCGATCGGAGCGCGTAAGCAACCGCTGTACGATCAGCTGGTCGATATTCTGACCGATAAGATTGACCATGAATATCGCGCCGGTGACATGATTCCTTCCGAGCGCGAACTTTCGGAGCGCTATGGTCTCTCGCGCACTACGGTACGCCTGGCTCTGCAGGAACTGGAGCGTTTAGGACTGGTGGTTCGGCAGCACGGTCGCGGTACCTTTGTGACCGACCGTTCGGCAAAAGCAACCAATCTTATGCAGTCCTACAGCTTTACCGAGCAGATGCGCGCGATGGGTCGAGAACCCGAGACCACGATTCTCGAGTTTTGCGAGATGGAGGCCGATAAGAATCTGGCCGAGCATATGGGATTGCGCATCGGTGATCGCATTTTTAAGCTCAAGCGCCTTCGTTCTGCCGACAACATGCCCATGATGGTCGAACGCAGCTATCTCCCGGTTCGTCAATTTCTGTCCCTAAAGCGACCGCTGCTGGAGCGTAAGCCGCTTTACGATGTGATTGAGCAGGACTTTCAGCAAAAGATTCGCGTGGCCGAAGAGGAGTTCTATGCGAGCATAGCCCGTCCCACCGATGCCCACCTTTTGGGAATTGTCGAGGGCTCGCCTGTGCTCGATTTGGTCAGGACTACGTATAACGAGTCAAACGAGGTAGTGGAGTACACACTCTCGGTTGCTCGTGCCGATCAGTTTAAATACAAGGTTTACCACCAGCGCAGCAACTAGTGCTCGCATTGTTTCCATATGGTGATTCTTTGCATTTAACTGGTTACTACCAGATAACCAACCGAAGTGTATAATTGCACGTCAGAGGATTACTTCTAGAGAGAGGTATTAGAAATGTTCGAGAAGAGTGTCGAGGAGCTCACCGAGCTCGGCGCCCAGATCACCACGGCCGAGATTGCTCAGCAGCCCGAGCTTTGGCGTGATACGCTCAACATCTATCGCGAGAACAAGGAGGCCATCGAGGCCTTCCTGGCCGAGGCTCGCGCTATGGGCGAGGGTCGTCTGTCCGTTGTCTTCACCGGTGCCGGTACGTCCGACTACGTTGGCGATACCTGCGCCCCGTACCTGCGTCACGCTGGCAACACTGATCTCTACGACTTTAAGCCCATCGCCACGACCGACATCGTGAGCGCCCCGCGCGACTTCCTGCGCGCCGAGGATCCCACGCTCGTGGTTTCCTTTGCCCGCTCTGGCAACAGCCCCGAGAGCCTTGCCGCCGTTGCCGTTGCCAAGGAGCTCGTCCACAACGTCAAGTTCCTCAACATCACCTGCGCTCCCGAGGGTAAGCTCGCCGTCGAGTCCGAGGGCGACGCCGATCAGCTCACGCTGCTCATCCCGCGCGCCAACGACAAGGGCTTCGCCATGACCGGTTCTTATTCCTGCATGACCCTGCTCTCCACCCTTATTTTCGACACTGCCTCTGACGAGCAGAAGGCCGAGTGGGTCGAGACGATTGCCAAGATGGGCGAGGAGGTCATCTCCCGTGAGCCTGAGATCGCCGATTACCTGGCTGGCGACTTCAACCGCGTGACCTACTTGGGTTCTGGCTCCTTCGGTGGCCTTGCCCAGGAGAGCCAGCTCAAGATCCTCGAGCTCGCTCACGGTCTGGTCGCTACTTCCTACGACACCTCCATGGGCTATCGTCACGGACCTAAGTCCTTCGTCGACGATAAGACGCTCGTCTTCGTGTTCGTCAACAACGACGCCTACACCCGTCAGTACGACATCGACATCCTCAACGAGATCGGTGGCGACAAGATCGCTCAGCACACCGTTGCCGTTCAGCAGGATGGCGCTACCGTCTACGAGGGCGAGTCCTTCACCTTTAAGGGCTACGAGGCGCTTCCCGAGGGCTACCTTGCCCTGCCGTTCGTGATGTTTGCCCAGGCTATCAGCCTGCTCAACTCCGTGCGCGTGGGCAACACGCCCGATACGCCGAGCCCCACCGGCACGGTCAACCGCGTGGTTAAGGGCGTGACGATTCACCCCTTCACCGCTTAATCGCGTCCCCCTGTAAGGGCGCCCGTCCGCTCATAACGGCGGGCGGGCGCTTTTTGTTTTTACATGGACCGGGTATAAGCATTACCACAGTCAACTGCTTTAGAAGCAAGGAGTGCATATGAGCACGTACGCAATTAAGGCTGACAAGTTCTTCTTGCCGGCAGGCCCGCAACTGGGCGGCTATCTTATGGTCGAGGATGGCGTTTTTGGCGCCTGGCAGGCCGACGAGCCCTCTTGCGAGATTAAGGACTACACGGGATCGTGGATCGCACCGGGTATGGTCGATACCCACATCCATGGCTTCTATAACCACTCGACTACCGATAACGATCCCGAGGGCATTGATATCAGCTCGACCGAGCTCGCCCGTCGCGGTACCACCAGCTGGCTGCCCACGACGTTCACCGATGGCGTCGAGCAGATCAAGGATGCCTGCGCCGCCATCGCCCAGGCTGACGAGGGTCGCGGTCCCGACTTCTGCGGTGCTCGCATTCAGGGCATCTATCTGGAGGGCCCCTTCTTTACCATGAAGCACGTGGGCGCGCAGAACCCCGCCTACCTGATCGATCCTTCCGAGGAGGTCTTCGATCAGTGGCAGGAGGCTGCGGGCGGTCGCATCGTTAAGAGCGCCATGGCGGCCGAGCGCGACGGTGCCGCTGCTTATGCGGCTGCTCTGAACGCCAAAGGTGTGGTGACCAGCATCGGTCACTCCGACGCCACCTACGATGAGTGCATCGCTGCCATCAACGCCGGTGCCAGCTGCTTTACGCATACCTATAACGGCCAGCGCGGGCTGCATCACCGTGAGCCCGGTGTCGTGGGCGCTGCCATGTCCACGCCCGAGACCTACGCCGAGATCATCTGCGACGGCAAGCACGTAAACCCTGCCGCCATCAAGGCGCTGCTGCAGGCAAAGGGCTGGCAGCACACGGTGCTCATCACCGACTGCCTGGGTTGCGGCGGCATGCCCGAGGGCAGCTACACCAGTGGTGGCATGGACGTCATCATGAAGGACAACCTGTGCTGGCTCGCCGACGGCAAGAGCATTGCTGGCTCGGTGCTCACGCTTGCCCAGGGCGTCAAGAACATTGTCGATTGGGGCATCGCCAGCGCCGATATCGCCATTCGCATGGCGACCGAGGTGCCGGCTCGCTCTGCACACATCGAGGATAAGTGCGGCAGCATCATGCCGGGTCGCGACGCCGACTTTGTCGTGTTCGACCATGAGCTCACCCTCGTCGAGACGTATGTTGGCGGCCAGAGCGTCGGCAACGCCTTTACCGAGTAACGATAGAAAAAGACGGCGGGCCCGAATCTGCTCGGACCCGCCGTATGGGTTAAACGCTCAAAAGCACCTTCACAGTTACAGCTTGTTAGCGATCTTCTTTGCCGTGCGCTTAACGCCGGCCACCAGGCCTCCTGCAGGATGCTCCTTCTCGTATGCTAGGCGCTTCTCGCGCTTGGCGTACTCTTCGACGATGATGTCGCCATACTCGTCTTCGATCTTGTCGAAGAAGTCGACGGCGCCCTTAATTTCCTCAGCGGTCGGGTGTCCCTTTTGGACACCGCCGGCGAGTTTGAACGGTCCCCACGTATCAAAGCCTGGGCAGCCGTAGACGCCCATAAAGATAGCATGCCTCATGCGGCAGATGCCATCGATATCCTTGCCGTACCACTTGTTTTTGCCACCGTAGGTCATAAGGCCAAACACCTTGTCCTGCGGCTGCAGCACGTTCGTGAGCACGCGTGCCATGTCCTTGTCGATCTCGGAGTAATAGATGCCCGTGGCGACACCGATCAGATGATATTCGTGCAGGTTGGGATACTCGTTTTTACCGAGCGTCTTCACATCGAGGGTATCGATCTCGGGGTGTGCCTCGACGATGGCGTCCACGAGCTTTTTCGTATTGCCGTGATGGCGCGAGGCGTAGAGGATGATGGTTCGCATAAGAAGGCCTTTCAGCTGTAATTGCATCAATGTCTGTATGGTACCCCGTTGCATGGCTGGGATACCGGACGTATCGATGAACGTGCGGGTTTGTCCTTTGGTCAGGGCCGAGACGGGTTCTTGCGAGCAAAAAAGCAGTTGTTCGAAAGGATGGGCAATGGAATACGCTCTCTCCAACGATTCGATTTCTATTAAGGTGTCCACGGCTGGTGGTTCGTTTACCTCGATCGAGGCCGGAGGTCGCGAGTATCTGTGGCAGGGCGATCCCGCCGTGTGGTCTGGCCAGGCACCGATTTGCTTCCCGATTTGCGGAGGCTTGCGCGACAACAGCGCCATGACGTTTGCCGGGCATCACGTGAAGCTCGCCCGCCACGGGTTTGCGCGCAAGCAAGAGTGGAAGCTGCTGAGCCAGAGCGAGAACGAGCTGGCGATGTGCCTGGCTTCGGAGGATAACGCCGCGCTGCTGAGCGATTATCCGTATCCGTTTAAGCTTGTCGCCCGCTATGCGCTCGAGGACGCTGCCGTGCGCGTTTCCTACGAGGTCACCAACGAGGGCACCGAGGATATGCCGTTCTTTATTGGCGGTCATCCCGGCTTTAGGTGTCCACTCGATGAGGGCGAGGCCTATACGGACTACGAGCTGCGCTTTGAGAAGGACGAGGCTGCTGAGCTTTGCACTGCCGTCCCCTCGACTGGCTTGATTGACGTGACCAATCGCTCCAAGAACCCCATGGTGGGAAAGACGCTGCCTCTGTCACATGAGCTCTTCGATTTTGCGGAGACCATCTTTGACGTGCTCGAGAGCCGTCAGGTCACGCTTTCCAAAAAGGGCGAGGACAAGGGCGTCCGCCTGAGCTTTGAGGGCTTCCCATATCTCATTGTGTGGAGCAAGCCCGAGGGCGATTTTGTGGCGGTTGAGCCCTGGGGCGGCCTTTCGACCTGCTCCGATGAGGACGACGTGCTTGAGCATAAGCGTGGCTGCCTTGTCGCCAAGCCCAAGGAGACCGTCGTTCGCTCGTTCACGATTGAGATTCTGTAATTCCGTTTTGTCGACTCGTATCGCGAGGCACAAGGAGCCTGCGAGATAAGGAGCTAAAAATGATCCTCACCGTTACGATGAACCCGTCTGTCGATACGCGCTATCAGCTCGATGAGCTCATTATCGACGACGTTAACCGTGTGACGCCCGAAAAGACCGCTGGCGGCAAGGGCCTCAACGTGGCCCGTGTGCTGGGTCAGCTGGGCGACGACGTTGTGGCAACCGGTCTGCTCGGCGGCCACATGGGCGCCTACATGGCTGAGCTCATGGACGCCAACGGTATTAACAACGACTTCGTGCCCATCAAGGGCGAGACTCGCATTTGCCTCAACATTCTCCACGCCGGTAACCAGACCGAGCTGCTCGAGAGTGGCCCGACAATTGCCCCCGAGGAACTCGATGCCTTTACCGCCAAGTTTACTGAGCTTGCGGGCAAGGCCGACGTCGTCACCATTTCGGGTTCTCTGCCCCGCGGTGTCGAGGCAGACTACTATGCCAAGATCACGGGCATTGCCGAGAACGCCGGGGCCAAGGTGCTGCTCGATACCTCGGGTGCTTCGCTCGAGGCCGCCCTTAAGTCCGAAATTAAGCCCGAGCTGGTCAAGCCTAACCTGACCGAGATCAACGGCCTTCTGGGCACGAGCTTTACCACCGACGATGTGGACGAGCTCCGCGCCGCGCTCGCCTCTGATGCCCGCTTCTCCGATATCCCCTGGGTCGTCGTGTCCATGGGCGCTGCCGGCTCCGTTGGCTTTCACAATGGCCGTGCGTTCCGCGCAAAGACGCCCGATATCCCTGCCGTTAACGCCACGGGCTCTGGTGACTCCACTATCGCTGGCTTCGCGCATGCCATTGCTGCTGGCGCAGACGACGAGACGGTGCTGCGTACCGCCAACACCTGCGGCAAGCTCAATGCCATGGATCCCATGACTGGCCATCTGGTCATGGACCGTTGGGACGAGGTCTACAACGGCGTTGTCGTGACCGAGCTGTAAGGGCTTGGGCGTCGGCCCCGGCATCGATTGCTAGCTCATGTCGACGACAAGTGCGATAGCATTATGTCGGGGCGCGACGCCGACGTTGTCGTGTTCAATCCCGACCTTACCCTGGTCGAGACGTATGTGGGTGGCAACAGCGTCGGTAACGCGTTTACCGAGTAGCCGCCAAAGAAGCGATCCGAGAGGGGATTTAGATGATTTACGGTGCATTGGGCGATATCGAGGAGTACCGCGGAATGCTCAAGGGCCTCGACGTGTTGATCGACTGGCTCGAGGAGAACGACCCGGCGCAGCTCGAGGTCGGCAGCCATCCGATTCTGGGCGACAAGGTCTATGCGAACGTCATGGCTCCCACGACGCGTCCCGAGGCAGAGGCTCACTACGAGACGCATCAGCGCTATCACGACCTGCAGATCGACATTGAGGGTCGCGAGGCCTTTAAGGTTGCCACGGGCAGCCTGACGCTGGTCCAGGAGTTTGACGAGAAGGACGACTACGACCTGGTCGATTCCGACGCTTCGATTGCCGGCGATCTTGCCGACGACAAGTTCGCGCTGTTCGTTGCCGGCGAGCCTCACATGCCCACGCTCGAGTTCCCGGGCGATGGCGCACAGCCGGTCAAGAAGATCTGCTTTAAGCTACTTGCAGATGCTTACTGGGAGGAGTAACGCGCTGCTCGGCTGAGCTGTTCGTGTTGTGAGCGTTTTCCTTTGGAGGAGCGCGCTTAGGCCCCGCTGATCGCGGTTCCTTTGGGGATTGCGGCTGGCGGGGCTTTTTGTTGAGTAGGGGAGTTGCCGGCGGCGTTGTGCTTGGATTGGCATTGTGCGATAAATCGGCAACAAAAAAGCCGCCCGAAGGCGGCTATCTTGTGCAATGGAGCCAGCGACCGGGCTCGAACCGGTGACCCCCGCTTTACGAGAGCGGTGCTCTACCAACTGAGCTACGCTGGCGGCCATGTGATGACGCAACTGAGGCGTCAACGGCTGTCTATGATACGGGACATCGCAAATCCGCGCAAGTGTTCTGACGGCTTTTCTCACTTTAAATGCACTAATATTGGAGACGTGATGTCTTGCTCTTACGGGTCTCAAACAGAATGGGGTGGCGATGGCTCAACCCAAGATTCTTCTCACACGCATCGATGACCGGTTTATTTACGGGCAAGACGTTGAGCTGTGGAACGAAGTCGTGGGTTCCAACCTTGTTTTAATTGTCAACGATGAGATTGCGGCTGATTCGCGCAAGTGGGCCCCTATGAGGGTGGCGACACCCGAGGGTGTCTGGACGCGGTTTTTCTCGGTGCAAAGGACTGTCGACATCATTCATACCGCAACGCCGCGCCAAAGGATTCTCATCATGGTGGCGTCGCCCACGGATGCACTCGCGCTGGTTAAGGGTGGTGTGCCGATCACCAAGATCAGCATTGGCCATATGCAGGCGGGGGAGGGCAAGCACCCATAACGCCCGCAGTCGCCGTAGATGACGCAGATGTCGCAGCCCTCAAAGAGCTGCAGGCGCTCGGCATAGAGCTAGAAATCCGCTATCTCCCCAGCTCCAATCCCGGCCCCATCCAACTAGTCATTTAAGAACGTCCCCAATGACTAGGTAGAAAAACGCCCGTCGGCAGTGGTGCCGGCGGGCGCTGCTGTGCGATATGTTGCGTTGTGGGCTTAGTGCCTCATAAAGTGGTATTCGATCACATTGCTGTAGGGGTGACCCGGGCCCACAATGCCCTGCGGGAACAGCGGCTGGTGCGGTGTGTCGGGGTACATCTCTGCCTCGAGGGCAAAGCCAGCGCCCCAGCCATAGTTGGCATCGTCCTTGGCGTGCTCGTCGCCCAGCCAGTTGCCGGTGTAGAGCTGCACGCCCGGGGCGGTGGTGTAGTAATCCAACTCACGACCGGTCCACATCTCCTCGACGTGCATCGCGCGGCGCAGATTACGGCCGTACTGATAGCCATCGATGCACAGGCAGTGGTCGTAGCCACGGGCCTGCTTAATCTGCGGGTCGTCGGCTTCCATGCCGGGCGCGACGGGGCGCAGCTCACGGAAGTCAAACGGCGTGCCCTCGACCGGAGCGATTTCACCGGTGGGGATATTCTGCTCGTTGATGGGCAGGTAGTGGGCAGTGTTAGCAACAAAGAAGTGCTCGCAGTCCATGCCGGCGTTATGACCGGCAAGGTTAAAGTACGTGTGGTTGGTCATGGACACGTAGGTGGCGCGGTCGCTCTCGCAGCCATACTCGATGCGAAAGACGCCGGTGCGTGTAACGGTAAACACGGCCGTAAAGGTGCGGTTGCCGGGAAGGCCCAGCTCACCGTTCTCAAGCGAGGTGGTCATGCGCACGGCATTGTGGACCTCGTCGAGCTCAACGTCCCATACGCGCTTGTGCAGACCATGTTCAAGATCGCTGTGCAGGTTGTTGGTGCCCTCGTTGGCGGGCATATGCCAGTCCGTGCCGGTGATGGTGATCGTGGCACCTGCAGTGCGGTTGGCCACAGGTCCGATGGTCGCGCCAAAGCAGGCGGGGTTGTCAAAGTAATCCTCGAGCCTATCGAAGCCCAGCACCACATCGCGCACGTTGCCGGGGATGTCGGGCACGTCGATGCCCAACACGGTGGCGCCATAGTCCATAATGCGAACGCAGATCTCGGGCCCGTTGAGGGTGTAACGATGAACGGGGGTACCGCACGGCGCGGTGCCGAAAAGCTCGGAAGTGATCATTTGGTTCCTAACATCGAGGTATTTCCGACAAACTGTAGCGCGAACAGGCAAGATTATCACTACACCCCACTAAAGCAGGGGGTATTTTTCTCAAAAAAGTGATGATTGGAGCTGTGCGGGCGTTCATTTCTGACGCGCGCGAGTCTGATACAATTTGTTCGTTATTGTTTGAATTGACGTGAGCGTGGAACAGCGAGGACTCATCGTGATTAAAGCGGAGCGACAGGATAAGGTTCGGCAGCTGCTCGAGGAACAGGGAACGGTCTCGGTCAAGGAGATTTCGGATGCGTTAGGTGTCTCGGATATGACGATCCGCCGTGACCTTGAGGAGCTTGCGAGCCTGGGCGAGATTGAGCGCGTGCACGGCGGAGCCCGCAGTGCGCAGGGCCGTCCACACGCTATGCTGCGCCATGAGTATTCGCACAGCGAAAAGCGCACGAAGCATGCCGAGGAAAAGTTGCAGATTGCGCGCCGTTCTGTGGAGCTTATCGAGGAAGGCTCGACCATCTTTTTGGGCACGGGCACCACGGTTGAGCAGATGGCCTCGTTGCTGCCGGCGTTTCGCCTGCGCATTGTGACCAATTCGCTTTCGGTGTTTAACCTGCTCGAGGCGCGCGAAGACTGCGACCTGTGCCTGGTGGGCGGCATGTACCGTCGCCGCACCGCCGCTTTTGTGGGACCAACGGCCGAGGATA
>ENA-OPRR01001638-OPRR01001638.1-human-gut-metagenome-genome-assembly--contig:-NODE-1638-length-17589-cov-4.219003_pt1 | contig 17589 bp, 23 predicted proteins | sample MGYA00241796_ERZ501883 | MGnify/ENA primary metagenome ERZ501883 (study PRJEB25962, sample SAMEA2042406) | human gut metagenome | biome: human gut; feature: human-associated habitat; material: faeces...
AGGGCTGTGGATAAAACTACGGAAACTCAAGTATCCCCGGCTATTGACAAAAATAAAAAACACCGGTTCAAATGCGGGTACTCATAGCCCTCATCTGAATCGGTGTTTCCGGAATACTTTTTATTCTGTTTTTTCTTCTGGATCATTTTCCTCAGAAGCTTCTTCGTTCAGTTCCTCTTCTGCAGCTGTCTCATCTGTATCCTCTTTTATTTCCTCTGCAGGCATCTCAGTTTTTGGAGAAGCTTCCTCTTCGGTTTCCTCTGCGGACATTTCGGCTTGCTGAGAAGCTTCTTCGGTTTCTTCCGCAGGTTCTTCACTGGTTTCCGCAGCATGCTCTGCCGCTTCCTCAGCCTCTTCCCAGGCAGCAAAGGCCTCATGGATCTCTTCCTCTGTTTCTTCCAGCTTCTCTTCTGTGTCTTCAGGAAATTCAAATTCCTCGAAATCATCATCAAAGTCATCAAAATCACTGACTCTTTTTTTCTTCAGTACCATTGCCGCAACTGCTCCGGCTGCTGCTGCCGCCGCTGGCGTGGCCAATGGCAAGGCCGACGTGCTGATCCAGTCCACGGCACCGGCCACGTCGATGCGCAAGGCTTCGACCTTGTGGATTGACACGACTGGAGGCGCGAACACGCCGAAGCGCTGGAATGGCAGTGCTTGGGTGGCTGTGACCGACAAGGCTGCTACTGACGCCGCGAATGCGGCTGTCAAGGCGAATGATGCGGCCAAGACCGCTCAATCCACCGCTGACAAGGCGCAGACGGCTGCGGCCAATGCGGCTTCTCAGGCTAATCAGGCTCAGGCCGCAGCGCAGAAGGCACAGACCACTGCGGACGGAAAGAATCTGATCTACCGTGGCCCGGACGAACCGTCGCATGATGGCTTGAAGCCGGGGGACATGTGGTGGAGGACGCAGAAGTATTGGACGAGGTGGAAGGGTGAGAAAAACAACAGCCCCTCACTGCTTGCCGACTTCTACACCTACTGGACCGGCGCGCCGAACAACAGTCCGAGCGTCTTGGTGCCGCTTTCCGATCGTGTCGTCGAGGTGCTGACGTGGGATGGCACGCGCTTCGAACCGTTTGACCTCGTGGCGAACAACATCCTCGCTGCTGGCACGGTGGCCGCGAAGCATCTTGCCGCCGACTCAGTGACGGCGGAGAAGGTCAAGGCCAATGCCATCACGGCGGACAAGCTGGCGGCAAACTCGGTCACGACCGAGAAGCTGGTTTCCGATGCGGTGACCGCTGGCAAATTGGCGGCTGATTCGGTGCAGGCGCGGAATATCGTCGCACTGGCCATCACGTCCGACAAGATTGCAGCCAACTCGGTCACGACGGCGAAGCTCAAGGTCACGGAAGACATGACCGTGGCGCTGCTCAACGTCCACAAGATCCAGGCCGGAGAGATTGCGGCTAATGCCGTGACCACTGCTGCCTTGGCGGCTGGCGCGGTGGACGCGGATAAATTGGCTGCTAATTCGGTCAATGCGTCCAAGATTGTCACTGGTGCGATCACGGCGGACAAGCTGGCGGCAAACAGCGTGACGGCTGTCAAGATCGCGGCTGGCACTATCACGTCCGACAAGGTGGCGGCAGGCCAATTCAAAGGCTACGTCTTTACGGGCGCCGTCTTCCAAAGCTCCGAGGCTGCGAACACGGGAATGAAGCTCAACAGCAGCTCGTTGCGGATGTGGGATTCGGCTCATAACCAGACCGTCTACCTCGACGGTGAAGGCAAAAGCAACCTGCTGACCGGCACTTTCCAAACCCGCACGAGCGGGCACAGGGTGCGCATCAGTCCGGATTATCAGACCTACATCATCGGCGGATCTGAGACTTTCACCGGTGATGGCATCGAATTCCCGGCATACAACGGGTCCACCGCCTACTTTTCGCATCCGGCCATCGCTTCTGTCATCCAGTCGAATCAGGTCGGCTCGATGGGCGAGCTGGACTTGTGGAGCGGACACGTGAGCAGGAACGATCCCGCCGCGTTCATGTCTCTCAGATCGAAGCCGCGCAAGAAAGGCGGTACCGGCAGCGGCGGCGTCACATCCAGAGTGCATGCCGTAGCGAACACGGATTACGACGAGCCGGACGAAAGCAAGAAAAGCAGCGCTTACCTCACTCTGTCCGGCGATAGCGCGAACGGTTCGGAGTGCTGGCTCGGAGCGCAAGACGCGAACGGCGAGGTCGGAGTCGGCGCGAACATCGGCACCGGATACCTGCATCTCGGCGGCTATCTCGGCGGCATCACGAACCGTTTCACGTTCCAGGGCCAGGCTGCGTGGAAGGCGTGGTATCCGAATCCCGGCCAGAGCATATCGTCCGGCGCGGCAATGCAAGTCACCTGCACGCTCAGTCCGACGAAATACGGCCACTATTACGTCGTCGCGAACGCGGATTCACAATGGGCGGGCATCATCGCGCACCCATGCAATACGGGCGGGCAGAGCGGCTTCCAGTTGAAGCTTTACAACGCCGACCAGCCTTGCCCGGTGGATATTTACGCGGAATTCCTGGCTTATTTGGTCAAATGATTGGAGGAAATCTTGTCAGCAACCTTTGAACGGGACAAGAACGGATTGTGCATCATCCGATGCGATCCGCCGGTGAACGGGTCGGACAGTTTCGTCTTCACGCCTGATGTGGTCGCATCGTGGAAGGCGCTGCTCGGATTGGCTTCGACCCGTGAAGCGATAGCCGCGATCATGCAGGGCAGGGAGGACACGAGCCGGTATGACCCGAAGACCGGCAGGGGCGTGTGGACCGGAGCGTTCGAAGCGTTGGAGGCGGCTTTGGCGGATTCCGCGACCGGCGTGAGCATGATGTCCGACGATGGGGAAGTGTTGAATGACCCGCTGACCGCCGCACGCAACAGGACGCGTGAGGGCATGAATCTGCCGGTCATGTCGAATGAGACGGACGCGAATCTCATTGCCACACTGTCCGCTGATGACTCCGATGAGGAGCCGTCGAGTGGCATTGACGTGACCGTGACCAAGGACATTGAGGGATTGGACGATTTCCTCAATGACGAGTCCAGTCAATCAAATCTGGACGAGTGCGAGGAGAGATTTTACCAATCCCTCATGCCACGACCTCAAAACAACCAACAATAAGGAGATTGATTATGGCCGATGTGACCACTGAGACCACTACCGATACCGCGCCTACCGTGACGCCCGCCGAGCCGTCTGGCGTGCTTGATTTGCGTCCGCCGAAGGAGTCGGTGCGAGCGGAATTGTGCCGATTGGGATTGGAGTTTTCCAGCGCTGACGGCACCGCCGAATCTTGGCGCGACTACCAGCGTGGCGTGCTCGCCACGTTCGATGATTCCGGCACGTCCGTCACTTTGACGGACGTGAAGACGAATCTCGGCCGCACCCTCACCTTGGACGAGCTTAAGGCCGTGACTCGTATCGACACGATGACCGCCGCAGACTAACCCGGCATTCCATTTTTTTCAACCCCTGCAATCCATACGGATTGCGGGGGTTTCGTATTTAAGGAGACATTTTGACTCAGATTCCGGCCGACGCGAACGACGTCATCGACACGCTCTCCGCGCAAATCGGCACTCTCACCAAGCAGATCGCAATCCTGACCAGCCAGCTCAACGCGGCCATGAAACTGATTCCCGCCGACGTGCTCGAAAGCGTGAAGGGAGACACTGATGCAGAGGATTAACTGGTTCCCCGACCCGCTCATCACCGGAAAACTCTTCGCGGAAATCAACAATGGCGCAGCAAACGCTGTTGTGGTCGCCGACAATAAGAATTGGCTCAGAGTCACCAGCACCGCGACCGGCGATAATTTCGGACAATTCTCACTGTCGGGCGGCCTCATCCCACCGGCTGGCACGTATCACGTGCACGCCAGGGTATACGCGCAGAAGGCCGCCGCCAATTTCATCGTCTACAGCAGCGTCAACTCCTCGTGGAAGCAGTTGCTGAACAAGCCGGTCGCCGACGGGCAAACCCTCACGGTGGACTCCGAGATCACGATTCCGGAAGGATGCCAGCATCTCCTCGTCAGGATGCAATTGGGGAGGGAGGTCGGCTTGATCGGCATGATGAGCGAAATCCTCATCGAATCGGCCGACACTTACGATAAAGCCGTGGGGGGGGGCTTCCGGGCTTCTTCTCGGGGGACACGATGCCACGCGATTAAGGCGACTCGTCGGGCGGGTGATGTCCGATGATGGTCACGAACCTGATAAGCAATCCAAGAGCCCACGTCACGCTGAAGCCGGGCGAGTACACGCCGATTACGACCATCGAGAAGACTCCGGGTACCCCATACTGGTGCACGGTCTGGCTGGACGTGTCGGGCGGCTCCGTCACGATAGACAACTGTCCGGGCACCTTCGGCAAGAGCCAACGCATCGGATGGTCCTTCACGTCCCAGATCGCGAATCCGATGAGCCTGAGATACAAGGTCGTGTCCGGCAGTCCGACCGTCAAGGTGTGGAACATGGTCATGTGCGAGCTGGGCGAATACCAGGCGAACAAAGCCTTGCTCGACGGCCTTTACTTTTTCGACGGGGATACGATGCCGCGCGCCTAACCCCTTTGGGGGTGGTGGCATGACTCCCATCGTTAATCACTGCGTCATGCCGAAAGACGGTGTGAACGTCAAGACGACGAACACGACACCATCGGACATCACCTTCACGGGGTTGACGGCGGGCGTGAAATACCATGCGAGCGTCGTCTGTTACATGCTGTCCACGAGTGGCGACAATCCGCGCTTGCGTCTCACCACCAATGGCAGCGATAGTGGGCTGGTCACTTCGAATGGTCGCGTGGATTACGTCTTCACCGCCGCCAGCACCACTCACGGCATTCTCGTCGGTCTGAACAATTGCACGGTCAATCTGAGCAAGGGCTTGTGCGTGCCTCAAGACCAGTGGCAGCAGCTCGTCTCGTTGGGATTGCCGGGCAATTATTTCGATGGCGACACCATGCCAAAAGATTAAACGATTTCAAGGAGATGTGATGTGTTTCAAACGTTTTTAGCGGGTTTTGGTGGTGTTGGTGGCGCGTGCGCTCTCATCACGCTCGGCCTTAAAGTCTGGCCGGGCGCGTTGGATGCGCTGGCGACCGGCCTGTACTCGCACGTGCAACCGGAACGCTTGCCTTACGATTCGCCGCTCTCGCAGCATTTCGCCAAGACACGGACTTTAGGAGAGCGGACATCGAAAATCGACGACCGTATGGACGAATTGTGCCGTGACACGATCAAAAACACGATCATCAGCCTGATCTACGGCGACAAGGACACCGACCACAGCGAGGCCGTCAGCTACGAGCTGTCGAAGCTTGAGAAATTGGACGCGCAATGCTGGATCGTCAACGCCGCCGAAAAATATTTGGAGGACAGGCAATGACGCACCTAGCCATCGCAGGTGGCGTATACCTGCTACTGCTCGCGCTCATCCTCGCGTTCAATCACGGCGCGCATCAGAAGTCAGGCTCTCCGGCTGGCGGTGTCACCACGGACAAGCTGGTGGCTGACGCGGTTACGTCCGGCAAATTGGTTGCGAACAGCGTGCAGGCGCGGAACATCACCGCTCTTGCCGTCACAGCCGACAAGCTCGCGGCCAACAGCGTGACGACCACGAAACTGCGCGTCACGGAGAACATGACGGTCGCGCTGCTCAACGCGCACTTGCGTTGATTTTCACATCAGTTTTTAAAGCCATCCCACTTCGGGATGGCTTTTCTATTTGCCTCCGACTCGGGGGCGGGAAGGAGAGGATGTGGGCATCCTCAACAAAGGCAACCCGAAACACAAGCGTCTGCGTCGGCATATCGGCAAGCCGTTGACCGCGTTGGCTGCGGTGCTGTGCGTCGCCGTCGCACCGGTCGCCAGCGCGAACATGAACGTCATCGACGTGAGTGGATGGCAGTCCGCCGACGTGACGCGCGTGGTGGACGCCGACGCGGCCATCGTGAAGATCACCGAGGGTTCCGGCTACGTGAACCCGTCTTGGCGCAGCCAGACCGATTGGGCACGGCAGACCGGCAAGGCTACCATTACGCGGACGGCGGCAACGTCACCGCCGAGGTCAACCATTACCTGAACCAGTTCAACGGCTATGTCGGCCAATGCGTGCTCGCGTTGGACTGGGAGTCCAACGGCAACGCAGCTTGGGGCAACGGCGACTGGGTGCGCCAGTGGGTCAACCAAGTGTATTCGCGTACCAAGGTTTGGCCCATCGTGTACGTGCAGGACAGTGCCGTGTATCAGATTCCGTCCGACGTGCGCGCCCATTGCATGTTGTGGAAGGCTCAGTATGCGTCGATGAACGCGACCGGCTGGCAGTCCACTCCGTGGAACGCCGGCAGCAAGGGCGAGGGCATGGTGCAGTACGCGTCCACCGGCTATCTGAACGGTGTCGGCCCGTTGGATTTGAACCTGTTCTTCGGTGAGCGTGACGCTTGGCAGAAGATCGCGAACGGTGATAGGGGTAAGACCCATGCCGAGGTGAGGCATGATCCGGTCAGGCCGCAGGTCACTGCCACGCCCGACTACAATGACATGGCCACGAAGGTCATTCGCGGCGTGTACGGCAACGGCAATGAGCGTCGTCAGGCTCTTGGCGGCGCGTATGACACGGTGATGGCGATAGTTAACCGGCGTCTTGGCGGTTCTGGCGGCGCGCCTGCTGCCGTGAATTGCGGCAGCGTGTGCGTGACGGTGCGTTCCGGTGACACGTTGAGTTCCATCGCAGCTAGCAATGGTGGCTCGTGGAACCAGTGGACGGGATACCGTTCGGGTAATCCGAACGTCATCTACGCTGGCGAGACCGTCTGCCGTCGCACCGGCACGGGCACGGTCGCCACCGGTGGACGGTACGTGGTTCGTTCCGGCGACACCCTCGGCGGCATCGCCGCATATTACAGGGTCAACATGTACAGCATCCACGGGTACCGTTCCGGCAATCCGGCGTTGATCTATCCGGGCGAAACCCTCTACTGGTGATTGGAGTAACTATGGTCGATGAAGTCAAGGAGACTCAGAATGACGGCGAAAAGCCGCAGGAAGAAACTGGCGAGGAAAACAACTACATCCTGCCGGACGAAGCGTACAAGGTGCTGAAGTGGTTGGCGTTGATCGCGTTGCCCGCTTTGGCCGTGTTCGTGCATGTGGTCGGCCCCGCATGGAACCTTCCATGCGTTGACCAGATCGTGACCACGTTGAACGCTCTGGCCGTCTTGGTTGGCGCTTTGATTGGCGCCAGCGAGTTGAAGGCCAAGTATTCCGAGTAGAAACCTTTCATTTCTCTAACATCATGTTGGAGAAGTGTAAGAATACTATGACCAACTAGTACGTCCTGTACAAGTTTGCCCCTCTCTCAGCGATTACGCTGGGGGAGGGGCTTTTTGTGTTTCGCACGGTAGAATCATCATCATGACCAAGAAAGAGCATGATGATTTTTGGACGAAGTGGAAGCGCGAGCTTACGAAGGATGTGAAGGCCGACAGGATGCACGGTGGCACGGCTGATTTCAGCCGAATGCATGGCGCAACATTGGACACTCAAAAACTGTATGACATGCTACCGCGAGTCTGAATATTGCCCCTCTCTCAGCATCACGCTGGGGGAGGGGCTTTTCTTGTTATTGGATTAGCGTATCGAGGTTGTTAAGCGTAATGTACTTAACCAGTAATTCACCCCATTTGTCGGCTAGCTCTTTCGTGTATACGGATGTCCGATAGATTATTTTGCCGTTTTTGGTGAGCGACATGTCACAAGTGGCATGGTTTTTCACCACTGCGAAGTTGCTGTTGTCGGACCTGTCAATCCACGAAAGTTTGCCTTCCCGAGCTAAACGCCACGCATATTTTTTCAGCTGGGCCACGATGTATTCGCAGAACTGGTCTGCGGTTATTTCAGCCTTCATCGCCACCTAGCCTATACGAGTCGAGTTGCAATGGCTTGTTCATCGTTTCCATTGCGGCCAACCGTTCTTTCAATCCGGCATGACGGTAGTGTTCCACCATGAGTCTGCTTGAATGGCCCACGATTTCCTCGACCAAGCCCACATCCACACCCATCGACATGAGGATGGTCACGACAGTATGGCGCGTTTCGTGACGGCTCCTATGTTCGGCGTTGGGCACTCCGGCAGCTTCCAACAGTTTGCGGAACTGTTCGATATCCTCTTCCGGTTCGATGGGTGAGCCGTCATCATGACGGAACAGGAGTCCATGCGGGTTCGGTATTTCAGCGGTATCCACCAAGTATGCTTCGAGTGTCTGCGCCAATGCGGGAATGATTGGCACTTTCCTTCCACGCTTCGATTTCGGCGGGGTGAGACACCAGCGGCCTTGCAACTCGATCATGTCGAAGCCGTCTGGAATACGCCACCTCCATTGCGGACATGCGGCACCACGCTTGTATCCGCACGGGTACACGCCTTTACGGTCTGGTTCGCCGCAACCGTGCTCCTTCTTCAACTCCTCCAGTTTCCAGTTGACGGTGTATTCGCCGTAGGGGATGCCGTTTGCCGTGGTGGTCAGTTCGAGGTCTTGGAGTGAAGCCCCCAAGATTTCGCCGGGGCGCATACCGGTGCATAGTCTGAACCATTCCCTCGCGCCGTTCCGTATGCCTAGTTCGTTGGCGGCTTGGAGGATGCGTTTGGCTTCATCGTCGGTGAATGCGGTACGCTCGTGGGCTTCGTTCTTGCGTTCGTCGGCAAGACTGATGTCCTTGTCCTTCGGAGTGGGAACGCCACCCATCGGATTCGTGGGAAGAATCCTATCCGCTACGGCGGCATTGCAAATCTGGTTCAACGTGGTGTGCGTCTGGCGGCGGAGGCTGAGACTGGCCTTCACGTGCATTTTCTTGCCGTCGATGGTCTTCGCGACGGTAAGGCCATTTACGATGCGGTCGCAGACTGCGGCGTTCAGGTTCGACATTTTCTGCGAATGGTATGGGCGTAGATGCTTGCGGACGATGGTTCGATAGTTGGCGAAAGTCTTCGGGTCTGCATCCCTCTGCCGTCGTTCCAACCATTGTTTCGCATATGCGCCCAACGTGACTGACGTGTTGCTGGTGCTGCCGAATTTGGCTCGCTCTTGGAGCAGTTCGGTCAGACGCCGGTTCGCGTCGGCGTATTTTTTGCAGCTGTAGGTCTTTCCGTCGATTTTGAACTCGAAGCTGGGGTAAGCCTTGATCGTGCCATCGGCCAGTTTCTTTTTCCGTTCGACTTTGTATGGGTAGACGATGCCGTTTCTTGCTTTGCGTGCCATGATTACCTCCTTGCTTCCATATTCTCAGACATTCTCAGACTTCCATTTGACCTTCACTTGCGGGTCAAGTGAGGGTCAAGTGAGGTTAAACCGTTGGAATGAAGCCGTTTTGCCCAATCGTTCCAAGGGATATTCTATCAGACTTTCTAACTGTTAATCGGACGGTCACTGGTTCAAGCCCAGTCGCAGGAGCCATTCGAAAAATCCCCTTGGAAACAAGGGGATTTTTTCATTTTCAACGACTCTTGGCATTTTTGGCCACCCTTTATGTTTATCCGTCGGCGGAAGCCGTGGTTCGTCCAGCCGTCCATGCGTATGATGAACGCACCGGGTCAATCAAACAAAGGAAGGAAGTCCATCATGTGCACTGGCGTTCGTTTCTCCGACGAAGAGGGAAACATGTATTTCGGCCGCAACCTCGACTGGAGCTTCTCATACGGCGAAAGCATCCTAGCCACTCCACGCGGCTACCACTACGACAACGTGTTCGGCGCGAGCGGCAAGGCCACGCCGAACGCGGTGATCGGCGTGGGCGTGGTCATGGCCGACCGTCCGATGTATTTCGACTGCGCCAACGAGCATGGTCTGGCCATCGCGGGATTGAATTTCCCCGGCTACGCGGAGTTCGTGCATGAGCCGGTCGAAGGCACCGACAACGTCGCGACCTTCGAATTCCCGCTGTGGGTGGCACGCAATTTCGATTCCGTCGACGAAGTCGAGGAGGCGTTGAAGAACGTGACCCTCGTCTCCCAGATCGTGCCCGGCCAGCAGGAGTCGCTGCTGCATTGGATCATCGGCGACAGCGAGCGCAGCATCGTCGTCGAACAGATGGCGGACGGCATGCATGTGCACCATGACGACGTAGACGTGCTGACCAACCAGCCGACGTTCGGCTTCCATATGGAGAATCTGCGCAACTACATGTGCGTCGGCAACGAGATGGCCGAGCCGGCCACGTGGGGCAAGGCGTCCCTGTCCGCTTGGGGCGCCGGCGTGAGCATGCACGGCATTCCGGGCGACGTGAGCTCCCCGTCGCGTTTCGTGCGAGTGGCCTACGCCAACACGCACTATCCGCAGCAGGAGGGTGAGGCGGCCAATGTGTCCCGCCTGTTCCACACCCTTGGTTCCGTGCAGATGGTGGATGGCATGGCCAAGATGGGCAACGGCCAGTTCGAACGCACGCTGTTCACCAGCGGCTATTCGTCCAAGACCAACACCTACTATATGAGCACGTATGAGGATCCCGCCATCCATTCCTATGCGATGGCCGATTTCGACATGGATTCCTCGGAGCTGATCACCGCCGCCTGAGCATGCGTGGGCTTTTTCGTCCGTCGGTTCCCATACAGACGGACGAAAAAGCCGCACGATTGCCGAAAAGGACATGAAAATGGAGTCGTGCGACAGATCCACTTTTCGGATACCGGCTCTTCCATTGCCCGCTCAATGCCGTTTGACGTCGGACCAATACGACACGCCGGAATATGGACTTCGAGCACTTTAAGTTTTTAGAGTGCGGGGTATGAGCAATACGACGACCACCTGGCATTCGATCCGTGAGGCGTCCATGATTTCCGGACTGCCCGAATCGACGTTGCGTTATTACGAGCAGATCGGCATCATCGATCCGATCGCCCGCGATCCGAGTTCAAGCCACCGAGTCTATTCGGACAAGGACATCGAATCGCTGACCACCATCGCATGCCTGGCGGCGACGGGCATGCCGCTTGAATCGATGCGCGAATACCTGAAGAACCGTTTCGACGGTCCGGAAGGCGCCCGACGGCAGATCGAACTGCTCGACGCGCAATCGCTGCGTCTGGCCGCGAAAGCGGAAGCCCTGCGCATCCAACAGGCGTATGTGTCGCTCAAATCGCTGTACTGGCGAGCCATTGCCGACGGTCATGAGGATGAGGCCAACCGCATCCTGGAGGAAAACAAGGACGTCATCGACAACGTCAAGAAACAGCAATCCCACAAATAAGAGGAGGAAATCCATGAAAGCGGCGATTTATAAGGGCATCAAGCAGATGGCCTGCGAGGAGCGTCCGAAGCCGGGCATCGTTGACGGCGGCGATGCGATTATCCGCGTGGTGCGCGCCTGCGTGTGCGGCTCCGATCTGTGGTTCTACCGCGATGGTGGCAAACCCGTCGACAGCCAGGCTGGCCATGAGGCCATCGGCGTCGTCGAAGCGGTCGGGGAGGATGTCACCATCGTCAAGCCGGGCGATTTTGTGATCGTTCCGTTCCCATACAGCTGCGGCAAATGCCCGGTGTGCAAGGCCGGTTTCGAATCCAGCTGCCCGCATGGCGGCTATTTCGGCGATGAGGACGGTATGGGATGTCAGGCCGAATACTTGCGTGTTCCGGAAGCCGAAGGCACTCTGGTCGTAGTTCCCGGCGATGCCAAGACCTTCTCCGATGAGATGCTCGCCTCGCTGCTGACGCTGTCCGATGTGATGGCGACCGGCTATCATGCCGCGGCCAGCGCCGAGGTGAAGCCGGGGGATACGGCCGTCGTGTTCGGCGATGGCGCGGTCGGCTTGTGCGCCGTGCTTTCCGCCAAGCTTATGGGTGCCACGCGCATCATCTCCATGAGCCGTCATACCGACCGTCAGGAGATCGCGAAGAAATTCGGTGCCACCGATTTCGTCGAGGAACGTGGCGACGAGGCTGTGGCCAAGGTGCTGGAGATGACCGATGGATACGGCGCGGACGCGGTGCTCGAATGCGTCGGATCGGCCTTGTCGAACGACACGGCCATGAAGGTGGCCCGTGCCGGGGCCATCGTGGGTCGGGTGGGCCTGCCCCACGACGTCGAAGCCGATATTCCCGGCCTCTTCTTCCGCAATGTCGGTCTACGCGGTGGCCCGGCCGCGGTGCGTACTTATGACATGCGGCGCCTGCTCAAGGAGGTGCTGGACGGCAACATCAATCCCGGTATCGTATACACTGGCGAGTACACACTGGATGATATCCAGGAAGCGTATGCCGCTATGGACGAACGCAGTACCGTCAAGTCGCTGCTGCGGGTCAGCGAAGTCTGATTTCGTGGTGCCCAACGATATTTGAAACGATGGCATTGGGCTCGAATTGAGCCGCGTGAGGGAAGGATATCGACATGTTCGAGGAACTGCATAGGAAGATGAACGCCTTTTGGAACAACGATCGGACGCTGTCGCAGACCGACCCGGAATTCGTCAAGTTGTTCTCCGATTTCGCCTATGACGAAGTGATAAACGAACCGGGTGCCAACCACCCCGATCTGGACGACCAGACCCGCTCCCTGGCGATCCTCGCGGCTCTGGTCGGCTGCCAGGGTCTCGACGCGTTCGAAATGATGCTGCCGGTCGCCTATGAGACGGGACTGACGTCCGTGGCCATCAAGGAGATGATCTACCAAGCCACCGCATACTGCGGATTCGGGAGAACCCTGCCGTTCCTGAAGAAGCTCAACGTTTTCCTTGGAGCCGCGAACGTGCATCTGCCGCTGGAGCCGCAGGGCACGACCACGTCGGAGACCCGCGCGCAGGCCGGAGAGGACAAGCAGGTCGAGATCTTCGGCGAGAACCTGCGCGGATTCGCTCAATCCGGTCCGGACGAGACCCGTCACATCAACAAATGGCTCGCCGACAACTGCTTCGGCGACTATTACACGCGAGGAGGGCTTAGCACCCGCGAGCGCGAAATGGTCACGTTGTGTTTCCTGGCCGCGCAGGGTGGTTGCGAACCGCAGCTTACGGCGCATGCGAAGGCGAATATGGCCGTCGGCAATGAGAAGGCGTTTCTGATTGCGGTGGTCTCGCAGTGCATGCCGTATATCGGCTATCCGCGTACGTTGAACGCGATTCGTTGCATCGATGAGGCTGTGAAGGGCTGACCTGCCCGTTAAAAACGCCGGCAAACAAACAAAGGGCTATCCGCCGAACAAGACGGATAGCCCTTCCTTATAGCTGATTGTGGATGGCGTGCTGTGTTTACTCGCCCCACACGTCCTTGGCGATGGATTGGACGAGTGCGATCTTGGCCCACTGCTGGTCTTCGGTGAGCTTGTTGCCTTCCTGGGTGGAGGCGAAGCCGCACTGGGTGGACAGGCACAGGCGGTCGAGCGGAATGTACTGGGCGGCTTCCTGGATGCGGGCCTTGATGGTGTCCGGATCCTCAAGGTCGGGCTTCTTGGAGGTGATCAGGCCGAGCACGACCTTCTTGTCGCCGGAGACTTCGGCGAGCGGCGCGAAATCGCCGGAACGGTCGTCGTCGAACTCGAGGTAGTAGGCGTCCACGTTCTCCTCGCCGAACAGTTTGGCCGCGACCGGCGCGTAGCCTCCGGAGGAAAGCCAGGTGGAGTGGAAGTTGCCGCGGCACACGTGGGTGTTGATGACCAGGTCGTCCGGCTGGTCGGCGATCACGGCGTTGATGACGTCGAGGTTCTCCTGCTGCAGGCGTAGCGCGTCCTCGTCGCTCCAGCCGAGACGTTCGCGTACGCTCGCATCGCACAGGCGGGTCCAGGTGCAGTCGTCGAACTGCACGTTGCGGCAGCCGGCGGCATACAGGTCGGCGATGACCTGGCGGTAGGCGGCGACGATGTCGGCGGTCAGCTCGTCGTCGTTCTTGTAGAACTCGTCATACGGGTAGGCGGCCGCGTTGCCGGTGAGCACGAAGCGGGTCTGCGCGGGGGAGGGCATGGTCTGGCGGGCCACGGTGTTCTCGTCCTCGAACTGCTTGACGAACTTGAAATGTTCGACGAACGGATGGTTCTCGCCGGAGATCCTTCCGGTCACGGTGGCGGTGTCGGCCGGGGTCACCTCGTCGTGGAAGGCGACGCGGTGGGCTGCGGCGGCATGGTCCACGCCGTTGAAGCCCCACATGAAGTCGAAATGCCACCAGCCGCGGCGGAATTCGCCGTCGGTGATCACATGCAGGCCGGCGGCCTTCTGCTTGGCGACGAGTTCGGTGATGGCCTTGTCCTCGACCGCCTTGAGCGCTGCGGCATCGATTTTGCCGGCGGCGAAATCCTCACGTGCGGCCTTGAGCTCGGCCGGGCGGAGATAGGAGCCGACCACGTCGGCGCGGAACGGCGCGTTATGCGAGTATGCCATTGAATACTCCTTTTTTTGGGAAAGCGACAAATACCTAGTGAAGGTTACACGCACGTCCCGAAACATGGGCGCACACGGCTTCTCGGCCAGTATTCGTGCTTGAATGGATGATGTTATCCGTTACACATTCGAGAATGGAAGGCAATGAGCGAATCGCGCGATCCCGCAGGCGACAGTACGACCACGAACAACATGGGGGAGGTGCGGGAAGCCGAACATCAGGGCGCGGCCGTCAAGGCGGCGTTGGGTGCGAACATCGGTGTCGCCATCGCGAAGCTGCTCGCGGCGTTCTTCACCGGATCGTCCGCCATGCTTTCCGAGTCGGTACATTCCATCGCGGATTGCTCCAACGAAATCGTATTGATGGTGGGTGGACGTTTCTCCAAGCGCAAGACGGACGGCGACCATCCGTTCGGCCTGTATCGCGCCAAATATCTTGCTTCGTTCGTCGTGGCCACGCTGCTGTTCTTCGTCGGCGGTTTCTTCTCGACGTCCGAAGCGGTGAAGAAGCTTGTCGCGATCAGCGCCGATCCGGCATTGCGTGACGTGAACAGGATGGAACTGCTTGTCGCGTTCATCGTGGTCGTCATCAGCGCATGCCTGGAAGGATTCGGCCTGCACCAGAGCATCAAGGAAGCCAACGAGCGTATGGAACGCACGAACACGAAGCATATGGGCGTGTTCCGTTTCTGGAGACGCACCAAGTCCGCCGAACTGGCTTCGGTGATCATGGAGGATACGCTCGCTTTGATCGGTTTGGCGTTCGCAGGTCTCGGCATTGGTCTTGCGATTCTGCTCGACGATGAGATTTTTGATGCGTTGGGTGGTCTCATGGTCGGTCTGGTGCTGATCGTCGGTTCGCTGTTTCTCGCGTTCAAATCCGGTTCGCTGCTCATCGGCGAGGCCGTGGATTCCGATACGCGCGGGAAGATCGTCGAGGCGGTTACCACCACGCCGGGCGTCGAACGATTGCTGAACATGCAGACCGTGCACATGTCGGAGGACGACATCCTCCTGTGCGTCAAAGTGCAGACCAGCAAGCTCGACCGCGACTATGACGTGGAAACCGTCGACAAGATCGAGAAGGCCGTGCGCACCGCGTTGCCCTGGTACAATTTCGAGATCTACGTCGAGCCGGACATCTACAGCGCCAAACACGTGCACGCGTAACCGGTTCCCGCGTAACAGGAACCGTTCAATATGGGAAAGCCCGGACGATCTGATTCGTCCGGGCTTTCCCATATGCGTGTCGGAAATGGTGGAAGTGGGATTATTCCTCGGCCACCAGATCCAGGTAGGAGTCGTTCCACAGGTCCTCGTCGCCGTCGGGCATGAGCAGCACGCGTTCCGGATTCAACGCCTCGACCGCGCCCTCGTCGTGGGTGACCAGCACGATCGCGCCCTCGTATTTGGCGATGGCCTTCAGAATCTCGTCACGGGACGCCGGATCAAGGTTGTTGGTCGGCTCGTCGAGCAGTAGCACGTTCGCGCGGCTCGTCACCAGCGTGGCCAACGCCAGACGGGTCTTCTCGCCGCCGGAAAGCACTCGTGCCGGTTTCAGCGCGTCATCGCCGGAGAACAGGAACGAGCCCAGGATGGAACGAGCCTGCGTGTCGTCAAGTTCCGGTGCCACGTGAATCAGATTCTGCAACACGGTGGCGTCAAGGTCCAATGTGTCGTGCTCCTGGGCGAAATAGCCGATCTTGCAGCCGTGCCCGTACTCCACGGAACCGGTGTCGGGATCCTCCAGGTGGGCGAGCAGACGCAGGGTGGTGGTCTTGCCAGCGCCGTTGTATCCGAGGATGACCACGCGGGAGCCCTTGTCGATGGCCAGGTTCACGCCGGCGAACACGATGTTCGAACCGTAGGCCTTGGAGATGTCCTTTGCCATGATCGGCGTGCGGCCGCAGGGCGCCGGTTCCGGGAAGCGGATGTCAGCAACCTTCTCCTTCTTCTGCGCCTCGGACGTGTTCTCCAGCAGTTTCTCCGCGCGACGCATCATGTTCTGCGCGGCCACGGCCTTGGTGGCCTTCGCGTGCAGACGGATGCCCTGCTGCATCAGACGTTCGGCCTTCTTCTCGGCGACCTCGCGTTCGCGGCGGCGACGTTCCTCGTCGACCACGCGCTGGTGCAGGTATGCCTTCCAACCGAGAGAATACATGTCGATCTGACCGAGCTGCGCATCCAAATGCCAGACCTTGTTCACCACTTCGTCAAGCAGTTCGGTGGAGTGGGAGATGACCAGGAAACCGCCCTCGTATTTTTTCAGATAGCCGCGCAGCCATTCGATGGAATCCGCGTCCAAATGGTTGGTCGGCTCGTCAAGGATCAGCGTGTCCGCGTCGGAGAACAGGATGCGGGCCAGTTCGATACGACGGCGTTGACCGCCGGAAAGCGTACCCAGCTGCTGGCCCATCACTTCCTGTGGCAGGCCGAGACTGGCCGCCATGGCGGTCGCTTCGGACTGTGCGGCATAGCCGCCGGCCTTTTCGAAATCCTGCATGGCCTTGTCGTAGCGGTTCATCGCCTTGGTCATGACATCCGGATCCGGATCGGTCATTTCCTTTTCGGCCTTGCGTATGCGTTTGATGATCGAAGCGATGTCGCGCGCGCTCATCATGCGGTCCAGTGCGGTCTGCTCCGGGTCTGCGGCATGCGTGTCCTGTGGCAGATAGCCGAGTTTGCCGGAGACACGTACCTTGCCGGCGGTCGGCAGCATATCGCCGGTGATCACACGGGTCAGCGTGGTCTTGCCGGCGCCGTTGCGGCCCACCAGACCGATCTTGTCTCCCTTGGCCACATGGAAGTTGGTGGGGTGAAGCAGCGTGCGCGCGCCGATCTGAATTTCAAGTCCCTGCACCTCAATAGCCATGAATAACCTACTTGCCTGTTACGAATACTGTCTCTTACCAAAGTCCGACTGTCCATCATAGCGAACACCATGCCGACCGGGCTCAGCCGACGCTCATGCGTCCATACGCAGCCGCGCAACTGATCGGCAAGGTGAAGAATGCGACGCCCGGTATGGTGATCGCGACCATGGCGCACGGTATCGAAGCTGCCATCGAAGCCGCTGTGAGCACCGAAACCGACGCCACCGACATCATGGGCGAAACCCACTAACGTACAGACAGCGATGCCCCCGCCGACAACTTCTGTCAGCGGGGGCATCGCTATGCGTTGAACGTTACAGTTCGCGCAACTGGGCGGCGATCTGGATGGATT
>ENA-OPRR01001641-OPRR01001641.1-human-gut-metagenome-genome-assembly--contig:-NODE-1641-length-17570-cov-6.908421_pt1 | contig 17570 bp, 10 predicted proteins | sample MGYA00241796_ERZ501883 | MGnify/ENA primary metagenome ERZ501883 (study PRJEB25962, sample SAMEA2042406) | human gut metagenome | biome: human gut; feature: human-associated habitat; material: faeces...
CCTCTTCCGATTCGTTCACATCAGTCTTAGGGACAGACGGCTGAGCAACAGGCACTTGTTCCACCGAATCCTGTAAAGGCTTAGCAGGCACTGATTTTAAATCCATCTTCTGTCCATTTGCCAGAACCAGCGTTGCCTTTTGTTTACCCATCTTCTCCGACCGGATCATAGCAATACGAACTTCATCCGAAATCACCGGCTGAGAATCCATCAGCCTCAAAGTCCAAAACCATATTGCAAAACCGATTATCGGCAATAAGAAGATAGCCGCATACCGCCCTATTTTGATCCAACGAGCAGAGCGAATAGAGAAATGCTTTTTCTGAAATCTTTCCCAAGCACGTGCTTCATCTACCTGGGCAAACTGTTTATACCTGTCAATCAAACAAGCCTCACGCATCAGACGATCATAGTTCTCTCTATTTTCTTGAGAACTATCAAGCCATGACTGCAACTGTTTTTTATCTTCTTCCGAAGCGTATCCCAGCAACTGATCATGGATAATAGAATTTATACTTCTTTTACGCTTTATCATATTATTTCAGGTTATTTATAGTAAAGACGACTAAGAAGAAAAAATGAGGGACAGGATTCTGAAGTTTTTTTATTCAAAAGATACTTTATTTATTTAGAAGACCGTTCTTTTTGTACAATAATCAAGAAAAACAACGAACATTTTGTTCATTGCAAACAGGTGTTAACAAGTAAAGCGGATTGAGTGTTATGCTTCTTTTTAGGGAAGTAACATTTGTAATAATAGAAAATGATAGGAGCCTAATTTTTTTCTAAGGAAGGACATTGCTCTCTTCTTTTGAGTCTTCACAGTTTCAAGAGAAACATGGAGTGCAGTGGCAATCTCCTCGTTCTTCTTGCCTTCCATATACATCAAAAAAACTTCCCTGCATCGATCCGGCAGCGCATCAATTGTCTGAAGAAGCTGGCGATAGACTTCTTCACTAAAGAAGCCCTCTTCCTCCTCTTCCATCCTAAATGTAGTGGAATGACTATCAAGCATCTTCTGAAGATAGTTGCCTTCCACATCCTTATGTTTCAAATAATCCAAGGAAGCATTTCTGACAGAGTTATACAGATAAACCCTGAATGAAGCCAGAGACCGGAAAAACATCTTTTTCTCCCAAATAGTGGAGAATAACTCCTGGACAATATCTTCTGCAGATTCTGAATCTCCGACAATTGTTATTGCATAGCAAACCAATGCTTTATAATAATTCTTATAAAGCAGTCGGAAAGCAGCCGCATCCAACTTATTAATTTGTTCTATGGAAATCTCATTGTTAGTCATTTCGGGAGTTTTGCGCCAAAAATACAAATTAAATAATAATGTTCTATACAGAAAGACTGATATTTTTCTCTCAGGCAATCTAGTTGTATGGTACTTTCCAAAAGATATCCGCCTATAAAAGATTCACCCGGATTTACATTCGACAATGTAAACCCGGGTGAAAAATGCTCAATATTGCATAGAAGAAATCTTTAAAAATATCTCTTACAATATTGTTTTCATAGAGACAAATTAATTAAGAGAGAGTTTATGTAATAGAGATTTATTCAATTTCTGTAGCTTTATTAATGCGGTAGATCAACAGGTCATAATGAGAACGATCTGCCTCAGGCGCCGTCGAAATTGCTTTCTTGAGCATGTCTTTCGTACGCATCAACAAGTCAAAATAGTAAGCAGCTATTTTTGTCTGGTTGGTATAGATCGGCGGAATTGAAGAAAAGCCTGCTACTTCTTCTGCATTTTGCAATGAATACATCTTCATATCCACCTTTCCGCCATTTCTCAAAGCAGCCAGATTGATCTCCGGTTTGCCGGTAGCCGCAAATCCTGTTTTTGAGGCTTTGAAACTACCAATAGGCGCAGTTGCTGTCGATGTTGAAATAATACTTTCCAGAAACGCTGTCTGTAGTGCTCTCTCGAAATTCTCCAACGGACGATGCTTCAAGACACCTTCCCAAACAATTCCATAGATATCATCCAGATATTCCGAAGCAGTATATGCTGCACCCGGGAAGCGTTCTGTACAAACCTCGACATAAGGCAGACGTCCGAAAATACCATTAAAGATATCCAAACGTAAACGGTCAGCCTTCTTATCTGAAATTTCAAATTCATTCAAATGAGCGGTATCGTCCACCCAATCCAGATTCTTTGCCAGTTCCAATGCCTTGCTCAAAGCTGCTTTCTGTTTCTCACGATCTACCATTGAATAACTTGGTATCGCATCCTTCTCGCGAATATCATTCAAGTAAATACCGCCAATATAACTCAGTATTGCATAAATACGCCCGCTCAGTCTTTCACTAAGGGCAGAGTGTACACGTCTGCGCATTAAAAAATCGCGGTCTTCCTTGGCAAACCAACTATAATAGTTTTCAAATCCTTTGCGAACATTAGGAAGCATATAGTCGAATGATTTCAAATGGTCATCTCCCAGACTTCCGCGACTATTACGAGGATCAGAATCAAAACGTGACTGATTACGTATATAAGCATAATATGGGTCTCCCGTATGTTCACGAATCCAGCTATCCAACGTCTCTTTTTCTTCCTGTAATGAAGAAGCATAGATAGGCTGATATAAATATTTAATCACCAGTTCGTCATATGGACCAGGCTTTGTATTAACCAGACACACTCCATTACGAACATCCTCCTCCGTAGCTACGTCATTAATGATTACGCCTCCCATAACAGAAGAAGCGAGACCATACTTTTGAGTAAAACTTGCCGAACGCAACGAATCCACCGGATAAGCACAGGAAGCTCCCCAGTTCATTGTTAGTCCCAGTCCGGTTCCTACAGCCTGAGCAATAGCAGCCTGAATCAACTCACCCTGTATCTCCTGCGGGAAAACAGTAGTACGCACACGAGGATCAATAGCAACAGTGGCCCCTATACGGTCAGCATACTGAACACTGATCATATTTGCATTAATCAGAATAGACGCGTTCAATATTTCACCGGTACGTGTATCTGAGTGTATCGTTGTCTGTGCCGAATTCAGCCAAGAAGCCGAATAACGTATTGTCATACAGTCAAAGCTGTTTGCATTGAACAATGTGTCATTCTTCGGGAATTCTTTCACACAAATAACATCTTTAAAGCCGATCTTCTCAAATGCCTTATTCCATGATTCCGCACCAGCCTTGATATACGGATTCCATTTGACAGGCATCAGACTGTCGATATAGAACACCAGTTGTTTGACTGGCCGAACCAGCTCGCCACGGCGATAGGCAGCAGAGTCGGAAGGCTCGATACGCCAACGTTTTGCATAGCGTATACTCTTCACTTCCTGAGTTGCCCCTGAATAATCACTTTTCAATTGTGTAGTCAATCCCAAACGTGAGTCAGCCAGGCGAGGAGTCATCGGCTCCTCGGGCAGAATACAAAGCATTTTAGTGACGACCGCTGTCAACGGTACGTCTTTGTACATATTGTATGCTCCCATCAGCGTATGGTCGACAGTATATGACAACTCTTCACGTACACTTATATGATTTTCTGAAGCCGATACACCCAAAATAGCAGATTTATCCGATTGCAGAGAATGATCGCGCGACACGAATCCATAGTATCCGTTAGCCGATGTCGAAGGGAAAGGTTTGGTAAAAGCAGATCCCTCCAAAAATAATCCCTTCATATCTACCACAAGTGCAGAACTATCCGGAGTGCAAGCCAATACCTTAAAGCTTTTGAAAATACCCGGATTATGCGCATTGTCCAACGCACGTGCGATATAAGCATCACCACTGGTATTTACCGGCTTACTCAATAAAGGCATACGTGCCACAAGAGTTGAATCGATCATCTCAAAACGGAAACGTACATCGGTACCCCCTAACTGTCCGGGAGCTCCTTCACCACCGTCACTCGTATTTTCAATAGAAGAAGCAAACAGCATCTCACGTCCTAACATGGCAACCGGGAACTCCACATACACTTTCCCTTCCACCTTATGGATAGTCATCAGCCCGTGTGCTGTCTGAACTTTCTTATTCTTGAACAGCTTCTGATATGGTGTCAGATTTTCCTTCTTATCTTCTTTTTTCTTCTTTTTAAAAGGCCAGAAAGCATTTCCTTCCTGTGGCAGGCAACATGCAAAAAGAAGCAATAAACAAAGTATCTTACTATATCTGTTTCTCATACTTCCTATCATTTTAATGCCTGGTCAATTTTGTACAACAATAAGCGGTAGTGGCGTTGTGTATCAGCCGAACCGGTAGAAGCACTCGCTGCAACCAGACTACGAACCTTCTTCAACTCACCGTAGTATATATGTTCCATCGGTTCGATCGGTGCTTTCAGATCTACATCATCATCAAATCCACTGATTTCCTCCAAACGGGCAGCCTGCATCTCACGAGGCTTGTTATTAAAACATCCCATAAATTCCTCCGAGATGATTCCGAAACGTTCGCGCGAAGCAGTTTTCAGCCATTCGGGCACTTCAATGTGAGCATACATATCTGCGATACCTTTACGGGTAGCATTCTTTGCAACCCCTGCAACCGAACCTTCAATCAGCTTCGTCAGATAATTCATCTGCAAACGCATTTCTGTTTCTGTCAAAGTTCTTCCGGCACGGGTAGGAGCCCATACAAAACGTTCTATATCGGCAAGATATTCTTTCTGAGTATAAGGAGCTGATGTCGCCTTACCCGAACAGATAGCCACCGCACCACAACGAGACAAGATACCATCAATAATTGCATCTTCCATCTGCATGGCCACAGAAGTACGGATAGGGAATTCTTTCAGTGTTTCGCGTGCATCCAGCCACGAAAGGTCCTTCAGTTCATTCAATAAGAAATTCAGAGCCTTTTTTTGTTGTTGCTTCGATACAGTTTTAAAGCTTGGACGCTGATCACCGTCATAGCGTTCGTTCAGATAAATACCACCGATATCTCCCAAAACGAAAGTCAAATAACGTACGTAAGCATATACAATTTCGTCATAAACAGCCGTGCGGAACTCAAAATCCTTATCCTTATCCGCTACCCAATCATTGATATGCTTTAGCAGATATTGCAAGTTGCGACGTCCATATTCAGAAGCTTTCACCGGGTCATCTCCCAAGTCTTCCTCTACTGAACTTGGGTCAAAACGACGTCTGAATTGTTGTTTACCATAGCGATATTTAACATCTCCAGACTTCTCACTGATCCATTTATCCAAAATAGGAATTTCTTCCTCTGCCGTTTTAGCCTCAAAAATCGGGGTGTACAGCCAGGCAATAGCATAGTAATCATACGCTCCCAGTTCCGGAGGAGTCAAACGCACGCCTCTCTCTTTATCACCCGGTTGAGCAATATAATTGTTACGGGCATAGTCCATAATAGAGTAGGTCGTACCAAACTCCTGAGTAAACTTCGGATCGCGCAAAGATTCCACAGGGATAGAAGAAGAACCTGCCATATTGTGCATCAATGACAATGTGTGTCCTACCTCATGCGAGAGCACATAAGCGATACAATCTCCCAGCAAGTCTTCACGCAAAACAACATCACGTACTTCCTCATCAGCAGGGGCAGTCTGCAAGAAGCGCCAGTACTGAACCAACTGCACAATATTGTGGAATACCGTAACAGATGCATTAATGATTTCTCCGGAACGCGGATCTATCCAAGAAGGTCCCATCGCATTGGCCACCGTAGACGGAGCATAACGTATACAGGAATATTTGATATTCTCCGGATCGAAGTTCGGATCATCTTTCGGGAAATCTTTTGCAATGATGGCATTCTTAAAACCGATCTTCTCAAATGCTTTCTGCCATACTTCAACTCCTTTATGGATATATTTATTCCAACTCAACGGAAAAGTATCATCAATGTAGAAAACAATAGGTTTCTTTGGTTCTACCAGTTCGCCACGGAGATAGGCTGCCGAATCCGATGGTTCCAGATTCCATCTGTGAGCAATGTGACGAGTACGCAACCCACGACCTTCGGAAGCAAATTCTACTACAGAGTGTTCAAAAATACCAATACGTGAATCAGCATAACGGGGACGCATCGGTTGCTCAGGCAACAGAATGAAGCTACGATTCATAACCGCAGTAAACGGCATTTTCTTCACTGCATAATTTCCCTTCATACCCACGCTGATTTTGTAGGTCAGTAAAGAACGTATACTCACATTATCCTCAAAGCCTTTGACTCCCTGAACAAATGAGCTTTCCTTCTCAAAATCCTTACTAATATCGGCTCCCATCATCTCCATCATTGAATATGGTGAGAACGGAGAAAGGTTCTTTTTATCGCTCAGCAGATAGTCTGTCATATCGAATACCACTGCCGTGCTATCGTTATTATATGCTTTGATCTCGAATGTTTCAGCGATTGCCGGCATGGTACTGCTTACCAAGCGCTTCTTGATTTCACGATCTTCAGAGAACTGCCCTGCCTGTACACGACGCAATGTAATAGTTGAGTCGCGTTGCACAAAACGAATCAGAAAAGGATCACCTGACTTCTCTCCTACACAGCCGAACTGGTTATCGGTCGTTTCCACGATGGTAGAACCAAGCAGAATATCCCGATTCATCACCTTAATCGGCAATTCAAAGTAGATTTTATTGTCCAACTTGTGAAGAGTAATGAAACCTTTAGCCGTGGTGACTTTCTTGTCTTTAAACAGTTTGTCGTACTTGGTTTCCTTCTTCTCTTTCTTTGTAGTTGCTTCAGTAGAAGCTTTCTTCTTGTTTTTCTTCTTAGCCACAGCGGGGCTGATCATCGCCCCACATAGTGCAACCAGAAGAAGTAAATACAGTTTTTTCAAGGTTTTATCATTTTTAAGTTTATAACCAATCGAAATCATCATCCCATCCATTGCCTGTATTAGGCTTATAACGTACCTGTACAATACGTCCTAAATCTTTTTCGTGATATAGAACAAATTTCCCATCAACTTCCGTTACTTGAATTGTTTGTCCCTTATTTATCACGTATTTATCAATAGTATATTCATCAGAAGTGTTGTAAGTATATCCTTTCATAATATAGGCATCTCCGCTCTCCAAACCAACAATGATATATTGATTATTGTAGAACTGTGTATCAACAGAAGTAATCGAAGAGTTAAATGTAGCACACTTAAATAACATATTTTCTTTCAGATAATACAGATATAGGGCATTCCCTTTACTAATAAAAAGGTATTGCCATGTATCTTGATAACGGAACAATGAGAAACTATTCTTTGAAGTACCATCAATTATCTGTCCCAACTCAGCAGGTGCTTCCACCTGCGACACATACGTTGTAGCCAAACTAGTTACTGTAGTACTACCGGAAAAGTCTCTTACCGCAAACTTCTGGATATAGAATTTATGAGACTGCTTATGCTCTATTACTGCAAAATACATCATCTTACCATAATCATAAGAGTCCGATTCACACGCTCCTACATAATGTACTGTATAATCTTTCATATTATCTAAACGAGCATATGTAGGATGATTTGTGTATGTCGTTTCATCTACATTCAATGTTAGTATTTTGCCCGAATTAAAAGTTCCATTAGAGCTAAGCTTATCTGTTACGTGTAAATATTGACTTGAATTTTTATCATACAATAGTAATCCTCCATGGCCTGAAAATGGAGCATAAGCAATCATACGACCATCAACTTTCACTTTACCTTCCGCATCCGATGTTAGTGGAGTATTAATAAAACGGCTCGTATTAAAAAGAAGATTACTCTCTTTTACACGTGTATAAATTGTACCATCCTCGCCGACGGCCATCGTCAGACACTGCAAATCAATCACTGCTTCCGGTACTAAATCTTGTGGATAACCCTCCAAGAACATTTGTGACAATGCTCCTTCACGCTGATAACTACTACCTGATACGTCTACAGCTCCTTGCCCACCTTTTTGCGCTATCCATAGCCAACTTATACCTGGATCCTCACCATCCCATTGCTCTACCCAATGAGGATATATCGAAACAGGCTGACTACCTAACGGTTCTTTATTTATCATTCGATAAATATCACGAGTAACTACAGGTTTAAGTACTCCCTCTTCTGTTTGGAATTTCATAAATGTCAACATACTATTACCATCCTTTTCAGAAAGAATAACCCAACCATCTTTCACATATGGAGAACTAATTGAGATTGTCGTTGAACCAAAATAAGATACTCCAGTGGACTTATCCAATACTGCCAATCGCAGATCTTTATTTTTGGCTACCGTATCCGCCACCCATTCCAAATCTTTAGAGTGAGCTATCACATGTCCATCATAGCTCCATTCATAAGCTAAGTTCTGACTTTCGCGTCCCAAAGCAAAAGTTAGTTCCGGTTTTGAGATAACCTTATCTCCCAAGGAATAATAAGAGGTTTCTGTTGAAACAGAGACTTCTATATCATTCATTTCTTTATAATCATAATTCCCCTTATCATCATAACAAGATGCCATACCTAAAAGGAACATAACGATAAATATTATTTTCATATTCATATTCAAGTAGTCTATTTATTAATTAATAGGCACAGTCATTGGAAATTCTTTACCATCAGCATCCACATCCATCACATTATTCTGTGCAATATAGCGTTTAAATGTCAATGAATAAGCTCTCTTCTCAGCCGTATTTAATGCCCCGAAATTAGTTACTCCTGTACACTTCACAAATTCTTCATATTTTTTTCTAGAGTACGTACCTAAATATACTCTTGTGACCTGAGTAGTCCACCACTCTGGTTTACTTACCACATTATTAAATACAATTTTTATTTTTTCATATTCCTGCATTGTTCCTTGGAAATATTCATTCGGAACCAGTTTCAGACACAATTTTACATTCTCCTTCAAATCATCCGTCTTCACCAAAGTAACTTCTAACGTATCATTAGACAATCCTGCTCCAAATTTTGGATTAATTGGTAAACGAAAATTCTTTGAAGCCGCATTTGGGGTAGGATCTTCTTTTTCATTCTCCTCTACCACTACTACACTATATGGAGTATCTTCGTTGAGAGGCTTACCAATCAAACTCATACCAATCTTTACCGTTATTTCTTCGCTCGTCGGATAATTATTGAATGACACCTCCATATATCCATTCTCTTTATCGTAATCATTTGTCGTATTTATCAATTGACTAAAATAAAGATACTGTTCTCCCTGATAGGGTTTTATTTCATCCTCTGAACACGCCCAAAGACAAAGAGAGATTAAAGCAAATAATATATTTTTTTTCATCGTTTCTTCTTTTGATTAGCAATATTAAATGTCTTCATTATTCGGTTTGTCAAATACAAAGACTACATTATCTTTCGGTTTCTGATCCAAACGTTTATACTGAAAGAACATCTGTCCTTCACCTACAAACTCACGACGCATTTCTTTTATCAAGTGTGTATGAAAGACTTCCAGAGAACCAATACTTGATGCTAGATTAGTAGTACTAATACCTCTCGCATAACGTACTTTATCTAACATCTCACCTGCTTTAGAGAACTCATCTTTATAAGCAAAATATTCACCCATAATATAATACATCTCGCTCAAGCGTATAGCCGGAATCATGTCTGTACCGGAAGTACCTTCTTTTATATCATATTTAAAGGAATACTTAATATCTCCTCCATCCCAGTCCCCAAACAAATCAAGATTACGATCGTCAGCACCAGCTTCATCACCAAAAAGATTTGTAGTATTTACAACTAATACCACATCATTCCCTTTAGTCATATACGGAAGATAATCTTCATAGCAAGTAGACTTAAAGAAAGTCATAATTATACTATTATAATCTTTCCGATTAGTGGTCAAGCTATTAGAGAAGTTAAAACAAGAAGCTGTAGACGTGCTTCCTGTTGAATAAGTGGCATCTACTACTTCTTTTGCTTCTTTGTAAGCATTACCATATTCGCCAGCCCAACAATAAACACGAGCTAACATCGCTGTTACCGCATAATAATTCATACGATATCCACGATACGCAAAAAATACATCCTTAGCCAGTTCTCCACTAGTACCACTATTAACAGCCAACATACGATTTTCGGTGGACATCCAATGTTTGTTTTCTTTAATAGTATCACACTTTGCCAACAAGTCCTTTGCCGCTTTTAAATCATTAACTATTTTTCTCAAAATCTCCTTATTGTTTTCATAAGAAGGAACAATAGTAGGATATACATCAACATAAGGTATATAGGCTTTGCCATCGTCTTTAAGCATAGAAGGAGCAAACATCCGAAGCATATCGAAATGGATTAACGCACGCAATCCCAATGCCTCTCCCCATATCATATTCTTCTCCAACTCGTCTTCTGCAAACACAGAAGGAGATGCTTCACTTACATTAGCAATCAAGTTATTACAGTTAGCTATATTATTATAACCAACAGACCAAATGCTGGAAATAATACTTTTTACATCTGAATCATCGAATTTATAATTAGCAGCTTTATAATAGGACGAGGTACTTTTCATATAGCTACTTCCCGACTGATAATATTGTGCTATTACATCCATAAACCCCCATGAAATACTCTTACCATACATTGAGGAGGTTCCCAAATTCAAATAAATACCATTCAAAGCGTTACGATAACCATCGCCAACTTCGAAAAGTTTATCGCCATTGACTTGATTACTTGGTGCTACATCCAACCAATCACTACAACTTGTTGTAAACAAGCTAGCTGTCAGTAATATCATTGCATATACTTTCTTCATATTATTCATCTACTCTAAGTATTGTTTATTAAAAACTCATCTTTACCGAAGCTGCAAAAGAACGAGAATACGGATAGTCCAAACCACGCTCGGCACGTACAGTAGAAACACGGAATAAATCATTACCCGACAATTCTACACGTAATAAGCCAATATGTGCTTTTTTCAACCATTCTGTATTAAAGTCATAACCTACCGTCAGAGAATTAAATGTTAAGACATTGTAATCCTGAATAAAACGGCTTGTAGGACGAGTTACTGCAACCACTCCATCTGTTTGCAAACGTCCGTAAGGAGTACAATCTCCAGGATTCTGCCAACGTCCTGTTAATACTCGACGATCCACATTGCTACTTTGTATATATGCATTCTCAACCTTACTTACCAATGTTGAATTGTACCGTTGTCCTCCAAGCTCATACATAAATGTTGAATATACGGAGAATTGCTTCCAACGCATATTAAAACCAAAGGTACCTTGAAGTTTCGGCTCTTCATTTCCAATTACAACTTGATCAGCTGCATTCCAATCGTAAGTAATCGTTCCATCAGGACGAACAAAGATTTCTCTACCGTCTGCCGGATTGATACCTAACGACTTTACACCAAAAATAGACGTTAAGGACCCACCCTCTACATACTGTAAATAAGTAGCACTATATTCGGCTTTACCTTTATTAATACCGGAATTATAATCAGCATATTTCTCTTGTACCCTCTTATTATACTCTTTCAGGCTATCAGAAATCTTGGTTATCTCATTCTTATTATGAGCCATATTGACAAAGGCTGCCACATACCAATCCTTTGAATTCAGGATAGTGCTTCGCAACTGAATTTCGACACCTTTATTCATTACTTCACCGATATTGTCTTTGTATGAGGTAAACCCTGTAGAACTAGGTAAAGTCACACTGTTCACCAGATCTACTGTTTTCTTACGATAATAAGAAAAGTTCATCTGAAGTAAACCTTTGAACATGTCAACATCCAACCCCAAATCCATATTATGCGTCTTCTCCCATCCCAATGAACTGTTCCCCAATGCCATCAGTGTTGCACCTAAACCTGTTTTAAACCAATTGTCTGTGATTACTTGATAAATTGTCTGTGCCTCGTAGGGAGAAAAATCCACCTTACCAGTGATACCATATGTTCCACGAATCTTAAAGCGCTCCATCCATTCAAATTGTTTCATAAACTTATAATTATGCAGATTCAATCCGAGACCACCCGAAAAGAATGGGGCAAATCTTTGATCGGAACCAAATTCCGAGTTTCCGTCAAAACGAAGAGAAACGTCAGCCAAATAAATATTATCGAACGAATAATTGAATGTTCCTAATGCACCGAACAAACGGCTTTTACTATCTGAGTTTACTGGTAATGTAGGTACTTTGTTCGCATACCCCGGAGAAGATAACTCCCCAGAAGGAAAGCCTTTATAAGCTATACCGAAACTATCGCCAGTACTTGAAGTAGCATTAATCCCAATCAAGAAGTTCAAATTGTTCTTCTTAATATTTCGGTTATATGATAAAGTAGCCGTAGCGTCCCAACTTAAGCTATTGGCAGTAGCAACATCCAACTGTCCAGAAATCACATTGTTAGCATTTAGCGGTTCAGAATTCTTTTTTGAACGAGGATCTAAAAATTGGCGTGAATCTGAATTTGACTTCGTAACACTAAATTGTCCTTTCAGTAACCAATAGTTATCTATATTCCACAATAATTCAGTATTATTAATCAGTTCCCATGATTTGCTACGATCATAACTTTTCAACGTAGCTTCATATAATGGATTCTCTTCTGTTCCTCCAGTCCATGAGGTAGTGGTTTCCAAATAATTCCCATTCTCATCTAAATACTCATCATATGGCAACTTTGAAGTATAATCAGAAAAGCTTCCATAAGGAGATTCTTCAGATTTAGTATAAGTATAAGAAAAATAGTTTTTTACCTGAAAAGCACCGAAACGGTAAGATAAAGATAACCCACCCGACATACGATCACGATAAGAACCTTTCATTACGCCATCTCCTGAATTGTAAGAAAAGTCAGCTCCCCAACGCAGGTCATCCGTTCCTCCATCTAGATACAAACTATGTTTATGATTGAATACAGTACGAAGCGGTTTCGATAACCAATAGGTATCTACTCCACGAACTACATTATTCAACTTTCTATTATAGATTTGATCCAATCGATTTTGCTCACTTGCACCGGCTTCCGGCTTAGCTTTAAACATACCTGCCGCAACCTCTGTTTCAAGCTTTTCCCGCGCATTCATCATATTATAATCGGTCAGATCAGGATATTCCAATGTTCCAGTAAAGTTATAATCGATATTGACTTTACCAGCTTTCGGAGTTACCGTTGTAATAATAACTACACCATTAGCTGCACGAGAACCATACATAGCCGTAGCAGCAGCATCTTTCAAGATAGTAATGCTCTCAATACGGCTAGGATCCATATCATATAACTTCTGCACACTAATCTCAAAACCATCCATGATAAAAGTCGGAAGATTAGGATTGTTCTTCAATGATGTTTTAGAAAGGCTTTGCGCATCCAACTGAGTAGTTCCAATACCGGAACGTCCACGGATATATAACTCCGGAACATTATTCGGATTCGAACCTACTAAATTATTTTCAGCAATACGAAAAGAAGGGTCGAACGTTTGCAAAGCTCCCAAAACATTTGTTTTGGAAACCGACATCAACTGGTCTGCCGAAACCGTCACAGAAGTACCCGTAAAGCTATTTTTGCTGATCTTTGCATAACCGGTTACCACCACCTCTTCCAATTGCTTTGAATCGGGTTTCAACTTAAAGGTATGCACTTTATCAAGATTGAGCTTGCCAGTATGTATTTCCAAAGTTTGCATGCCTACAAAGGAAAGACGAATTGTTACATCTCCTTCGGGAAGTCCTAAAGAAAAAGCACCGTCTGCATCAGTCATTGTTCCGATATTTCTTTCTTTCCCCAGTATCAGTACCGTCACACCCGGTAGTTCGCCACCCTGTTCATCCACCACTTTACCTTCCAACGTACGTGTCTTCTGATCTTTCTTCTTGATGACCACAATACCATCTTTGGTAGCATAAGTGAAACCTTTAGGTGAAAGAACGCGGTCCAGCAATTCCTTCCAAGGCTCGTTGGTAGCTTTTACAGTCACCGGTTCAACTCCTTTAAACATCTGAGAGTTATAAAGCATGTTGATTCCAGCTTTCTGTTTTACCGTGTTTAAAAATGTTTCCATCGGCACATCCTTCAAATCAAGTGTCACTTTCTTCTCATCAGGTGGAAGTGCCCATGCACTGAGAACCATACTCAATGCAAAAAGACATAGCATAAAGACTCTTCTTTTTTTCATAATTTTTAAATCAAAACTCAATATTACTCATTCTCATATATCAATATATTTCTTCCGTTTATTCTATAGTAGATATCGCCGGTTAGTTCTAATGCATTCAGGAAAGTATTGATCGTGCCATATCGCTGCAAGTCACCACTATAAGTCAAGTCGCGCAGAGACTCCTTCTCATAATAGACATGAACATCATACCAGCGCTCGAAGGTTTTCATGATATCGCCCAGCCGTTTGTTGTTGAAAACATATACACCTTGTGCCCAGCCGATATATTCATTGACATCCACCGCCCGCTTTTCAATGCCACGGGAAGAGGCGACTGCCTGTTCACCCGGCGCCAGCGTAATAGTATTCTGATCGGGTGTCGAGAAATTTACTTTCCCATATACAAGAGTGGTATAGCATGCATCCGCATCATTATAAGCATTGATATTAAATGCCGTACCAAGTACCGTTACTTCTCCGAAACGAGTTCGGACCACAAACGGATGTTCCTCATCCTTTCTCACATCAAAATAGGCTTCACCTTCCAGTGTCACAATTCGGCGCTTTCCGACAAAACGGACCGGATAAAGCAATTTAGAACCGGCATTCAAATGAACAGTGGTTCCATCAGCAAGAAGGACAGTATTCTCTCCTCCCCGTGGTATAACCAGTTCATTTGACTTCACCGGACTTTCATCGACGTTTTCTTCTTCGTGTTGTTGTGTTGTGACGGTCGGTCGATATGACAGCACCCCTTTATTGTATTTCACCTGGACGCCGTCTACTATTACATTTATATCTTTCTTTTGTACATCAATAGTGCTTCCATCGGGCAAAGTCAGCACTGCCTGTTTGCTACCCGGCTTGATTTGCGCGATACGTGCCTGGGACTCCTCCACTGCCTGATAATGATTCACTGCATAAAAAGAAATTCCTACTCCCAGTACTACCATCGCTGCGGCAGCATACCACCATGTCCGGATACGGTGGATCTTTCCACCGGACGAGTTCTCTTTTTGTTGAATTTGTTGAAGGAAATGCTCGTAAGCCTTTTCCGATGAATATTCTTTATACTTATTAAAAGCATCTTTTAATTCCTCACTATCCTGCAATTTCTCATACACGGCTTTCAGTTCCGGATGCATAGATAAACGTTGTTCCAACACCTGCTGCTCTTTGTCGCTTGCATCTCCCAAAAGAGCCTTTTTTATCAAAGAGGCATCTTGATATGTGTTTTCTAACTTTTTCATAATTTTATCTATTTCTAATGAGGATTTTATCTTTGCTTTACTATAATTATACATAACGTCCATAAATGGGTGACAAAAAGATGATTATTTTTTATGAGATACTCTCCGTACGAAAACAGAAAAGAACGAAAAACTATCATTATGACATTATTCAGCAACAAAAATGACGTATTTAACAAATCATTCCCTTTTCGGAATCAAAATTCAGCCATCAATAAATGACAATTAGGCATCTTAAAAAATATTTGTTTTTTTCCGTTACCGCTATTAAAATGATGTATTTTTTAGCTTTTATCAAGGAGTTTGAAACTCATATTTCATCATCATCCGTCACTTTCGGACTTAGCTCATTGATATACAATGCGATAAAAGTGACGAGAAGCAGTGACGACAGAGTGATAACAAAAATATTTCAAATTTTATCGTCACTTTCTACTAAAAGAATGACGCGCTGTACTTCATAAAAAGGTCCTTGATTTAACCATAAATGCCTGCTTTATTAATCTATTCCCAATGCCGGACCAATGTAATAAGACACCGACAAGACTTCATTTCACATACATGGTCCCATCGCTCTGCGGACATGATCCCATGGACTCACGTACGTAATCCGAATGGTTTACAGACATGGAACGAACACATATAGCTTACTAAAAATGCTAACCAAGCTTTGTTTACCTGTTAAACATACCGGCTCATCCACTTAAATAAGCCACATCACAGTCACTTCACCCCTACAAAAGCAAGGATGCACAGCCCGGTTTTTAATAAAAGATAAGAGTAAGAAGTACAGAATAACTGGAATTTGCCAGCTTCTCGCGTAAGAATTTATAGCTACGGCTTTTCTGAGTTTTAACCGTATTGATGCTAACTCCCAGCCGGGATGCGATTTCGTCCCACGAATGTCCTTCAATTCTCAGCAGGATGATACGGCGTTGTTCGGCAGGAAGCTCCTCGATATAGAAATAAAGTTGTCGGATAGCTTCTTCTTTCACAGTCAAAGCATACAGCATTTCCTCGTCTTCAAAATCTTCTTCCTGAGGTAAGCCATTCAATATAGAATCATGAATCTGATGGTTGCGGATATACAACAGTGCATTATTATAGCAGGCACGATAAAGATAATTAGTCAGCTCACGGGAGTCGGAAAAAGTACGCTTACCTTCCCACACGGATATAAACACCTCCTGAACCAGATCTTCTACGGCATCGGTGAGGAACAGGATTTTCTCGACATATGAGCACAAGGCCGCATAATAGCGATTATAAAAGTCCCTCCAGATTCCCTTATCTTTCTGGTTGACACCTGCTACTATCAAATCATCTTTATCGCTCATACGGCAACAAGATTAATCAAACAATAAAAGACTCTCTTCAAATTACTGCAAAAACTGGTTATAATAGATATGACTTACAAATATATCTGTTTTTTCAGTATGTAAGTTCACCCCTCATATAAAAAAATAGAATAAAGGGGCATAAAATAAAAAAAGAGCGAATAACTCCGCCCCACCTAAAGAATCCCCCATAAATGGGATTCTTTTTTCTGCATCTCAATTTACCTGTTACCTGAAAACTACTTTTTTCCTAATACCTAATCAAAACAATCTTTTTCCTAAAAACTAATCTTAAAATCTAATACCTTAATTTTATAAACTAATACTACTCTTTTGTTATTACCTTTTTCTAATACCTAAAAATCTCAGTAGTTTCACAACTACACTGCAAAGGTAGAGGTGTTTTGGAAAACAACAAGAATTCTTATGCTAAAAAACATGTTTTACCTTATTTTTTTGATTTATGTCAAGAGAAAGAGTGGAGGTTGGGTATAAAACATACATCCGAATGTTGATTTGATACAAATTCTGTCCAAACGCTCCGTTCGTCTTCTATTTCATCACATGGCCGCGCACTTTTTCAAGTGACAAAAAGTAAGCCTAGAATGTCAAAAAGAGCATTTACATCTCTTTTTGAAAGGAATCGAAGCCTTGACACAAAAGAAAAGAAGCCAGAAACGTTACATCTTGCATATTTCCAATCCAAAATTACGGCGTTTTTTTGCGCCCGCCCCGCCTCCTCCTCGAAATTTCGGAAGCAAAAACCGGCAGAAGATACAACTCTCGCAACTTTTCCGTAACTTTGCAGCGTTTGATAATAAATAAGGTAGAATGGATTTTAAGTACGATGTAATTGTAATTGGTGCCGGACATGCTGGTTGTGAAGCGGCAG
>ENA-OPRR01001651-OPRR01001651.1-human-gut-metagenome-genome-assembly--contig:-NODE-1651-length-17493-cov-5.013878_pt1 | contig 17493 bp, 18 predicted proteins | sample MGYA00241796_ERZ501883 | MGnify/ENA primary metagenome ERZ501883 (study PRJEB25962, sample SAMEA2042406) | human gut metagenome | biome: human gut; feature: human-associated habitat; material: faeces...
AGGATATAGTCCCGAATCCTTATATCTTCAATCATTGCTGGGATACTCCTTCCGTTTCCGCTGTCGGCAGAACGCTCATCTCTTCCAGCATCTCCTTTGATGTCATGGAAGTGTTCAGCTGGTAAGTTCCCGGATAAATATCGTATTCGTAAAAAAGGGCCTGGATCATGAAAATATACCGGCTCTGAATCAGCCCCATCTCCTCCAGCATCTGCCCGACTTCTCCCGCATCCTGCCCTTCTTCCACTGCCACCGAAGCAGTAATGCCAGGTTCCTCCGACACTGCCGTACCGGCAAAAACTGCATAGCCAAAAGAATAGCCGGCTGTAACGCCCTCATAAAGCAGAAGCACCACAAGGGCATAAATGATCAGTCGAAGGGACACCCTGATGATGGCCCCGGTAACCCGGTTAATATCGCTCACGGTATCCCTCCTCTCTGCTTATACTTCCATGATAATGGGAAGGATCATGGGACTTCTCTTCATGCGCTTCCAGAGGAAATCGCTTAAGCTGTCCTTAATCTCATTCTTAATCTTTCCCCAGTCGCTGACATGGCGGGCCAGGCAGTCTGCAACGGCATCATCCACCACTCTTCTGGCTTCTTCCAAAAGATCCTCAGACTCACGCACATACACGAATCCTCTGGACACGATATCCGGTCCGGCCAAAAGCTGGTTGCTGTATTTTTCCAAAGTCAGAACCACTACGATGATTCCGTTCTGTGCCAGATTCTGCCGGTCACGCAGAACAATATTTCCCACATCGCCTACGCCAAGTCCATCCACCATAATGGCGCCGGAAGGAACATGGCCGGTTACCTCGCCCTTATCCTGGCCTAACTCCAGCACATCGCCGGAATTGATCATCAGGATATTCTCCTTGGGGATGCCCACCGCCTGAGCCAGGCTGGCCTGGGCCGCCCGATGGCTGTACTCGCCGTGAACGGGAACGGAATATTTCGGCCGCACCAGAGAATAGATCAGCTTGATTTCTTCCTGGCAGGCATGTCCGGAAACATGGACATCCTGGAAAATAACCTTCGCACCCTTCATGGAAAGCTCATTGATAACCTTGGATACCGCTTTCTCATTTCCCGGAATCGGATTGGAACTGAAAATAATAGTATCATTCGGTTTGATCACTATTTTCTTATGGATGTTTGCAGCCATACGGGAAAGAGCTGCCATGGATTCACCCTGACTTCCTGTTGTGATCAGCACTACCTGTTCATCCGGGTAATTCTTAACCTGATCGATCTCAATCAGAGTCTGATCCGGAATGCGAAGGTATCCAAGCTCTGCTGCAGTTGTGATAACATTTACCATACTGCGGCCCTCTACTGCAACCTTGCGTCCGAAACGATAAGCTGTGTTAATGATCTGCTGTACGCGGTCTACATTGGATGCAAAAGTGGCAATAATGATTCTGTTTGTCTTATATTCATTGAAAAGATTATCAAACACATGTCCCACAGAACGTTCAGACATGGTAAATCCGGTTCTCTCTGCATTAGTACTGTCACACATCAGTGCCAGTACTCCCTTTCTTCCAATCTCTGCAAAACGCTGCAGATCAATGGCATCTCCGAATACAGGAGTATAATCTACTTTAAAGTCGCCGGTATGCACTACGATGCCTGCCGGAGAATAGATCGCAAGTGCAGATGCATCCTGGATACTATGGTTTGTCTTTATAAATTCAATTGAAAAATCACCAAGATTAATGACCTGTCCATGCCTTACTTCCTTTAACTTGGTAGTATTGGTCATATTATGCTCTTTCAGCTTATTTGCAATAAGGGCAATGGTCAGCTTCGTGGAATAAACAGGGACATTTACATCTTTGAGTACATACGGCAGCGCACCGATATGGTCCTCATGTCCATGAGTGATCACAAAGCCTTTTACTTTGGAAATATTCTCTTTTAAATAGGTGACGTCCGGAATGACAAGGTCAATTCCGAGCATATCATCTTCCGGGAAAGCAAGACCGCAGTCTACCACAACAATGCTGTCTTCATATTCAAATGCTGTGATATTCATTCCAATCTGTTCCAGACCACCCAGAGGAATGATCTTTAATTTAGATGTTGGTTTCTTCGGTCTGCGGGAAGAATTCTTTATCGCAGCCTTAAATGGTACCTGTATTCCGTTCTTCTCTTTATCTGCCGGAGCCTTGCGGTCCTGCATTGGTTTTCTTCCATAAGAGTTTCTGTGCTGTGGTTTATATTTATAATTCTTCGGTCTGTTGTATGGCCTTTTCTGACCATGTCCGAACTGTCCGTCATGATTTTCACGCGCTTCATTATTAAACTGGTTGTTATTTTCGTTACTCAAGTACTACACCTCCATGCTACATTTCAAGGTCTACGTCATCTAACATTTGTTCAAATACTTTAAAAACAGCCTGCATCTCATCCTCGTCCTCGACCATTTCATAGCAGGCTTCCTGACTGTCATCCTCTGACACGTCTTTAAAAATATAGGCTGTCGCCTCATCATCCTGAGAATCAGATACCAGAAGATATGCAACTCCTCCGATCCTGGTCTGCTCCTCTACATAAAACTCCGCTTCTGTTCCGTCCTCAAGCTGAAATTTAATTTTCTCCATCTTATTAATCTCCTAACAGGACAGGGAATCCAGATATCCCTGCAAAATAAAAACAGCAGCCAGCTGATCCAGATACTGCTTGCGGTTCTCTCTGCGCACACTGGCTTCCATTAAAGTACGATTGGCTTCTACTGTTGTCAGACGCTCGTCCCACATGATCACTTCAAGACCTGTACGTCTTTCCAGCATTTCTTTAAATTCCAGTGATTTTCGGGCACGTTCTCCAATCGTATTGTTCATGTTCTTCGGATATCCAAGCACGATCTTCTCCACGTGATATTCCGAAACAAGTTCTTCAATACGGGCAAGTGTCTGGCGCAGGTGGTTCTCCTGTTTACGCCAGATCGTCTCTACACCCTGAGCGGTGATCCCCAGCGGATCACTAATGGCTGCACCGACTGTTTTTGATCCATAATCTAATCCCAGAATCCTCATATCAGCGTTCCCAGGATTTGTTCTTAATATACTCGTTTAAAAGTTCCTCTACCAGTTCGTCGCGCTCTACTTTCATGATCATGCTTCTTGCGCCCTTGTGACTGGTAATATAAGTAGGATCTCCAGACATAATATATCCAACGATCTGATTGACCGGATTGTATCCTTTCTCATCCATTGCTGTGTAAACGAGATCCAGAACTTCTTTTACCTGAAGCTCCTGATCTGGTTTTGTTCTGAAATATTGGGTATTACCCAGATTGTTCTCTGCCATTTTATTCACGTCCTTACCTGATTTATTGTCGCAAAGCCTTCTTAGTAATTCTGCTTTGCTATGTATTGCAAATTTCGTATACAATACACATATTTTCTTCTATATTTTAATATAATTTCACGTATTGTGCAACCGCAAATTTATTGATGATTATTCGTTACTGTTCACTCCGTTCTCAGTAACATAGCCAAAATTCATTCCAGATTGCCTGCGGCAATGGAATTTTGGCTTGTATGTCTCGGGATTTTGGCATATTCATGCCAAAACACCTCGCGGGATAGTGGTGTGTGAACTGTAACTATTCTATTCCCAGAACCTCACCTGTTAATGTATGTTCTTCCAGGAATTCTTCAGCTTTTACAGTAATGATGTCATTCACACTGTAGTTGTCCTGTTTTTTCACTGCTGTTTTAATATATTCCATACTGTGGCCGATATACCACTGCTCTCCGTTAATCTCTACTTCTTCCTCAAGAAGTACTTTCAGTTCACCGCCGAGCATGGATTTTTCATATTCTTTCGCATGCTGTTCATTTAAAGCAAGCATCTTGTCACTTCTGACCGCTTTCTGTGCTTCAGTGAGCTGTCCGGACATGGCTGCAGCCTTTGTTCCATGGCGGCGGGAATATTTGAAAATATGAGTTTCATAAAAATGAATGCTCTCTACGAAATCATAGGAATCCTGAAAATCTTCTTCTGTTTCCATCGGAAAACCAACGATCACATCTGTGGTAAGTGCAGGATTTCCCAGATATTTTCTCAGAAGCCCGCATTTCTCTGCATATTCTGCGCTTCTGTATCTGCGATTCATTCGCTCCAGTGTGGTATCACATCCGCTCTGCAGGGACAGATGGAAATGCGGACACATTTTCGGCAATGCGGCAATGCTCTGCACAAATTCTTCTGTGATGATTCCCGGTTCCAGGGAGCCCAGACGGATTCGTTCGATTCCTTCTACCTCATGTACTGCCCGGATCAGGGAAAGCAGTGTTTCTTTCTCTTCTGCCGGGAAATCTACACCATAAGAGCTTAAATGAATTCCTGTCAGAACGACTTCCTTGTATCCTTTTGATGCAAGTGCATGAACCTCATCCATTACATGCGCGATCTTACGGCTTCTGACACGACCTCTTGCATAAGGAATGATACAGTAAGTACAGAATTGATTACAGCCGTCCTGAACTTTGATATATGCGCGTACATGCTCTGCTGTATGATCAATTGCCAGTTCTTCATATTCTTTTGTCTGGTTGATCTTGAGCACATGTTTCTGCCTGGTGTGCTGTTGCTCATATTCCTCGAGTACCTGGACAATATTTCCCTTCTGATTGTTTCCAAGGATCAGGTCTACAGCCTCATCTTTATCCAGTTTTCCTTCATCTGTCTGTACATAACATCCGGCTGCGATCACGATAGCATCCGGGTTCATTTTCTTTGCTTTGTGCAGCATCTGTCTGGATTTACGATCTGCAATGTTGGTTACTGTACAGGTATTAATTAAATATACATCAGCCCCCGGTTCAAAAGGTACGATCTCGTAGCCCGCTTCTTCCAGAAGCTGCTGCATGGCTTCTACTTCATAGGCGTTTACTTTACATCCTAAGTTGTGAAGTGCAACTTTTTTTCCCATTCTTTCCTCCTAATTGATTTTTCTGTTTTTATAATTCTATACCTGCATACTCATTTTCTGTAGTCTGGACTTTGTATACATGCTGACATTTCGAAAACTTATATGCTTACAGAATAGATTTTGTTTTCGCTTTAGTTATTGTTCATTTTCTACAAAACAGTCTGATATTTTAGCACTGTTCTACATTTTCACTAAATCTTTCTGGAAATTTTATCCGTTTTCACCTTGACTTTTATGGTCTCTGCCGTTAAGATGAAAACTGTAAGCTGACAGACAATCAGGTCAGCAAATAACTATTATTAAGGGAGGTTCTCATAATGAAAACAGTTAAAATTTCACTGAACTCTATCGATAAAGTGAAAGCGTTCGTTAATGAAATCAGCAAATTCGACTGCGATTTCGATTTAGTATCCGGAAGATATGTAATCGACGCAAAATCTATCATGGGTATTTTCAGCCTTGATTTATCCAAACCAATCGATTTAAACATCCACGCTGATGGCGCTGCTCTTGATACCGTTATGGCAATCGTAGGCAAATACGTTACAGAATAATTTTTTCGCAGTCATTGAGGAACTGTTTACCAGTTCCTCTTTTTTTGTATACCAGAGTTTCAAGTTCAAACATAAGGAAGTAGCGTCAGCAGATTCCGAATGTTTGTAATCGATATTAGTCAATCTCAATAATCTCAACAGTCTCCAGCGCTGTCTTCATGAGTTCGTCAATTTTTTCTTCCAGTTTTGTTTCAGAACGGTGGATCACGTTCAGGTTTGGTTTGGTAACCGGATGTTTTGCCACGAAAATAGTACAACAGTCTTCGAATGGCTGAATGGATGTTTCATAGGTTCCGATTTCCCAGGATCTTTCTACGATTTCCTGTTTGTCGAATCCGATAACCGGACGGTATACAGGGAGTGTGCAGACTTCGTTTGTTGCTGCAAGGCTCTGCAGGGTCTGGCTGGCAACCTGACCGATGCTTTCTCCAGTGATCAGACCGAGACATCTGCTTTCTTTTGCGAAATGCTCTGCAATACGCATCATGTAACGACGCATAATGATAGTCAGCTCATCGTGCGGACACTGGTCGTAAATATAGAGCTGAATATCTGTGAAGTTCACTACATGAAGGCGGATTGGTCCACTGTATTTTGCTACCTGTTTTGCCAGATCTACAACTTTCTGTTTTGCTCTCTCGCTGGTGTATGGCGGAGCGTGGAAATATACAGCGTCAATTTTAACGCCACGTTTTGCGATCATGTATCCTGCTACCGGGCTGTCGATGCCGCCTGAAAGAAGAAGCATGGCTTTTCCGTTTGTGCCGATCGGCATTCCGCCTGCGCCCTTGATAGTCTGGGAATATACATAAATCTTGTCTCTGATTTCCACAGAGAGAGTCAGATCCGGTTCATGTACATCTACACTTGCATCCGGGAATTCATCCAGAATGCGGCCGCCCAGTTCTGCGCTGACTTCCATGGATGTGATCGGATAGGATTTCTTTGCTCTTCTTGTATATACTTTAAAGCTTCCGTCGTAGTCCGGATGGCAGTTCTTCATGTAGGAAACTACGTCCTTTGCCATCTGCTCGAATCCCTGATCTTCGTAGATCACTACAGGGCAGATTCCAACAATACCGAATACATGCTGCAAGGCTTCTACTGTCTCATCATAGTCATACTGCTCCGGGCAGAATACATAGATTCTTCCCTGTTCTTTCTTTACTTCAAACTCACCTTCTACTTTGGAAAGGGCGATGTTCATCTGCTTTACAAGGGCATCTTCGAAGATGTATCTGTTCTTGCCCTTGATGGCGATTTCTGCGTATTTTATTAAAAATGCGTGGAATATCATTTGTTTCTCCTTCTCTTATTTTGCTTATAATAAATTGTTTTATATAATATTAGAATTAATATTTTTCTGGATTTAATATCTGTAATTTTCAAATAGAATTCATATAAATGCTATTAACAACCTTTTCAAATATTCCTGAGCTTATCTCAGGTTCCATTCCAAATATCACTTATAACTATTATTTGTTATCTGCGTGCATAGCGTTTCAGCATCGGCAGTACTTCATTCAGAACTTCCAGGCAGTAGTCAACTTCTTCGAATGTATTCTCCTCTGAGAAGCTGATACGTACAGTGTTCTCGATCTGTGCATTGCTCATTCCCATTGCGGAAAGTGTTGCGCTTGGTTTTCTCTTATGGCTGGAGCATGCGCTTCCTGCTGATACGTAAATGTTTCTGTCCTCTAAGGTATGAAGCAATACCTCGCTTCTGATTCCCAGAAAGCTGACGCTTAAGATATGCGGTGCGCCTTCTCTGACAGGCATTCCATTGATTACTACATCGTCAATCTTAGAAAGTCCTTCTGCCATGCGTTCTTTGAGCTGGTAAAGATGCTCTACTTTCTCGTCAAAGTTCTGGTACATCATCTTCGCTGCAACACCAAGTCCTGCGATTCCCGGTACGTTGTCTGTTCCGGAACGCATGCCGTTCTGCTGGCCGCCGCCGAGAATGAGAGGCTGTACTTTTGCCTTGCTGTTGATGTACAGGAATCCAACTCCTTTTGGTCCATGGATCTTATGTGAGCTGACAGACAGAAGATGGATATTCCATTTCTTCGGATAAATACGATATTTACCGAATGCCTGGATCGCATCTACATGATACAGCGCCTTCGGACACTTCTCCTGGATCATTGCACCGATTTTCTCTACAGGCATAACCGCACCGGTCTCATTATTTACCATCATTGTAGATACGAGAATGGTATCCGGCCTTAATGCTTTCTCCAATGCGTCAAGTTTTACTACTCCATGCCCGTCTACAGGAAGAATGGTCACTTCAAATCCCTGTTCCTGCAAAAAAGCTACCGGCTGGCTGACTGCAGCATGCTCTACTGCAGTTGTGATAATGTGATTACCGCTTCGTTTGTTGGCAAGCGCACCACCGATCAGAGCCAGGTTGTTTGACTCTGTTCCGCCGGAAGTGAACAGGATTTCTTTTTCTGTTACTTTCAGTATCTGTGCCAACGTTCTGGCAGATTCTTTGACATACCCTTCTGCGTCTACACCTTTCTGGTGCATGGCAGATGGATTTCCAAAATCTTCCATCATTGTTTTTACCACGATGTCCTTTACTTCTTCAAAGCAGCGGGTCGTGGCTGAATTATCAAAATATGCTTCCATTTTTGTTCTCTCTTGTTTCTGTTATTCATTTTCCAACTGGAACATCAGAACTGAAAGAATCGCAAGTCCTGCTGTCTCAGTTCTGAGGATTCGTCTTCCAAGTGTAATCGCATGGGCACCTGCTTCCAGTGCCTTTGCTACCTCTTCTTCCTCGAATCCACCCTCCGGTCCGATAAAGATACCGACAGACTGTCCAGGCTTAATCTCGCTGAGGATTTCTCTGGTTTCTTTCATTCCTTTGGCAAGTTCGTACGGGATCAGTTTTACATCTAACTGTTTCGCAAATTCCAGTGCCTGTTTGTAGGTCATTACTTCATGGATTTCCGGGATCAGCATTCGCTTGGACTGCTTTGCTGCACTCTCTGCGATCTGCTGCCAGCGAACCACCTTCTTTGCTGCCTTCTTAACATCCAGTTTCACCACACATCGCTTTGTCTCTACCGGGATTATAGAAAAAGCTCCCAACTCTACTGCTTTCTGGATGATCAGTTCCATCTTGTCTGCTTTCGGCAGTCCCTGAAAAAGATAAAGCTTATTTGGCAGCTCATATTCCGGCTCCTGTGCATAGAGGATATGCAGCAGAACCTCATCCTCTCCCAGTTCTTCAATCTGGCAGTGGTATTCTTTATCTCCTCCGTCACTGATCCACACATCCTCCCCACATTTCATGCGGAGAACGTTTTTAATATGATTTACATCCGTCCCATTGATGTGGATACGGTGTGCCTCTTCCTCAATCTGATAAGACTCCACAAAAAAACGCTGCATAGGATCAGTCCTTTCTTGCTGTTACGGAAACCCACTCGCCCTGATGTGTCACTTCTACGACCGTCAGGCCTGCTGCTTTTACCGCCTCCACTACAACTTCTTCCTTCACATCAAGAATACCGGAAGTAATGTAGTAAGCGCCTTTTTTCATCTGGTTTACAATTACCGGTGTCAGAGGGATCAGAACATCTGCAAGGATATTTGCTGTTACGATATCATATTTTTCATATCCTGCCTGATCCTGAATCGCTTTATCGTCAATGATGTTTCCGATCACCATATCAAAAGTTTCATCCACGATCTGGTTTGCTTCTTTATTCTCTGCAACTGCAGGAACTGCACATGGATCAAGGTCTGTTCCCAGTACATGTTTCGCACCAAGTTTCAGGGCAACGATACCAAGGATACCGCTTCCGGTTCCTACGTCAAGCATCTCTGTATCCGGTGTTACATATTTCTTTAACTGGCGAATCACAAGCTGAGTAGTCTCATGCATACCTGTACCGAAGGCTGTACCCGGATCAATGTGGAGGATCATCTTGTCTTTATCCTCTGCTTTTACTTCTTCCCATGACGGTACGATAAGGATATCATCTACATAGAACTGGTGGAAATACTGTTTCCAGTTATTAATCCAGTCCTTGTCCTCTGTCTGAGATTCTTCAATGGTAGCTTCCCCGATGTCCATAAAATTCTTCAGATCATCTAATGCTTCACGAACATCTTTCAGGATTGCTTCTTTGTCTGCATCTTCTTCCAGATAAAAATTCAGATAGGCAATGCCGTCATCTGCTGGTCCTTCCGGCATAATATCTACAAACATCTGAGCCTTGTCTTCCTCAGTCAGAGGCTGTTTGTCCTGAATTTCCACGCCTTCAATGCCGACTTCTGCAAGTGTGCTGATAACGATATCTTCTGCTTCTGTTTTCGTTTTTACTGTAAAACGGTTCCACTTCATGTAATTGTCTCCATTTCTTTATGTTATATAATTAACTATTATCATCCCAAAATATGTCTGGCCCATTCTCTGTTACTCTGCAGCTATTCCCATAATGCAGCATCTCACCACATCCAGTCAATTCTTATTTACCCACCGACTGCATGCTTCACTTATTTTTTCAAAAAAATGTCTGAATATCTCGTGGCGATTTCCTTTGCTGTAAAATCTCCACGCCAATTCTACCAGTGCAACTCCGGCAATGGCATCCACCAGATAATGCTGTTTAAGCACCTGGGTAGAAATAATGATCAGTATTGCAAAAATCAGTGAAAAATGCTGATACCATTTTGGAATATTCTCTGATTTACTGACTCCGCGCCAGCTCAGCCAGCTTACATAACAATGGATTGACGGAAATAAGTTAGACGGACTGTTTCCACCATCCATGAGATAAACAAACTTAAGCATCTGCTGGGACCATGTAGTTCCTGCAAGCTCAGGTCTGACATTGGTAGTTGGCAAAACCAGAAAAATAATAAAACATGTAATATGAACAGTCAGATCAGTTGCCACAAACCGATAAAATCCATCTTTTCCTCTCTGTGCAGCCAGAATATAATTCACTGCCCAAAAAGGGAATGCCAGAATATAAATCCAGATAAACTGTGGTATTAACGGCACTGCCCTGTCCAGTGACATGGTAAAATCAAAATGATATCTGTCTGCTGTCAGTACTCCGCTTCCCCAGTAAATAAGACAGTTTAATACAAAAATGCTTATCAGCGGCAAAATTACCCATACAGGGAGATACTTCTCCCGAAAAGCTGCGATCTTCTCTGTTTTTGTCAAATATCTCTCCATTTCTCAGGAAACTTTTATTCCTGTCTGTTCATCTGATTTTTACCGTTACTCTTCAATATACACGACTATACAAAAAAAGAAAAGAGGGTAAACCTCTTTTCTTTAATTTTCTTTTATAATTAATCCTCAAAAGTCTCTTTTAATTTATCCATGAAACTCTTTTTCTTCTTTTCCGGTTTTTCAAAATCATCAGAATCTTTTGATTTCGGACGGTTACCACACGCCTCATCGAATTTGCGCAGTGCTTCTTTTGCTTCTTCGTTGAGGTTTGTAGGAACCTGCACAACAAAAGTCACATAATGATCGCCACGTACATTCTTGTTTCTCAGAGACGGTACACCTTTTCCCTTCAGACGGATCCTTGTGTCTGTCTGAGTTCCGGGTTTCACTTCATATTCAACCTCTCCATCCACTGTGTTGATACGTACAGTACCGCCCAGTGCTGCCTGCGCGTATGTAAGAGGCGCAGTAGAGAAGATATTCATATCCTGTCTCTGGAAGATCGGATGACGTGCAACATTTACTTCTACAAGCAGATCGCCTCTCGGACCTCCGTTTGTACCCGGTTCACCCTTCTCACGGATGCGGATGCTCTGACCATTGTCAATACCTGCAGGTACAGATACCTGAATCTTCTTTCTTGAAGATGTATATCCGGTTCCGCGGCAGGAAGTACATTTATCCTTGATGATCTTACCTGATCCATGACAATCCGGACAAGTCTGTACATTACGCACCATTCCAAACATGGACTGCTGTGTATAAACAACCTGACCTTCTCCATGACATTTCGGACAGGTTACCGGTGAAGTACCCGGCTTCGCACCTGTTCCATGACAGGTGGTGCACTCGTCTTTCAGTACGATCTCCAGTTCCTTCTCACAGCCAAAGACAGCTTCTTCAAAAGTAATATTTACGCGTGCGCGGAGATTAGCTCCCTTCATCGGACCATTATTGGCACGTCTGCTTCTGCTGCCGCCACCAAATAAATCGCCGAAAATATCGCCGAAGATATCACCCATATCAGCACCGTTAAAATCAAAACCTCCGAAGCCGCCGCCGGCACCTCCGCCACCGTTTTCAAAAGCCGCATGGCCAAACTGGTCATACTGTTTTCTCTTCTCCGGATCGCTTAAGATGGTGTAAGCCTCTGTTGCCTCTTTAAATTTCGCCTCAGCCTCTTTATCTCCTGGATTTACATCCGGGTGATACTTCTTGGCCAGCTTACGATATGCTTTTTTAAGTGTTGCGTCATCGGCGCTTTTGTCCACGCCTAAGACTTCATAATAATCTCTCTTATCAGCCATGATTTTAATCCTATACCCGTTTTATTTATAACACAACTATTCAGTGAGAGAGACTCTCCCACTGAACAGTTATTATTGATATTTCCGTTGCAAATCTCTGCTTTTACAGAAATGTCACATTATACTTCTTTGTAATCAGCATCTACAACATCATCGTTGTTTCCTGCATCTGTGCTGCCTGCTGCACCGCCGCCCATATTCATGTCCGGTCCTGCCTGGCCGCCTGCCTGCTGTGTCTGCTCATACATTTTAGCGAAAAGTTTCTGAGCACTTTCCATCATCTTCTCCTGAGCAGCTTTGATATCTGCTACCTGAGAATCTGTCATCTCTTCTGCATTTGCAGTCTGAGACAGTAAATCTTTCAGTGCGTTCAGGTCTGCTTCTACAGCAGCTTTATCATTAGCATCGATCTTGTCTCCGGCTTCTTTCAGTGCATTCTCAACCTGGAATACCATGGAATCAGCATTGTTTCTTGTATCGATTGCTTCTTTACGTTTCTTATCCTGTGCTTCAAACTCAGCAGCTTCTTTTACTGCCTTGTCGATATCGGAATCAGACATGTTAGAACCAGCTGTGATTGTGATGTGCTGTTCTTTACCTGTTCCAAGATCCTTAGCAGATACATTTACGATACCGTTTGCATCGATATCAAATGTAACTTCAATCTGCGGAACACCACGACGTGCTGGCGGGATTCCGTCCAGACGGAACTGGCCAAGGGATTTGTTGTCTTTTGCAAACTGACGCTCACCCTGTACAACGTTGATATCTACTGCTGTCTGGTTGTCTGCTGCTGTTGAGAAAATCTGGCTCTTTCTTGTAGGAATTGTAGTATTTCTCTCAATCAGTCTTGTTGCGATACCACCCATTGTCTCGATGGACAGTGACAGTGGAGTAACATCCAGAAGAAGGATATCACCTGCGCCTGCATCACCTGCAAGTTTACCACCCTGGATAGAAGCACCAAGTGCTACACACTCATCCGGGTTCAGGTTCTTGCTTGGCTCTTTGCCTGTTAACTGTCTTACTTTATCCTGAACAGCCGGGATACGGGAAGATCCACCAACCAGAAGTACCTGGCCAAGTTCAGATGCTGTGATACCTGCATCTGAAAGTGCACGACGTACCGGTTCTGCTGTCATTTCTACTAAGTCATGTGTTAATTCATCGAATTTAGCTCTTGTAAGGTTCATATCGAAGTGTTTCGGGCCTTCTGCTGTAGCTGTGATGAATGGCAGATTGATGTTTGTAGTTGTTGCGGAAGAAAGCTCTTTCTTTGCTTTCTCTGCAGCTTCTTTTAATCTCTGAAGTGCCATCTTATCATTGCTTAAGTCTACACCTTCTGCTTTCTTAAACTCTGCAAGCATGTAATCTGTAACTTTCTGGTCGAAGTCATCACCACCAAGACGGTTGTTACCTGCTGTGGAAAGTACTTCGATAACGCCGTCACCGATTTCGATCACAGATACATCGAATGTACCGCCACCTAAATCGTATACCATGATCTTCTGTTCTTTTTCATTGTCCAGTCCGTATGCAAGAGCTGCGGCTGTCGGCTCGTTGATGATACGCTTAACGTCAAGGCCTGCAATCTTTCCTGCATCCTTGGTGGCCTGACGCTGTGCGTCGTTAAAGTAAGCCGGAACTGTGATAACAGCCTCTGTCACCTTCTCTCCCAGATATGCCTCTGCATCTGCCTTCAGTTTCTGAAGAATCATGGCAGAAATCTCCTGAGGAGAGTATTTCTTGTCATCGATGGTTACCTTGTAGTCCGTACCCATATGTCTCTTGATGGAGGAGATGGTCTTCTCTGCGTTTGTGACTGCCTGACGCTTTGCAGGCTCACCCACTAATCTCTCCCCTGTCTTTGTGAATGCCACTACGGACGGAGTCGTTCTCACGCCCTCTGTATTGGCGATTACAACCGGCTTTCCGCCCTCCATAACCGCCACGCAGCTATTTGTTGTACCTAAGTCAATACCAATAATCTTGCTCATAGCTTTTTCCTCCTGATTGATTTCCTCTATTTCCATTCAACCTGCCATCTTACCTGCTGCAGGAAACTCTGCTGTCCAAGTTTCCTGCTGTCCGGGGCGTCCTGCGCCGGCCCGGACTGGCTTCTTTAGTTGGCCACCTTCACCATGCTGTGTCTTACCACGCTGTCCCGGTAAAGGTATCCCTTCTGGAACTCCTCTGCCACCACGTTTTCTCCAAGGCTCTCGTCCTCGATGTGCATCACTGCATTGTGGAAGTTCGGATCAAACGGCTGTCCCACCGCCTCGATAGGCTTTACGCCCAGCTCCTCCAGCGTCTTTAAAAGCTGCCGGTAAATCATATTCATGCCCTCAGCGAAAGCATCGCCGCCTTCGGGCACGGCACTTAAGCCTCTCTCAAAATTGTCGACGATCGGAAGGATTTTTTCAATCACATCTTTGGCTCCGATCTCGTACATGGCTGATTTTTCCTTTTCTGTCCTCTTCCTGAAGTTGTCGAACTCTGCCATGGTACGCTTTAAGCGGTCTGTCAGCTCTTCAATCTGCTGATCCCGCTTATCTTTTTTTCTGGCGAAGAAGCCTTTTTTCTCCGGCTGGGATTCCTCCCCACCCTCCTCTGCCTGTTCGCCATCCGCGCCTGTCTTTTCCTCGGCCCCGCTCTCCTCTGCCTGACTTCCTTCAGCGCCCTCTGCAGTCTCAGATGACGCATTTTTCCCGGCAGCTTCGCCGCAGTCCCTGTTCTCCTGTTCGGACTCGGGCTGCATGTTCTCTTTATCCTTTAATTCTTCGCTCACTTGGCTTCACCTTTCTTTATCTGAATTCACCTGTTCGGAACTCCTTATCTGTATCAGAACCGTCCTCCCAGATTCCTCTCTGTTTTGCTGTAAACCGGACCAAACCCTTTCTTCCAGCACGCCCGAAGGCTACTGGTCATGGTTGAAGGTCGCTTCCAGCTGGCTCATCAGGGAGCGCAGAGTGTTTACCACCTTCTCATAGTCCATACGCTTGGGACCGATAATTCCTATGGTTCCCCGCAGTCCGTCGCCCAATACATAATTGGCTGTCACGACGCTGCAGTCCTTCATAGACTGAACCAGAGTCTCATCTCCGATATAAACCTGTATGCCTGTATTCTCCTGGCCGTCTCCCTCATCTGTAAACAGATTTTTAAGAAGCTCTTTCTGCTCCAGAGTTCCCAGAAGCTCACTGGCCTTCTGTCCGTCGCTCAGCTCAGGGTACTTGAAAATATTCGTGGTTCCTCCGGTATAAATCTGAAGATCCTCCTCATTTGCCCTGATAGCCTCTGCAACCTCATTGAGCACCAGATCCACGATCTGCCTTCTGCTTCCCGCCTGTTCCTTCATCTTCGTGATGACGCCCAGATTAATCTGATCGGACGTCAGCCCGTTTAACGAGTTATTCAGCAGAATGTTCAGGTTCAGAAGCTCTTCCTCACTCAGCTCTCCATCCAGATCCACCATGGAATTCTTAATGATATTTCCCTCAAGAACTGTCACAATCAAAGCTTTCCTGCCTCCATCCGCGACAGCTGGATAAATTTGATCTTGGTCTGATGGTACTGCGGCCCGCTGATCATCGTGGCATAATTGGTATTCGCCGCCAGGATAGTGGCAAGCTGTTTTAACAGCAGTTCCACCCGGTCAACCCGCTGTATCATCAAGTCCTTAATCTCCGTCACCTCGTCGTCCTTTTCCCTGATAATCTGATCCACATAGAAGCGGTATCCCTTATCTGAGGGAATCCTTCCGGCCGAGGTATGAGGCTGTATGATATAGCCCAGCTCTTCCAGGTCTGACATCTCATTCCGAATGGTGGCAGAACTCAGGTTCAAGTCAGAGTATTTTGAAATTGTCCGGGAACCTACCGGTTCTCCGGTCTCCAGATAGGTCTGGATAATCGCTTTTAATATCTTTTCTTTTCTCTCACCCAGCTCCAACTGCCTCATTCCTTTCTGTCAGTTTCCTGCTCTGTTAGCACTCAACACTAAGGAGTGCTAACATCTACAGTTGATACTATATTACTTCTATAGTATTTTGTCAACAGATTTTGGAAAAATTTTTTATAATTGCAGCTTAATCTGATCTTAGCTTGACATTTAACATTTTTGTAATATAATAATAAACAGATTGTAACAAACCATAATCTCTATGAAATAATTCTGATTGTGAGGAAAAATATGAAAAAAAGATTAAGCCACGGATTGTCCGCCGCAGTTTTTTCTGTCGCTCTTATGGCAGGCGCAGCTTTTACCTCTTACGCTGAAGAGACAGCAGAGGCCAGCGGTCCCGCCGCAGAGGTTTCCGCATTTTCTGAGGAGACATCTGATCCTGTTAAGACAGCAGAGGGCAGTTTTCTGGGAGAGTTTGACATCACCGCCTACTGCGGATGCCAGAAATGCTCCAAGGGAAATTTACTTACCTACTCCGGCACAGCCCCTCAGGCTGATCACACGATATCGGCAAACTTAAGCGTCTTTCCTATCGGGACACAGCTTCGGATCGGAGATACCGTCTACACAGTAGGAGATACGGGATCCGGTGTGGGCAGAAATCACCTTGATATTTATTTTGATTCACATGAGGATGCCCTGGATTATGGGCGCCAGACAGAAAAGGTCTATGCCGTTGAATAAAAAACTGAATAATGAGAAATAAGAACGGATGTCCGGTATTTTCCCTGGGAAGGTACCGGACTTTTTTCGCTTTGAGGGAAAGCCCCCGCTGCGTTAAAGCATAAGCATACTGGTTCCTGATGTTTCTTTCTAATATAGAACATAAACGTTCCGCTATGGATGCGCTCTCCGAAAACAGGGGCCCTCTCCCCTTGACAAATGGAAAAATCTATGTATAATGTTTTCTTACGGCCATAAATATTACAGAATTATTACATTTTGTCACTTTTTGTAACATTTTTTATTTTTTCTGTAACATTTCTTCGCGGCACTGCTGCCGCTATTCCGGCCGCAAGAAAGGAGCGCTCTATGTTAAAGACGCTGAAACTTTTTTTACTTACGATTACCTTTGCCCTTCTGGGTGCCTTTTCGGCTTTTGCCGGAGAGGACTCCTGCGGGCATCTCGATTTTCTCAACGAAACTGGTGTGTCAGGCTGGTGTTATCAGAACAGCCAGCCCTCCTCTCCGGCTGATTTCACCCTGCGTATTGCCAATGTGCTGACAGGAGAACCCGTCCAGGAGATCCCGGCCACCACTTCCCTGTCCCGCCCCGATCTGGAATCCAGAACAGGCGCAGAGAGCACGCCCGGCTTTTTCGTTTCCATCGACTGGGAATCCCTCGGCAGCGGTCTGTACACCGCTTCAATTGTGAGCAATGGAAAAACCGTGGGCAACTCACTCTCCTACCACGTCTCCGGAGCAGACGGGCAGAGCGGGCTTTTGGAGGGCATCTCCTCTGTCCAGAACCTGGGAAATTTCCGCATTACCGGATACTGCTCCTGCCGAAGC
>ENA-OPRR01001671-OPRR01001671.1-human-gut-metagenome-genome-assembly--contig:-NODE-1671-length-17354-cov-7.266605_pt1 | contig 17354 bp, 16 predicted proteins | sample MGYA00241796_ERZ501883 | MGnify/ENA primary metagenome ERZ501883 (study PRJEB25962, sample SAMEA2042406) | human gut metagenome | biome: human gut; feature: human-associated habitat; material: faeces...
GCGGTGGAATTTTGCTCATATTTTGAACAAATCGCTGATTCGCCCAATTTCCTACGAAAACTCGCTCTGGAGTTTGTCTAAGACCAAAGTCTTTGAAGCTCAGACATTCGTCCAATTGGGCTGCGAATTTATTCAAAATATGGCAAAATTCCAATGCTGCGCTTTCGGTTGCTTATTTAGTTTTTATCATATACCAGAAGTCTAAAGTGAGGACAATTACAAGATTGAAAAATTTAAGTGGGTGTGTATGTTGAGTGTTATCCCTTTTTTTCTTATAAATATTTCTTTTTATATTCTTTCTGACTCATACATGCAACACTATCAACAAATCACAATTGACAAATGCCATAAGAATGTTATAGAATAATAACGTTAAAGGCATTGATGGTGCACAGTAAGAAACCAAGTGTTTCCGAATTTCACACCGTAGCTGTATCTCTGAATGCGATGCAACAATCATTTTCATATCATGTATCAGTAGGAGATAACGGAGTCTGCCCGTTACGCAGAGACTTAAGTGCTTATGGTAATTAAGAAGAAGTTTAACGATACCATAGGAATTAGGGTGGTACCGCGAGTATATATTAAGAACTCGTCCCTTTGCGGACGGGTTCTTTTTCTTTTGCCTGAATACAGAAGAAAAAGTAACCTGATCCGAGAATATAGAAAAGATCAATAAAGGAGAACTAAGCAGATGAAAGAGAGATTAGAGGCAATCAAGAAAGCTGCCTTGGAGAAAATCGAGCAAGCAGATGCAATGGATAGTTTAAATGATATCCGTGTATCTGTACTGGGTAAAAAAGGTGAATTAACTCAGGTATTAAAAGGAATGAAGGACGTAGCCAAAGAAGAACGTCCGATCGTTGGACAGATGGTCAATGATACCAGAGCAGTCATTGAAGAAGCATTAGAAAAAGAGATGACATTATTAAAGAAAAAAGTTCGTGAAGAAAAGATGAAACGTGAAGTCATCGACGTTACATTACCTGGAAAAACTCATGAAAAAGGACATCGTCATCCAAACCAGATCGCGCTGGAAGATTTAGAGAGAGTATTTATCGGTATGGGATACGAAGTCGTAGAAGGACCAGAAGTAGAATACGATAAATACAACTTTGAAATGTTAAATATCCCTGCAAACCATCCTGCAAAAGATGAACAGGATACATTCTATATCAACAAAGATATCGTGTTAAGAACACAGACATCTCCTGTACAGGCTCGTATCATGGAAACAGGACAGATGCCAATCCGTATGATCGCACCTGGACGTGTATTCCGTTCTGATGAAGTTGACGCAACACATTCTCCATCTTTCCATCAGGTAGAAGGATTGGTTGTAGATAAAGGAATCACATTTGCAGACTTAAAAGGAACATTAGAACAGTTTGCAAAAGAATTCTTCGGACCAGATACAAAAGTAAAATTCCGTCCACATCATTTCCCATTTACAGAGCCAAGTGCGGAAGTAGACGTGACATGTTTCAAATGTGGTGGAAAAGGATGTCGTATGTGTAAAGGAAGCGGATGGATCGAGATCTTAGGATGTGGAATGGTTCACCCACACGTGCTTGAAATGTGCGGAATCGACCCAGAAGTATATTCAGGATTTGCATTTGGAATCGGTTTAGAGCGTGTCGCATTATTAAAATACGAGATCGACGATATGCGTCTGTTATACGAAAACGATAAGAGATTCTTATCACAGTTCTAAGAGAAACGATAAGAATATTTCGAATAGAGAAGATAGAATAAAGGAGAATAAAAGTAATGGATACACCAATTTCATGGATCAAAGCTTATGTGCCTGATCTTGATTGCACACCACAGGAATATGCAGATAAAATGACATTATCTGGTTCCAACATGGAAAGTGTCACATATTTAGATAAAAACTTAGAAAAGATCGTAGTCGGAAAGATCGAGAAGATCGAAAAACATCCAGACGCAGACAAACTGATCATCTGTCAGGTGAATGTTGGAGATGAAACAGTTCAGATCGTAACAGGAGCACCAAACGTATCAGAAGGAGACTTAGTACCAGTTGTCTTAGACGGTGGACGAGTTGCCGGAGGACATGACGGTGGAAAGAACCCAGAAGACGGAATTAAGATTAAAAAAGGAAAACTTCGTGGAGTAGAATCTTTTGGTATGATGTGTTCTATTGAAGAACTTGGAAGTTCCAGAGACATGTACCCAGAAGCACCGGAATATGGAATCTACATTTTCAATAAAGACGTAAAACCAGGAGATGATGCAGTTGAAGCTTTAGGACTTCGCGATGCAGTTGTCGAATTCGAGATCACATCAAACCGTGTAGACTGTTTCAGCATGATCGGTATGGCAAGAGAAGCAGCCGCTACATTTAAGAAAGACTTCTTCCCACCAGTTGTCACAAAGACTGGAAATGATGAAGATGTCCATGATTATATCAAAGTAAGAGTCGAAGACGAGGATCTTTGCCCAAGATACACAGCAAGAGTTGTAAAAAATATCAAATTAGCACCATCACCAGAATGGATGCAGAGAAGATTAGCTGCGATGGGAATCCGTCCGATCAATAACCTGGTTGACATCACAAACTACGTGATGGAAGAATTCGGACAGCCAATGCATGCATACGATCTTGATACGATCGCAAACAAAGAGATCGTCGTACGCCGTGCAAAAGCGGGAGATAAATTCACTACATTAGATGGTGAAGAAAGAACAATGGATGAAAATGTCTTAATGATCTGTGATGGAGAAAAAGAAATAGGTATCGCAGGTATCATGGGTGGAGAAAACTCCATGGTAACAGATGATATCAAGACATTATTATTTGAAGCAGCATGCTTTGATGGAACAAATATCCGACTTTCTTCTAAGAGAATCGGTTTAAGAACCGATGCATCTGGTAAATTTGAAAAAGGATTAGACCCAGAAAATGCAATGGCAGCGATGGATCGTGCATGCCAGCTGATCGAAGAATTAGGAGCAGGAGAAGTTGTTGGAGGAGCCGTTGATGTTTATCCAAATCCAGTCAAACAGATCCGCCTTCCATTAGAAGTAGACAAGATGAATGCCCTTCTTGGAACAAATGTATCCAAAGAAGAAGTCTTAGAATATTTCGGAAGAATCGACCTTGGATATGATGAAGCAACAAATGAAGTCATCGTACCATCCTTCCGTCAGGATATTCACCGTATGGCAGACCTTGCAGAAGAAGTTGCAAGATTCTACGGATATGATAACATCCCAGTTACATTACCAAACGGAGAATCCACAGCCGGTAAGAAACCATTCAAGATCCGTGTTGAAGATGTCTGCAGAAATGTAGCAGAACAGAACGGATTCTGTGGTGGAATGACATATTCCTTCGAAAGTCCAAAAGTATTCGATAAATTATTATTAGCTGAAGATGCAAAAGAACGTCAGGCAATCGAGATTTCAAACCCATTAGGAGAAGACTTCAGTATCATGAGAACAGTTTCCTTAAACGGAATGTTAACATCTCTGTCTACAAACTTAGCACACAGAAATAAAAATGTAAGATTATATGAATTTGGAAATATCTACATTCCAAAAGCATTACCATTAACAGAATTACCAGACGAAAGAATGCAGATGACACTTGGAATGTACGGAGAATGCGATTTCTTCACATTAAAAGGTGTTGTAGAAGATATGCTTGATTCCTTAGGATTAGGTGGAAAATCTGAATATGCACCAACAGGTGAACATCCATTCTTACACCCAGGAAGAGCAGCAGATGTGACGATCGATGGAGAAAAAATCGCCTACATCGGACAGATTCATCCAGAAGTTATGGATAACTATAACATGAAAGGTGAAGTCTATGTAGCGGTCATTGACATGCCAACATTAGTACCGAAAGCAACCTTCGACCGCAAATACGAAGGAGTAGCCAAATTCCCAGCAATGAAACGTGACTTAAGTATGGTTATGAAGAAAGACATCTTCGTTGGACAGCTTGAGAAGATCTTCAAAGATAAAGGTGGAAAACTTCTCGAATCCTACGAATTATTCGATGTCTACGAAGGAGACCAGATCGAAAAAGGATATAAATCCGTAGCATACTCCTTAACATTCAGAGCAAAAGACCGTACATTAGAAGACGCAGAAGTATCTAAGATCGTTGAGAAGATTCTTGATGAATTGAAGAAATTAGGCGTTGAATTACGTGCTTAATTGTGATTGAAAATAAAATAAAGTGAGAATTAAAATCCTCTGGCAGATAATAGTGTCAGGGGATTTTTGTTTATCAGAAAGAAGCAATATGTAAAGGTGTTGAAAAAATTATTGTTTTTCAATAATTTTTATGCTACAATAATCTTGAAATTATCGGAAAACAATAATTGGAGGTAGATAGGATGAAATCAAACATAAATAAACTAATCCTGATCGAAGTCATCGCAGGAATCCTTTTTGCATTCATAGCAAGTAAAATCCTGCATATGACAGAAGCACTGCAGATCATGTACTTACCATTTGAACTCATAGGAAAAGGACTAAGATTTTTATCCTTAAGTTCAGCAATAGGAAATGTCATCGCGATCATCATATACGCAGCCATTTCAATGATACCGGCAATCTATGTCATCAATCAGAGAAAAAGAGGAAGAACACACAAAGAAGACATATTACTTGTTGCATTCACAGGGCTATTATTTTATTCCATGTATATGTTCATCAATCCAGGACTCATGTATCAGAAAATGCCAGACATTTTTTCAATGGACCAGAATAGTCTGATTGTAATGAAAATTATTTACGCATTCATCATTTACAGCGTCCTGATCATGTGGTTAATTATGAAAGCAATCCGTTTTCTTGGAGATGACAGCCAGAAGAATTGGAAAAGCCGCTTGTATTTTGGGATGAAAGGACTGATTGCTGCACTAGTCAGTTATTACACGCTTTTGATCACATATGCAAAGACATTTGAACTGCTTCATAAGAGCGAAAATAAACTGCAAAATGTATCTTCGATAGTATGGTTTAAATCAGTATTACAGTTATTACCAATCATTATGACAATCCTGCTATTTATCAACATCATTCATGTAGTAAAAGCAATCGAAGATCATAAGGAAGAGCAGCAGATGATGACAGTGGCAAGACTCGCAAGTGTCGCAAAGGTTACCGCAGTGGTTACAGTCATATCAGATTTTATCCTGAATTTTTATCAGTTTTTATTAGGAGCAACCTTACAGAATGTAAATGTTACGTTTGCACCAGATGTATCCATGGAACCATTGATCATAGCATTTGGAGCATTGATCTTCCATGAATACTTCAAGCGGACCAAACAACTAAAAGAAGAAAATGACCAGTTTATATAGAAGGAATGATAGTTATGGCAATTAGAATACATTTGGATGACATCTTAAAAGAACGAAACATGACATCCAAAGAATTATGTAAAAAAGTCCATATTACAGAAGCAAACCTGTCAATCTTAAGAAGTGGCAAGGCAAAGGGAGTGCGTTTCTCAACGATCAATAAGATCTGTTATTATCTTGAGTGCGATGTTGGAGATATCTTGAAATTTGACGGGAGATTGGAGGAAGAAGATGAGTAGGGGAATCAGAAAAACAGGAATATTTATAGCGATTATGCTTACGGTAGTAGTCTTAACAGGATGCCAGATCGCAAAGAAGGACGAAAGTGGACAGGCGAAGGAAGAATTATATGGAGCTTATGCAGTTGTAGGGGACAGGATACCAGACGGTAAGATAGCTGGAGTGAAAGATAAGAAAGGATTTGTGCATTTTAAGAAAATAAAAGGATATTTTCTATATAAATATATGCCAGAAAAAGATACTGTCAGTATGGATGGAGATCCACAGTTGACACATTTTAATTTCGTATCAAACGTTGATGGACAAATGGATGATAAAAATAATATCACATCGAAGGAAAAAGAACAAAAAGTAAAGGCAACAATGTATGTTCAAGAAACAAAAGGCATAGTAACAACAAGTCTGGGAATGATTTGTAAAAGATCAGATGGAACAGTTTATTTAAAGAATGCAGATGGATTTATGGGATGTGCATCAGTGCAGGATTTTGGAAAAGGTCAGTCAATGACACTAAACTTTTCATCGGATGTGGGAGATAAAAAAATCAGTTATGAAGTGGAATTTAAAGCAGACCGTGCAGTCAAAAAGATCCAGATCATAGAAATGAACAAAGATGATGTCAAGATCAAAAAAACAGCCTATATTTCACCTAAAATAAAACAATACCAGATGCAAAAAGATACAGCATATGTTATCATAAATGAACAGCTGATCGGTATGAAAGGTCAAACGATCAACAGACAGAAGATACATTCAGCAAAGAAGAATTTCACATATAAATGGAAGCAGCTTGGAGATGATGGAGTATTGACACCGACAGACTTGAAGTTTAAAAAGTAAAATCAGGAGGATAAAATTGAAATATGAAAGATAAAAGAGAATCATTTAACAGCAGGTGGGGATTTATCCTCGCCTGCATTGGTTCGGCAGTTGGCATGGGAAATATATGGATGTTTCCGACAAGGGTATCTTTGTATGGGGGAGGTTCTTTTTTGATCCCATATTTTATCTTTGTCGTTGTGATCGCATCCACTGGTGTGATTGGAGAGATGAGTTTTGGACGTGCGGCAAGGTCTGGACCGATTGATGCATTTGGGATGGTCTGTGAGAAGAAAGGAAAGAGAAAAGTCGGGGAAGGGTTAGGAATGATACCAGTTCTTGGTTCTCTTGCTATGGCAATCGGATATACAGTTGTGATGGGGTGGATCTTAAAATATGCTGTTGGAACTTTCACAGGGGCAACACTTGCACCAAAGACGATTGAAGAATTTGGCGGACGTTTTGGAACAATGGCATCTGCATTTGGAAATAACATCTGGCAGATTTTAGCTTTGATCTTATGCATGTGTATTTTAATCTTTGGTGTAGGAGCAGGGATCGAGAAAGCCAATAAGATTTTAATGCCAATTTTCTTTGCGCTGTTTGTGATCCTTGGAATCTACGTGGCATTTCAGCCAGGAGCAGCAGCGGGATATCAATATATTTTCAGAGTCGATAAGGCGGCCATCTTAGATCCAAAGACATGGATCTTTGCACTAGGGCAGGCCTTCTTCTCCTTATCCGTCGCAGGAAATGGAACATTGATCTATGGATCATATTTATCCGATGAAGAAGACATTCCATCATCTGCGGCAAGAGTTGCATTTTTTGATACGGTCGCTGCGATGCTTGCAGCACTCGTGATCATCCCAGCTATGGCAACAACTGGAGCAACACTGGATCAAGGAGGACCGGGGCTGTTATTTATCTATCTTCCAAACCTGATCAGCTCCATGCCAGGAAGTACGATTATCGCGATCATCTTTTTCGTTGCAGTGCTTTTTGCGGGAATGACATCACTGATCAATCTCTACGAAGCACCGATCGCAACCGTACAGGAAAAGCTTCACGTAGGAAGAAAGACCGCCTGCGTGATTATCGCAGTGATTGGCGTGATCGTCTCCTTATTGATTCAGGGCATCGTATCTGACTGGATGGATATTCTATCCATTTACATCTGCCCACTAGGAGCAGGACTCGCAGGAATCATGTTCTTCTGGATCGCCGGAAAGAAATATGTAGAAACACAGGTAAACAAAGGAAGAGAAACAAAATTTACAAAGATGTATTATCCAATCTGCAAATATATTTATGTACCGATCTGTATTTTGGTATTGGTGCTTGGGATTGCGTTAGGCGGAATTGGGTAATGAATGAAGGATCGTAGTTAAGGTATATCTTGGCTGCGATTTTTTCTTATATGAAAGCAAACAAATTAAGTTCCAAGAAACCATACGAAATTACAAGGAAAGGATATTTACATTTAAGAAGATTTTTGCTATGATATAACTATCAAAGTAGAAGTATTATTGGATGTAATATAACTATAAATATAGAACAAACAACAAAGATAAAGGGGATTTAGCTATGGAATTAAAAGAATTAACAAGTGCAGAACAGGTTGTGATGAAATGTATCTGGGATTATGGAAAGGATATGCCATTACAGCAGCTGATTGAAAATCTAAAGCAAGATTACGGAAAAGATTATAAAAGAACAACGATCCGTACATTTGTCCTTCATTTAGAAGAAAAAGGATATGTGACAACATATCAGATCGGGAAATATTCTTATATCAATTATCTGATCGAAGAGCAGGATTATAAAGAACAGGAATTGGAAAAGACAAAGAATTTCTGGTACAAAGAATCTGGATTTGAGCTGGTAAAGACACTATATAAAGGAAAATTAAATGAGGGGAAACTAAAGAAACTCAAAAAGTTGTTAGAAGAAATTGATGATTGACAGGAGAAGATATGATAGACATAAGAGAAATATTGGTTAGGATATTTAGTGCGATATTTTTATCCATGTGCACTGGAAGCTGTATGTTTGTTTTCTGGATGGCACTAAGAAAGATTTTTGCAGACAGGATTTATCCAAAAGTCTATGATGTGATATTAAAGATCATTTTAATTGCTTACTATGTTCCGGCAGGATATCTGTTGGTAAATATTTTTTTTGATAATGGGTATGTATTTGATTTTACAGGTACTATCATCAATGTTTTTTATGCTATAGCGTTGTTCTGGCTGGCTGGAGCAATTGCAACAGTTCTGAAGTTTGGAGAACGAACTTTCCGAATTAGAAGAGAAAAAGAAAGATGCTTTCCATGTAAGATGTATGTGCAAAAGATCTTTGAAGATTGTAAAAGAGAGCTTGGAATTCGCAGATCAATAGAAGTATTACAAGGATATCGCATTCAGATTCCAATGACAGCAGGAATGTTAAAACCATGTGTGTTTTTGCCTGTAGAAGATATGGAAGAAGAACAATTAAAAACGTGTATCTACCATGAACTCACACATTATAAGAAGCACGATATATTTTGGAATTATATAGCATGTCTGATGGTATGTATTCACTGGTATTGTCCATGGATCAGAACTGTATTTCGCAAGAACGATGAATGGAGCGAGGTGATCTGTGATCTATCAACGATTGGTTATGTAGGATCAGCGAAGCGTTATTTTACGACGATTTTTGAGATGAGTCAGAAAAGTCAGGGAATCAAAGCATATCGAGCAGCATGCCTGTTTGAAAGCCAAGATAGCTTAGAACAAAGAATCTACTATGCAATGATGTATCGAAAACAAAAGAAGATAAAATATGCTGCAGTCATTGCAATGACCGTGATATTTTGTGGAATGAGTGTAACCAGTACTTTGGCTGCGGGTAAGGGATATCAAAAGGCGTATACAAAGTGGGTACAAGAAACGGAAGTAGAAATAGAAGAACCAGATGATGAGGAAGAGGAGAGAATATCGTATGAAGAAAAAACTGGAGTTTTGGGAAATGATAAGAGTGAAAGCATAAAGAAAATAAATTTAAAAAAATTTAAAAAGATGAATACAATGACTTTTAAGAACCAAATAAAAAATGGAAAAAGACTGAGATATAAAGGATTAGTTGCAAAACAAAATGAAAATATAGAACTTACAATAGGAAGTCAGAAGAAATGTAAATATATAAAAGCTGGAATTATGGATTCTCAAAATAAGGTTAGATATATACAAGATAGGGGTACAGATTTAATTAGATATCAGTTTAGAATAAAAGAAGGAGGAAAATATGATGTTTTTATTGAAATGGAAGGTATGAAAAAAATGAAGATTTCTGGGATGATTGCGATAAATGATTGAAGAAATATGAGGTGAAAAAAATGAAACATATGAGATTATTGATAATAATATTTGCAATATTGTTTAGTTGTTCTACTTACAATATAAGTGCGAATGAAAATACAGATGACATAGTAGAAGAAAAGATAGACGTATCAGAAAACATTAATGAAGAGATTGGAGATGAACAGGAAGATTTAGAATCAATTTCTAATGTAGTAGAAATTGATTGGACGGTAAAAAATGGGGTAAGAAAGAAAACAAAAGAATTTTATAAAAAGAAAGGAAGTACTGTAAATATTAATTTAAAAATAAAGCCAGGAACACAGAGTGTTAAAATCGGATATTTAGATAAAGATCAAATAAAACACTATAAAACAGTAAAAGCAAAAATAGATTATGATTTTGCAATAAAAAAAACAGGATATATACAGGTATTTGTTGAAAATAACAGCGGAAAGACAGTAACAGCAAGTGGAAGTTATATTAAATGATATTTATAAATATATTTAGAGATGAGCAAAACGAAGTGATTTGAAAGTTAGATTTGGCAGTTAGCTTTTGTAAATTTGAAAGATTGAGAATTTATGGCATAGCAAAGCTAACGTAAGTCCGAAACCTACGAAAATGGAAAGATATGCATTGCTCTTTATTATGCGATTCGCTTTACAGTTTTAAGCTTACGATAGGATTGGCCTGTACCACTAGTGATTGTAGCAATAGCAACTGCTAACAGGCTGATATGAGCAATCGTGTTTAAGTTTGTAACGGATGATCTATTCCTTACCCACATACGTTCTTGTCCTGTATTTTTGAAACGTGAATTGTATCTCTCGCATTCTGTACGAAGAGAGTAATTATTTTTGAAATATTTACTGTTTCTATCGATGGAGAACCTTAAATCATCAGGAATAGTGATGTACTTTGTGCAACCGCGATGTTTTTTGCCATTGTAGAAATTTTTGTGATGGCAAGGGCAGTCAACGTCTTTACTTGATTTTAATGGACAACAAAATTTTTGACGAGTGCAGCCATGTGGAAAATTTACCATCTTTCCACATGGCAAGACTAGCTTCACAGACAGGATTTCCCTGAGGAAGAAGTTTTGGGCTTTTGGTATTTCGTTTGTTCAAAGGAATGATACATTTTCCATGATAGAGTTCCTGTACCTGCTTATAGATATTTTTAACATCATAGCCTTTATCAGCAAGGAAAGTACACTCGGTTACAGGTAGAAAAGTATGTGTGTCAGCAAGAATGTCAAGTGCAACTGTGGAATCATAGACATTAGCAGTAGTGGTCAACTCATAAATGGGAAGACCTGAAATACAGTCAACGAGTACATGATTTTTGTAACCCCAGTAGAACTCATATTTTTTCTCGTTTGTCTGGTTAGAAGCAGTATGTACACCAAGTTTACAGTCGGCATCTGCTTTAGGTTGGTTATCAGGTTTAAATTTGTTGGATAAAAATGATTTTGGATTATTCTGTGAAGTGTTTGCAGCGATTGGGGTTGAATCCAAACCAATAAAAGAGGTATCGATAATGCTTTGTTTTGAAAGATAAAGTACCTGAGATTTCATAATAGATGAAAGCATATCGTTATCGATCTGTTTTAGGAAACGATCGAAAGTCCAGTAAGATGGTAACGGGGCAGAGATATCAAAGCCACAGTAATGGGCGATAAGAAGGTTGTTGTTAAGATAATCAACAAGATCTGTAATCATTGAAAAGCCTTCGCATTTCATGACGATAAACGCACAGATCATAGCATGATTTGAAAAACCTTTTCGTCCGGTTTTAGGGAATTCAGTAATAAAGGATAAATCAAGATTCAGAAAAAGCGAATCGTAAAATTTTGTAACTGGTTGAGAGGTAAAAAGACGAATGTCTTTCAAAATTTCTTGACGATAGATAACAATCAGCTCCTTTCGGTGAATTGATTTTGACAACTTAATTATACCATTTGGAGCTGGTTGTTACTATAAATTTGTAGTGATAAAAGAGATTGCCATGCCTTGTAAACCCACATAAATACTGAATGTGTGGAGTTTTGCTCATGGCTAAATATATTTTATAAGGAGGTGATGCAATATGAACAATTAAAAAATCCATGTAATACAAAAGACGCCAATCCTCTACAATCTGTATAATATACAGATACACGTATCACATGGATGCAGTAATGATAGCAAATAGTTGTAGATTATTCAATAATACAGAGGAGAAAATAATGAAATTAAAGGAATTTATTAACAAAGCAGTAAGTGTTGCAATGTGTGCTATGATTATTGGAACAACTGTAGTTTCTGTAAATGTTAAAGCAGATACAAAAGTATCAATGGAAGCTACGGATGCATTAGATACACATATAGATGATGGAGTTGCAGGAATTCTTGAAAAAGATGATTTTGAAAATCCAGAAGATTATCAAAAATATCTTGAAAGCCATCCACAATTACAAAAACAGCAAAGCAGATTAGCTGCAAGAGCTTCAGCAAATAAAAATGTAAAGGCAAAAGCAACATTAAAATATAAAATTACAGGTTTACCAAGTACAGCGGCAATCCAAAAGACATATATTGGTTCAACTTATATCTATGTAATTCAGAGAAGCGGTTCTAATTCATATTTATCAAGATGTGTGATTAATGGAACAACAGCAACATATCAGGATCATATGTATTTGAAAAATTTTGGACATGGGCAAACATTAGAGTGGTTTGAACATAATTCAAAACCGTACTTCTGGGTTACATGTAAGGCAAATGAATCATATGATATCAAGTGGGGAACTCAGATTGGAAGGTTACAATATGAAGCAGGCAGAACGATCGATTATACAGAAATTCCAAGATTTTCCCATCTAAGTTACGCTAATAAGAGTGGAACATCTATTGGTGAGGTAAAACGTGTAGATGCAGCTATGTCAAGTAATGGTAATAAAATTATGTTTTGGGTAATGGATAATACAGGAGAAATCCAGTATAGTTTTTATAATACTGCAAAATTAAATGCAGTATTAGATAAGGCAGAATCACAAAGTTCAAAATATGTACCATGTACATCAAGTGCCGTGAAAGCTGCGTGTAGTGGATCTCTTCGTCAATCAGGAAGTAATCGTGTGTTGCCAAATAATTCCTGTCAAGGGTTAGAATTTACAGATGCGGACTCTATTTATGTGATTGGTGGTGCTGCAGGAGATACACCTAAAATTGCAAAAATGACAGGAAGTGGATCAAGTTATAAATATTCTTGCCTTGTTACAGCTACACATAATAATTTTGGAGGTAGTGCGGAATCTGAAGGAATTCAATTAAAGGGAGATTACGTATATTTCGGGATTAGTGATAAACAAAGTAGCGATAAAGCCTGTATTTATTCTATTCCAAAAAGTGCGTTTTAATTTAAATCCGGCTGTGTTAAAATATATAATATAAACACTAATAACTTAAAATTATAAGGAGGTAACAAGATGGTAAGAAAACGTATGGTATCAACAGTCATGAGCTTAATGATGGCAGCAGCGGTACTGACGACAGTTCCAGTGACTCACAATGTAAAGGCAGCAGACAAAGAGGTAACAAGTGGGGATTATACTTATGTGAAAGAAAGCAATGGAAAGACTTCCTATGCAGTGCTTACAAGCTATAAAGGAAGTGAGACAAATCTTGTCATTCCAGAAGAACTGGATGGATTACAGGTAAAAGCAATTTCACAGGGATTTGAAAAAAATCTGAAAATAAAAAGTATTATATTATCAAAAAATATTGCACCAGCAAAAGAAACACACAGAGATTTGGAAGTGCTAAATGAAATTGAAACATTGGAAGAGATTCGTGTAGCAAAAGATAATCTGTCTTATCAGGCACAAGATGGAGTCTTATATAGCAAAGATAAGAAACAATTGTTCAGTTATCCAAAATCTAAAAAGTCCGAAACATATAACATGCCTGTTTCTGTAAAAAAAGTAGAAGAATTCAATGCCCTAACAAATCTTAAATATTTAAAGAATCTTACATTATCAAAGAATTTATCAGTAACACCAAGCTGTAATGACAGTAGTATTGAATCTGTAATAATTCCGGGCCAGATAGGCGGTATTGATGAAAGCAGTTTTGAAAATTGCAACAAATTAAATAAAGTTACAATTACAAAAGGTCTGAGATTTATTGATGATTATGCATTTTTTGAATGTAAAGCATTAAAAGAAATCAAACTGCCAGAAGGACTTCAAAGTATTGGAGTAGGAGCATTTTATAGAACAGGAATTAAACAGCTGACAATCCCTGGATCTGTTGTAAAAATTGATGTAATTGACAAGAGTATAAAATTAAGTAAACCATCTTATTTGAAGAAATTCAAAAGAGACTCAGGTGCTATTTATTACGAAGCAAGAGCCACAATCAAAGCATCTGGCAAAAAAGCTGTCACATACAAAGCATCCAGAATTACAAAGATTAAAGCAAAAACAAGCAAAGTAACGATCAAAAAAGGACAGACAACAAAACTACAGACTAGAGTATACATTTCCAAGAAACTGAAAAAAGGATACTTAGATCCAGAGATCTTAAAATTCACAACATCCAATAAAAAAGTAGTGAAAGTATCCTCAAAAGGAACGATCAAAGGCTTGAAGAAAGGAAAAGCAACGGTCACAGTAAAACTTCGTACAACAGGAAAGACATATAAAGTGAACGTGAAAGTAAAATAGGAAACAATAAAGTAAAGATACATGGGTAGAACAGGACATTCCGGCGAAAGCAGGGATGTCCTGTGTTTTCTTATGCAGCATTCCTTGTTATTTGCAATATCAAATGGTAGAATTAGGAATATTCAAAGTGAATCAATCTGTAATATGGAATGGAAAACAAACCGATACAACAAAGGAGAAACGAAACAATCATGCCAGGATACATTTTACATTTAACTGCTGCCCAGATGTTTCTAAAGACACAAAAAGGACAGAAATTTTTAAAGACAAAACAAGATAAAAATAATTTTCTGATCGGAAATCTTCTGCCAGATACAACAAAGATCAAAGCAAGATCCCATTTCAGAGATCCAAAATATCACGATCGCATGATAGAATACCCGGAAACAAGCTGGTTTATCAAGAAATATAAGCATCTTCTATCAAACAGCAGTGTGGTCGGATATCTCTTTCATCTCTACATCGATCGAAGATTTTTCAAATACTATATGCCAAGGATCGTAGAGTTTCGAAATGCACAAGATGAGAGAGAAGAAAGAAGAGATATGGTAAAAGATGTCTTATTAAAACGGACAGGACAAAGATTATCAAAGCAGGATTTTTTCTCAGAGAAATACTACTATGGGGACTACACAAAGATGAATATGTACCTTGTAAATCGTTATCAGATTCCGACAACACTTGATCCCAATATATCAAATCCTGGGATCAAAGAAGTTGATTATGAGGATGTAAGGCAGGTGTTAAAAGAATTAAAAACATATATGAAAGTACCAAAAGATGCAGTAAAGAACGTGAGAGTTTTTGACGTGGAAGATCTTCTTTTCTTTTTGGAAAACGCAGTAGGTGTATTTAAAATCTAAGTTTGGATAACATACAAATACAGGAAATTTTTTCATTATATAACAAAAAAGTTGCAAATATTACAAAAATATGACATAATACCATAGAAATAACTTTAAGGAGGACAACATGATGAAAACTGTAAAGGAAATTGTAAAGAGGGAACGTCAAAAGAGAAGAAGACGTGTGGGGATTATGATCGTATTGATCGCTTTATGTGCAACAGCAATTTTCTTTGGAACCAAAGTTTATCACAATTACAAGGAAGAGGAATTCTTCAAGAGTGTGAAAGAAAAAGAAATCAAAGTAACTCCAAAAAGCATAACGCACAAACAGACAGATATCTTTACACAAAGTTATCAAAAAGAAACGGATGATCAGTTGAAAGCATTAAAGAAAGGCAAAAATTATACTTTCAATAAGCCCTTAATCGTCTGGAATGCATATGGAACATACACAACATCTTTGTACTATTATGCAAAAAATGATCGTGCATCTTATGCAGTATGTACTGTAGAAGCCAGCGAAGCAGGTGCGAGTCCATACAAACGTACATTGAAATCTGTATCTGGAAAGAAATATGTGACAACACATGAATATCAGATCAAAGGACTTGTTCCAGGAGCGAAGAATAAGATCACAATGCAATTCTTTAATGAAGATGGAAGAGCTGTCGGGAAAACACATTTCTACGTGACAGCACTGAAAGATGATGTCATTCCTGCAATTCTTAAGAAGAATACAGGGACAAGCAAAGCAAAGATGAGCGATGGCCTGTTTTGCCTGTTTGGACATGATAAAGCGGATGTGTCAAACATCTATCTGTATGATAATAATGGAGTGAGCAGGGGAAGAATGCCTTTGAACAAATATCGCACAGACCGCTTTTTATTTATCAAAGGACAGCTGGTATATTCTTATGACTATAATAAAATTGCATTTACGAATTGTATAGGAAAAGTGACAAGGACCATTGATATTGGAAATTATCAATTTCATCACGATTTCCGTTATGACAAGAAACACGATAAGATCATTTGTCTGGTAAATAATCTGGACAAAGATACGATTGAAGATACGATCGTACAGGTGGATGTAAAGACAGGAAAGACAAGTATGCTCTTTGACTGTGAAAAAATTCTGCCGTTAATGAGAAAACTGGCGATCCAGAGAAAAGGTGGTAGAAATACCTATGGAGGAACTGAACTAGACTGGATACACATTAATTCTTTTGATTTTCTTGATGATGGTAATAGTTTGGTCTTAAGCAGCAGAGAACAAAGTTCAATCCTTAAGATTAAAAATATTTACACAAAACCAGAACTAGACTATGTGATCCATCGTGGAACAATCTATAATGGGACAGATATTGCCAAATATCAGTTAAAACGAGAAGGAGACTTCGTTGCAAATGCAGGACAGCATATGATCACTGTAGAATATGACGATTCCCTTCCAGAAGGACAATATTATTTATATATGTTTAATAATAACTATGGAAAGGCAACATCTATACCAACTTTCGACTGGAGTATGTATCCGAACGTAGGAAACTTTAAAAGTGGAACTTCCTATTACTCAAAATTTCTTGTAGATGAGAAGACAAGGACTTATAAACTTGCACAGCAATTTAGTTTGCCTTATTCGGCAATCGTAAGCAGCGTGCAGCATTTAGGGGGGAATATTCCGTTTAGTAGTGGAATGAGTAAGACATTTGGAGAGTATGATAAAGATGGGAAATTGATCAAGTCCTTTGAATATGAAGCAGATAAATATTCATATCGCGTGATGAAGTATAAATTTTAAGTTGTAAGTTGGCCAACTATAGTCTTTCAGTATATGATAAAAATTAAATAAGCAACCGAAAACGCAGCGGTGGAATTTTGCTCACATTTTGAACAAATCGCTTATCCGCCCAATTTCCTACGAGAACTCGCTCTGAAGTTTTGTTTCAGACAAAAGTCTTTGAAGCTCAGACACTCGTCCAATTGGGCTGCGAATTTGTTCAAAATATGGCAAAATTCCAATGCTGCGTTTTCGGTTGCTTATTTA
>ENA-OPRR01001680-OPRR01001680.1-human-gut-metagenome-genome-assembly--contig:-NODE-1680-length-17250-cov-3.597965_pt1 | contig 17250 bp, 32 predicted proteins | sample MGYA00241796_ERZ501883 | MGnify/ENA primary metagenome ERZ501883 (study PRJEB25962, sample SAMEA2042406) | human gut metagenome | biome: human gut; feature: human-associated habitat; material: faeces...
GCCGTTCCCAGAAAATATATTTAAAAATCGTGTCTTTTTTATTGACTATAGTCCACCTTCTGCCCGAACCTCTACGCTGGTGGCACTGTAACAAGGGTTTTGGTGGATGACCAGTGTGACATGATCCAGTGTGATTCCTCTGATATGACGCAAGGGCAATTTCCCCTCACGTTCTTCCAAAGAATCAATCACATTTTTCATGCCAAAGCTCCATCCTTTGATCAGTTTTTCACGGGCTGCCTTTACCACTTCCGCATCGGATGTAACGGTTTCTGCCTTCAGACCAATGGCATCTTCTTTCAGTGTCAATGATCCGTCACCTGTTCTTGTAATGACCCTCTCCCGGTTATGATCAATGGTCATTGGGATATCTGTTCCACATTCCAATGCCTTGCGAAATACGCCGCTTTCTACCCTTTCAATCACTTTCCCTCTAGGTGTAATCACCGGGCGGCTCTCACGCTCTACCACATTGACATATCCTTCAATCCGTACTGTGTTATCTGCTCTGACTTCAATCCTCATGCTTCTCACCTCCCTTCCTATTTGAAAAATCCATGACCTTATTGGTGTTTGGCGTATAGATTGTGCCTGTTTTTGGATCGACCAGCACATCATTCAAACCGATCTTGATCCAGTTAAAACCAAGTGGCGGCATATCTTCTCTGGCTCTTACTTCGTCGATCTGCATGATATTGTGTGCCACCGCAATGCCATAGGCCTCATAGCGTTCCTTCAAATCACCCCTGGTGATTTCTTTTGTATCGAAGGCAAAATAAAAGGACCCTTTCTCCCGTTCCAGAAGAAGGTCCCTGTCCAGAGCCGTTTCGATGGTATTCAACAATCCCATCACTACGTCGATATATTCTTTTCTGTCGTTGTTAGTTGCCCCGCCAGTCAAAATACTGGAAGGAAAACCAAAAATTTTGCAAATCTCATCACCATTCGTTTCCTTGTTTTCGTTGAGCTGCATTTCCACAGAGGTATTAGAGCTTTCTTTGAATTTTGCCCCTTTGTTCAGCACCACAACGTTTTCTGTGTCATTGCTGTATACTTTCCTCCATGCGTTTCTGATGGCGTCTATGGAATCCTTATCGAGCCTGTTTTCTGACTCAATAAACCCTTTCTTGTTGCCGCCTTTTTTCACCAGATTTTCTTCAAACACCAAAGAATTATAAGCCACTCCAAAAATCAGCGGATTTTCCTGCCAGATAGGCAGAGAAGAAGCACCATCTCTGGCTCTGCGGTGAATCTTGAAGAATTCATGGGGCAGATATGTCCGTCCATTGACCATAATGTCATAATCCTTAAAAATTGGATCTGAATTTATCACAATGGAAACATCTTCTTCTTTCACATAATGCAGGCTTTTGATTTCCAGCCCTTCTCTGTTGATATAGACATATCCGCCTTTTCCCATATAGTAGTCCTCGATGAGCGCACGCCAAAATTCATCACTGTTTAGTGTGTCCCCCGGATCAGCGTTGAGCAGCCGCAGCCGATAATCGTCTTTGATTTCCTGAACCTCTCCATCTACCACCTGATACATGCGTATGGGCAAGCGGCAGACGGTACCAGCAATCTTTTCAATACAGCCTTTTACCGTTGGAATCTGGAGCACTGTTTTTTTATTGATGTTTGATTCTCCGATCAGTGCCTGCAAAAGGCTTTCTTCCGCAGTTACCATTTGGCTTTCCTCTGCCCTGTCCTCTGTGATTCCAAAAAAATCTTTCATACGTTCCAAAAATCCCAATTTCTCACCCCCTTCTTATATGATTTGTGCGCCCCAACTATCCTCACCGAGCAGCACTGCATCCTGAAGAAGGTAGATGGCGTTAATCAGTGATACGACCATGTCCACTTTCCCGGATGATCGTTTCTTGTTGACATACTTATTCAAATTGGTGTCCTCGGTGCATCTGGCGTTCTGGAAATTGATTTCCAGCATCAGGTTTTGTTCGTAACAAAACAATTTGTTGAGGATATACTCCCGCAGCAGTTTTGTAGGTCTGTGCAGTGTTTTGCTGTGCTGGATGATTTCCACACACTCCAACGGGTTTTTATCATCGTTTTCCAGCTTCTGTACGGTCGATAGAGCGTTGTATCGGTCATACCCTACCTGTTCCACTATGACACCGTATTCCTCCGGCAGGGACAGGATAAAGCGTTCCACAAAGCTATAATCAATGACCTCCTCACCGCAGGCAAAACACTCACCGGCGGCAATGAGTTTTTTATAATTGACACCTTCTTTTTTGCTTTTGATGACGATTCTTTCTTTGGGGATAAAACCCCACACTTTTGCATAGATTTTCCCAGTTTTTTCGTCATAGGTCACCATTGCCACAGATGTATTATCGTCTGTCTGAGACAGATCCAGTCCGACCCAAACCCTACGCCCCTTCCAAAATGCTTTATCCGCCACCACACAGCACTGTCTGACCTTGGTGATATCAATATACCCTTCTGTCCCCAGTCCTTTGTAGCGGATGTTATTGTGCTTACAGAGGTAGTTCTCTCGCTTATTCTCATAAAGAATTGCATATTCCCGCTTCTCAAGTAGATTCTCAAAAACATCTTCGTTGTTTACAGCTACAGGATTGCTCTGGTAAATGACCAGATCTTCCGTCTGCCATAAATCATTTTGCAGAAATTCATCATTTGGCTCATAGAGCAAAGAAAAACGTCTTTTTCTGTTATGCAGACCATCCAGCACCTTTTTTGATATGTCAATTTCGTCAATCATGACGTTATCTTCGTTTGGGTACTGGGTACTGATGATAATGCCCAGCTTATTGATCAGCGTAATCTGAGAAGACCTCATTGCTTCCACCGGATAGCTGTCCATGGCTCCCGCTTCATCCGCCAGAAAAGCATTTGCCAATTTGCCATCCATCCTGTCTTCCGAATATGCCAAAGGGGTATATTCGCTGTCCGTCAATTTACAACGGATCTCACTGCGCAGGATTTTGAAAACACTCTCATCCGCAATGGCAGGGCTGCACTTTATGATTTTCCTGATACTCAGCTTCAGTTCTGACGACAGTTTCAAATCCGGCGCAACGGAAAAGAATCTGGAAAAAGGCGGTTCTGTCAGCATCAGCAGTATGAAAATAACTGCCGAATAAAACGTTTTGAAATTTTTTCTGCAGATTTCCAGCACTGCCGTTGTGTAATATCGGATATCTCGCCCTTTGCTGTCATACTTTTTCGTACAGAGCACAGCAATAATCAAAAACCAGGCGTAATCTTCCATGCCGTCTGCCATTGGGCAAAGCAAATCTGGGTGAATCATAATCTTGAGCAAATTCGATATCTTTTCCACTGCCTTTTCATCCACAAATGCTTCTTTGCTCTTTCCGTCAGCTATTTCCAGCCATTGTTCCGCCTGTTTTTTGATATAACGCCCCACCTTGCTGTTTTCTGGCTGTATGCACCATATTGCGTATTGATACGCCTTTGTTTTTTCAACCACCTTTCAATACCTCCAAGAGCGGATTCGTTGGTGTTTCTTCTTTTTTGGGCACATTCCGCAGGGCAGACGCAATGGTCATAATATTTTCTTTCTCAATATCCATCAGCATCTTTCTTTTTGCCTGAACCTGTTTGTCCAAGTCAATGATGTTTTTCTGTATCTGATTTTTCAGCTTGTAAAATGCACTGACGGACATCCCGCTGTCGATCAGTTCTTCCTTTTCTTCATCCAGACTGCATAGATCCCGAAAGAACTGCTCCCGTTTTCCTTCAAACTCAAAACACTCCGCATAAAGGAGGCAGTAGCGGTTGATCACATTCTCGTAGATGGCATCCCATTTGTTGATGCTCATCAATATTTTTTTCAATCTAAGAAATTCCTTATGGGCAGTCAGATTCTGCCTGGTCTCTGGTTTCTCTTTCAATGTTTCACCAGTGGCAAACGCAGCTTCACCCTTTTTTCGAGCGTCCATTTCTGCTTTTGTACGATGGCTTTTTTTCTCTTGTGCCAGCACCGCATACGGTTTTGATGGTCTGCCCATGTTACCCCCTCCTTTCTGCCATTTTCATTTCGTTTTCATTTTGGGAATATTTTGTGAAGAAAGGAGGCCTTGTGGTCTTGGAAGTTTCTGATTTTTCAGACCTTACCCCTAGGGGGGTATCTCCACCAAGGCTTGGCATCCATTCTCCTCATTTTCTTTGGCAATCTCCAGCAGCAAAGATGCAGGAATTATCCCGTCGTCAGCCATTTTATGGTGCCGTACACAAAGGGTAATCAGGTTCTCATTTTCCAGACGCAAATCATAGTCTTCTGCCAATGGAACAATGTGGTGCACTTCTAACTCTTGGCTGTTAAATTGCCGGACTGTTTCAAATAGTTTTTTCATGCAAATTTGGCACAAAAACCCATCTCTTTCTTTTATTTCTTTCGCCTTTTTCGTCCAGACATTCTTAGATCGAAAACGGTTTTGTTCTGTTCCGTATTTCTTTCGAATTGGTTTTTTGGAACAGATATGTTTTTTGTCATGGATCCGACCGCAATAAGGACATGACCTTAACATGGATTTACCTCCTTCCTGGAATTCCCAGACAAAAAGAAAAAGACCGCTTATGCAGTCTTTTATCTGTGTTTCCATTTGATTACATGATACATCATACTACATTGATATGTGACATTGTGTGCCATCCTATGGTCACCAAGAAAAATGCTGTAATGCCGCACCATGAATTCTAATAATTTGACGATAGCTGTAATGCATTTCCACGGCAATCTTCTCCCAGCTTTGTCCAATAAGATATCTTCTGGTCAGCACTTCCTGCTCTGTTGCATTTGGAATTTTTTTCACTTGATTCCAAATCTCATGATATGTAACCATCTGCATTTCTTTTTCCGCTTCCAGCTCCCGCATCAGTTCATCCAATCGTGCCGCATATCCAGACAGATCAGATGTCCCGCTTCCATGCGGCATTCCATCAAGTGTTCCTGATGGACTCATTTTGTTTTCACGCAATGATTCAATTTGTTCCAGCAATAAAGCTGCACATCTCTTTGCAACTAGGTAGCGGCGTAAATACTGTTTCTTTTTTTCGTTGCTCATTTATATTCCCTCCTGGTAGGTTTATGTCTGATCTGTACCCTTTCAATCAATTCAAAATCACAAATCCGTAACAAGTCTTTGATCAGCCCGATCAGCCGCATTGCCTGATAATCAATTTCCATTTCTCTTTTATATATCGCCTGTAAAACTGGTGAAGCAGTTGGATCTCTATATCCGCTGCCATTGCGTTCAAGTTCCCTATCCGAATTCCTCATAACCCCTTCATCCCCCTTCCTGTTTTTCTCATGTAAATGACTACGCATTTCCTATCAAATATTCTTCCCATTTTTTTTAGTGAAAAATATTGGTTAAAACCCCCCTTTTCTATAGGCGGATTTTTAAAAATTCTGAAAAACCGTAAAAAACATTGATTTTCCAACAAAAACAGCCTATCAACAAATGCCAAATGCGTGCCATTTGGACACTTGTCTTTTTGGCACGCCAAAAATAGCATTTTCAAGCATAAAATCAGTGGCTTTTTCGTAATTTTTTGTTCCATATCCTGTTCATATCAATGCTCATTTTTGCTACCTTTTTCAAAATCAAACAGTCAACATACCGCCTCAATTTTTGTGCTTTCATTGCAAAAATCATTCATGAATTCCATCCATTTTAGCACCACAAAACAAACAAAAATTGGGATTTTCCACCGCTCTTCTTAGCCTTACATCATCCTTATTGGGGTTGTATGGTTGCTTGCAAGCAGTACAAATCATAATCTTTCCAGTGCTATTTTCTGCCACGTATTCCCATCTGGCATGAACAATTTCCATGACATCTGCCGCTGGAAAACCATCTACCATTGCTTCCAAATCTGCACTTGTATAGTCCACGTTTTGGGCAATGATTGTGCAGCCATCACTGCCATCATTCTCTGGATCAATTGAGTATAATGCATCCATAAATGCTTCTGCATCAATGTATTTTTTCATAGTTGTTCACCTACTTTTTTATCGCAAAATATTACAACTCAACAACAAATTCATCCACTTCAATCACAGTATCAATCTGCTTTTCTAAATAGATTTCTTCCACCTCATCAAAAACTTTTTCCTCCGCTTCTTCGGCTGTATCAGCTTCAACATAAACGAAACCGCTGTAAGAAACTTTGTATTTTGCCATTTTCCTCACCCCACCAAAATGTTCAGCAACCAAACACAGCGGTTACAGTTGCATCCTCAACTTCTGGGATATAACCCAACTTTGTTACAGCTTTAAGTTTTGCATGTTCTACATTTTCCGCTTCTACTACCATAGTCACGTGTAATTCAACAATATAATCATCCATGTGAATTTCTCCTTTCATTTCGTATCCTTCTTCAGCACCTCATCCGCCACTTCCCTGATTTTCTGGCAAATGATTTCAAACCATTCCCGGTCACCGTTAAGGATTGTCCGTGCCAGATCCCGCATCAATTCTTTTTCCTCTGCCCGCAGCCAGATAGCAATGAGATTGGGTTCATTGGGCATCTGGTTATCAAATATCCGATAAAACATGTACGCCAGCAGATGTTTCCGAATCTGCAAATTGATTTCATCAAATGTTTTCCAATGCCCACCAATGGCTTCCCGTCCCAACTCAAGAGCCTTTCCTCTGCGTCCAATGAGCGTCAGATACTTTTCTGCCTGTTCTTTCGTTTCTATATGTACCATACTGTCATCCTTTCATGGAATTGTGTGACATTTTGTTTTTTGTGTGAATTTGTGTGACCAAAAGTCACACCGCTGAAACCATTGATTTTACTGGATTTTCTAACTGTTTTTTTCTATTGTGTGAAATGTGTGAAGGTTTTTGCATACCTCGCATACGTAGAAACGTGTATATAACTATCTTGTATATATACTCCCATATATAAGGTGTGTGTAAAACGTCACACAAGTCACACATTCACACATCTGCAAAATCAAAATGGACAAAAACGTTGATTTTACAAGGAAAACGCCACTTTTTCATTTTTCACACACTGTCTGTCCTTTATTCTGAAAAGTCACACATTTTCAAAAGGGGCATTCCTCACTGTCTGGAACATCCTCCAACTGCATCTGCCCGTTGGGGTCTTTGATAATCCAAACGCAGGAAACCGCCTCGCCATTGATTCGTTTTGTCTTGGTATATCCTTTGCTGACCTCGATTTTCCCTGTCTGCTTCATCCAGCTGAGCAATGATTTTGCGCTGTATCCGGCTTCCACGCAGATTTTCTCAAATCGGCTTTTGATAACATAAAAATATGTATCATCCACCATACCCCAGCATTCTATGATGTCGTCATCATCATGGAATTTCTTTTTATTGGCTGCCAAGGTTTCACGGATGTATTCATAAGCTCGTTCATTCACAGACACATCTTTTTTGGATTTCAGGAAGGGTTTCACGTCCTGTGGCTTCAGTGCCAGCCCGTCATGGAATATGGCTTGTTCCGCCAGAAAATCCGCCGCCAGTATCAGCGCCATTGCCATGGATTGTTTCCCTGTGGTGTCCATTTGCTCCAATTCCTTAGAATAGATTTTGTAAAGCTGTGCTGCTGTCGCAAAGCTGGGGTCATTCCGCTCCAGCCACTCCACAAAATACCTTCCGGCAAAACCAAAATTCTGCAAACAAGTATCCGCCACATGCTTGGGGTCAGCAAACAGCGCTGTGGTACATTCCACCTCAATGATACGGTTCACCGCCCCGCCGCCGCTGGAAACCCCTGTGATGGGCATTTCCCCGTTGGTCAGGATGCAGTTGCACCAGGTAGGCGTTTCATCCACACCGCCGGCTTTATTCCCTCTGGTCTTGCCCACGCCTTCTGACAGCTTGTATATTTCTTGGTCGAAACTTTCCCGACTAGAGGCAATCTGCAGTTCATCCATAATCAGTGGCATATTGTAAACAAACGCCGCAGAGCGCTCCTTCCCTACGGCAGTGCTGTTGAATGTCTGGATATATCGTCCCGGTCTTGGGTCTGCCCAAACAGAAGCAGCAAGCAGCAAGCCAACAGTCTTCCCTGCCTCTGTACCACCCCAGAAATGGACGAAAAATGGCAGGCAGTTCAATGGCTGCACCAACACCGATGAAAGACTCGCCGCAATGAGAAGACGCCCATAAAGGCTATTTTTTCGGACATCCAGAGCCATTTCAAACCACTGGGTAAAATCTCCCACCTGTTTCACGCTGTCAAAAAAATTCTTGCAGGACACATCCCCGTCAAACTCCAAATGCTCCACATAAGGCGAAAAACCATAGTCTTTTACCCAGCCCAAACGCCCAATGCTGCTGACCTCCTCAATGCGCTCATAGTTGAGATTTTCCGCATCATGGAGATACCTCACCAGAAGTCTGGCGTTCTCGCTGTTCACAGCCACACCACGCTCCGCCAGATCCAGAATCTGTGACGCACTGGCAAGGGTTCGCTTGCTTTCTACCAAAGACCGCCAGAAATTGCCTTTTTTGTATTCGATCTTCAGCTTTTCCGTATTGTTGTCGATATTGACCAGACGCTTGGTGGGCAAGATGGGGTGGATGCATGCCAGCATCTCCCCCATTTCTGTTTCCACTCGTATGCCGTCATCATCGGCGATCCAGTTGCCGCAGTCCAGCTCTATGGGCTGCCCAGAAAAATTAGTGGCGTTTTTGATAGCACGCCCCTGATTGCCCATAGACTTGCAATATTCTTTAAACAGTGCCTTGAAATTTTTTACCTTTACTGCTTGGGCGATTGCCGTCATTTGCTCAATAGCTTGGATAAATACAAAATTATTGTCCCGATAGCGGTAAACGACCTCATAAGGCTCTGTTGTCTCCAGAAAATCTTCTTTTGTATATTCTCTAAATTCCAAGATCACCACCGCCTAAGATTTTTACGATTTTCGCTCCAGCCTCCTCTTTTCTGCAGAACAGGAATTGGCAGCCATGCCGCTGTTCCATGGCAGAAAGGATTTTATACAGGGTTTCTCCTGTGGTGGCTTTCGGCGAAAACCGCAGTCTGGGATTGCTCCATCTGTTCACATCCTCTAATGTACGGATACCGTTTTCCTCCACCAGAATAATGAGCCGTATCCCCAGCTGTTTTGCCAGTTCCAGTTCCTCCACAAATCGCCGATGCTGCTGGGTCACATTACCGCAGACTTCCAGCAGTCCAGACTTTGTGTCAATACAAACGCTCTGGTCGGTAGGCAGGGTATAATCCCCCACCACCAACTTAGAACGCACCACTTCAATGCCATTTTCCGCAAACCACCGATGCTTTGCCTCATGTTTTCTCGCCTGTTGACGGGTATCTTCCAATAGGATCACAGTAATCACCCCCATCAGAACGGCACATCGTCATCACTCAGGCTGTCATCCACAGGATAGAATCCATCTTTACTGCCGGCTGGTTGGTATTTTTTCAGCTCCGGCATATTAAAATCTCCCTTGCGGATTTTTTCCACACTTCTGACAGCCGAAACATACAGACGTTTTTTCACTTTGCCGTCATTTCCCATATATTCTTCCTCTGCCAATACCAGCCCAACCAGCTTTCCTTCCAGCCGCTTTTCCTGATTTTCAAAGACAAAACCGGGATTGCTTTCTTTTACAGCCGTCAAAAATCCCTTGAACATGGGCAGTGCTTTTTCCTTGTAGGAACGGTAAAATGTGCCGCCCCAGAAGGATTTTGATTTGTAAAGTTCCTGATAATACCCTTTGTGGGTTCCTTCCGCAATGTCATACTCAATTTTCAGGTATTCTTTGGCAGGCATGTCCACCACGCACTTCATTTCGCATACATAGCCGCCCGGCATCAGGCGGTCAAATTCCACCTGGTCGGGCACCTCATTCCAGTTAATGTTCTTCATCTATGTATTCCTCCTTAAAATTCTTCTAACGCCTGTAAAACACTCTGGATATCATTGTCGATTTCAAAGGTTTCAAATGCACCCATAGGCGTCTTGGCAGTACTATTTTTACTTTGTGTTTCAAAAACATACCTGCCTTCCTCTGTACGCTTTGCCAGCAGGACAGTCCCGAATAAGGATTCCGGCACCAATTTTTCCAATTTTCTGCCATTGGTACGGATTCTGGTAAAAGCATATCCAAAATCATCACGTATGGTTTCGCTATGCATAACAAAAATGACCGTCAAATCATCCCGCAGCTTTCCTGCTAATTCAATCAGGTTCCATACAAACTGTGTTAAATCAATCCACTTATTGTAACCATTGTCTTTCATACCTTTGACCTCCTTATCTGCCATACAGGTATTTAAAGTATCAATCACTACTGTTTTGATTGCTGGCTTCCCTTCATGGATTTTACAAAGTAATTCTGAAATCTTTGGAATGTCCCTTGTTCTGGAATAATTCTTGTTTTCCTTGTTGTATTGAGACTTCCAGCCTTTCCATGCCAGTCCTTTCCCATCACAGTCCACGTAATAAGTAGATGCAGGATCAAGATTGTGCATGGATGTGGTCTTGCCGCTGCCGGATTCTCCCATAATGCAAATCAGTTTTGCCATTTCCGTACTCACTCCTTTCTGTTTCTGGCATCTTCCACCAGTAAATCCTTGATTTTTCGGATTTCATCCTGCTTCTGTTTTTTCAGATTGTACAGACCACCCAACTGTTTTTCGATTTCGTCCAGTTCAAAGGCAATCTCTCCAAGACGTTTCCACAATGCTTCCTGATTCAATCCACCCACCGTCTTTCTATGCAGTCATCACAGCCGATGATTTTTTGATCTCTTTCATACAACACGCCATATTCCTGGCTGCCGCATTCCGGGCAGGGTGCCAGTGGTTCCTGGCAAGCCCCGCATCCGTCACACTCTTTTTGCTGCTTGATACACATATAAGCCATCACACATCCGCTTCCTCTCTTGCTGTTTCCACCTCTGTTGGCAGTTCAAACCCCAGCATAGCAGCACACATTTCTCGGGTGATGCTGTATTTTTCTTGCGCTACATAGGCGGCAAAGGCTTCCACACGACCTACCAGCATAGCACATTCTTCTCCTGCATTTTCCGCTGTAAAATCAATATATTTATTCATTGCAATTCCTCCTGTTTTCTGATACGATAATAGTGATTTTTATTTTTCTTTTCCTCCCACACTGCGCGCCAACGCAAGGGAGGATTTTTTATTTGCTGTTTTTCGCTTTGATCTGCGCCGCTGCGTAATAGCGGTTTTTCCAGTCACGCTTGTCCTGTTGCAGGGCTTTGATTTCCTCCAGAGCAATTCCCAGAAACAAAACCAGCACTCCGATTACCACCAACAGCGTCATGATGAGCTTGTCCATCTTTTTTCCTCCTCTCCATGCGGCGCTTATATCTGCAGTCTGGGCAAAGATAGCCGTGTCTGGTGTCCTGTTCTTTGGCAATGTTCCAGATTTCACCGCAGTCGCCGCAAACCACATACCGATATCCCGGTTTTAACATTTTTGGTTCCTTTCTATGCTTGTCCACTGGCAGGACCGAAGTCCCGTCATGCCTTTTGCGCCGTCACGGCTTCTTTTTCTTTCTGCCGTTGGAGGCTCAGCATTTTTTTGTCATATAGTACATTGGTGATATGCCGCCGGAGGCGTTCTGCTTCCTCCGGGGTTTTCTCACAATAAGATACAGTCACACGGTATTCCTTTTTTGGTTTCGACATATGTAACACCTCCTGTTGCAGTGTATGTGGTTGACGGTTTGTCCTATGAAACCACATTTCAGTCTTTCAGTCCTAACAGCCAGTCAGCACTGATGTCGTATGCCTCACACAATAACGCAATAGTCATACCATTGGGTATTGATTTATCAATAAAAATGCGATATAAGGTATTTCTGTGAACACCTGCAAGTTCGGCAAAATGACCTTTGGATAATCCGCTTTCTTTCCAGACTTTATGTAGACGTTCTAAAAATAAATCTATTCGTTCTGCATCTGTCATGTTGTCACCCCCCTGCAAAAACTTTTCATTTTGTGAAGCAATTTGTTGCAGTATGCAAACAAATATAATACAATATATACGGAAATTTATTTAATAACACACAAAATATTGTAGAAAGGATGATGCTCATGCAAATGACACCCGTAGTTTCATCAAATATCCACTCTATTGGCTATGAAAACTCCACATTATATGTACGTTTTCATTCTGGTAGCTTGTACGCCTATTATCATGTTCCTGAAAGCATCTATATTGGTCTTATGAATGCCCCTTCTCATGGTCATTTTTTGCATGAACATGTAAAAGGTCATTTCTCATATAAACGATTGTCCTAATCAACAATAATGAATACAATGGCGGGACCTTCAACGGCTATCTTTTTCGTTGATTCAGGTTCCGCTACTATTTTTTAACACCTTCCCTCTGTTCAAGAAAACGAACCAATTCACAAGTTTTTATCTTTTCCATCTTTTCCCCCTATTCCATTTTGATAAAAGAAATCGCAAAACTCTTGTTTTGTTATTTTCAATAACACAGCTATTTTTTCTGCTTCCAACAATGTCATGGGACGAACATTGTTTATCTTCTGGTTGATTGTAGGTGTCGCAAGATCTAAAAATTTTGCAATATCTTGCTGTGTTAATCCCAGTTCAATCAATCTGATTTTTATTTTTTTCGTGTCGACCAAAATTTCCTTCACCTCCTTATCTTCAGAAAGCACTCAACCATTCGTTGCATTTCTAATCCAAATATCCTCAAAAGACCAAAGGCTTTCTCTGCATCTGAGTAAGTCACAATCAAATTTATAACATTAGAAAATCGCCTGTCACACGAAAACATAATTCTCCTGCAGCAGTGTTGTTGGCAGTTCTCCCTTTCCCAAAGTGACAGTTGTGGAAATTTTCGACATTTTTTAGTATTTAGTGCAAAGTGCTCTATATGCTGTGTAGGGTATCAAAGAACAATTTGATGTATTTTGAATATCAATTATAACCATTTCCATTGACATCACCTCCCCATTTTGTTTAATATATTAGACGATTAAGACGAAAAAATCTCACTCACTTTGCATTCAAGTGCATTGGCTATCTTCAAAAGAGTTTCCGTTGTAGTCACAACTTCTTCTCCTGATTCAAGTCTGGAAATGATTGCTCTGGAAACACCTGCTTTTTCAGAAAGAGCTTCCTGTGTCATTTTTTTCTTTTCTCTCATCATCTTGATTTTGTACTGCAATATAATCACCTCCATGTTGTTTAATTTATTTGACGAATAAAGTCTAACACATTAGACACAAAGTGTCAATACTTTTGTTTAATTTGTTTGACAAAAAATATTCTGCATTGTATAATACAGTAAACAGAAAGGAATGGTCATTATGACACTAGGCGACCTTATTAAAAAATATAGAAACGAAAATAATTTGAGTATGGCTGAATTTGCCTCCAAATCTGGGCTTAGCAAAGCTTATATTTCTTTATTAGAAAAAAACAAAAATCCAAAAACAGGAAAAGAAATTACCCCATCCATTGATGTTATCAAAAAGGTTTCAGATGCAATAGGAATGAATTTTGACGAAGTATTTTCATCCATCGATAGCACAACAAAAATAATAATTCCACGAAAGGCTATTGAAGTATTTGTTAATGATAAAGCAGAAAAAGAATTCATTAAAACTGCAATGAATATTATACTTGAAAATACCTTTCCTGTTCCACAAACAAAAAAAGTCCCCCTACTTGGCACGATCGCCTGTGGGGAACCAATCCTGGCAACGGAAAATATTGAATCTTATGTAGATATGGATTCGGATGTCCATGCAGACTTTGCCCTTCGCTGCCAAGGAGACAGCATGATCAATGCCCGCATTATGGATGGGGACATCGTCTTTATTCGGAAACAGGATATGGTGGATAACGGAGAGATCGCAGCCGTTCTTATGTATGACTGCTCAGAAAGTCAAGCGACTTTGAAACGGGTTTATGTTTCTGATGATAAGATCCGCCTTTGTGCTGAAAACCCTAACTATCAGGACATGATATTCTTTGAAAACGATATGAACAAAGTACGTATCATTGGAAAAGCTATTGCTTTTTTGAGTACAGTAAAATAGACTATGTGCTTTAGCTCAAATTGATATAAAAACAGATTTTAATCTTTTTATGAGATGAGGTGTCTTTATGTACGATTTTATTACCATTGACTTCGAAATTGCAAATAAAAATATGGATAGCGCCTGCTCTATCGGCATTACCGCTGTAAAGGATTGCGAAATTATCAAAAAGGAATATTTTTTGATCAATCCACCAACGCCTGAATTTGATATCAAAAACACAAATATTCATGGCATTACTTATGATATGGTAAAAAACGAATGCTCCTTCGCAGATATATGGAACAATATCAAAGATTATTTTGAACATTCTTGTTTTATTGTCGCTCATAATGCACAATTTGATATGTCTGTTCTTCGTTGCTGTCTGGATCGCTATTCTATTCCTCTACCTGATTTTGATTATATAGATAGCATCAATATCATCAGACGTGAATCTGATAGTTCATTAAGCTCCTACAACTTAGAATCATCCGCTGCCTATTTTTCAGTTGATATTGGAACACATCACAATGCATTAGACGATTCAACTACAGTTGCCAACATTCTCATACAAATTCTAAAAAATCATGATATAGTACACTTCCAAGATCTGTGTAAACACTATCAACAATATGTACATCAATTTTCAAAATTAAATGTAAACAGGACTTTTTATACTAAATTTCAGACAAAGTATAGCGATAGCACGATTGCCATGCAAGAACTAAAATCCTACGCTGCTTCTATCATTTCCGATGGAGAAGTAGATATACAAGAAATTATGGATCTATCTGACTGGATATCTAATCATCCTGATCTTGCTGGTTACTATCCTTTTGACAAAATTTCCGAATTGTGTGACAGTATTTTTGAAGATAATATAATATCTGATGATGAAAGAGAGCAAATGCTTTTCCTCTTAAAGCAATTTGTAAATCCAATGGAAACTGGATGTTGTAACTGCAATATCATTTTTTCTGAAAAAATTTTTGTACTTTCTGGTGATTTCACTTCTGGTTCCAAAAAAGAAGTCGAAGCAAAAATTGCAGAGAAAGGCGGAATCTGCAAAAGCGGTGTGACGAAAAAAACAGATTATTTGATTGTTGGTGGAGCTGGTAGCGATAACTGGAAATTTTGAAACTATGGAGCAAAAGTTTCAAAAGCCCTTGAAATGCAGGAAAATGGTCATCCCATCGTAATTTTGAAAGAATCCGACTTAATGCAATGTTTTGAATAATCTCGGAGGTATTGTATGGAACAGATATTTCATCTCATCGCCCTTCTTGGCGAAAAATACCATGCGGATAAAATCGTTCTTTTTGGCTCCCGTGCCAGAGGCGACCACAAAGAACGCAGTGATATCGATCTTGCCATATACGGGATTTCAGAAAAAGACCAGTCGTCTTTTTGGTCTGATATAGACGACCTGCCTACCCTTCTGGAATTCGATCTGGTTCATATCACACCAGATACAAATCCAGAACTGATCCAAAACATTGAAAAGGATGGTGTCATTTTATATGAAAAAAGTTACTAATTTCCTGCAGGCAGTACAGCGGCTGCGGGAAGCAGTAGAAGAACATTTGAAACACCCTGACAATGATGTCATTCGGGATGGTATGATCCAGCGTTTTGAATTTACCTTTGAGCTTTCCTGGAAAGCCGCAAAGGAATACCTGCTGGATCAGGGCGTTGCAAATGAGTTGAATTTTCCTAAGCAAGTGCTGAAAACCGCTTACGGGAATCAAATGATCAACGACGAAAGCGTCTGGCTGGACATGCTGGAATCCAGAAACCGCACCTCTCATATATACGACGATCGTATTGCAGCAAAAATTGCCAGAGATATTTCTACTCGCTTCCTGCCGGTGCTGGAAGATCTTGCAGAATATTTCCGTGCAAACTGAATTTTTCTTTTGCAAACAACACTGTATGTAATTTCATATCACGTGGCAACCATTCAGGGAGGAATGTATATGCTGAAAAAAATCCTTGCTTTCTTGACAACTTTGGCAATGGTATTTGCCTTTGTTGGTTGCTCTGGCGGGGAATCTCCGGAAACGGCTGTCACGAACTACCTGACAGCGTTCCAGAGCCTTGATCTGGAAACCATTGATAAGTATACGAATGATACCAGCGAAACAACAGATACCGCAGATGATGCCATTTCTGATTTGGAAAATGACGAAACTGGCAAAGCTTTCGTGGAAAACCTGACTTTTGAAATTCTTTCTTCCACAGAAGAAGATGACACTGCAACAGTCAAAGTATCCATCACAAACGTGGATATGGCAAATGCCATGAGTAAGGCAATCTCTGAAATGATTCCACTGGCTTTCGCAGGATTGTCTGAAGAAGAATTGGAACAGAAATCCACTGAAGCTATGATTTCTGCCATTGCCAATAACAAAGACACGACTTATACCAAAGAAGTGGATATTTCTCTGGTCAGAGGTGAAAATAACTGGCTCATCGTACCAGATGATGATTTAGCCGATGCCATCACAGGCGGGCTGGTCTCTTTTGCCAACAGTATGAATGAAGCTTTTTCTTAAACAGTAATGCTGCGTGATATGGAATTTCAATAAAAACAGGACAAGGAGAGATGACTATGATGTATCCTTTCATGACATTAGACGATAAAACCGAAGTAGTCCATTCTGACGCTTATGATGTGAACGGCACAGAAACGGTAAAGGTTTATTTTGAACAGCCTGTATACGGTGGCTTCCATTCTGCGGAATGTTACCTGCCCTCTTACGAATGGAAACAGGTAGAAGGGTTTTCTGCGGAAGAATTGGAAAAATATGAAGCCTATCTGAAATCCGTGGCACATATCATCATTGAACTGGCAAGAGAAGGAGGGTTCGATCATGCCGCAAATCTTTAAGGTCGGCTCCTACCTGATTTATTTCTGGTCCAATGAATCCAAACCCTTGGAACCCATCCATGTCCATGTTTCAGAAGGGATTCCCTCAGAAAAAGCCACAAAAATCTGGATCACCCAAACGGGACGATGCCTGCTTTGTCATAATCAGTCACAAATCCCCAGCCGGAAACTGAAAATCATCATGAGTGTCATTGAAGCCAGACATCAGGAAATCACAGAAAAATGGATAGGCTATTTTGGACAGATCGATTACTATTGCTAAAATCAAAACCACCCGTTGAACGGGTGGTTTGACCAGACCCTATAAG
>ENA-OPRR01001683-OPRR01001683.1-human-gut-metagenome-genome-assembly--contig:-NODE-1683-length-17248-cov-383.113709_pt1 | contig 17248 bp, 23 predicted proteins | sample MGYA00241796_ERZ501883 | MGnify/ENA primary metagenome ERZ501883 (study PRJEB25962, sample SAMEA2042406) | human gut metagenome | biome: human gut; feature: human-associated habitat; material...
GTCGTGTCGATCGTCCAGCCGGCTATGCTGTTGCTCGAACCCAGCTGTGTAGTATTACATCTCGTAGCATTTCAACTCAAAATGAGATTTCACACTTTGAAATTGAATTTCTTATGTATACATTAATTAAACTACTTGACATAACGATAAAATAAGAGTATAATATACTTATAAAAAGAAAGGAGATGAGAAATTATGAAAAAGTTTGATTTAATATTAGCATTTTTTACAGGCTGCCTTTTTGGACTAATTATTGCTTTTATTGATTATTGTAGATTCTTTTTATAGAAAGTAGGTGTTAATATGTCAAAATATAGAGGTAAATTTAGAGTGTACGAAAAAGGAAGTTTAATTGCTGTATCATGGTTAATTAAAAAATATGGGTTCTATTCAACAGTTGCAATCATTGATTCTGGTTCATTTTTTGATGAACCTACAAAATCAATTATTTATATTAAACTAGAGCATAATCAGAGGTATGTGAAAGTTTTAAAAACAAAGCCGTGTGAATAAATGTTTCACGTGAAACTTTAAAAGTTATCTACAGAGTTTTCAACAAATGTTGATAAATTAAAAATACATAAAAAATACAATCTTATACTTGACATTTCAATTACAAAGTAGTATAATATAAATATAGTAAGGAAAGGAGTTAAATGTTAAAATGATTATTAAAAATATAATTAATGGCATTGAATTAAATTTGAAAAATGCAGAAGAAAATGACATTTATTATGTATCAATTACTAAAAATGAATACAATCTTACAATCAAACAATATCCAAAACATACATGGATAAAGGTTAATGATAAAGATGATTATTTAAGTTTAATTTTAAAGGACATTAATAAAATACATATGTTTGGCTTTTCTAAAATTGAAAAAATATACGATGGAACAGACATGATTATTTTTAGATTATATAGTTCCAATATTAGAACAGCTTCTCTTTCATATGTTAAAGAAACAAAAGAGATTTATTTTGAATGTTGCAAAATAGAATCAGATGATTTAAAAGCATCAATAGAAAGTTATTTATCTCTTTTAAATAAAGAGTAAATATAAATTACAATTAAATTTCATTTAAAAAGAAAGGAGAACAAAACATGAAATTTACAAGAACAGTAAAATTCAATGAATATGTTATCGGTTATGTAGATAACATGGAAATCCATGAGGTGAAAAGAGTCGAGAAAACAGGTCGTTTAGGTCGAGCTATTCTCGCAGAGGTAACTAAAGAATGTGGTCATAAGGCAATCATTCTTAACACTATCGTTCATGAAAAACGTTATGAATGTAGCTTAGAGGATTTTTTAGCAATCGCAACAGAAGTACCAATTGAAGAACGTATCAATGCAGATTCAGTAGAAGAATAATTTAATTAAAAGGAGAGAAAAACAATGGCAAATGAATTAACAATCACAGGAACAAATGAAACTATCGTAACATCACTCACATTAGATTCAATCGAAGATAAGAAAAAGATGTTCAATGCAATGAACGCAACAGATTATTCATTATCTGAGCATCTTGAACAGCCTATCAGGGTTGTTGACTATCTCATTCATGATTGTGAAATCTCAGATGATAATGGAGAAAAACAGGAAACAAAAAGACTTGTTTTATTCGATGAAGATGGTAAAACGTACAGCACAGTATCCAGTAGTGCTTATGATTCTTTCGGTAAGATTGTTACAATCTTTGGAGAACCTAGCGAATGGAACGGTGAGTTATCAATCAAAGCAATAGAGAAAAAGTCAAGAAAATACAAGTTTATTTCATTAGAAGTTTGTTAAAAAATTTAGGTAACTATTAATTAGTATATTTTTAAGAAAGGAAAAACATTTATTATAAAATTACAAGATTTATTTTCCATCTCACTCATTTAATAAATCTTGTTGTTGTTCTAATAAATGTACGTAAACATATTTTTTCATACATAGGGTAGTATTTATTACTACCCTAAATACTTTTAAGGTGGTGTTAAAAATTGGCTATACGTTGGAAAAATGGAGAAATTGACACTTTAAGAAAGTTAAATAAAAGAGCAGATAGAAAAATAAGAAGAATAGCCGAACAATATGATTTTGATGTACCTTTTAAGGTGCGACAACCATCTGAATTTCAAGACAGGACAGAATACAACAGTTACATAAAAGGAATTAATAAATTATTAGAAAGAAATGCTTATTCTTTTAAAACGAATAAATATGGTGTTTCATTATCTAATTATGAAATTGACACAGCAAAAAGACTAATTGAAAAAAGAAACAGAGTAAAAACAAAAGAATACAATGAGATAAAGAAACAAATTGCAAAAACTGGTGGTGTACCAGACTTCACTACAACTGGAAAAGTTCAACAGAGAAAAAGACAGTTACACGTTGAAGATGTTATAGACGATGAAAAGTTTTATGAATTCAGAGAAAGAGAATTCAACATTAATAAATACCGTTCAATACAAGATTTTCAAAAGGATATACGTTTATTGAGGAAACAAATTAGTGGAGAATCGCAAAAAGAAAACGCTCATCAGTATAAAGAAAACTATAAAAAAGCACTTAAGGCTACATATGGTGATAGAGCAGATGATTTAATTAAAAAAATTGACGATATGAAAACCCAAGATTTTATAAATTATTATTATTCAGATGCTTATGTTTCAATTTCTTTTGTATATAGTGAAGAAGTTGGCGAAGATAAACAGCTTGCTAGTTTAAGGAACATTTTTAAATGAGACAAAGAGGAATGTATACGGCAGACTTTGAAACAAATACTCACTCATATGATGTATCAGTTTGGGCATATGCTATTTGTGACATTAATAATGTAGAAAATGTTGTTTACGGTAATTGTATAGACAATTTTATGAAATGGTGTGAAGATAACGTAAAATCAACTGTTTTCTTTCACAATTTAAAGTTTGACGGTGAGTTTATTATTTCATGGCTGTTGACAAATGGTTTTAAATGGGAAAAGAAGCTAAAAAATAAAAGATGTTTTTCAACTTTAATTGATTTTACAGGCACATTTTATTCAATTAGAATAAAATTTGACGGTAAAGAATATATTGAAATTTTAGACTCTTTGAAAAAACTTCCAATGCCAGTTAAAAAAATTGCTACGTCATTTAATCTTCCCATATTAAAAGGTGAGATTGATTATAATTTGCATAGGGGTAAAGGTCATGTTATGTCTGATGCTGAAAAAGCTTATATAAAAAATGATGTGCAGATTGTTGCTATGGCTTTAAAACAACAGATTGACCAAGGTTATACTCATATGACAAACGCTAGTGATGCTTTACATTATTATAAAGGAATTACAAAAAATTTTGATTACTGGTTCCCAAAATTAGACGACTATCAAGATGCTTTTATTAGAAAATCATATAAAGGTGGTTGGACATATTTGAAAAAACCTTGTGAAATTGGTAAGGGTATTGTTTTGGATGTTAATTCGTTATATCCGTTTTCTATGTATGATACTCTTTTACCATATGGAAAGCCAATATATTTTCAAGGTGAATATTTACAGGATGATAATTTTCCACTTTTTGTTCAACGTTTTGCTTGTCAATTTAAGCTAAAGAAAAAACACTTACCTATGATTCAGTTAAAAAACAACCTAAGATACAATCCAGTTCAATACCTTGAAGAATCACAACAACAAGAATTATTGTCATTGACTTCAATAGATTTAAAGCTATTTTTTGACCATTACGACGTATGGGATATAGAATGGTTTGATGGGTATAAATTTAGAGGTAGAAAAGGAATGTTTAAAAACTACATTGATTTTTTCTATGCACAAAAAGCAACTTCAAAAGGTGGAAAAAGGCAGATTGCAAAATTAATGCAAAACAGTTTATATGGAAAGTTCGGTTCAGCAGTCACTGGAAAGAGTAAAAAACCATATTTAGATGAAAACGGTGTGGTTAAGTATGAAACAATGGACGAAGAACCAAGAACACCAGTTTATATTCCAGTTGCTTCTTTCATTACAGCTTATGCCAGAAACAAAACAATCCGTTCCGCTCAAAAAGTATATGATAGATTCATTTATGCAGACACGGATAGTTTACATTTAACTGGTTTAGAGTACCCAGACGGTTTAGAGATTCATGATACAAAACTGGGTGCATGGGCACATGAAAGCACTTTTATTAGAGCTAAATTTATAAAACCAAAAACTTATATAGAGGATAATGGAGATTTTTTAGACGTAAAAGCTTGTGGTATGCCAGATAATATTAAAAAGAATGAAGTTACCTATGACAATTTTAAAATTGGATTTAAGAGTAACAATAAATTACAACCGAAGCGTTTAAAAGGTGGGGTGCTTTTAACAAATGTTCCGTTTCAAATAAAATAAAAATTTTGTTGACAAAAATAAACAATAGTGTTATAATAATAATAGATAGAGGAAAAAGTAATTTTAAAAGAAATTGCTAGTCTATCATTTTATGTTAGGCTGTAATAATTTCTTTAATAATGACTTTTTGTACACTTCCACAGGTGACACTGGTACAAAAATGGTTTTGTGTTGTGGAATACACCTTTATTATTATTATTACAGCCGATTATTAAAAAAGGAAGTGTATAATATGACTTATGAAGAATTATTAGAATCAGTTAGAAATATCGAAGGCGAAGATGCAAAAGAGCAAATTATTGCAATTTTGGAAAAATGGGAAAATCCAGATAAACAAAAACTAACTGAAATGCAAGAAACTATTGATAAGCAGAATAATGACTTAGCTCGTTATGAAATTAGAGTTGATGAGTTAAGAAAGTTTAATGCCGAAAAACTATTAAATACTTCTACAGACGGTAATGGAAAAGAGCCAGAAGTAGATGATTGTAGTTTAGAAGATGTTATTGATTCATTTTAATTTTTGAAAGGAGATTTAAAAAATGCCAAACGCAAACGTTGATATTTTAAACGCTATTAGAGCGAAAGCTTCACCAGATTATCAGAACAGAATCCCAGAAGCTACAAAAGATAACTTAAAAAAAGTGGCAATGGCAATTACAGAATATGAACCATCTAAAAATGAGTTCTTACATTCTTTAATGAATCGAATTGCTTTAGTTGTTTTAAGAAAGAAGCTTTTTAACAACCCTTTAAGAAACTTTAAAAAAGGTACACTTGCATATGGAACAGATATTGAAGAAATTTTTGTAAACATTGCAAAAGCACATACCTTTAATCCAGAAAGGGACGAAGATTTACAGTTTAAACGAGAAATTGCAGATGTTCAGACAAGGTTCCATAGATTTAATAGGGCGGATTTTTATAAAGTCACAATTTCTGAAAATCAGCTAACTAACGCTTTTTTAAATGAATATGGAATGAGAGATTTAATCGGAACATTAACAGATTCTTTATATAATGGTGATAATCAAGATGAGTATTTGATTATGAAAAATCTGTTAACAAAACATATTGATTCTACAGACACTTATAATGTTCATGTTGATTCTGTCACAAATAAAGAAACAGCAGAGAACTTGTTAGTTGAAGTTCGTTCAATGGCGGGAACATTACCATTTTATGCTAGTAAGTACAATCCAGCTGGTGTTACAACATTTACAAAGAAAGAAGAAATGATTCTTTTTGTAACGCCAAGAACAAAGGCATTAATGGATGTTAAAGCATTAGCTGCGGCTTTTCATCTTGATAAAGCAGAGGTTGATTTTAGTATTGTAGAGGTCGACAATTTTGGAACTTCTGAAAAAGCAAAATCAACTGTGGCAGTTTTAACTGATAGTGACTTCTTTGTAGTTTATGATAAGATGCAGAAATTCACAGAAGCATATAATGCACAGGGGTTATACTGGAATTATTTCTTCCATCACTGGGAAACAATTTCTAGCTCACAGTTTTCAAACTTTGTTAGATTTACAACTGATGAAGTAGAAGGAGATAGTGTAACATCTGTTACTTTAAGTCCTAAACAGATTGAAAATGCAGAAAAAGGTTTATCCTATGACATTACAGCAAAAGTTGTAAAGACAGGAAATGCAAGTGAAGCTGTAGCATGGGAAGTTAATTCCACATTATCAACAGTACAGGATGGAGTTCTTTACATTAATAAGGAAGAAACAATGGAAACATTGAAAGTAACAGCTAAATCTATTGCTAATCCAACAGTTAGTGATACGTGTACTATTACTATTAAGCAGTAGAGGTGATTAACAGTGCCAGACTTAAATAAATCAATTCAGCCAGACAGCCAGATATGGTTCTTGTCTGGTACTGGTATTGAAAATTATGAAAATCAAATAGACTTTAGAAATACTGGTGTAAGACGACAATTTATGCAAGAACATTTATTATTCACTGTAAATAATTATCGGTATGTTAGAAAAAACCAGACGATTCTTATTAATAAAAATGTAGAGCAATGTTATAATATCGATTATTGTTATTATAAAAATAGGAATTTTGGTGATAGAGAGATTTTTTGTTTTGTAACTGATGTTAATTATGTTAATGATGAAACAACAGAAATATCAATAGAAGTAGATGCATGGACAACATTTCAATTTGATATTACATTTAAAAAATGCTTTATCATGAATCAGCATGAACAAGAGTTTGCAAATAATAATTACGACTTACATGGTGGTGCTTTAGTAGGTAATAACCTTTATCCCGAAAATTTAGAGTTTGGTGGGAATTATGTGAATGTGCATACAGAATCTTATCATTGGAAACTACCTTATTTAATTCTTGTATGCTCATCTGTAGAATTAGATGGTGATTTTGGAAGTAAAAACTCGCCCAACATTAATTCTTCACATGGCACAGTTTGTGATAATATACCATCAATGCTATCATACTACATATTAAAATCTGGTTCTGAGTTTGAAAATTTAGCGAAAGGATTAAGTAATGCTCCGTGGATAGCTCAAAATATACAATTTGTAACTATGATTCCAACTGAATTTTTAGATGATTCTAATTTAAGAAAAATAGACATTAGTTTTTCTACAGGAACAAAAGTTAGTGTATATAAAATTAAAGATAACTATATAAGTCCAGAAAAAGACATTTTAAAGGTGGATAATGTTATAGAAAAGTTTGGTTTAAAGCAAGAACATTTTAAACTTTATCAGTACCCTTATTCTTACATAGAAATGACAGGGTATAATGGGCAACAGTTCATTATTAAACCAGAGTTATTGAGCAATAAAAACGTAATTGATTTACAGTGTATTTCTTATATCAGTTCGGCACCAAGATTTTGTGTTTACCCAAAAGGTTATGCAAATTATGCAGATAATGGTTTTAAATATGGTAATTTAGTTACACAGGGAGATTTTATAAACAGTGGAATTATTTTTGGTAATTTTCCACAGATACCAGTTCTCGTTGATAACAGTATTTTATATCAAGCTCAAAATGCGAATAGTTTTGCTTTAAATAATGCAATCGCAAATTACAATAAAAAAGAAGCAAGATTTTTTAGTCCTATTGAAACTGGGATGGGTGTAGTATCTAATGCATTAAAAGGGAACATCGGTGGTGTTGTATCTTCATTATATGGTGGTGCTAAAAAGGTATATGAAACTGATAAACAAAGTGAGATTACCATTAGAAAGCAGATGGCAAAGATTCAAGATGCAGAAATCACTCCACCTACACTTGCAGGACAAACTGGGGGAGATGGATTTAACATTGCGAATGGGTTCGGTGGTATCACTTTAAAATGGAAAACGATTCATCCTAGAATGGTTGAACGTTTGAATTCATTTTTTGAAAGATATGGCTATGTTTCTAATCGTTTTGAAATTCCAAAATTAAGAACGTGTGAACGATTTAACTATATTAAAACTCAAGGCTGTATTATCGAAGCAAATATACCTAAAAGTTTTGCTGAAATTATACAAGATATGTTTGATAAGGGTGTAACACTTTGGCATGATGGAAACATAGGGGAATATACAACAAATAAATTTATAGGAGATTAAAATATGAGTGATTATGATGTTCAAATTGCAGAGTTAAAAAAGGATATTAAGTCACTCGAACATCGAGTAAATGATATAGAAGATAAGTTTTCAGAAATCGAAAAATTAAATTTAAGTAACGAGCGATTAAATCTAATGCTTAATTCTATATCATCAAAGCTTGATGATGTGACCTTAAAAGTTGTAAATTTAGAAAGAAAACCTACAGAATGGTACGAGTATTTAATTAAATACGCTATTACTTGTTTAATTGGTTTAGCTTTAGGGAGAATATTATGATTAATTTTAAAAACAAAAAATTTAATAAAGCTTGTGAAGATGTAGCATTAAGATGTATTAAGACTTTTGCTCAATCTATGTTAGGTAGTTTGACAGGTTTAACAATGATTAGTGAAGTAAATTTTTCAACTATATTAAGCACAGCATTATTTAGTGCTTTATATGCATTTTTATTTAACTTATCAAAATTGAAAGTAGGTGATGATTTTGACGAACTTTAAATCTAAAGGTATTGACATTTCTTACCATAATGGAAATTTAGACATTTCAAAATTTAGTGGCGTTGATTTTGTAATCGTTCGAGCTGGGTTTGGTAAAAACAATATTGATAAAAAATTCAAAGATTATATGAAACAACTTTCAAAATTAAAGAAGAAAGTTGGTATTTATTGGTTTTCTTATGCATATACAGAAGAAATGGCAAGAAAAGAAGCTATTTATTGTTTAAATGCAATTAAAAATTATGACATTGATTATCCTATCTTTTTTGACTGGGAATATGATAGTTATAATTATGCATTAAAAAATGGAGTAAAACCTACAGGAACTTTAATTTGCAAAATGACGGATATATTTTGTAAGACAATTAAATTACAGGGTTATGAAACAGGTTTTTATTTCAACAAAGAATATTTTGATAAATATTATAGAGAATTTGCACTTGCAAAACCTTATTATTTATGGTATGCAAGATATAATAAAGAAATGGGTAAATTACCTGTTAATGTAGATATATGGCAGTATACAAGTTCTGGAAGTATTGATGGTACAAATAAAAAATTTGATGTAAATTATTCTAATATTAATAATTACAATAATAAGAAGCCATCAAAAACAGAATCAAAAAAGAAGCATTATAATTATAAACAAAATGTGAAAGATTTACAGAAATTAATCGGTGCTAAAGTTGATGGAATCGTGGGTAAAGAAACATTAAGTAAACTACCTACACTACGTGTTTCTATTCAATCAAAACGAATTGTTCAGTGTATGCAGAAATTTTTAAAGCATGAACATGGTTATACTTTAGGTGGTTATGGGTGTGATGGACATTTTGGACCATCTACAGAAAAAGCTGTAAAGAAATTTCAGAAATCTAAAAAATTAAAGGTTGACGGAATTGTAGGATATAATACATGGAAAGCCTTAACAAAAAGGAAGTGATTAGATGGCGAAAAAGAAAAAAATAAGTTGTGGTGATTTATTCCATCTTAATCCAAACGTTTATGATTCTACCTTTGTTTCTGGAATATCTAACAACGAAACATATTTTATGTATTTAAATGTATTTACCAGAATACTAATGAATCGTTTTCGTTGGAAAGATTTACCAAACACTTGTAGTGAAGAAATGTTAGAAAAATCTTTATGTCAACAGGGAAAAGCACTATTTTTCTTTGATGAAAAAATTGGATTTTTAACATTACCATTCACTGATTCTGGAAGATTAAATATTTATGGGAATCCAGTAAGGCGAATCGCTTATTCACCTTATGCTAATTATAGACATGAGTGTTACGGAGATAATTCAGTTATCATTTACAATAACTACATGAGAATGACAGAATTTTTACTTGCACATTCTTATGCTTTAAGAATTGCAAATACACAAAGAATATGTGATGTAAATATTTCTGGACAGAAAAAAATGAAGTTTATTGCTTGTGATGAAAGCAAACGATTATCTTACAAAAATGTAATGAAAGACTATGATGGTAACGAACCTATGGTTTTTGGAAGCACTTCACTTGATATTGATGATTTTAAAACATTAGAGTTTTCTACAGATGATAGTTTTTTAGGACTTGATGAATACAAGAAAAAAATGTTTCATGAATTTTTAACATTTATCGGTGTTAATAATACTGATTTTGAAAAAGGTGAAAGACTTGTTTCAAATGAAGTTGATTCTAACAATGAAATTATTAGTATGATGAAAACTGATGGATTAGAAATGAGGAAAAAAGCCTGTGATTCTATCAATAAAAAATTTAACTTAAATGTTAGTGTTGAATGGAATCCAGATATTGAAAAATTTTCTAAAAAATTAATGAGTCCAGATGATAAAGGCGGTGATGATATTGAGTAAATACACAACAGAATTGCGTTATCTTTTGGAAATGAATTATGATTTAGGTTTAAACGACTATCCTATATGGGAAGAATCCCACAGGGAAGAATTGAATAAAAGAATAACAGAACATTACAAATTTAGAGAAATTGGTTTTGAAACTGCAAGTTTATTTAAGGACAGATTAAACACTAGAATGTGTGAGATTATGCCTAAATACTGTAAACTGTATGATGAATTAAAAGACAAAAAATTAACAGAAAACAAAGACATTTACGAAGAAATTAATAACAAATCAGAACAGACAGGTACAACAAAAAGTACAAGCAAGGGAAGAACAAGTGATACTCCAATGGGAAGTTTAGGTGACATTTATTCAGAAAATTATGCTACTACTTCTAATGTTGGAGATGCAAGTACAGAGGATAAAACAGGAGCAAAAGGCGAAAGTGAAAGACATTTACACGGACATGATGGAACAAAAGAAAATTATAAAATGTTTCAAGAAATGTTAAAAATTGAAACGAATCTTGATTTATTGATAATTCGAGATTTAGACGACTTGTTTATGTGTATATATTAAGGTGGTGAAAAAATGGTACTAGATGAAAATAAAATAAAAGTGGAGATATTAATGATATAATTGTTCAATGTATAACGAAAGAGGGTGAATAAATGCTACCATTGTTACCATGTTTTAAAGTTCTTCCATTAGTTTATGATGAATCACTATCCTATTATGAAGTTTTATGCAAATTAGTTCACTTACTTAAAGAAATGGCTGATAATGTGGACGGAAATTTTAATTCCATTCAAAATGAAATTGAATTAATTTATAATCAGATTACAGATTTAAGAGCATATGTTGATGAACAGGACAGCAAACTAAGTGATAGAATTGATTTAACAAATGAAAGAATCACAGAGGAAATTAGAAAATGTCGTGAACACTGTGAAATTTACGCAAAAAGATTGTATGACCAATTGTTAGATATTTTAAACCAGTATCAAGGCGAACTTAAGCAGTGGGTTTTAGGTGAGATTGCTAAAATACCAACAGGAATTCCTAAACAATTTGCGATTACTGGAAACCCAGAAACATCTGGTTTACAGCATGATATTATTACTGTAACTAGAGAATCTATGTGTGATTTTGTAAATAGTGATAAGTTTACTTGTGAACAGGTGGATGAAATTGGTATTCCTATTAAATTTTATGAAGATACCAATATTTGTTATGACTATGATACAAAATGTTTTTATGACTTAATCCATAATAATGTAGATGATATTCAAACAGATGCACCATCAATTTTTTACTTTAGCATTTCAAGAGCTTTTTATAGTGGTAATGAATTAATAATTAAAGGAAATGATGTAATTGTTTCTGTAAAAATTAATGGTGATAAATTTAATTTTACATTTACATTTGCGTTTGAAGATGAAACAGAAACTGAGATTTTAGAAATTCCTATATCTGATTTAAATATAGTTATAGCATCAAATGGAAGAATAGCTTTATTTGATATTTGTAAAGAACAATTTAGTAAAGTTAATTTTTTCAATAAAGATTTACCATATGATGGAGATATTGGAGAAATAACAGAAATTAAGATTATAACTAATACTAGAGGAGAAGTTTATAAAGATTTTATACCATTTTTTCCAACAAATTTTATTAAAGAAAGGAGATAATTTATGTCTTACACAAACGAAACTAAAAAATTACATTTACCACAATGGGTAGGTACGGACCGTCCTTCATACCTTGTTGATTTTAACACAGCATTTTTAAACATTGATAACGCTTTTATTGCTCAAGACGTTGAAATTGCTGCTATTTTATCCAAAGTCAACACGTTCATTTCAAAAATGTTAGGTACTGGTGATGATTTAAACAACCTTGATAATGGGCATTATTCATTGCCACCAAACGATGATTATACAAAACAAAACAGACCTACGGATAAAGCAGGCTTCTTATATGTCTACAATGATAATGTAGGTACATGGCAGATTTACGTTGATTCTGATTCTCAAATGTATATCCGTTCTAAACTTCATGATGGAAACTGGAGTTCATGGAATAGATTAGTCGGTGAGTCTGAATATAAGAATTTTGTTAATAATGTTAATAATGACATTACACAGATTACTAACACAGCTAATAACGCAGAGAGTGTTGCTAATAGCGCAAAGAATGTTGCTGATAGTGCAAAGAATGTTGCTGATAGTGCAAAGAATGTTGCTGATAGTGGATTAGAAAAAGCAACAAATAATGAAGAAAAAATTAGAAATTTACGAGATCTAGAAACTGTTCACGTTTTCACTGCACCAATTACTTCTATAAGAATTGAAGCAAATTCAACTTCAATTATTAGTTTTCCTACAGCCGCAGCTTTTTTAAAAACAGGATATACGATTGTTGGAGTTGTTCAAATGTGGTTGCCACAGAATAAAGGTGGTAACATATGTATAAGATATGAGTTTACAGAAACAAAATGTGAAATGACCGTTAGAAATTTAACTAGTAATGTAATAATTGTAGAACCAAACACTTATCAAGTTATGTTAAAATGTGTTAAGTTATAATAAAATCATTAAATATTATTAGTCAATCTGTATAATTAAATTATATAGATTGACTATATTATAGAGGTATTAATTATGGCAATTTTTGATAAAGCATGGGTAAGAGCTTTCCAGTATATCATAGCATATGTTGAAACAGATTTTAAATGGAATTTAATTGAATTAAACCCACATATGGGGATAGGAATCTATCAAGCAAGCAACGGAGAATCATGGGATTTATTGCATAATATCGTAACTAAATATCCAGATTTAAAAAGTTATTTTTCTGATGAATTCTTAAAAACTTTTGATTCTGGTAGTAAAAGATGGGGGTATAAAGTTTTTACAAACTCGCAAGCTAATCAGATACGAAAATGTTTAGCAACGACAAATGCAAAGAAAGTTCAACAAGAAATGTTCGACAGTTTTGCTAATAGATATATTAAAGTTATGAAAAGAAATAATATCACAAATAAAAAGGGAAGTATTTTTGCAAGCACTATTTATCATCAAACACCAAAACGTATGTTCCAAGTATTTAATGCAGTAGGAAACGCCCCTTATACAAGATGGTATACAGGAGCTATGAATAATGCTGTATTAAGAAACTACCCAAGCAGATATAGAAAAGTTAAAAATTTTCTAGCAAGTTGGGATGGAAAAGAAATCAAGAAAATTCCAGACGGTGTAAGTACGAAAGACTGGGATGCAGATGATATTGGTGACATTGATCCCGACTATGGTAGTGCAACAAATAAAAACAATCCAGACGGAAGTGCAGTAAGTACATCTGTATCAAATTTAAGAATTAACTCAATTAAACTAATTAGTTCTAATGAATTATGGTTAAATATGAATAATGAGGTAAACAATATTAATATCAGATTTATTAAACAAGCTAATAATCTTTGGATTCCATCAAATGTTAGTAGCACAAACAAAAATGAATTGACAGGAGATGAACAAACAAGCAACAGTGGAAACATTGCAAATATCACCACTAAAAATGATGTTTTGAATAAGTTTACGACTGGTGGAAAAACAACAAAGAAACCAAAACACGGACAAACGGCAAGTGGCGTACGTGGAAAAATCATAGCAACCATGAAATCTTTAGAGGGAAAAGTAAGTTACACTCAAGCAAGTGGAGCAAGGATGCGACCAAACAAAGGAACAGCAGATTGTAGCGGTTTGGTATGGTATTGTTATAAGAAAAATGGGTATAACATAGGAACATGGACAGGTGACCAAAGAGAAAATGGGAAAAATATTCATAGCGGTAGATGCAGTTCATGGAAAAGCTCATATGAAGATGATTTAATGCCAGCAGATTTATTCGTTATGAAACATGACAGTGGTGGTGGACACGTTGAAATGTATATGGATAGAAAAGGATATGTAATGGGCATTGGTTCAGCACGAGTTAAAGGTAGTAGATGGAGAACTATTACAGATTTAATGAATAAATTTGATTCATATACAGTTCGTAGAATTATTGATGAATAAAGTTATAAAAATTCTGGTTCGCAAAAGTTATAAAAATTCTGGTATTGTAAAGTTATAAAAATTCCTTGATTTTTACTTTAAATTTCAAGGAACTTTTATAAATTTACAATATAACAATCATTATAAAATATAGTATAGAATGTATATAATTTGTTTATTGTAAATAATTTACATTGTATTATAAATACAGTATATTGTATACACAATCGGTTAATTGTAAATGATTTACATTGTATTATGAATATTGTATACATAATCGGTTAAAAGAAAAGGATGTGATTTAAAATGAAAAATAATAGTATGTTTTATGACCTATCAAAAATGCAATCGTACAATGCACTTTTGAATTTTTTGTTGGGTGGTCGTGGTATTGGAAAAACCTACGGACTCAAAAAGTGGGCTATCAAGGATTTTTTAAAAACTGGAAAGCAATTTATTTATCTAAGGCGTTATAAGTCTGAGTTAAAGGACTTAGATAAATTTTTTAATGCTGTATCTAAAGAATTCGATAGTGTTGAGTTTGAGGTTAAAGGCAGAACGTTCTACATAAATAAAAAAGTAGCGGGATATGCTGTAGCATTAAGCACAGCATTAACAAAAAAGTCGGCAGAATATCCAAACGTAAATAAAATTATATATGATGAATTTTTAATAATGAAATCAAACTTGCATTATATACCCAACGAACCTGAGATGTTTCTTGAATTTTTTGAAACAGTCGCACGTATGCGAGATGATGTACGAGCTTTCTTTTTAGGTAATGCAACTTCAGAAAACAACCCATATTTTGTATACTTTAACTTACGTTGCCCAGAAACAATATATTATGATTCTAAACGGTTTATATTAATTGAGAATATTCAAAACTCACAATCATTCATGGAAAAAAAGAAAAGTACAAGATTCGGGCAATTAATACAGGGAACTGAATATGCAAGTTATAGTATTGATAATGAATTTTTTAGTGATGATAATACGTTTATAGAAGAATATAAGGGCAGAATGAAGCTCGTTAGCTGTGTTAGAATTAATAAAAAAGAAGTAGGATTTTGGCAAACTATAGAAGGAAAGTTATATATCTGCGATAAAATAAACTATGACTGCCCATGTTGTGTCGCATATGATAAGGAAGATGTTAACGAACGATTCAATTTAGGTATGAAAAAAGGATTTACAAGCGAGCTGATAAGGCGTTACTTTCGTAGAAATGATATGATATATCAAAATATTTTCGTGAAAAATCTTGTATTTGAGATTATGAGAAAAATAGGATGTTAATGTTTCACGTGAAACATGAAAAACCAGACACGTTTTATGTCTGGTTTTTCTTTACAAATCTTTTATGTGACAATATACCCAACAATTTTGCTGACCACACGGTAGCTTATTTTCCCATGAATCAAAATCTTGATTTTCTGGGCACTCATTACAATTCATAATGTTGTTTTCATTAAACATAAAGTCGCAATATTCTTCTCTTTCTTTTTTAATTCTTCCAATGTTTTCATATTTTATTCTCCTTTTAAATTTTTATAGTCTTTTTTAAATTGTCTTAGTAGGATAACCATGTATCCTACTAAGATTATAAATGTAAATAAATCTTTCATTTTAATCCCCCTGACTTTACAAACTCAAAACAATTTCTTAAAATAAAAATTGCCATTTCTCTTGCTATTTTATAATTCATATAAGATAGCTTTTTAATCTCGTCATGATATTCTTTTTTTTAAAAATTCATCAATAGAAACACTCCTCTTAGGTATATTTCTATTGTACCTCAAAACTGAGAAAAATTCTGAATATAAACCATTGTATAAATTAATACAATCCCAGTTTAAACCAAATGTACCACAATTAATTGAATTGTATCCAATAATACTGAAAAGTGTCTGTAGTTCTGGACCTTTACCAACCAGAACAACTTTGTGTAAATCGTTTTTGCTAATTTCTTTCATCATTATAATGCACCCCTTTCATAATCAACAACCATTTTATCAAAAACATTTTTGATTTTATCATAATCCTTAGATAAAATTCTAATTTCTGGTATACTACCTATAAATAACATAACACTAGATAAATTACAAGAAACATCAAAAGATAAATCTTGTAAAGCGATTCTAAACCTAAAGGCTGTAACACCTTTAGAATTAAAATCCGGCTCGCACCATGTAATTGCGAATCTTTCTGGAATAAAATCAATAAGTAGGTTTTTAAGTTCCTTGTAATTATTTTTCATACTTTTCGCACTCCTTTTGAATAAATATACAATGAATTGCGTCAAAAACTTGTTTGCTAAATTCATCTGTAAAAATGTAACTAAAATTTTTATATGTTACTGAATTAAAATTAACACTTAAATGATAAGCTTCATTACTTGAATCATAGTAGCTAAAAATTTCATTAGAAGTATCTCCCAAACATGATGCAATAATTACTGAATCGTCAAAACTAGCCTTATGGAACTGAAAATTTGACAATGATTTAAAGTTGCACATTCTTTTAATAATTTTTAAGCTTTCTAATTTTCTCATAATTTTTACCACCTTTCCTTTATCTTTAATTATATTATACTACTTTGACTTTAAAATATCAAGTATTTTAGTTATATACTTTACCTATTACCACGCACTTCATTAATGTAAAGTATAACACTTTATTTCATTAAAGTTCTACAGTGTACTACTTTAACAAAGTAAATTGTAACACTTTAGTTAGATATAGTGTCACAGTTTAATTGAACAGAGTAAAACACTGTACCAAGTTAAAGTGTGTAATTGGGGGATTAATTGAATTGTTACGAGATGTAATACCCCAATTACACACTTTAACTTGGTA
>ENA-OPRR01001691-OPRR01001691.1-human-gut-metagenome-genome-assembly--contig:-NODE-1691-length-17142-cov-6.367941_pt1 | contig 17142 bp, 19 predicted proteins | sample MGYA00241796_ERZ501883 | MGnify/ENA primary metagenome ERZ501883 (study PRJEB25962, sample SAMEA2042406) | human gut metagenome | biome: human gut; feature: human-associated habitat; material: faeces...
AACATGAGCACTTTTTGAATGCGTTTTTTACAAATTCGCAGCGCCCTGTGGTTGAATGTCTGACCGTAGCTGCGGACATTTTGGTTCGCAGCGAGGGAGTTTTCAAAGGAACAGGCGCGGATAGGCGATTTGTAAAAAACGCTTTCAAAAATGCGGAGTGTCATCCTTTTTTCTTAGAAATAGTTCTTCTTATCTTCTTTCTGACTCATACAGGACCAACACTACCTACAGGATTTACTGATTGATCCCCGGCAATATTGTCTTCACATACCGTGAAGCAAACTTCGGACAATTCGCCCTAATATAACTATTATTCACCTGTGCCGGGCTAAGAAAATCAGAATATACTCCATAAACCCCAAGTTTCATAAACTCTTTCGCAAAATAAGCATTATTCACGGAATGTGTATATGAATAAATTCCTTGTTTTGCAAGCAGTTCCATACGATAATCATTGATATCATTCTTAGGAGAAGTGATCGCTTCAATACCATTTTGTTTACAGAACTTTACGACTTTATAAAATGCTGCATCGGGCTGTTTGTAAGTGGTGTATACAAAATGCTTGAATGGATGCACGCTTTTTACAGCCCAGTACATTCTCTGATTGTAGACCTGAACGATCACACGGTCTAAGAGGTCTTCTTTACCGACTTTTTTAGCTGTCTGTACAAGAACATTAAATTCCTTTTTTGCATCTGCAGGCTCTGTGCTTTTTGAGTCTGTCATCAGATAGAAATCAGGATATTTTTCCATGAGATTCAATACATCAAGGAAAGAAGTTGGTGTATATTTCCCATAGATCTTAGTATTTTTGAATTTACGGTAACTGACTGGGTCGCCTTTTTACTGGTTGGATCAGAAAGTTTCCGACCCCATTGGTGCTTACCAATCGCAACGTTGTCCTTAGTAAGAAGGATGTCCATTTCAAAGACACGATAACCCTTCTGATAAGCAGGGTAAAAGCCATCGATGGAATTCAAATAATCTTTGCCATCAAGCCCGCCCATTGCATGGGCAATGCTGTGGTAAGTATACCAAGGTTTCAGTGTTGTTTTTTCTTTTTGTGCCTTTTTACGAGCAGTGTTAACATCTTTTTCACGCTGGACCTCAGATTGTTTTGCCAGTTGCTTTTGATGCTTTTTATGATATACCGAATAAGCACTAAAAGCTCCGCCAGCAACAATAACAGCAAGGCAAAGTGTTAAGATATGTGGAAGAAATCGTTTTAATCGGTATTTCCAGACTACATATCGGATTTCCTTTGTTTTTATTTTTGAAAGTCTCATTGCTAAACTCCTAGCTTAATAAAAATGTAACATTTGAAACAAATAATTAATATCTATCCATTATAGCATAAACCTGTGTCGAAAAAAAGAACGAAATCCCATACAAAGTAAGCTGCCAATTAAGATTAGTAAGATGATCATAACGGCGCAGTGAAGGAAAAATGCATCTGGAAGGATCATGATCACAGGGTCAGTAGCTTCATCAAAAATCCAATAATCATTTCGAAACATGATCTCATGAAACAAAGTAAAAGCGGCATCCCAGTTGAACGCACATAAAATACCAACGATTACGGGTAATAAAACAGTTATAATAGAAGCTGATCTCAAAAAATCAATATTTCGTGACCTTATTTTTCTCTTTATGAGGAAACAAGATAAGATCAGTGTGATCACGCAAAGATATTCGATACCAACAAAGATTCGTTTTACTTCTTCAAAATGAATCTTGCCCTCTCTTGACATAGGCAAGGTCAGTTTTAATTTGCCAGAATAAAAGAACTGATTATAATCAATCAAAGCATCATAATTTTCACGAATCACTTTTTTGGAAAAACCGGAAGTTTCTTCTATTTTCAAAGAGGAAATATCATGATAATATAAAGGTCGGAAGTTTAATGTTATCGTTACGGATGCACTGATGATAAATAGTGCAAGACATAAGGATATCAGGATATTTTTCATAGATGTTCTCATCCTTTCTGTAAATTGTAAATGATCATATCTGTTAATGATAACAATCTTAACATAAAGAAATAAAAGAATTCAATGAATTTAAGAGTATAACAGGAAGGACAGACTATGAGGAAAGAACTTCACTGTCCACAGATCATAAAGGACGGTAAAACCATAGGATATGGCGGTGATCAGGAATGGTTTCCAGGAGATTTTCAGCGCCTGGCAGGATGTGGAAGTGTGACAGGCAGCAATATTGCAGCTATTTATGCACTCAGTCGGGAAGATTTTAAAGATTTATATCCGATAAAAGATAGTCAGAAAGCAGCAGACTATGAACAATATTTAAATTTGATGCAGACGATGTATCGCTATATGAAACCTGGATTTATGGGATATCCACTGATTGGGAGATTTGCGAAAGATTTCAAAAGATATGCAAAAGATCATGGAATCACATTAAGTTCAGAACAGCTATTTTTACCCAAAAGTAGAGAACAGGCATTGGATTTTATCTTGCCAGCATTAAAGGAAGACCATCCAGTTGCATTTCTGATCTTAAGACATCCGGCGCATGAATTAAGAGAAGATAACTGGCACTGGGTGACGATCACAGGATTTGATGAGGAAGAAGAGAAATTGATCTGGTCGAATTGTGGAGAGTGCGAAGAAATCGACTGGAATATGCTATTTGATACAGATAAGAAATATTATGTGGGAATCGTAAAATTTAAGGAGGAAGAATGATGTATGATGTGATCTTTAAAAATGGAAATGTCGTTGATGTGAAAAATGAACAGATCCTTCAGGCAGATATTGCAGTGAAAGATGGAAAAATCGCAGGAATTGGTCATTTTTCAGGGGAGAATGTAATAGATTGTACAGGAAAATATATCACACCTGGATTCATTGATGCACATGTACATATTGAATCTAGTATGGCGACACCAATGGAATTTTCCAAAGCAGTTATGCCGCATGGTACAACGACGGTTATCGCAGATCCCCATGAACTTGTCAATGTCAAAGGAAATGAAGCGATGGAATACATTCTGGATGCAGCAGGCGATGCCCCACTTGGAATCTATGTCATGATGCCTTCATCCATTCCAGCGACACCATTTGAGACAAATGGGGCAGACTTTACGGCGGAAGATATGAAGCAGTGGAAGGACCATCCGCTTGTCTTAGGACTTGGAGAAGTGATGTGTTATCCAGCGGTTCTAAGCAAAGAAGAGCAGATCATGAAGAAATTAGAGCTGTGTAAAGGAATGGTCATTGACGGACATGCACCGGGACTTAGCGGAGAAGACTTAAAGGCATATGTGGAAGCAGGAGTTATGACAGATCATGAATGTACATCTTTTGAAGAAGCCAAAGAAAAATGTCTTGCAGGCATGAAAATCTTAGTTCGTGAAGGAAGTGCAGCAAGGAATGTAGAAAATATAGTTCCGGGACTTGTCAAAGAACCAGAATTTATTGCACATTTTATGTTCTGTACCGATGATAAACATCTTGATACTATTGAAAATGAAGGACATATTAGTTACAATATAAAGAAGAGTATCCAGCTTGGAATGAATCCAATATCAGCGGTAAAGATGGCAACATATAATGCTGCAAAGACATATGGTTTAAATGATATCGGAGTATTAGAAGAGGGAAAAGATGCGGACATCGTGATCCTTGATTCTTTGGAGAGTGTCGAAGTGCATTCTGTATACAAACAAGGAAGAATTGTGAACACAGAATTCTTTACAAAAGAAGCAAAACCAGTGAATGAATCCATGCTTCACACCGTTGTATTAAAGAATATCTCCAAAGATAAGATTCAGGTAAAAGCAGAAGGAAAGATTCCTGTGATCGGGATGATCCCAGGGCAGATCGTCACGAAGTTTTTACAGGAAGAGGTTCCATCAAAGGAGGGGTTATTTACTCCAGATAGTGAATATTCTAAACTATGTGTATTTGAACGTCACCGCGGAACAGGTAATGCAGCTGCGGCACCGATCAAGGGATATGGGATAACCAACGGTGCGATCGCAACATCTGTAGCACATGATTCACATAACATCATTGCGGCAGGAGATAATGACGAAGATATCATCAAAGCTGTACAGACGATAGAGGAGATTCAGGGAGGATACGCACTGGTATCTGAAGGCAGAGTTTTAGGTACTTTACCGCTGACGGTTGCGGGGCTTTTAAGCCAGAAACCGGCGAAAGACATCCAGAAAGGTATCGATGAGCTGTTACAGAAAGCATGGAAACTAGGAATATCCAGAGATATTGATCCATTTATCACATTATCATTTATGGCACTTCCAGTGATTCCATCATTAAGACTGACAGACCTTGGACTTGTGGATGTAGATACATTTCAATTATTATAATCATAAGGAAAGAAGAAGGGTACAATGGCAAGACGAAGAAAAAGAAGACGCATCAACAAAGGAAGAGTTGCAGCACTATTGATCATTATCCTGGTGATCGCAGCAGGAATATTTTTTGTAACGACAAGATTTGGAAGAACAAGTTATGCATCAGTGAACAAATCCATGGGAGAATACATGGTAAAGGCAAATGATGATCTGCTCGGTAAAGGAACAGACAAAGAATTGAAGAAATCACTCTACGTTCCAAGAAAGATCGATAAGACAAAGAAACTGATCGCATTTACATTTGATGATGGCCCATTAAAAGGAAATACAGAAAGAGTATTAGCAGCATTAGAGAAGAACGATGCAAGAGCAACATTTTTCATGTTAGGACAGAATGCAAATTATTATCCAGAGACAGTCAAGAAAGTCTTAGAGTCAGGTAATGAAGTATCAAGCCACACATGGAATCATACATACCTTCCAAAGTTAAGTGCTGCACAGGTAAGAGCACAGGAAGACAAGACAGCGAATGCGATCTACAAAGCATGTGGAAGCAAACCAGTTAGCGTAAGACCTCCATATGGAGCGATCAATGAGAATGTTAAAAAAGGAATTGATACACCACTGATCCTTTGGAGTGTTGATACCTTAGACTGGAAGACAAAGAACACAGATGCGACTGTTAAAACAATCTTAAAACATGCAAAAGACGGAGATATCGTGTTAATGCATGATATTCATAAGCCAACCGTTGCAGCAGTAGAGAAAGTATTACCGATCCTTAAGAAGAAAGGATATGAAGTTTGTACAGTATCCGAGCTGTTAGAAGCTAAGGGTGTGAAAGCAGGCAAAGGTGATAAAGTCTTTAGTGCAACTGATATTATTAGAAAATAATGAGATTTAGAATTTGAAATTTTAAACAAATTGGAAAGGATTATCATGTTTTGTGATGATCCTTTCCTTTTTTGTTTGCAGGAGATTCCATAAAACAGGATTCTTTTTACCAAAAAGACAAAATCAAGAACAAACCAGATGCTAAAAGGAGCTATTTTGCTGTTTTGTTCTTGAATCAAAAGTTAGTGCATACTAACATATAACCGTAAATTATAAAAGAAAGGAAGAGAGAAGGAGTTTTTCATGAATGAGAAACGAGAAGTAATCCTGCCATCAGATTTTTCAGGAGAGAAAGGAAAGATCGTCTGTTATCGGATCAGCTCATATCTGGAGCTTTTGTATATTGATATCAGATCAAGAAGAATCCCAGAAGTCCAAATTCAGGCCTACGAAGCGGATGCATTTTACTATCCAAGAGCACAGTATCATGGAATGGAGTTGATCTTGTATCCATGTTCAGAACTTGACAAAGAACTGTCATTAAATGGCAGGAATACCAAAATGAGCGTTGAATTAAAAGAACGGTTTCTGGGAAGAGAGACACCATTTATTTCAAAAGCAGATGCAAGAATTGAACAGGCAGTGAGAGTGATTCAAGATGACATTGAAGCAGATGCAGATATGAATCTTCTTGCGGTGGATGTCAGCCGGTGGATTCAGGTTCTTTGCAGCAAAAGGGATGCGGTGGAGACAAACAGGGTGCACTACTCAGGTTCACAGATTCAGATTGCGAGAAAGACCATGGATATTCTGACAGAAGATTTAAGCAAACGATATTCTGCAGCGACACAATCAAGATTTGCAAAAGCATTTAAGAATTATTACGGGGCTGCACCGCTTGAATATAAGCGCAAGCACAATTTAAACAAGCACAGCAGACAGATGTAAATTGTAATTTGTAGTTTGAAATGGTAGTCGTGGGGAGTGTATATGAGAAAAACAAAATAATAAAGGATCCAGACCAGGAAATTTATGCACATCATTTTGACAGGTCGCTTATCCGCAAGTTTTCCTTGTCTCGCTTCGCTCAGGCAGCACACCCAAGCTTGCTGCGAACCTGTCAAAATAACGGCAAAATTTCAATGGTTCTGGATCCTTTATTATTTTGTTTTTCTCATATACACGGACGGCTATTCAAACCACCACGGTGTGTATGTTATACGTTATTGGCTATTAATTTTTGTATTTATGAACGGAGATTTATAATTTTTCCCATAATGCTCTGTAGGCTTTAAAGTAAATTTAACATCTGATAAATGTCATCTTCTGTTTTATTCGGATTTCCTTGTACTAATTGATAAATGGGCTTAATTACAGTTTCGTCTTCGATTAAATCATCAGCTATCTTTTCTAGAGAATCTCCCCTTGCTATTTTCTTTTGTACCTGTGTGATTAATTTTAGTATTTCGCCCTCTTTTTTTCCTTCCTTACGTCCAATCCTTTTTGCACTTTGTATCTGACTGACTCTATCGCTTTCTGCCATTTCTTCTCGTAGATATAGGTATCTTTCCATTTCATCCTGACTGATTTTTATCATCTCTTCCAGCGCCCTTTCCATGTATTTATTACCTTTTGATTCCTGCTCTAGTTCCTCCCATGTTTGTGCAGCTATCAGTTTTGCCCATTGATATAATGGCTTTCTTTGTTGTTTCTCTTTTGCATACTTTAATTTCTTTAATTCTAACATATGAAATTGAAATTTTCTACTATATATCTCCTTCGTTTTCTCATCCATGAGACAGAATTTATGGTAATAATTTGGGCTTATCATATGGTTGAAATTTAAGATACCTACATGGATACAAGGTGGGAGTTCTCTGTAGGGATGACCTTTTTGAAAACCATTGGTAAACATTCGGCAATTGTAGAAAAGGCTTCGTTCTGTCCAATCATCCTGATATGTATTTTGCATTTCAATATTGATTTTTCTGTTTTGGTTTAAAACTAGTTTGATATCAAGAATCCCCTCTTTTTCTTCGTTATTTTCTCCAAGTGTAAATGGATCTGTGATTTCGATTTTCTTGATTTCATATTCTTTCAGATTTAGTAATGCCATTAAGAATCCTTTTACGATTTTGGCATTTTTGAATATTTTCTGAAAGGCATAGTTATTTGTTAGTTTTACAGTTATTTTTTCATCACTGGTTGCTCTAATTTTTAGTTCTTCATCAGTAACTTTATTCTTTAGCTTTTCTGCCATAGGTTATCCTCCTGTGTGCATAAATTCTTCAATTCTGAACTGAAATTCTTAATTGTAGAACTGCAATATTATACATGACTGTAGTTACAGTGTTTGAATTTTAAGAATTGCTTGTTTGATTTGTTTTTTTGTTGAAATGTACTATGTTTTTATAAATCGACTTATGTTTCTTATATTACCAGAAAAACCATATATTTACAATAACTATTTTTACATTTTATTCCATATAAAATATTGCAAACCAATATCGTAAGTATATAACCTGCCAAAATCCCACATACTATCCAAAAAAGAAAAGAGGAAAAAACCCCATGGACCACTTCCACACAAGAACCCATAAACTAAAAGGAAACATCTCCCCAGATATCCAAGAAAACATAAAATACACAACCCAAATCATGCAGGATTGCAACGATCTGGTACAAAAACAATTCAAAATCGGAATCGATCACGAAATTAGCATATATATTGTATACATGGACGGCTTAGTAAATACAGAAATGCTTCAGGAATCTGTCATCAGACCGTTGCTTCAGGATTCTTTTCCGCAGGAAAGAACAGCAATCAGCCAATATGTGATTGAATCCGCAGACTGGAAATGGATCGACACAATGGAAGATGCTATGACAGCGGTTTTATCTGGGAATACGATTTTATTTCTGGGTGGAGAAGCAAGGGCTATCTTATTTTCCAGCAAATTATTTCCGACAAGAGGGGTACAGAATGCGGATCAGGAAGTGGCGATCGTTGGTCCAAAGGATAGTTTTACGGAGAGTCTGAGGATGAATACGGCATTGATCCGTAGAAGGATACGGGATACGAGGTTAAAAGTGATCCAGAAGCAGATCGGAACGAGAAGTAAAACGGATTATGCATTGATGTATATTGAGGATCTGGTACAGAAGGATATTTTAAATAAAGTTCAGAAACAGATGGATAAGATCTGTGTCGATGGAATTTTCGATAGTGGAATGTTACAGCAATATTTAGAAAAAGATAGTAAAACACCGTTTCCGTTATATCAGCTGACGCAGCGGCCGGATAAGGTTGCGAGTAGTATCATGGAGGGCCGGATTGCAGTTGTTCTTGATAATTCGCCAATGGTTTTATTGCTGCCCGTAACATTCAATGTGTTCTTTCAGGCAAGTGATGATTATTATAATCGTTGGGAAATTACGACATTTGTAAGAATCTTACGGTATATAGCAGCGATCATTTCCATAGGACTTCCTGGATTTTATGTGGCAATTGCAGGATTTCATCCGGAGGTGTTGCCAACGCCATTTTTGCTGGCGTTGATCTCGGCGAGAGAAGGAGTTCCATTTCCGGTGATCGTGGAGGTACTGCTGATGGAATTATCGTTTGAGTTATTAAGAGAAGCAGGGATCAGACTTCCGGGGCAGCTTGGTGGAACGATGGGTGTTGTTGGCGGTCTGATCGTTGGACAGGCAGCAGTTGATGCACATCTTGTCAGTACGATCGTAGTGATCGTGGTGGCATTGACTGCGATCGCTACATTTTCGATTCCGAATGAGTTATTCACCAGTGCGTTTCGTCTGATGAAGTTTTTTCTGATCATTCTGTGTGCCTTTTGGGGATTGTATGGATTCTTTTTAGGATTTCTTGCGATGTTTATCCATTTATTTTATCTGGAAAATTATGGAGTTCCATATGCACATCCAATGGTTGAAGAAAGAGGAAGATTATCCACAGCATTTCAGGATTTTATGGTTCGTTATCCACTAAAGCGGATGAAATACCGTCCAGAATTCACAAAAGAAGGGGCGAGGGTAAGGCAGAAGGAGGACGAGGATGAAAAATAATTCGCAGATGATCACGGCAAGACAGGGGAATCGGATCATGATCCTTGAAATATTTTCGGCAGCTGCAATGTTTCTTCCACAGATCGCACTACAAAAATCATATCATTCAGGAATTGTTGTGGTGGTCATGGCAAGTGTGATGGCAGGAATTTATTTGTGGATCGTAGATCATGCAGCAAGAGGGGTTTCTATTGAAAATGTACTAAAAAGATATCGTTTTGCAGCCATCATTTATTATGTGAGATTTCTGCTGAATGGAGCTTTTTTTTATTTATGTATTTTGTATCTTACAAAAAAATATCTTCTCCCAGACAAATCAACATTTTTTATTGGATTTCCATTGCTTCTTCTGGCTTATCTGATGAATCAGGGAGGTTTAACAAAAAGAGGCAGAGTAATGGAAGGAATTTTTTGGTTTGTATTGCTACCGCTGATCTTCGTACTGATTTTGAGTATAGCAAATCTTTCATGGGATGAGTTAGCAGTCAGGAGTTGGTGTGGCAGAGAGATGCTCAATGGAAGTATTCTCGTGTTTGCTCTGATGCATCCGATCGAGTTTGTATGGTTTTACCGTGGAGATATGAAAGATGGACCGATCAGGATGCGGTCATTTGCAGGGTTGATGATCCTTTTTCTTGGGGTGTTTGCAAGTACTGTAGGTTCCCTTGGAAAGAAGCTTACGATGGTCGATCTAGAACCTGTGATGTCTATGGCACAGGGAGTGGCAATGCCAGGAGGGATCATGGCAAGACTGGATCTTTTTTTGATCGCATTTTGGATCGTAGGTGTCTTTTGTGTATTCAGCGGTTACTTATTTTATGGAAATGAAAGTATCAAACATGCATTTTCAAAAGGAAGGATCGTGGGATTGAGTTTGTCATATGGTGGAATTTACGTCATAAGTCCATGGATTATGACAACATTTGCAACATGGATCAGACGGTATTTTTTTGTTTTTATCTATGGGAATCTGGTGATCGGATTGTTTTTTCCACTTATTTTATTTCTGATGTGGAGAAAGGAACAGAAAGATGAAAAAATATAGAGGGTATCTTTTGGTGCTGCTAATTGCATTTTGCATACAAGGATGCAGCAAACAACAAGATGTGGAAGATCATAGGTTTGTGTTGGCGATGGGATTTGAACGGCTCAATGAAAAGAAAGTATTGGTTCGTTATTCGTATGCGGATTTCGACAAGGCACAGAGTGATTCTGGAACAAAAATACCATCAAGGTCGGTGACATTTTTGGCAACGTCCTTAAAAGATGCAAATAAGAAATGGAAACAATATAAAAGTCAGCAGTTAAATTTTGGACATCTAAAAGTCGTGCTTTTTGCAAATGGAAAAAAAGATGAAAAGATCATAAAAGAATTAGTAAATGAACCTCAGATCGCGAAGTCTGTTTATGTATTAAAAACAGATCGCAATCTTTCTGATATTTTTAAAAAAGAAGACAAATTGTCGATCTCATTCGGAGAATATCTGTCAAAAAAACTGGAAATAAAGGATAGTAAGAATCTTACTCTTGGAAGGATTTACAGATAAAGGGAAAGAGATAAAAAGTTAACATTGACTTTACCAGATAGCGGTGTTAAACTTGAAAAGCTACACTATCTAGTGTGTAAAAGAAAAATAAAATACTACATCTAGTATACAATATAATGAGTGAAAGATAAGAGAATCTGATAGAGAAGGGAGAATTATGATCAAGGTAATTAAAAAAGACGGAACAAGAGAAGAATTTAATGTACAAAAAGTCGTAGTGGCAGTGAATAAATCAGCATATCGTGCACTGGTAACATTTACAGAGGAAGAACTTGATTTTATCTGTAACTTTGTCACGGAAAAAGTGGAGCAGATGCGCAAGAAGGAAGTTACGATCTCAGATATGCATAATGTGGTTGAAGGTGCATTAGAACAGACCAATCCACTGGTAGCAAAGAGCTACAGAGATTACCGTAACTATAAGCAGGATTTTGTACAGATGCTGGACGAGGTCTATAAGCTGGCTTCCGTTACAGCTGACTTAACTACAAACGACACTCTGGTACGCCAGGGGACCAATGTGGACGAGGTGGTGTATCCGCATCTGTCCGTAACCGGTCTCGGTGATTATGACCGTAATTCCGGCTATACGGATGGCTCCGTATCTCTGGAATGGAAAACCACGCGGTGCAACTATGACCGTGGCACAAAGATCCAGGTAGATGCGATGGATAACCAGGAATCCTTCAACCTTGCGTTTGGTGCGGTTGGTGCCGCCCTGCAAAGAGAAAAAGTAGCTCCAGAGGCGGATGCGTTTACATTTTCTCAGATCTGTGCGACCGATGGAATTACATCCCTGCAGGAAACCCTTGCCACGGGTGCGCAGTTTCTGGAGTCTCTGCTGACTGCCAAGACCAAGATGGATGAGGATGAAGTTCCGGAGGAGAACAGGATCCTGTATGTAACACCGACACTGCTCAATAGTGTCATGGCATTGGATACCACGAAATCCAGGGAAGCACTGGCAGCGTTTACCGTAAAAAAATCCGTACCACAGTCCCGGTTCTATACCGCGATCGATCTGCTGGACGGAAAGACTAGCGGAGAGGAAGCAGGTTTCTTCAAGAAGGCAGACGATGCGGCGGAGATCAACTTCATGATCGTCCATAAGCCTGCGATCATCAAGTATGATAAGCACATTGCCAGCGCGGTGATCTCTCCGGATCAGAACCAGTCTGCGGATGCTTACATGAGCAAATACCGTAAGTACGGACTTGTGGATGTGTATGCAAATAAGACCGCTGGCATCTATGTATCTCACAAATAGGAGGTAAGATTATGAGAAGAGTAGGAGTACCAAAAAAGACAAAAGCCCAGTTAACAGCCGAAGCAAAGAAGGCTGAGGAAGCAAAGAAGGCTGAGGAAGCAAAGAAGGAGTAGGAGGTGCCCGGCATGAACCCATATGCGAATTACATTTTTTACACTTCGACATACGGCGGGGATATTGTGCCGGAGTCGAAATGGCTGCGCGTAGCGATGAAAGCCTCGCAATATGTCAGAACCTTCACGTTTGACCAGGCGGATCCATCGGACAATCTGATCCGATGCGCTACCTGTGAAGTGGCGGATATGATCTACGGAAACATGATGGCGCTGAAGAACGGCCGGGAGATTGCAAGTGAGAACACAGACGGTTATTCCGTCAGCTATGCAGTTCCGGAGGGAACAACAGAGGACACAGAGCAGAAGAGAGCCGGTGAGATTATCCGGCACTATCTGTCCGGAACGAAATACTTGTACAGGGGGATTGATGGCAATGATTACGAATAGCAGCATGACAGTCTATCACTACGCCGCAGGAGCTTATGCCCGGACATTCTATCCGTCTGTACACTGGTATTCGAAGCGGATCTCCAATGTTACGGACAATGGGATAGCCGGTGCGGATATGATCAGCATCCGGATCCCGATGGAAGAAGTCCCAGACGGCGCGGTGATCCGTAAGAATGACATTGTTGTAAAGGGCGATCATTCGGCGATTGAGACGCTGGAGGACTTGATGGATGTGAACGATAAGGGGAAGGTGGCTGAGATCTCTGTGAACGAATACGGCTTGAATCCCCATATCCGTATAGGAGCGGAGGCGTAAGCATGGCAGTTACTACCGTGACATTCCATCTGGCATCTGCCGCCGAGATGATATCGAAGAAAGGCCTGGATCCAAACGGCCGGGCTCAGAGGTTTCTGACGCACCAGGCTAGGGCCTTAATGGATCCATATGTCCCTCTTCGAGCTGGACCATTAAAGAATACGGCTATAGAGAAAGCAACGGGAGTGACTTACGTCCAGCCATATGCCCGCAGGCAATATTACGAGCATAAGGGCAGCGGGATCCGCGGCCCTTACTGGGATAAGCGGATGTATGCTGCCAGGGGGCCGGAACTAATCAAGTCGGTGCAGACGTATATAAGGAGTATGTGATTATGACAATGAAGAAGAGAAGCACGGTGATGGGCGGGATTAAGGAGTATCTGGAACAGTGTCCGGCGATCGCTACCTATGTGGAGGCGCTGGGACGAGAGGTTAACGTGAATTACCTGGATGAGCCGGAAAAGAGTTACAGCATCTCCCAAGAGCCCAATGAGCCGTGGGTAAAGAAATATGTAGACGGTACCGGCATCAAGCTGATCACAGTAACATTTTCCAGCCGGGAGGCTTACGGCCCTGCCGTGATTGAAAACCTGCAGGTATGCGGGTTTTATGAAGAACTGGAGGAATGGATCGAGGGGAATAACCGGGAACGGAATTATCCGGATCTCGGAGAAAAGAAGAAGGCGATGGGCATCGCATTGGCAACAACGCCTTACCTGTTTGATACCAGTCGGACTAAGGCAAAGTATCAGGTGACTATTCAGATCAAGTATTATCAGGAGGTATAAAAGATGGCAATTAAAAGACGAATTGACTGGGCTGGTTATATCAATATCGGCACGAAGGACAAGCCAGAATTTGCGGTGATGGGAACCGGCTTCACGGAGCAGGGGGATTCTCCCAGCGCCCAGACAAGCGAAAAGCGCTATGTAAACATGAAAGGATCCACTAAAAACATTACGGGGTACGACTGGTCTTCTGCATTCACCGCGGATGACATTCCGGAGGAATCTGCGATCGCGTTTATTTACAATATCGGCGACAAGGAATTAACTGGAGACGAGGCATCCACCGAGTATGTAAAGGTCGATCTGCTTAAGAAGATTGGCGACTCCGGAACCGAGTATGAGGCGAAGAAGAGAACCGTAGCCGTAGAAGTGGCAGACTTTGCAGACAACGATGGCGAGATGCAGGTATCCGGAAACCTGCTGGCAAAAGACGATTGGATCGAGGGCAAATTTAATGTGGCAACAAAGACCTTTACGGAATCGGCGGAATCGACGGAATAGGAGGCAAGCGATGATTATCAATGGAGTAGAACTGGAATATGATTTCTTTGATCTGGAAAAGATGAAGAAGCATGATGAGGCGCTGGTGGAACTGCAGAAGGCAAACGCAAGGATCATGGAGTCTGAAAGCGATCCCTACCAGAAAATGACGGCGCAAATGGAGTGTATCGAACGGTTCTTTGATATCTTATTCGGCCATGGATCAGGTACGGCTATTTGCGGGAGCAACAACGTAAGGGAGCACCTTACGGCATTCCGGGAACTGGAAGAGGAAAAGAACAGGCAGTTGGATGAATGCAGGCAAATGGCCAAGGCCATTGCCGAGGCTGAGGTCCAGCATGCAAGGAAGCCTGCGCCAGCTGCTGGGAAACTATCGGTTCCCGCGCCTGAACTGAATCGAAGTTATGAGGATATTGTCGCAGGAATTGCGGAAAGGGCAAAAGATGAATCTGCTCGTTGATCACCTGCCTGATGCCATACAAGTAAGAGGCATAGAGGTCCCTATCAATACGGACTTCCGTGCCTCTATTTTGTACAATCTGGCAGTAGACAGGCAGACGGAGCCGGAAGATGTCCTGCGGGCTGCAGTTCTGCATTATGTTCCGGATATCCCGATTGGCCTGATCTGCCAGGAACTTTTCGAGAAATTGAATGAGTTCTACCTGGGTGGGAAAAACGAAGCCCAAAAGAAACAGGCAGAGAGGCTAAAAGGGCTGTCCAACGGGAAGCCGGGGTATTCGTTCGAGCTTGATGCGGATCTGATCCATGCGGCCTTCATGGGCCAGTACGGGATAGATCTGAATACAGTGAAGTATCTGCACTGGTGGAAATTCATGACGCTTTTTGGCGGCCTGAATGATAGTTGCGAAATTGTAAAGATTATTGGGTACCGGACCATGAAACTAGATAGCAAGATGAGCATGGAACAGAGAAAATATTATAAAAACCTGCAGCAAAGGTATGCGCTGCCGTCCAGGCAGAAGAAATCTGCCGAGATAAGAGAGATGGAGCAGATGCTGGTCGCAGGGACCTGGAGTGGTTAGGATGAAGAAAATCAAATGCACCAAGTGCAATCAGACGCTTCTTCTGGCCAGCGTGTGCCAGGGGGAGATCAAGTGCCATCGGTGCGGCACGATAAACAAAATTGACTATAACACAAAGGCAAGAGCCAACAGTCCTCACCGTTAGAGTAGGGGAGCGGCCTACTTTGGATCTATAAAAGGTAGGTGAGACTCTTGTCAGATGGCGGTAAGATCACGATCAAGACCGGGCTCGATAATTCCGGAATTGAAAAAGATCTGGCGGCGATGTCGTCGCTGATCAAAGGCAGCACGGCAGTCATAGGGGCTGCTATGGCGGCTGCCACGACAGCCGTGGTGGGATTCGGGAGCGCATATGAAACCAGCATGGCCAAGGCATCTACGCTGTTCGGCGATGTGGCGGTTGATACGGAAAATTTAAACGGCAAAATTTTAAGCCTGTCCGGATCCAGCGGAAAAGCGGCCTCAGAACTGAATGAGACCCTGTATCAGGCCCTGTCCGCCGGAGTGCCGGTAACAGAAGATATGGGGCAGGCGCTAAACGCAGTTGAGGCGGCGTCTAAACTGGCCACCAGCGGATTCACTACATCTGCCAGTGCCATTGATGTTATGACCACGGCTGCCAACGCCTATAGCGATGCCGGGTATGAGATGTCCGAGATTTCGGATATCCTGCTTATGACCCAAAATAAAGGCAAGACGACGGTCGACGAGCTGGCGTCTTCGCTTGGCCGGGTCCTGCCGGTGGCGTCAGCGTACTGCGTAAGCCTGGAAGATGTTGGCGCAGCGGAAGCGACCATGACAGCGAATGGTATTGCTACTGCCGAGTCCACGACTTATCTGAAGGGGATGCTGAACGAACTTGGAGACAGCGGAAGCGGCGTATCTAAAATCCTTCAGGAAAAGACAGGCATGGCCTTTGCCCAGCTGATGGAAGCGGGATACTCTCTTGGCGACGTGATGCAGATACTGCAGGATAGCGTAAATGGGGATGCCACGGCTTTTGCCAATCTCTGGAGCAGCCAGGAGGCGGGGGTTGGCGCTTTATCAATTGCCAATACCGGCGCCCAGGCTTATAACGAGACGCTAAAAGAAATGCAGAACAGTGCCGGGACAACAGAGGATGCGTACTCTAAGATGTCTGATACCCTTGAATTCAAGGGAAATCAGATGAAGGAGACCGCAAAGAATCTGGCCATCTCTGTGTATAACGACCTGGAAGAATCACTTAAGAATGCGGCAGATGTGGGGACATCCGCGCTGGAAGGCCTGCAGGCTGCATTAGGCAGCCCGGCATTTAAAAAATCTGCAGAGGCCGTGGCAGATGGAATTGGGGAGGTGGCGGAAGCGGCCGGAGACATCGCATCTACAATCCTGCCCATGCTTGGTAAGGTGCTGGTGAATGTCGGATCAAACCTTAAGACTTATGCGGCGCTTGCTCTGGCAGCGGTAGCGGCGACAAAAGCCTTTAGCGTTGCAAAAACGGCGGTTTCGATAGCAACAAAACTGGCTAATGCATATAGAAAAACAGCGGCCGCTATTGATGCCTATAATGTGGTACAGATAGCCTGTTGCGCGCAGGGCGTCGTGTCTAACGCGACTCTGACCGCAGGACAGGCTGTTGTTGGAATGCTAACCGGCAAGGTATCATTAGCGACAGCAGCGCAGACGCTTTGGAATGCCGTCATGTCGGCGAATCCGATAGGGCTGCTTGTCACCGGCGTGGCGGCGCTAGCAGCTGGTATAGCGGCATATACGGTCATAATGGATGAGTCCAAGAAAAAGAATTATGAACTGTCCGAGTCCCAGCAGAAGGTGCTTGACAAGGGCAATGAGACTATAGATGCGCTTAATGGCCAGCGAAGCGCAAGGGAAGAATCCATCCAGGCTATTGATCGGGAATATGCCGGATA
>ENA-OPRR01001710-OPRR01001710.1-human-gut-metagenome-genome-assembly--contig:-NODE-1710-length-16971-cov-4.308702_pt1 | contig 16971 bp, 10 predicted proteins | sample MGYA00241796_ERZ501883 | MGnify/ENA primary metagenome ERZ501883 (study PRJEB25962, sample SAMEA2042406) | human gut metagenome | biome: human gut; feature: human-associated habitat; material: faeces...
GTCAGTACCGCCGCCACTCGAGCCGCCATCGCCGTCTGCTGTCATCGGGGCGTCGTGAAGTCCTGTCGTATCCGCGCTGCCGCATACGCCGACCTGAACTTCTGAGCGCTCGCATGCCGCGTCAGGCACATGAAGCTCATGCAGTACGGCACCCAGCGCCGAGTTTGCGCCCGGTCGAATTTCCTCGAGCGTTACGGGATCGAGCGCTACCAGGTCACGCGCCTTCGCATACAGCGTGACGCGTTTGCCCACTTCGTCGCCCCAACTCTCGGGGATGGCGAAGCTCATGCGGAACTGTGCCGTGCAACCCGGTGCCAGCACGGCGTTGCCGTTGTCGGCTATCAGCGGGTGCGTTGCAAAACGCGCGCCCAGCGTCTCGAGCGCGTATTTCACGCGTGCCATATCGTTGTCCGAAGCGTCCTCGGCAAGCTCTGGATCAAAGATCGAAGCCATGCGTGCGTTCGCGCCGAACCCGATGGATGCGCTGGAGAACGGCTGGCTGGAGCGCTCTCGGTACAGATCGATCGTGCCGGCGGTCAGCAAGGTGTTGCCGTCGTTTCGCACCGTGACCATGAAGGATTCGCCTGCTGCTCCGGGCACCACCGCGCCCGAGGTGGCGACCGCGCCCGTCGGAGTGGCACACGCCACCAAGGGCACTTCGATGCCGTGCAGCTCTGCCTCGCTCTTCTCCGCGCTCACAATGTGCGTGGCGAGCGCGGAGAGCATGCCTCCCGACGTCAAAAATGTCGTTATCTGATCGACGGGATGGTCCAGCTCGCACATCACGAACGGCTCCGTGAACAGATCGCCTGCCAAGGTGCTGGCGAAGATGCGGAAGTGCTTGCCCATCACTGCTACCGGGTTGCCTTCTTCGTCGTAGGTTTGCCCCACCTTGCCATCGGTGTTCTCTACATAGAGCACGCACCTGCCGTTGTTGCTTACGCTAAACGATGCCGGGCCACAGCCTGCGGCACCCACGGGCTGCGTTGCAAATGCCGATGCTCCTCGCGTCCAAGTAATATGCTGCAGTTGCTCGTTGACGGTTGCCAAAAAGCCCGAATGTTGTGGCCACGGCACCGCGTGGGGTACTGTGGCATCTGGTGGCATAACGCCCCAACCCGCGATGGACTGGCCGATCACGGCATACGATGCGCAGCCACAACCGTTTGCAGTTTCGTATGCAACGGGCACCACCATTTTGCCGTTGATATTCTCGGGTACGCCCAGCTCGATGCTCGATGGCGCTTGCGGAAAGCGGAGGACCTGACGGAACGTGAGGCTGTCGCCCAAATCATCCGACCACAGGGTGAAGCACTCCAGCGCAACCTCTGCCTCATTGCCCAGCGCCTTTTCTGCGGTGGTTCCGCGGCGGTGGAGGTAAGCGCCCGACAGGCGCCCGTCGACCAGCGTCTTGCCCACCGTGATGCGTGGACACTGCAGACAATGGTGGCCATCCTCCTGAAGGCGGTCGCGCGAGATGCTGCGCCACGACGTGTGCGACATCACGCGAACTCCGTCGTTGCTTATGCGCAGGCGCACAACGGACAGTATGCCGGCTGTGCTTGCCGTATCGAAAAGGGTGTTGTCGCCGTCGGGGCGCTCGCCCGAGACCAGCAGCGCGTAAGCGTCCTGGTTTTCTCTTCCGTCCGTATATTCCACTACGTCGAAGTCGTAATCGAATATGCCGTCGCGCTCCACGTCGCCCTCGCCAAAGCCAAGGGGGAAGTCCACGGGCATGGGGGCAGACCACGTGCCGTTTGCCTTTGTGTGCACCACCAGGCGCGAGCGGCCATTGTCGCCGTAGCGCACCGAGGCGATACGGAACAGGCATTCTACGCCGGCGATCATTGCCAGCTTCATGTGAGCTTCGCTGAGCACGCCGGAAAACAGCACGTTGTCGCTCGAGGGCTTGATGCCGCCACGCTCGTCCTCCGATACACCAGCAGAATTGGCGTTGGGGTCCGCAACAGCGTTCGTCGCCTGCCCGATATAGGTGTACTCGTACATCGGCGCGGCGTTTCCGTCGTTCCCTATCAGTGCATGGACGAAATGCTCGATCTGTCCCGTGTCGTCGCTTTCCGCATCCGCCTCGAGCTCAATGCGCGTGACCGCTTGATCCCAATCGCGCACGACAGGCGCGACGTTTACGGCAGTGGCTTTAACCTCGGCGCGTGCGAGCAGCTCGGCGTTGGTGACGATGGTGGCCGATGCGATAAATTGCGGCACGCCGCCCGCCTCGATGTTGCCGGGCATGCCGAAGCGGGCATCCAGCGTGTAAGGCGTATCTCCACCCAATGCGAGCTCAGAGCGCTGGAGCACATACTGGTTGCCATTGCTCACCGACATATTCCACGAATCGAGGAGTGTGGGCCACGACCCCGACCAAGCCTTGGTGGTCCACTTGAACATTACGAACTGGAGTATCACATCGACATCGACGTCTGCACCTACGCGCAGTCGCGGAAGCTGGTGTCCATCTGCCTTCTCGTACCCAATGAACAGCGTGAGGGATGCGGCGCCACGCACGGCAGACGAAGCGACGCCCGCAACGCCGGCGCCAAAGGTGACGGCAAGCCCGATCTGGATGGTGAACGAGCCCGAGGTGTTTGAATAGTCGAGCGAAATGTTTTTAAAAAACGCCGCGCCGCTGCCGTGCGTGTGGGCACCCACGGCGAGTGCCAGCTTCGCCAGCACCCAGGGGTTGACGTTTAGGAAAAACGGCACCGGTCCCAAGGTGAACTGTTCGGTCCAGTTGAGGTCGGTTCTTACCTGGAAGAGGGCCTTAATATTGCCGTATGCGGGGTCGTTGTTGTTACCCCAGGTTTTGCCCACCCAATCGTAGGCGAGCGAGCCGTACAGCTGTGTGGCGATATCCATCGTGAACAGCAGCGTGCAATGGTGGCGAAGCAGCTTGGTGTTTCTTGGATCGGTGCCCGAACCGGCACTCATACTCTTGTACTGATTCCACTTCCCCTCCATCTCGTCGAGATAACGGTTTGCCTGCTTGGCACCCGACTCGCGCGGCGATTTCTTCCAGTATTCCGGATCAGGGTTGCCCGAATCGTTCATATAGCTGGCTGGTTTGTATCCTCCGCCAAACAGCACGTATCCAGCAAACGAGAAATCGAACAGAATGGGAAATGTGGGCATCCAACACGTGAACTTATTGCCGCCGATACCGGGAAACGCCGCGGGGAAATCAAACGGAGTGATCTCTTGGTCCATGGTGGTGGGAATGATGGTGGTCGAGCCCGATTCCGCCTTTGCGGCCGGCGCGGTGACAACGGCCATGGGGGAGGAGAGCGTGTAGGTTTTGCCCTGATAGTCGAGGACAAAGCGCAGCCTGCACCCTTCTTCCAGAAGGCCCGAAGCTGCATCGAGGAACGTGTCTTCGAGCGTGAACATCGCCAGATTATCCGCGCCCGATGCGCTGGCCTTGACTTGGCCAATCTGCGTGACGGTTTCGGTTGAGCTGCCCGCAGCGGGCATCACTTTATTGATATGCAACGTTGCCTGCCCGCCCTGCGGCAGATGAGCCTGCACGGTAAAAGCGTGCGTGTCGGGCTGGTCGTTTGCTGCTTCGTCCGCTGGCATTGCCATAAACGTGGCGTCGGCGTACTGGATGTCCCATTCGTCGAACGTGAGCTGTCGAAAGTACGGCTCGCCATCGGAGAGCGGACGTGTGGGTGCGGTAATAGCGGTGCCGCCCTGGATACGCGCAAGGGGAATCTCGACATCGCGGTAGCCTGTCATGCTAATGGAGATGCCGCCGTTAAAGTCGTACGCGTCGAGAAGCGTTGCCTCGTCCACGTAGCCTTCTGAAAGAGGGGCGACCTCAAAGATGGCCGTGCCTTCGTCATCGGTCGTGGCGGTGAGCTGCTTGCCTGCGGCATAGCGCGATATGAGCGTGACCTGGGCACCCGTGATGGGCGTATTCTTGTTGGCGACGTCGACCACGACCACACCAAACATGGTGCGCGAGAGCACCAAGACCTTGAAGGGATCATCTTCGTCGGCGTATGCCTCGGCGGGGGCGAACGGCAATATGAAGGCGTTTGCGCTTCCCGGCACGCGCGGCAACATAATGCTCGCCAGCGAGGACGCTCCGGCAACAAGTAACGAACGGCGATCAAGCATCTTTGGCTCCCATCCCGCAGGTATCGGTGGAAATAATCCAATTTTGCGAGAAGGCATCCTGTCACGGTAGTGCCGTCCGAGGGCCAAAATGTCCAATTTGAGCGAGCGAAGCGCCGGGGCTCCGGGGCGCACGTGCCGCGCTAGGCAGTCTGGCCGCTAACGCAGCATATGAGCGACCAGTTCGGTGCGCGTGCCGATGCCAAGCTTTGCATACACACTGGATAGGCGGTTTTTGACAGTGCCCGGCGATACTCCCATATGACGAGCGATTTCGGCGTTGGTCCATCCGCGGCAGGCGAGCATGGCCATGGTGAACTCTGTGGTCGTCAGGTCGTCAGCCACGTCCTCGCCCGAATCGGGGTTGTGGATGCGCCGCCAGCCGTAGCTGAATCGATACGTAATCTCGATGATACGTGCGAAATCGTTAGGGTATTGCGATTTTAGGCATGCCTCGATGAGTCCCTGCAAAAGGCCGTGGTGCTCGCCAATGAGCTCGATAAGGCCGTCGGGGCGCGCAATGTTCCAAGCGGCTCCGAAGTGCGTTTTTGCGGCGTCGACGTCTTTGAGACTCATGCATGCCATGGAAGCTGCCAGGTGCAGGAACAGTTCCGAGATCGGATAGCTCCCCTGTTTCATGATCAGGGCGTTTTCCGCCATGCCCAGACTGCGGCCATATTCGCCGCGCAGGTACAGGGCATGCGCCATCACGTAGCTGGCGAACAGGCGCAGGCCTTCGGGCAGATGCGCCGCAAGCGGATAAAACTCTTCGGCAGAATACGGGGAAGACAAGTGCAGCAGGACGCTTGCGGCCGAGGCGAACAGGATATGCGTGGCGTGGACGGCGGGTGATTCCTCGTCAGTTGGCGTATTGAGGATGCCCGCAAGACAACGGCGGGCGTCGGCGATACGGTTGAGCGACAGGCTGGCGTATCCGCAGATAAAGCATGCGGAATAGCGCAGTGCGGAATCGGTGGCGTCAAGATAGGGGCGCGCCGTCTTGGCAGCGAGGGCGGCCTGTCCGCGAAAGTACAGCGCTTCTGCCGTGGCGATGGTGCGTGAATCGGGGTCGGAAATGCCTGCAACCGCAGCGTCAATCTGCCCCGGCACAAAGGCAGTGCACATCAACGGCATGGGAACGCATGGGTAGCCATCGCAGTCCATCTTCCATCTCCCAACAGCTGGCAACAATAGCAGCAATTGTACTCCTGTTGCTCGGGACCCCTTTCGTTTTACTGCTCGGTTGACGCTGCGGATCGTTTTGGAAGGCTTACGAGCATGGTGGTCCCGTTCTCGGAACTTGTTTCGACCTCTACGGCGCCACTGTGAAGAGCTGCAATCTCCCAAACGAGCGCTAGTCCGAGTCCTGCGCCGCCGTATGCCCTGCTGCGGGATTTGTCTAGACGAAAGAACGGTTGGAAGATGCTCTCACGGTACTGCTTGGGTATTCCCGGGCCCTGGTCCTCGACTCGCAGGAACACGTGGCTGTCGTTGTCGCAGATGGAGACGGTAACGCTCGAGTCGGTGCGGCTATAGCGGATAGCGTTTTCGGCCAGGTTAAACACCAGCCGATAGAGGAGCGTGTCGCTCCCGATTACTAGAGCGTCTCCAGCACAATTGAGGGCTATGCCCCTTTTTTCGGCAAGTGGCGCAAGGTCGGTGAGGACCTCTTCGGACAAGGGGCCAAGCTCCACATCGTCCTCGCAAGGAACGCTGCGGAGCTCACTCATCTCGAGCAATACCTTGGCCATTCGAGACATGCGCTCGGTTTGTTCTTGTAGCAGGCCGAGTAGCTCGGCAGTTTCGGGTTGCAAACCGGAGTGCTCGGAGATGAATAGTTCAATCTGTGCTTGCATAAGGGCGAGCGGGGTGCGCAGCTCGTGTGCGGCGTTGCCGGTAAACTGACGCTGTGCAGAGAACCCTTCGCCAAGACGGGCGATCATGTCGTTGAAAGAGGCGCTGCATCGTTGTAGCTCGATGGGCACATCTTCACTGAGCCTGATTTCGCTTAGGTTGTCAGGCTGCACACGCTCGACCTGGGCCGCAAAAGCCCGTAGCGGTTTGAGTGCACGGCCGCTCACAAAGTATGCCAGCGCGCCGCCAAGGAGTGTGACTCCAGCCGTGATGTACCAGGCTGTCGTGCCAAAAGACTCCTGTGCGTCGTTTACGACGATCGTGACCTCGTCATCGAGGCTCTCCTTCGTTGGGTCAAACGCCTGAGGTGCATCTACGCCGGCTGCGCTAAGGGCCGAGATGTCGCTGCCGATAGCATCCATGTAGCGCATGCCCGTATAGCCGACCAGACAGTTCGTCAGCACGCATGCCGCACACGTCAGCAGTGCCGTCATAATCGTTATGCGCCATTGCAGCGAAAGCCTTTTCATTCGCTATCCTCCATAACGTAGCCCTCTCCAATCCGATTGCGAATCGGGTCGTATCCCAAAGCGCTGCGTAGCTTTTTGCGGAGTGACGAGATGTGAACGCGGGTTGCGTTGCTAAAGCTGTTCACGCTGCTATCCCAAACGTGCTCGATAAGCTCCTCTTGGCTTACCGGTCGCCCCTGATTAAGCATCAGGTATTCCAAGATTCCCGTTTCCTTGCGTGTAAGAGATAGAGCCTCACTGTCCACGGAAGCGATGCGCGCCTTGGTGTCAAAGCTGAGCTTTCCGCAGGCTAATACTATGTCGCTTTGTGCGAAGCGCCTGAGGGTAAGGCTGCGGATCCTTGCCGCAAGTTCGTCCAGATGAAACGGCTTGGTAAGGTAATCGTTGGCGCCGGCATCGAGTCCGGCGACTTTATCGGATACTTCGCCACGCGCGGACAGAATCAGTACCTTAGTCTCGCAATCGGTTTTCCTAAGTTCCCTGAGCACGGTCATGCCATCGATACGGGGAAGGTTGAGGTCGAGTACCACGAGGTCAAAGACTTCGACGCCCAGCAGGTCGAGCGCCTCCTGTCCGTCGTGGCAGCAGTCGACGCTGTACGCCAAGTTTCGCAAACTGCGCGCGATTGCATCGCACAGTGCTCGCTCGTCTTCGACGATCAAAATACGCATAACAGTCTCCTTGCACATTCCAAATCGCGCTTAACACGGATTTTATAGTCGATATGGTCCAATGGTCGCGTAACGAAAGGAGTGGTTGGGTTGTTCAAAGCGGTAAAACCCGTGGTACAGGTCGCTTTGTTGATCGTCGGAATTGCCATGGTGTGCTTTGGTGTTATGCGTGGCGAGGCGGATGCCGTGCTGGCCAAAGCGATTAGGCTGTGCTTGGAGTGTATCGGAATTGGATAAAAGAGAAAACACTGCGTCGCATGTTTTGGCCCGATTTCGCGGATTCATTCAGGCGGCGGCGACGCTGGTCACCAACATTCACCTGCCAAACTTTGCCAAAGGCGGCATCTATCAGGGCGCGGGAAAAACAGTCTGCGTACCTGGACTTAATTGCTATTCGTGCCCCGCGGCATCGGGTGCGTGCCCCATCGGGTCGTTCCAGTCGGTGGTAGGTTCATCCAAGTTCAACTTTTCTTACTATGTTACCGGTACGCTCATTTTGCTCGGCGTGCTGCTGGGACGCTTTGTATGCGGCTTTCTGTGCCCGTTTGGCTGGCTGCAGGAGCTGCTTCATAAGATTCCCGGCAAAAAGTTCTCCACGAAAAAGCTCAAGCCGCTCACGTACATCAAGTACGTCGTGCTGCTGTTTGCCGTGGTGCTGCTGCCCGTCTTGGTGGTTAACGACGTGGGCATGGGCGACCCGTTCTTTTGTAAGTACATCTGTCCACAGGGTGTGCTCGAGGGCGCCATTCCGCTGGCCATTGCCAACGCCGGCATTCGATCTGCGCTGGGGCAGCTCTTTACCTGGAAACTTGCCGTTCTCATTGCCGTGGTAGTGCTGAGCGTTTTGTTCTATCGCCCCTTCTGCAAATGGATTTGTCCACTTGGCGCATTCTATGCGCTCATGAATAGGGTGTCCCTACTGGGGATTCGGGTTGACGCATGCAAATGTGTCTCGTGCGGCAAGTGTTCAAGGGTTTGTCAGATGGACGTTGATGTGGTCCGCGCGCCCAATCATGCCGAATGTATCCGGTGCGGAAAGTGCATCGGGGCCTGTCCTGTCGATGCCATCAGCTATCGCTATGGCCTGGATGTGTCGGCGGAAAAGCTTCCCTTGACCGCCGATAAAAAGTAAACAAGCTTCGACAAAACGGAGGAATGACTATGAAGCTTTCTAAGATTGCGGCCCTGTTTATGGTGCCGGTATTGGCCTTGTGCCTTGTGGCATGTTCGGCGCCCGGTGGCAATGTGAGCGAATCTGCGAGCTCCGATCCTAAGATCGCAGAACTCACTGCGCAGAAGCCGGCCAATGCCGACGAGGCCGCCGAGCTGTATGCGAAGCTCATGCAGAAGGAGAACGAGATCTTTTCGAGTGATAACGCGCTGTGGGAAAAGGTATTCAATGCGGCAAATAAAGACTCGACAATGATTGAGGACGGCAGCAATTACGGCGATTTCTTGCTCAAGACCATCGACGGCGCCAAGGATGAGTTTACGGCGGATGAGCTTAAGACGCTCAAGGCCGGTGCGCAGCAGATCAAGGAAATCGAGGACAAGCTCGAGAGCTTGGAGAAGGAGTTCCCCGGCTGTGGAAGCACGCCGAGCGCAGGCGAGAGCGTCGACGCTTCGACCGCTGGCATGACGGCTGGTGCCAATGCTTCGAGCGAGGCGACGAAGTTCCCTAGCTTTACGGGCAAGGACCTGGACGGCAACGACGTGAGCAGCGACGAGCTGTTCTCTAAGAACAAGGTTACCGTCATGAACTTCTGGTTCACCACTTGCAAGCCGTGCGTGGGTGAGTTGGGCGATCTTGAGAAACTGAATCAGGAGCTTGCCGAGAAGGGCGGCCAGGTCGTGGGCGTCAATTCCTTTACGCTCGATGGCAACAAGGGCGAGATTGCAGATGCCAAGGACGTGCTGAGCAAGAAGGGCGTGACATATAAGAACATCTGGTTCAAGTCGGATAGCGAGGCCGGTAAGTTTACGTCAAATTTGTTCTCGTTCCCGACAACGTATGTCATCGATCAGAATGGCAACATCGTAGGGGATCCAATCGTGGGAGCCATCAGCTCCGCCGAGCAGCGCGCAGCACTCGACAAGCTTATCGACCAGGCGATTGCGAATAGCGAGCAGTAAAAACCGCGTAAAGCATAGCGAGGATCGTGTGTCGCTGTGCGAAGTAGTCTGCTGCCTTTCAAGATAATCTCCACCATTTTGAGGTCCCGCTCGGGACCTCTTCTTTTGGGCACCATCCCGTTCGTTTTTTTGGCGCGGTTCGTTACATTCCTCACTGGCTCCGGCAAAAATGGGGATAGAGTAGGACAAACGCGTCGAATACGAACGGCGGGGGAGAGTGGGCGAGTGCGCCCGCGTGGGAGAGGTTGCCGTCCATGTTGGAGCTCAAAGGTATTTGCAAAAGGTACGTCACGCAGTCGTTTACGCAGGTGGCGCTCGATAACGTGAGCCTGGCTTTTCGCGATAACGAGTTCGTGGCCATTCTGGGACCTTCGGGGTCGGGTAAAACTACGATGCTCAACGTTATCGGTGGGCTCGATCATTTCGATTCTGGCGACCTGCTGATCGACGGTATTTCGACCAAAGACTTTCACGATCGCGATTGGGATGCCTACCGCAACAACCGCATCGGCTTTGTGTTCCAAAGCTATAACCTCATTCCGCATCAGACCATTTTGGAAAACGTGGAGCTGGCGCTCACGCTCACGGGCGTGGGGCATGCCGAGCGTCGCCAGCGTGCGCGCGAGGCGTTGGAGAAAGTCGGCTTGGGCGAGCACGTTAACAAGCGCCCGAGCCAGCTTTCGGGCGGGCAGATGCAGCGCGTGGCCATCGCCCGCGCCCTGATTAATGATCCCGAGATTGTGCTGGCAGACGAGCCGACCGGCGCTTTGGATTCAACGACATCCGTACAGGTCATGGACCTGCTCAAGGACGTGGCGCGCGACCGCCTGGTCATCATGGTCACGCACAATCCCGAGCTGGCGTACCAGTACGCCACGCGCATTGTTAACCTGGCGGACGGCAAGATCACCGACGATTCCGACCCTTTCGATGTCGCTGACGCCACGCGCCGCGAGGCCAAGCCTACGCGCAAAACCTCGATGAGCTTTGTGACGGCGCTGGGGCTTTCTGCCCGAAACCTTATGACCAAAAAGGGCCGTACGGCCATGACTGCCTTTGCGGGCTCGATTGGCATTATCGGTATCGCGACGATTCTGGCGCTGTCCAACGGCGTAAACGGCTACATCAAAAAGGTCGAGGAGGATACGCTCTCGAGTTACCCACTCACCATTTCCAAGCAGGATTACGACTTGTCGTCCATGATGGGCGGGCAGGGAACTGCGGATGATGGCTCGCCTGAAAATGTGGATTCGTCCGACGACAGTGCCGGCGGCAAGGCTAAGGGAACCGATAAAATTCCCGTGGTTACGGCCGTAAAGGATATGTTTGCGAGCGTTAAGTCCAACGACATGACGAGCTTTAAGGCATGGCTCGATGCCGGTGGCGACGGCATCGACAAAGAGGTCAACGCCATTCAGTACGGCTACGGTGTATCGCCGGTTGTCTATCGTGCGGGTAAGGGCGACGAGAAGCCTGTCCGGTTGGTGCCCAACGCCATGACCGAGGCCATGAGCGGAGGCGCGAGCTCGGCGGCAACGGTGAGCATGGAATCCATGGGAACCTCGGTCTTTAACGAGATGATCGACGACCAGAGCCTGCTCGACAGTCAGTACGATGTCATCGCCGGTCATTGGCCCACGTCCGCCAACGAAGCCGTAATGGTGCTCTCGAGTCGCGGCACGGTGGGTGACTACACGCTCTACAGCATCGGCGCGCTGGATATCAATGAGCTCAACGATCTGGTAAACAGCGCTATGACGGCTGACGGTGGGGTCGAAACGCCCGAGACCGGCACCGAATTTACCTACGACGATGCGCTGTCCACGACGTTTAAGGTGCTGTCGCCGGCCGATGCCTATCGCAAAAACGAAGAGACCGGCATATGGACCGATATGTCTGGCGACACCGACTTTATGGCCGCCAAGGTTGCCGACGGTATCGACGTGCACATTGTGGGCGTGGTGCGACCCAACGAGACCGCCAACGCGAGCGCGTTGTCCCCGGGCATTGCCTACACGCATGCGCTGACTCGCCAGCTTATGGAGCGCGCCGCAAATTCGCAGATTGTGCAGGAGCAGCTTGCCCACCCCGAGACGGATGTCTTTACGGGCAAAACCTTCGACGAACTGCAAGGCGAGGCCAAGCAAGGCGTTGATCTGGGCAGCATGTTTAGTGTGGACGAAGCGGCGCTCAAGAGTGCGTTTTCGTTCGATACATCTGCGCTTTCGGGTGCGGCCGGCGGTATCGACCTTTCTGGTATTGACTTGTCCGGGCTGGACATTGACCTTTCGGACGTTGGAAAGGACGTCGACTTCAGCGACATCATGGCCAAAGCACCGGCCCCAGATTTCTCGGGCATCTTTGACGGTCTGGAACTCACGCCCGAGCAAATGCGGCAGGTGGGAACGCTTGCCAACCAACTGTTCGAGGGCTTTTTGCAGTCTGATCAGTTTAAGGCGCTGTCGCCCGAAGATCTTAAGGACGCGTCAAAGCTCTCTGCCGCATTCTCGACGTATCTTGAGCATGATGCCGCAGCCCAGCAATGCCTAGCTCAGCTGAAGGCCCTCGGCGGCGATGCCCTGGCCGAGCGCCTGCGGCAGGCGATGACCGACTATGTGCAAAAGCAGCTGGCTCCGTATCTGCAGCAGGCTATGGATCAGGTGATGAAGGCAATCAGCGACCAGATTGCGGCGACGGTGTCAGCTCAGCTCAAGGCAGACACGGCTGGGCTTATGGACCAGATGGCGACGCAGATGTCTTCGAGTTTTGCCAACCTAGCGAGCGCTATGCGTGTGGATGCGAGCGCCTTTGCCCGCGCCATCCATTTCAACATGGACGCCGAGGACCTGAGTTCGCTCATGATGAGCTATGCCAAGGCTTCGAAGCTCACCTACGACAACAATCTGACCACGTTGGGTTATGCGGACGAGGCGGATCCCATCTCGGTCAAGATTTTCCCGCGCGACTTTGAGGCCAAGGAGCGCGTACTCGATCGCATCGATGCGTACAACAAGCAGGTCAAAGCCGCTGGCCACGATGATCGGGCAATTTCGTACACAGACTACATGGGCATCATCATGGGTTCGGTGACCGACATCGTGAACACCATCAGCTTGGTGCTCATCGCATTCGTGAGTATCAGCCTGGTGGTGAGCTCCATCATGATCGGCATCATCACGTACATCAGCGTGCTGGAGCGCAAAAAGGAGATTGGCATTCTGCGCGCGATTGGCGCGTCGAAGCGTAACGTGGCAAACGTGTTCAACGCCGAGACCTTTATCGAGGGCCTCATTGCCGGCGTCTTTGCCATTGTCGTCGTGATGCTCGTGAGTTTCCCGGTCAATGCCTGGGCACTTGCGGTCAAACAGGTTCCCAACCTGATGAGCCTGCCCGTGCAGGATGCGCTGGTACTCATCGCGATTTCGGTGCTGTTGACGGTCGTTGCCGGCCTGCTGCCTGCTCGCAGCGCATCCAAGAAGGACCCCGTCGAAGCCCTGCGCTCCGAATAATGCGACAAAGGGACAGTCCCTTTGTCACATTGAGACCCTTGCGAAAACGGGGTCTAATTACCGTTCGGCAGGTTAAGAACTCCCTCTCCCCGCTTAATGCTTGACGAAGAGTCCTCTGGTTTTGTTAGCGTCGGAATAATTTAGCCAAATATAGTCGGCCGAGATTGACCAATCCCGGCCGACCCATTTTAGCCAACACGCCCGCATCTATGTCTTTCCTATCGCTTCCCTACATCCCCTCGGGCTGGATCCCCCTCACCTTCACCGCCTGGGGGACGGCCTCCACCGAGTAGGTGTCGAGCCCTCTGCCGCGGTAGCTCGGGCCCCGCATCACGAACACCGACGCCTTGTCGAACAGTCTGTCGAGGGCGCAGAGGAGCGTGTCGTCCCCCGTGAAGAACTCATCCCACCCGCTCGGGGCGATGTTACTCGTAAGGACCATCGCGTTCGGCCCCTCCTTCTCGTAGCGCCTGTCGACGACATCGAAGAACAGGTCGGTGCACGGCCTGTCGTAGACGCATCTCCCCACCTCGTCCACGATGAGGCACGACGGCTTGACGAGCGAGGAGACGACCCGCGAGGTGTTTCCCCGCTGGACGGCCTTCTGGAACCTGTCCCTGAGCTCGGTCGCCTTGATGTAGTAGGTCTTGAGCCCCCGCATGCAGCACTCGCGCCCGTAGGCCTGCGCGAGGTGCGTCTTCCCTATGCCGCCGGGCCCGACGAAGGCGACGTTGCGGTGCGCGTAGAGGTCGGCCAGCGACGGGAGCTTGCCCAGCGCGGCCGCGTCCCGGCCCTGGATCCTGGAGAAGTCGAAGCCCTCGAAGGTCTTGGGCTCGCGCCTGGGCAGCCTGCTCAGCCTCAGCAGCGTCTCGATGGAGGCGAGCCTCCTCTTCTCCGCAAGGTAGGAGAAGGTGGCGGCCACGGCGGCCATCTCCCCGTCGCCGAGGTCGAGGTCCGAGGCGAGGGTCGCGAGCTCCTCCGCCCCGACGGCGATCCCGAGCCTCGACGCGGCGTCGCTCGCGAGCTCGTAGGGGCTCGCCCCCGCGCCCGCCATCATTCGGCCCTCCCGAAGTCGAACTTCTCGAAACCGGGCTTCGCACGGGGCGGGGCGATCTGCTCGACCACGGTCCCGACCGGCTGGGTCGGCAGCTCCTCGGGCTGCGCCGGCGATGTCTCCCACTGGCCCTCGCACCAGCTGTCGGCGCCGGTGCCGACGGCGTGGGCGACGAGCTCGCGGGAGAGGTCGTCGCTGTATATGTGCACCACGCGCCCCTCCCGGCTCACCCTGCACTCGCGGCGGCCGTACCAGTAGGGCACGCCGTAGCGGTGCCCCTCGAAGCTCACGAAGCCGTCGAAGGAGATCTTCCGGCGCGGGCACAGGTACCGCTCGACCTCGGCCGTGACCTCGAGCGGCCTGGTGTTCGCCGAGCACGCCGCCTCGTGCTCGCGCATCGGGACGCATGCCGCCGGGCGCCGCCAGCGGCCTCCCTGCTCGGCGCACCAGAGGGCGGCCTCCCGGTTGAGGGCGTCAAGGTCGGTGAAGGACCTTCCCGCGAGGAAGTTCCCCTTCACGAAGCGGACGAGCCGTGGATTGGCAACACCTATTTGGACGATTCCGGGAGGGACAGCCCCGCTTCCCTGAACTCGACCGGCGACATGTAGCCCAGCGTCGAGTGGATCCTGAAGTTGTTGTACCAGTGCACGTAGTCCGAGAGCTTGGCCCGTAGCTCGCGCGTCGTGCCGAACGTCTCGCGGTGGACGAGCTCGGCCTTCAGTATCCTGTTGGTCGACTCGTCGACGGCGTTGTCGTAGGGGCAGCCCTTGGCCGACAGCGACCTCTCTATGCCGAAGGCCTCGAGCATCAGGTCGATCTCGGCGTTGTCGAACTCGCTGCCGCGGTCCGTGTGGAATACCTCGATGTCCGAGATGGGGAAGGAGAGCGTCGCGAACGCCGACTTGACCAGCCGGGCGTCCTTCCTGGGCCCGGCGGAGTGACCGACGATCTCCCTGTTGTAGAGGTCGACGAGCAGGCAGACGTAGTTCCACGAGGCCCCGACGCGCACGTAGGTCAGATCGCTGCATATATGGGTGCGCGGCGCCCTGCCGCCGAAGCCGCGCGCGACGACGTTGGGCACGTCGGCCTCGTTGACCGCCCCGGGGTGCACCTTGAACCTCTTCCCCGCCGTATGCGCTGACCAGGCCGTTCTCCCTCATGATGCGGCAGACCCGGCGCCGGCTGACGGTGACGCCCGACCTCTCGAGCGACGCCTTTATCTTGCGCGAGCCGTACCGGCCCTTGCTGGCGGCGTGGGCCGCGACCACGGCCGGCGCGGCGGGGTCCGGCGCGTCGGGCCGGTCGGCCCGCGAGCGCATGGAGTAGTACGTCGACCTCGCGACGCCGAGGAGCCTGCACTGCGCTGATATGGGGTAGCGGCCCTCGTTGGCCGCTATGGCCCTCACTTTCGAGCGTATATCAGCGCCGCTTGTTTTAAGACATCGACCTCCATCCGGAGCCTGCGGTTCTCGCGCTCGAGCTCCAGGATCCGGTTCTGCTCGGGCGTGCGGTTGTCCGCGGCGCGCGGCGAGCCGGTCGCGTTTATCGACTTGATCCACCTCTCCACGGTGCTCTTGCCGAGGTCGTACTCGTCCATGATCTCGCGCTTGGGCTTTCCGGCGTTGTAGAGGTCGACTATCTGCCTCTTGAACTCGTCGGTGAAATGCCTCGGGTGCCTGGGGTCCCTCATATACGGCCCTCCCGTCTCTCGCGCCCCTCCCGGAACTGTCCACATCAGTGTAGCCAATCCACAGAGCGCCTGCGCGTCCCAGGCGCCGGCGTCGCGGTCCTTCATCCTGTTCACCGGGCAGTCCTCCGCGGCGTACCTCATTCGGCCTCACCCTTCCCGAGCATCAGCGCGTTTTCCATCCTGTAGCTGGCGCCGTTGAACTCCACCAGCCTGCCCGTGTAGACGAGCCTGTCCACGACGGCCGCGGCCATCTTGTCGTCGCCGAACACCGTGCCCCACCTGCTGAACTCTATGTTGGTGGTGACTATGAGGCTCTGGGTGCCCTCGGGGGCCGACATGACCTGGAACAGCAGCCTCGCCCCCTCGACGTCGAGCGGCACGTAGCCGAGCTCGTCGAGTACCAGCAGGTCCGCCGACAGCAGGTCGTCGAGCTCCCTGCGCAGCCTGCCGCGGTCGCGCGCGTCGGCCAGGTGCATCACGAGCTGCGCGACGGTGAAGAACCTCACGGACTTGCCGGCCCTGACGGCGGCGGCGCCGACCGCGATGGCGAGGTGGGTCTTGCCCCTGCCCGTCTTCCCGTGGAAGACGAAGTCCTGGCACGCGTCGATGAAGGCGAGCGACCTGAGGTCGGCCTCCCCGTAGCCGTCGGGGAACGAGACCTGGGAGAAGTCGTAGCCGTCGAGCGACTTGGCCGCGGGGAACCTCGCCCTGCGCATCCTCCTCTCCAGCTGGTTGGCGGCCCTGACCTCCATCTGCCTGGCCAGCAGGCCCTCGACCGCCCTCATCTCGGGGAGCGTTGCCTCCTCGCAGAACTCGTCGACGACGCTGTTCGAGAACAGCATCGAGCGCGCCTTGCCCCTCAGCGAGGACTCGAGCAGGCGCCTGTCGGGGCATGCGGCCCTGGCCATCTACGCCACCCCCATGAAGCCGTCGTAGACGCCGAGGTCCACGGGCTCGTCGTAGGTGACGGTCCCCGTGGCGGCGCGCGCCGCGCTGACGGCGACCGACGCCTCGTCGATGCGGCCGGTCGCCTCGTAGGCGAGGCGCACCGCCTGCAGCGTGGCCTCCCATCCGGAGGTGGCCGCCTGGTCGCGCATCACCCTCAGCTCGGCCTTCAGGCCCGCCCTGTCCAGTGAGTCCATATGCTCCCTGAGCTCGTCGGGGAGCGCCTCCCTCACCCTGCTGTTCTCCCAGCCGCCGGCGTTCCACGCCAGCAGGGCGAGCTGCGAGGCGGGGTCGGACGTGTCGGTCGGGGCGCTGCCGTAGGCCCTGGGGTGCTCGCAGACGAGCTCGCCGCTGTCGGGGTCGTAGACGCTCACGGTCGTCGCCCGCAGGCCGACCGTGGATTGGCAACACCTATTTGGACGATTCCGGGAGGGACAGCCCCGCTTCCCTG
>ENA-OPRR01001724-OPRR01001724.1-human-gut-metagenome-genome-assembly--contig:-NODE-1724-length-16847-cov-3.058123_pt1 | contig 16847 bp, 11 predicted proteins | sample MGYA00241796_ERZ501883 | MGnify/ENA primary metagenome ERZ501883 (study PRJEB25962, sample SAMEA2042406) | human gut metagenome | biome: human gut; feature: human-associated habitat; material: faeces...
AGCTTGGATACGCCTAGGCGCGGTCCAAGAAATCGTCCGCACCCCCATATGAGTACTGTCACCAATTTAGTAGCAGCAAAATCGAGAGCAAATTGCCTAATTTGAGCGATTCGAAAAGGTTGAAAGCCGTCAAACGCCCTTTAAAGGGGGTTAGATAAATTGATTATGAGCCCATTTTCGCTCAGAGCAGGCCGAAAAATATGGCACCTCTTTTGCAACAGTACTCATATTTGGCATTTTTTGACCACAGGGTCCAAAACCATGCCCCAGAACACAAAAGGAGGGGCCTCGTAAGGCCCCTCCTTAGGAAAGGGAATCGATTTATTCCACAGCCGTAGATTAATCCTAGCCGCTACTCCATCATGTCGAGGACGGAGGGGCGCAGCTCGCTCTCGGCAGCCTCGGGATCGGTCTCGCGCAGACGGTTGATATAGCGGTTGTACCACATCACGGCAAGGCCCAAGAAGACAACCACGCCGCCAACGTTGTAGACCAGCGTCAGCCACAGCGGCTGATCGAGCGGAATGGTGCCGCAGATAAGCACAAAGCAGAAGACCACAAGCAGGAATGCGGCAACGACCAGGCCAAAGCTGCGCGAGCCCATGCGGAAGTCACGGGGAGCGGCGTCGAAGTTCTTGCGCAGCATAAAGTAGGCAAGCAAAATCAGCAGCGGCGGGAGCAGAGCGGTGGCAGCCGTCATGTTGGTGACGATCATGAGCAGGTCGTCGAGGTTACCGGAGCCCAGGGCCGGAATGATCAGGATGGGGACGACGATGGCGAACTGCAGCCAAGCGGCGCGGGCGGGAATGCCATGCTCGTTGAGCTCGACGATCTTGCTACCAAAAACGCCCTTGGGGATCTCGGTAAAGAAAACCTTGATGGGAGCAGAGGTCCACATCATGAGGGAGCCCAGCGTGGCGGCGAGAAGGATCAAGCCGATGGCGCGCGTAGACACTTCCATGGGAATGCCAAAGTGGGCAAAGACAGCGCCGAATACGTCGAAGATACCGGTGGAGATGGCAACGCCGCCCTCGGGGATGAAAAGGTTAACCAGCAGCGAAGCGCCTGCATACAGAAGGCCGATGGTCAGGCCGGCGATAACGACGGTGCGCACGAAGGCCTTGACGCCACCCTTAAGGTCGTTAAGGAACACGCCGACAGACTCAGCGCCGCCAACGCCCTGGATGATCCAGGCAAGCGTACCGAAGAAGCCCCACGCAGTTGCGAAGTTGCTCATGTCGGGAGCCATGTTAGCGGGAGTAGGAGCCGTAGCGAACTCAACGCCGCCAAAGGCAGCAGCCAGGGACAGCAGGATGAACACGGCGGTCAGGCCGAGAGCCGCGGTCGAACCGAAGGAGGAAATGGAGCCGATCCACTTAGCGCCCTTGGTCGAAACCCACGTGGCGATAGCAAAGACGACGATCTCGATAATGGTGATCCACAGCTGCGAAAGCTCGGCGTTGGCACCAAAGAACACGTAGCTCGCGTAGATGATGACGTTGGGCAGGACAGACGCAAAGAAGAACAGGTTAACGAACCAGTAGCTAAATGCCGTCAGGAACGCCCAGCGACCACCCATCGAGGTCTTAACCCATGCGTACACGCCGGACTCGGAGTCCTTGTTGAGGCCGACGAACTCAGCGGTAACCAGGGTATAGGGGACAAAGTACAAAAGTGTGGCGAAGAAGAACGACGGCGCAGCTGCCAAGCCGATAGCCGCGTTGTTGTTGATGATATTCTTGATACCGAACACGGCGGCGACCGTCATGCCCAGCAGAGCGAACGAACCAATCGTTCCTCGTTTTTCAGAGCTCATAAGCCCTCCCAATCATCTGTTATATGTCATCTAAAACCGTCCGAGCTGCAAGTGCAATCGCGGACGGCGCACCTGCTAAGGGGGATGGGGAAAAGGGAGTCAACAAAGTCATCCCCCTTAACGGCGTGAAGCAAACGTCCAGGCGGACGAATACTACTTGTTGGGGAAGGAATAACCTTCAACCGTCACGTGCAGCACCACGACGCGGGGATCCGAAGCCTCGGCGATAACACGGTAGGCCTCGTCGATCTCAACGACGGCAACGCCGCCGGCAGGGATCACCACCTTCTCCCCCGCCCCCTCAAAGCGCTCGCGATCATCGATATCGCTGTAAGCGCGGGTGCAGGTGAGACCTGCCTTGGGGGCAACCTCGACGGTCAGGTCGCCGTCGAGAGGAGCGAGCACGGCATGGTAGCGACGGTGACCGACCAGATCGGCAGTAGCCGCCTCGTGAGCGTTCACCCACCAGTACACCAACGAGTCGCCGATGGAGTAGGCCACGTCGTGCTGCAGGTCGGCAACACCATCGAGCGCCTGGCCGGTGCGCATCCACTTCTTGACGGACTTCATCTGAGCGTCGAAATCGGCGCGCGAGTTAAAGACATGCATGACTTATGCCTCCTTAATGGGTGCCAGCGCCTGAGCCAGATCGGCAGACGTCAGCGGTCGCAGGGACACCTCAAAGCTGAAGCTCTCAAAACGGGTGCGATAGGAATCGAGCACCTCGGAGCCCCAAGAGTTCGAGCCAAGGCCGAGCAACTGGTCGTTGATGTTGACCGTGACCGTGTCGCCCTTGACAAGGTCGTAGACGTGCTTGGCGTTATCGATGGCCTCGCAGCTATAGGGCCATGCCGAGAACGAGAACGGGTTGGAAGCGGCGTCGCTCGGACGTGTCACGACCAGACCGTCACCGTGGCTAGAGCGCAGGGCAACCCAGCGGGTACCCTCGCGGTTGGCGCAGTCCTGAGGCATAACGTAGGGCGTGAACATGTCGTCGACCGTAGTGCGGTAATGACCGACCGGGTTGGCGCGCAGAGAGTCCGGATAGTTCTCGCCCGGGCCGTGGCCATACCACTCAACGGCACGATCGCAACCGGGAACCTCGAAGGAAATGCCAATACGCGGGATGATGTCCGAGTAATCGCCGTAGGGCTCGCCGGAGACCTTGAGGTCGACGCGACCGCTCGGCAGCACGGTGTAGACGAGCTCGACGCGCATGCCAAACGCACGGACGGGAGGAGCGATACGCTGGCTCACGGTAACGACGACCGCGTTGCCGTCCTGCTTCCAAGAGACACTGCGGGTGGACGTCTGCATCACATCGATGAAGTTGTCCTTCCACAGGGAGTCATACTCCTGAGCGTGGTTGTCGACGAGCGGATGCCAAAAACCAACCTGGGGACCGGAGGCCATGACGTCACGGCCGGATGCCTTCCACTTGCTCACGGTGCCGTTTACCTTGTTGAAGGTCAGCTCGCCGTTGAGGGAGTGAATGCGAATCTCCTGCTCGGTCTCCTCGACCGTAAGCTCAGGACGAGTGGGAGCCGCGATGGCCGGCGCCGGATGGTTTGCGATGGCAAACTGGCTTGCGCCCAGTTGGAACATCGGCTCGCACCAGACGTGAGCGGCCATGGTGTAGGCGCGCACGGTCAGCAGGGTCTCGCCTACCGCGGCCTCGTGAATCACTAGCGGAAGCTGGACGGACTCACCGGGGGCAACCGCACCGGGCACGAGCGTCTTGCGGCACACTACATCGCCATCCACCAGGGTCTCCGCCGACAGGCAGACATCCTCGAGGGTGGTGAACCAACGCTTGTTGGTGACAGTCAGCTCGCCCGCCTCGGCGTCATAAGCCATGCGAACCGGGCAGATGACCTGGCCGTATTCGGTAAGGCCCGGGCTCGGCTGCTGCCAGGGGAACACCATGCCGTCGATGCAGAAGTTGCTGTTGTTGGGGTAGTCGCCGTTGTCGCCGCCATACATGTCGTAGGCAACGCCGTCCTCGGTCACAGCGGCCAAGCCGTGGTCGCACCATTCCCAAATGAACTGGCCCTGGATGCAATCCCAGCGATCGAAGACCTCCTGGTACTCGGACAGGCCTCCGGGGCCATTGCCCATGGAGTGACCGTACTCGCAGTTGATGCGCGGCTTGGGGAATGGATGCTCACCAAAGTCGTTCATCTGCGACACGCGGGAGTACATGGTGGAGATAACGTCGACGGTATCGGCGTTGCGGTCCTCCTCGTAGTGGACCGGACGACCGTCGAGCTCGTGAGCCTTGGCGTACATCGCGCGGATGTTGCAGCCATAGCCGCTCTCGTTGCCCATCGACCACATAATGATGCAGGCGTGATTGCGCTCCTGCATCACCAGGCGCTCAATGCGGTCGGCGTAGGCCGGCTCCCATGCCGGGTCGTCGGTCACCAGGGCGATATTGCCGATATTCTCGAAGCCGTGGCTCTCCATATCGGTCTCGGCGACCAGCATGATGCCATACTCATCGCACAGCTCGTAGAAGCGCGGGTCATTGGCATAGTGAGAGGTGCGCACCGCGTTGATGTTGTGCTGCTTCATGAGCTCCAGGTCGCGGCGCATGCGATCGAGGCCCACGGCACGGCCCTTGTGATCGTCGTGATCGTGGCGGTTGACGCCATGCATCTTAAAGTAGGTGCCGTTGAGGTAGATATGATTGCCCTCGACCGTCACCTCGGCAAGGCCCTGACGATGTGGCACGTACTCGCTGACCTCGTCGCCGTCGTAGACCTCAAACGTCAGGTCATAGAGAAAGGGATCCTCGGGGTTCCAAAAATGGGCATCGGCAACGCTGCACTCGGCATGACCGTCGACGCACTCACCCGTAGCCACCACGTTCTCGCCATCGCTGAGCGTAAACACGACGCGGGAAGCGCCCTCGGCCACCGTATCGAGCGTAATCAGAGCGGCATCGCCCTCGCGGCGCGTGCGGAACCTAAAGTCGACCAGGTGTGCGGCGGGACGCTGCATAAGGTACACATCGCGGAAGATGCCCGATGCCCACCACATGTCTTGGTCCTCGATATAGCTACCATCGCTGTACTGCAGAACCTTGACCGCAAACAGGTTGTCGCCCTCGACAAGCGCGTCGGTCACGTCGAACTCGGCAGACAGGCGCGAGCCCTTGGTCATGCCGATAAACTTGCCGTTGACGTACAGCTCGCCATAGCTCTCGATACCGTCAAAGCGAATGATCTCGCGAGCGCCGGCAGGCACGGCGGGAAGATTGACGATGCGCTGGTACACGCCCGTGGGGTCGTCGGAGGGAACGAACGGCTGATCCACCGGGAACGGGAAACCCTCGTCGGTGTAGGCAAGGTTGCCATAACCGTCTACCTGCCACAGGTGCGGAACCTCCACGTGATCCCACTCGGGCTTGTACGTGGAAAGCTCCTCGTTGGAGACGGCAGCGGGGCCCTCAAAGAGGCGGAACTGCCACGAGCCGGACAGCTGGACAAACCCGCGCGACAGCTCGCGGCTGTACGTTGCAGCGAGATCGGCGGTCTCGTAACCCATAAAGTACGCATGGGGTGCCAGGCGGTTCCTGTGGGTGAGCGCTTGGTTTTCCCAATCGTTAATGGCGTCCATGGTGATGCTCCTTCGTCATCGTAGTGATTCTTGTGCAACCGGTTGTCCTTATCTTACGGGCGATGCAAAAAACTGTGCAACCGGTTGTCCGCTGAACGGTCGATTTTGCCGGATTAACGGTGCAACCGGTTGTACAACCATGCTATTTATGTCACCCTAAGCTTAGGTACACAGCACAGGGCATCGTTCTTGAGCTCACAGGCAACTGTCGCGCCTACCTATGTCTCGCCCATACATGCCGTGCTCAGTCGCAGTTTGATTGCAAAACGACACCGGTCACCGGATACCATGAACGCCGTTCACGCGCGCTATAGTAATCTGTATCCGCATTAGCCTTTATCGATAGCCCACCGACCCAATTGCACAGGAGACGCCATGACCCAACCAGCACGCACCGCACCCACGCTTGCCGAGGTTGCTGAAGCTGCCGGCGTATCGCGCTCCACGGCATCGCGTGCCCTCAACGATTCGCCCCGCATTAGCGAGGAGACCAAAAAACGCGTCCGCACAGCGGCGAAAAAGGTTAACTTCGTTCCCAACGCACGTGGCCGGGCACTCGCCGTCGGACGCACGGAAATTATCGCCGTACTGGTTACCGAGCCCCTTAATGAGCTGTTCGGCAACCCCACCTACAGTGAGTTTTTGAGCGGTATTACCGAGGAACTTTCGGAGTCGTCTTACTTGCCCGTGATCTTGCAGGCATCTTCCTCGCATGAGCGCAATCGCGCACGCGAGCATTTTGAGCGTCGCTCGTTTGACGCCGTCATCGACGTCTCGCCCTACAAGGGCAGCGAGCTGCTCGAGGTGCTGTGCGAGCTGGGCGTACCCACCGTGTTGTGCGGCCAGCTCGAGGGCCACCCCTATCGCGATGTGTTCTCGACGGTCTACTCCGACGACGAAGAGGGCGGACGCTTTGCGGCGCTCGCTATGAAAGATCGCGGACGCAAGGACATCGTTGCCGTGCTGGGGCCGCAGGATAACCCCGCCGTCGTCGACCGCCTTCGCGGCTACCGTGCAATTTTGGGCGAAAGCCTTCCGGATGAAAATGTCATCTATACCGGATGGAGCAGCGGAGACGGTTACCAAGCCACGCGGCGCCTGCTCGCGCGCGAAATACATGCCGACGGCGTGCTATGCGGATCGGACCGTATCGCAACCGGCGTTATCGCCGCATTCAACGAAGCGGGAATTAACGTACCCAAAGACGTTTCGGTCGTGGGCTTCGATGACCACGAGGTCGCAGCTCGCAGCGTCCCCGCGTTGCCGCCCATTCGTCAGCCGCTTCGCGAGGAAGGCCGCATGGCCGCAGGCATTGCGCTCGATATGATTAACGGTGCCGCGCCCACCACCACCGTCATGCATATGCAGCTCGTTCAGAGAGACTCACTGTAGGAAACTGGGCCGGGCTTTCCGCGACGTCCGGTCGCCCCATGCCCTCACAACCTCCGCGCATAAAAAACGAGGGAAGGCACGCGTCCTTCCCTCGTTGCGGGCAATATGTAGCCGCTCGCCTACATCAGGCGCAGGCTGACGTCCTTGAGCTGGGCGCCACTAACGGCACTCGGGGCGCCCGACATGAGGTCGGAGCCGCTGGCCGTCTTGGGGAACGCCATGACGTCGCGGATGGAGTCGGAGCCGGTGAGCAGCATGCACACGCGGTCCAGGCCCAGAGCGAAACCGCCCATCGGGGGTGCACCAAACTTGAGGGCCTCCATGAGGAAACCAAACTGAGACTCGGCGCGCTCCTCGGTAAAGCCCAGGAGCTTGAGCATGGACATCTGCATCTCGGCGTTGTGGATACGCATACCGCCACCGCCGGCCTCAAAGCCGTCCATGACAAAGTCGTAGGTGCACGAACCGGCTGCCAACGGGTCGGCCTCGATCTTGGCGATGTCGGTCTCGGTCGGCAGGGTAAAGGGCTGGTGCTCGGCAGCATAGGCCTTGCGATCCTCGTCCCAATGGAACAGCGGGAAGTTGACGACCCACAGGAAGTCGTGACCCTCACGCTTGATCTCGAGTGCGTTGGCCATGTGCGAACGCATGCCGCCCAGGATCTCGTCGGAGAGCAGGCGCGGGCCGGCAGCGAACATCACAAGGTCGCCGGGCTCGACGTCCATGCGCTCGCGCAGAGCGGCCATCTCCTCGTCCGAGAAGAACTTGACGATGGGGCTGTTGATGGAGCCGTCCTCGCGGAAGGCGATCCAGGCCAGGCCCTTGGCGCCAAACGTGGAAGCCACGCCGGCGAGCTTATCGATCTTGGCACGTGCCCAGGCACCGGCGCCCTTGGCGTTGATAGCCTTGACGACAGAGCCCTCCTCGTTTGCGGCAGTCGCAAAGACCTTGAACTTAGAGTTGGCAAAGATGTCGGTCAGGTCGACCAGGTGTATGCCATAGCGGGTATCGGGCTTGTCGGAGCCATAGGTGTCCATGGCATCCCAGTAGTTCATGCGACGCAGCGGCGTGGGCATCTCGACACCCATGCGGCCGAAGGCATCGGCCAGGACCTCTTCGAGCGCGCTCATAACATCGTTCTGGTCCACGAAGGACATCTCGATATCGACCTGGGTGAACTCGGGCTGACGGTCGGCACGCAGGTCCTCGTCGCGGAAGCACTTGGCAACCTGGTAGTAGCGCTCGACGCCACCGACCATGAGCAGCTGCTTCAGAAGCTGCGGGGACTGCGGCAGGGCGTAGAAGTTACCCGGCTGGATACGGCTGGGAACAATGAAGTCGCGGGCGCCCTCGGGCGTGGACTTAAACAGGGAGGGCGTCTCGACCTCCATGAACTCACGGTTGTGCAGCGCCTCGCGAATGGCAAAGGTAAAGTCGGAGCGCAGCTTGAGGTTGGCCATCATCTCGGGACGGCGGAGGTCCAAATAGCGATAGCGCAGGCGGGTATCCTCGCTGGTCTCGATGCCGTCCTCGATCTGGAACGGCGGAGTGACGGACGCGTTGAGCACCTCGGCGTGGTCGGTCAGGACCTCGATCTCGCCGGTCGCGAGCTTGGTGTTGGTGGTCTCCTCACCACGAGCGCGCACGACGCCGTGGATCTTGATGGGCCACTCTGGACGCATGGTCTCGGCAATCTTAAAGGCGTCGCCGTCGGAGTGCTCGGGGTCGAAGGTGAGCTGCGTGATGCCCTCGCGGTCGCGAAGGTCGCAGAAGATAAGGCCGCCGTGGTCGCGGCGACGGCTCACCCAACCGGTGAGGGTGACCTCTTCGCCCACGTTCTCGAAGCGAAGCTCGCCGCAGGTACGGGTGTGCATAGAATGCTCATCGATGGGACGGGTCTGGCTCATACCAGTGATCCTCCTTTATGGATCTGTGCCGCCCCGTGTCGTTCCGGGCGGCGTCGTACAGATTTGCCCAGCCTGCGTAAACCGCGCAGCCAGACATGGCGTTCTATGTTATCGCACCCGCGTCGATGTGCCGCGAAAAAGTGGCCCCTGCCCAAAGACTTGACGGAGACGAAACAATTGACGCACCGTGGCCGTCGCCCGGGCGTGCGGCGTGCGACAATGTGCCCCAATACAACTGCACTCGGAAAGGCCCGCCATGACTGCACGCCTCATCGTTATGGATATCGACTCCACGCTCATCAACCAGGAGGTCATCGACCTGTTGGGCGAAGAGGCCGGCGTGGGCGAGCAAGTTGCACAGATCACCGAACGCGCCATGCGCGGCGAGCTCGACTTTAAGCAGGCACTCAAGGAGCGCGTGGGGCTGCTTGCCGGCCTTGACGAGAGCGTGTTCGAGCGCACCTTTGCGCGCGTGACGTTTACCCCCGGCGCGCTGGAGCTTGTGCGCTCGGCGCACAGCAAGGGCTGGAAGGTCGGCGTGGTAAGCGGCGGCTTCCACGAGGTCGCTGACAAGATCGTAACCGCCGCGGGCATCGATTTTTGCCTGGCCAACCGCCTGGAAGTCATGGACGGCAAGCTCACCGGTAAGTTGGCTGCCAACATTGTGACCAAGGAGTCCAAGCTCATCCAGCTGCTGGACTGGGCAGTTGAGTGCGGCGTCGACATGGCCCACACGGTCGCTATTGGCGACGGAGCAAACGACATCCCCATGATCCAGGCCGCGGGCACGGGCATCGCGTTTTGCGCCAAGCCCAAGACGCGCGAGGCCGCCCCGTTTGCCATCGACGAGCGCAACCTCATGCTCGCTATGGACATCATCCTGCGCGACTAACCGATCCGTCTAACAACAGAATCAATTCCTCTATGTCTAGTTTCCGAACAATTTTGTCTTAGTGTTCGGAAACATACCCTTTGAGTGCTAGACTTTGCGCCGTCGAAGGGAACATATATGGATAAGCAAGATCTTGAGCAATTGCTGAGCGATGTTGCCGGCGGAGCAGTCACCCCGGCCGTCGCCCTCACACGCATCCAGACGGCGCCGACCGCCGATCTGGGTTTTGCGCAGCTCGATCTTTCGCGCGGGGTGCGCCAGGGAGCCGGCGAGGTTGTCTACGGTGCCGGTAAAACCGCCGAGCAGATTGCCGCCATTATCGAAGCGCTGCGCGATGCCGGCCAGGAGCGCATCCTGGTCACGCGCCTGGATGCCGAAAAGGCAGCCCGCACCTCGGAGCTTCTCGTCAACGACATCGACCTGGGATATGTCCCGGACGCGCAGCTCGCCCTCGTGGGCGGCAAGCCCTCCCCTACCGGCAACGGACGCATCGTCGTCGCCTGCGCCGGCACGAGCGACTTACCCGTCGCCGAAGAAGCCGCGTTGACGGCCGAGTTCTATGGCAACGAGGTCGACCGCCTCTACGACGTAGGTGTCGCCGGCCTGCACCGCCTGCTCGCGCATGCCGAGGAACTTGCCCAGGCGCAGGTGGTCATCGCCATCGCCGGCATGGAGGGCGCGCTGGCGAGCGTTATCGGCGGTCTGGTGAGCTGTCCGGTCATCGCCGTTCCCACCAGCGTTGGCTACGGCGCAAGTTTTGGTGGCGTAGCCGCGCTGCTCGCCATGCTCAACTCCTGTGCCAGCGGCGTTTCGGTCGTCAATATCGACAACGGCTTTGGCGCCGCCTACCAGGCAAGTCTTATCAATCATCTGAGCGCCGGCACACCCCGCGCCCGCTAAGGAGCATTCCATGTCCAATCATCAGCACACGCTTATCATCGACGGCACCTCGGGCATCAGCGGCGACATGACCGTCGCGGCCCTGCTCGATCTGGGCGCCAGCGAGGAGCACCTGCGCGAACAGCTCGCCACACTGCCGGTTGACGGGTTTGAGGTTGCCGTTACACGCGTAAACAAGCATGGCATCGACGCCTGCGACTTTGACGTTCAGCTGGCAGAGGAGCTCGAGAACCACGATCACGATATGGCCTGGCTCTACGGCAACAAAGCAGCTGCCGAGCACGAGCACGAGCACCACCATCATGACCATGGTGAGCACGAACACTGCCATGAGCATGATCATGAGACCCACGGCCATGGCCATGAGGGCCATCATCACGCCCACCACCATCACCATCGTTCTTTGGCGGACGTCACCGCCATCATCGACGGCTCGCAGCTAAGCGATGGCGCTAAGCGTCGTGCGCTCGCCATCTTTACCGCGCTCGCCGCCGCCGAGGCCAAGGCCCACGGCAAAACGCCCGAGACCGTCATGTTCCACGAGGTAGGCGCCGTCGACTCCATCGTCGACGTCTGCTCTGTCGCCATCTGCCTCGACGACCTGGGTATTGAGGATATCGTGGTCGAGTCGCTCTCCGAGGGCCACGGAACCATCCACTGTGCCCACGGCCTTATGCCCATTCCCGTCCCCGCTGTCGTCAACCTGTGCCAGGCGGGCAATATCGCCCTCATGCCTGCACCGGTCGCTGGCGAGCTCGTGACGCCCACGGGCGCCGCCATCGTCGCCGCGCTGCGCACGTCCGAGCACCTGCCGGCACGCTACCGCATCGAAGCCGTCGGCTACGGCGCCGGTAAGCGCCCCTACGAGGGTTGCTCCGGCACGCTCCGCTGTCTGCTCGTTCACGTGGATGCATAGCCATGGATGCCCGCAAAGAAAAAAGCCGCGCCGCTATTGTCACGGCGTTTTCCGAGCTCCTTCGCGAGGAGGACTACGGCAAGATCACTGTCGGCGACATCATCGCTCGCGCCCACGTAGGCCGCGCGACATTCTACGGTCTCTTTAAGAGCAAAGACGACCTACTGTCCGAGCTCGTGAGCGATATCTGCACCCACGCCCTCGATGACGATGGCACACCGCTCGACGACCCGCTCGTGCAAGTCGAGCATATCCTCAACAACCTCTGGGATCGTCGTCAGGGCGTACGCGCCCTCGTAGCCGGCGCCAGCTCACGCGTCTTCGCCGACTGCTTACGCAAGACCATCATGTCGCGCGCAGCCGAAACCGTGCCCGTCGACCCCTCAGGCCCCGCCGGCACCATGGACCGCAGCTTCTTACTACACCACATAGCCTCAAGCTTCGTAGCCACCGTCCAATGGTGGGCCTGGCACAACTTCCAAGCAGACAAAGCCGACGTAGCCAAAGACTACCTCTCAGCCATAAAACCCCTCTTCAACTAAACGCCCCATCCCATCCCAAGGCGTCGCCCCTTCCCAAAGTACCGCTTGCATTTCAAAGCACCCAACAGCCAAGCGCCCACCACATCCAAATTCAGATATATATGTTGGGTTGCTTGTTCGAACACAGCCAAGAATGCCCAGGGCTCGGTAGGGGTTAACTTTCCAACGCACTCCGCAGGACGCAAAAAGGCTCGCCGCACGAAGTGCGCAGCGAGCCTTTTTGCATGTCCGAGGACGCGTTGGAAAGTTAACCCCTACCGAGCCCGGACCTTATAGAGCCGTCCTTTGACTAGAACATGCCCAAGAAACCATGCACAAACAGCGCGGCCAGAGCGGCACCGACAAACGGCGCGATGCCAGGAACGAGCAGGCCGTACTTCCAGTTGTTGTCAGCCTTGTTCTTAATCGGCAGCACCTGATAGGCCATGCGAGGACCAAGGTCACGAGCCTGGTTCATGGCGAATCCGGTGATGCCGCCCATGCCCATGCCAACAGCCCAAACGATCAGACCGACGCAGATGGCGAGCATCAAAACGTTCTCGCCAGCACGGTTAGCAGCAGCAAGGATGGCGCTGATGAACACGAAGGTGCAGATAGCCTCGCAGAAGAAGTTGCGGGCATAGTTCGTGCCCTCGGTGGTTGGGTTGGTCGAGAAGATGTTGCGCTGAGCAATGGGGTCGACGACGCCCTCGGAAGCCTTGAACTCATCGGCATACATCAACCAAGCGATTACGGCGCCCACAAAGCCGCCGAGCATATCGGCAACCATGAAGGGGATGCAGCTGCTCCACGGCACCAGGCCGACGATGCACTGGGCAAGCACCATGGCGGGGTTCATGCACACGGCGCCGCCAAAAACAAACAGGCAGACCGAGATGCCAAAAGACCAGGTGGTGATGGCAAACATGTGACCGGAGCCCTGATACTTGGTGCCCTTAAGCACGGTATCGCAGTGTACGCCCACGCCAAAGATGATCATGAGGGCCGTTGCGCCGAATTCGCAGAGGAGTTTGGTAAGCATAAAACCTTATCTTTCTTGTCGGTTATGAACGATTCGTTTAGGCCGCGTACTAGTGCTGAGCGACGACAACGCCCAGGCCATCGGGAATGACGGCCACCTTGGCATCGGCACCCTTCATCTCAAAGGCGAGCTTGAGCGCCTCATCGAGGGTGTTGACCGGCGTCATGTGCATATCCTTGATCATCTGGTGATCGCACAGGTCGGTGACCATGATCACGGGGTGATGCGCCAGGATGCGGGCAAAGATCTGGCTCGTCCACTGGTCGGGCAGGGTCTCGTCCTTAGGACGGTCGATGCAGGCACGCTCAAACTCCGCCGGATCGTTGTCGGCGATGTTGTGATAGAAGCCCTCGCCACCGTGGCCGTCGGCACAACCGGCGACGTCGATGATCACGCCGCCCTCGGGAAGCGTGGCCTCGGCAGAGCACATGCCCTTCACGGCCTGATAGATGTTCTGGTCGAGCGGGTAGCCGCCGTTGGTGGTGATGGCAATCTCGCACTCAACGGGCTCAACGCCGGCAAGGCTCTTCACGAACTCACAGCCGGCCTCGTGCGCCTTGTGAATGTCGCCGGCAAAGGAGCCGATGACCTCGTGCTTGCCGTTGAGCACCACGTTAAGCACAAAGGCAAGGTGAGCCATCTCGGCAGCGGCAAACATGTCCTCGCTCACGTGGTTGTGGCACAGGTTGCCGGCACGCGAGTGGGAATCATTCACAAACTGACCGTTGTGGTTGTACATGATGGTCTTGTAGCTGGCGATGCCAGGCAGGACGGACTTGCGGCTACCAGAGAAACCGGCAAAGAAGTGCGGCTCAATAAAGCCCTCGGCAAGCAGCAGATCGCAATCGGCGGCAATCTTGTTGATGATGCACTCGCCACCAGAAGGCAGGGTGCCGATCTTTTTCATCATGCTGTCGTCAGTCGCGACGTGCATAACGATTTCCTCGTTGGCAACGATCTCCTCGCCGTACTTGTTGACGAGTTCCTCATGCGTCGACGGACGATGCATACCCGTAGCAACCAGAATGCGCACGCGAGCCTCGGGCGCAGCAGAATGGATGTGATGCAGCAGAATAGGCATCGTCACACGCGAGGGAACGGGACGCGTATGATCGGAGCTAATAATGACAATATCCTTCTTGCCAGCACAAAGCTCCTCGAGCGACGGCGAACCATAAGGGTTGGCAAGCGACTCCTCTACCAGCTCTTCCTGCGATTTTGTAGTCTTAAACTCGTTTTGATGACCTTCCATCACACCCGCGAAGTTCTTATCCTCGAGCTCCAGATGCAACGTCTTGTGGTCAAACGGCAGTTCACATTCAAACAATGACGAGCGCCCTCTTCCTTTTCAACTGACACACTAGATAAACCGTTGGAAGGATACGCCGCTCACCGAAAAACACCACCGTCCACCGACTCATTAACACAACGTTCATATTTGACCCACAACAAAACGGCCGCGACCCCAAACGGGACCGCGGCCGCCTGTCAAAGACACTATAGACAGGATGATTTACGCAGCGTCGAGGCAAACATCTAGCCCGAGACGTACGCACGTAAGCCATTTTGCATAAATGCGTTAATTAATTGCATAAAATGGCGCATGGATTTCTAGCCGTAACAGGGTAGTGCTCTCCGGAGCGTGCATTTTTGCGAGTATTCAGCATCGCGGGATAAGATTTTGGTGCCAAAAGTCTTTCAAAAGGTAGATAGTCCTCATGGCTCGTCCCATCTGGATGGCATGCGGCGAGAAACCAGCCATATATGAACATCGGCAAAGCCCAATCGTCATGCAAAAGCATCAACAGGAGCCGCGAAAGCCGGCTATGGCCTTATGCATCAATCTTTGGCTGCTGAAAACTCCGTTTTTTGCACGTCGCCCCAAGCACCACCCTCACCCAGCGGCTGATCCGCCGAAGACCGGACATCGCAGGGCCCGCCATTAGTTTACTGTTAGGCACACTCCGCAGGACGCAAGAAGCCCTCGCCGCACTCCACGCTATGCGCGAAGCGCGCCTTATTCCCTTCAGCTTTAATCCCTGAAGACCGAGGACGAAGGGACCCGACGGGTTTCCCTCTGAATGCATTCCGCAGCACGAAGCCCCCTTATCCGCAGCTCCGAAGGAGCAGGATAAGGGGGCTTCAAGTGCGAGGACGCATTCAGAGGGAAACCCGTCGGGTCCCGGTGAGAGCCACAGGGCTATCGATTACCCCGTGTTTTGCAGTCCTGCCGAGACGCCGGTCACAGTCGAAAGAATCAGGCTCATGTACTCGGCCTTCTTCTCCTCGGCCATCTCGTCCTGATTCATGCGCACCTCGCGAAGGGCGCGGACCTGGGCGATGGACAGAGCGTCGACGTAGGGGTTACGCACGCGAACGGCGCAGCCGAGCACGCGACGACGCTGCAGCGGCCACTCATCACCGACGATGGCAAGGACCCACTTACGGGTGAGCTGCATCTCGGTAAAGACCTTCTTGGACAGATCATCGCGGTCGCCCAGATGCAGATACATCTTGGCGATGCGCTGATCGGTCTTAGCAATCGACATCTCGATGTTGTCGATAAAGGTGCGGAAGAACGGCCACTCCTGGTAGGCAGCCTTGAGCTGGTCAAGATCGCCAAGCTGCTCGCAGGCGGTGCCCAGACCGTACCAAGCGGCCAGGTTAATGCGCGTCTGGCTCCAGCTGAAGATCCACGGGATGGTACGCAGGTCATCGAGCGACTTGGCGCCCAGACCGCGCTTGGCGGGACGCGAGCCGATCGGCAGCAGACCGACCTCGGTCAGCGGCGTCACGGTCGAGAACCACGGTGTAAAGTCCTCGGTGTTCAGCAGGTCCAGATAGCGTTCGTGGCTTGCAGTGTTGAGCTTCTCGGCCATATCCCAGAACTTCTGCGTGGTCTCGGTGTTGGTCTTCTCGACACTCGGGGCCGACTGCAAAAGCGTTGCGGCGGCAACGGACTCAACATGGCGCTGAGCCAGCGTGCGGTTGCCGTAACGGGCAAAGATGACTTCGCCCTGCTCGGTAAGCTTAAAGAAGCAGTTGACCGAACCCTTGGGCTGCGCCAGCACGGCCTTGTTGGCCGGGCCGCCGCCACGGCCCACGGCACCGCCGCGACCGTGCATGAGCACCAGGTCGATATCGTTCTTCTCTGCCCACTTGGCGATGCGCTCCTGCGCGGAGTGCAGCGCGAGCATGGCCGTGGTAGGACCGGCATCCTTGGAAGAGTCGGAATAGCCCAGCATGACCTCCATGCGGCGGTTGGTCTGGGCAAGGCGCTTTTGCACCACGGGCAGCGTAAGCATCTGATCGAGCACGTCGACGCAGCCCTCGAGGTCCTCGAGCTGCTCGAACAACGGGATCACGTCGAGCTCGGGGACATCCTCCTCGTGTGCAAAGGACAGGTGCGCCAGCTCAAAGACGTCGGCCACATGCTGAGCGCTCTTGGTAAACGAGATGATGTAGCGGTGCGCCATCTTCTTGCCGTAGCGCTTTTGGATGGAGCCGATAGCGCGGAAGGTATCGATGACCTCGCGCGTCATGGGCTGCAGGTCGCCATGGATACCGTTCTCGTGGATATCCTTAAGGGCGCGGGCATGCACCACGGAGTGCTGACGGAACTCCATCTCGACCATATGGAAGCCGAAGGACTCGACCTGCCAGATGATGGTTTGGACCGGGCCGTAGGCAGCACGGACGGCACCGCAGGCGGCCAGCGAACGCTGGACGACGCGCAGGTCATCCAGGAACTCGTCGGCGCTGTGGTACATGGTGTCGGTGATACGACGGACGGTGGCGTTCAGGCGGTCGGCCATGACGAGCATGACGGCGCGATGCGGC
>ENA-OPRR01001738-OPRR01001738.1-human-gut-metagenome-genome-assembly--contig:-NODE-1738-length-16739-cov-3.760549_pt1 | contig 16739 bp, 14 predicted proteins | sample MGYA00241796_ERZ501883 | MGnify/ENA primary metagenome ERZ501883 (study PRJEB25962, sample SAMEA2042406) | human gut metagenome | biome: human gut; feature: human-associated habitat; material: faeces...
ATCAAATCTCTCTAATCCCCGCGGGTTTCCCAAGCACCCGACCTTGCCGTTCAAACCGTCGCTCGCGTACTCAAGTACGCGTCGCTCCTCTTTCACGGCAATCTCGGGCACTTGGAAAACCCGTACCGACCGCCCGAATTAATATTCATGGGCGGTCGTTTATTTTGTTTCGTTTGATAGTTGTATTTAGGAGGTCGCTTTATGGCCGACAATCGCAAGCGTGCGCCTCGTGGCGGCAAGCAGGCTGCTTCTGGCTCGCGTCCGATTCGCCGCAATGACCGCGCTGCCGCTCCCAAGGGCCAGCGCGATCGCGCCCAGGCCGCACGTCCGCAGCGCGATCGCAACCGCGACGCTGTCCAGGCTCCCAAGGGCGAGTTTATCGAAGGTCGTCGTGCTGCCGCCGAGGCGCTACGCACTGGTTTTCCCATCAAGTGCGCGCTCATTGTCGAGGGTGGAGAGCGCGATGCCGCCTTGTCGCGCCTGGTCGACGACCTCAACGCCGCGGGCGTCCGCATTAAGTATGTGCCGCGTGCGCAGCTCGACGCACTGTCGAGCCATGGCGCTCATCAGGGCATCGCACTCGAGGTTGGCAACTTCCCCTATGCTGATGTCGCCGATATTCTCGACCGCGCAGGCGACGGTCCGGCGCACCGGCCGGCTCGCCCGCGCTCGTGGTGGTGCTCGACCATGTCACCGACGCCGGCAACTTCGGTGCCATCGTGCGCTCTGCCGAGGTTGTGGGTGCAGCTGGCGTCGTGATTCCCAACAAGCGGTCGGCCGAGGTCACCGTCGCAACGTACAAGACCTCCGCAGGAGCCGTCATGCACCTGCCCATCGCGCAGGTTCCCAATATCGCCCGTGCGCTCGATGACCTCAAGGCCGCCGGCTTTTGGGTGGGCGGCGCCTCCGAGCACGCCGAAGGCAGTTGCTGGGACGCCCCCTTCGAGGGCCGCGTTGCGCTCGTCATGGGTTCCGAGGGCGACGGCATCTCGCGCCTGGTGCTCGAGAAATGCGACTTTTTGACTAAGCTTCCCCAGCGCGGAATGACCGAGAGTCTCAACGTTGCCCAGGCGACCACCGCGCTGTGCTTTGAGTGGCTGCGCCGCAATGCCGGCGAACTCATGGGGGAGGAGTAGCGCATGTCCAAGAAGAACCGCGCCAAGTCCAAGGCCAAGCGCTTTGGCGAGGGCTCGGCCAAGCCGATTGTTTCGGCCGCGACCTATGGCGTGGGCGGCAATGCGTTTGCGCAGGCCATCGCCGATCCGGTCTCGACGGTGCACTCCAATAAGCCCGAGCTGCTGGTGGTCGACGGTTACAACGTGATTCACTGCACGCCGCGCTACGAAAAGCTCGTCTACGACCATTCCGACGATCCGTATTCCAGCGACGTCCACGATATGGCGCGAACTGCACTCATCAACGACGTCGCCGCGTTTGCCCAGGGCCGCTACGAGGCCGTGATCGTGTTTGACGGCGCGGGCAACATCTCCAGCGAGCGCCCCAACCTGCCGGCCCGCGGCGTGCGCATCGAGTTTTCGCCGACGGGCGTCTCTGCCGATACCGTGGTACAGAAGCTCTGCATCGAGGCACGCGAGGAAGGCCGCGCGTGCTCCGTGGTATCGAGCGACGGCACGATCCAGGCCGTCGTCATGGCGTTACGCGCATCTCGAGCCGTATGCTGGTGGACGAGATCAAACAGATCGATAACGACGTTCACGAGGCAGAGGAAGCTCCGCAGATCAAGATGACCTTGGGCAGCCGCCTGAGCCCCGAGGCGCTGGCCGCGCTCAAGGCCCTGCGCGGGAGGTAGGGGAGTTGGCGGGGCAATGCTGCCTCGCTAACTCCATTCAGCGATGTCGATCATTCTTTCGAGGCGCCACGTTAGCGCCTCTTTTAGATAAGGCAGTCTCGCTGCTAGGGCATCGTTTTTAGACAGAATCTCGATTGCCTCGTCGACAAAACCTTCGAGTTTGTCCCCGTCAAACCAGTTCATATCCTCAACAAGCAACATTTGTTTCGCGGGACTTGAATGGAACTGCGCGCTGGCAAAACTGTGCTCTCCCGCCCTAAGCTCCTCTAGCGATATGTTGCACCAGAGTGATGAGCCCGAATCGAAGATGGGGGCAGGTCTGCAGGCTTGCGTGTTGACGTTTCGCACGAGGCCGAAGTTGCGCCAATGACGATCGTAGTTGGCAATGATGTCGTCACATATGATCATGCGGTCAAGGGCATCCTTGACGTCTGTCGCCCCGAGCTCCTCGCAGTTTGCTACATATCGCTCGTAGTCGGTTGGTCGTTCATCTGCGTTTGCGTGCTGGTTTACATAGAACGCAGGGACATACTCTTCTTCATCAGTTAAGAAGACATCGCATATGCTCAGGGCGGAAGTGCCCGTGCCCTCGAGCGAGTAAGGCACATAATCGCAGGCGTTTAGGATGCGACGGTGAAGTGCAGTCGCCACCAGCTCGTTATAAGGTTCCTGGTTTAGATGCGCACCTGCCTTGTGGAGAATTCGACGGCCATCCTCGCATGTCCAGTACTTTTGAAGATTGCCGTCCGAGGTGTTGTCGGGCTTGGCAGCAGCTGCCTTGCCCTCTGGGGCGAAGGGTGCAATGGTTAGCGAGACGTCATCAAAAGCATTATTGAAGAAGTTGATATCCTCCCAGGTGAGACCGGAACCTTGGGGCCTAATCCAATACTGGTCGGATAAGGAGAGGCCGAGATTTCGCTGGACGAGTTCATCGGGAACATCGACTGCGGCTTCTGCAAGCAGGGAGGCTAGCCCAATGCGTGCGAGCGGGATACCGCGGCCGCGCCACCAGATGCGGAAGGAGTCTAGCGATATGGGGCTATTAGGGCCAAATACTCCAATAGGGGCGTGGGCGTAATCGATGTCGGCACCGATGTGGGTAAAGTCTTTTCGCGATGTGCTGTAGACCAGCTGAGCGACTTCGTACGTGCGGTTCATGAGGGTGAACGCGATCTCGCTCTTACCGTGGCCGCGGCGGGGACGTCCCCCCGTTTTGGTCACAGAGCGGAGTCGCGTGTCGACGCTGTCTTTGTCGATGAGCCATACACCAGAAGCCTTGCGGGCCTCAAGTGCTCCGTTTTTTATGAGCTCCTGCACCCTGCGCGGAGTGATGCCGAGCAGCTCGGCGGCTTCCTTGGTAGTAAGCATCGCGAAACCCTTCGCCGAAACGAATAGTTTTATATAGTCAATTGTAATTAAAACTATTCGTTCTGGCGAATAGTTTTGAGATGTGGTCGGGTGAAGGGCCTGTTGCGCCTCGTCGGCAATTCCTTTATTCTTAATTGGCTTCGCGCGAAAGCGCCAAGTGTGCCAGTGTGGCGCAACGGTAGCGCAACTGATTTGTAATCAGTGGGTTGCAGGTTCGATTCCTGTCACTGGCTCCATGAGAGTTTCGGGCTCTGTCTCTATATGGGACAGGGCCCGTTTCTATTTAGGTGGTGCGCCATCGGGTTAGCGCCCATCCCGTTTTTGGTTTGTCTCGTCCTCCAGTTTGTCTAAATCTGTAACACCAAGACCGATATTTGGCATCTAACTGTTACAGATTGAGATGAAACTTAGGGTGTTTTAGGAATATCTTGATCTGTAACATGTAGAAGCGGAATAGGCCTCTTGCTGTTACAGATCGAGACAAGGGCGGGTGCGGACCTGGATGTCCTGCTCGAGCGTGGATTTCTGGACACGCGAGCGAAGAAAATCTCCCGACCGGAGAACGAGCGTGGATAATTAACTTGGATAGGGAGCTAAGGTAAACACCGATTGTCTATCGACGGCTTTAGAAACAACGACCCCGATTTCATTGTGGACTCGGGGTCGTTTGTGCCTCAGGAATCCGAATGGATTAATCGAGCTCCTAAGGGACTTCTTGGGTTCTTGCTAATGGTCTGCCGAGGATGTCCCCAATGCAAACAGCGGGCATCTACTCAATATAGCTGGGGTTCTTCTTGATGATTACGCGTGCAGCGATGAAAGAGACGACGATGGCGATGATGGCGACAACGCATGCCAGCACGAAGTTGCCCATGGACCCATCGGGAGCGATAAAGATGAGTGCCGAAAGAAGGCCGGGGCATGCTCCCGCAACATACTCTTTCAGAACAAAGATGCCTGCAGGGAGTCCAGCGCAGAGCGCGCCGATTGCCGTGCCGACAAGCAGGCGGGGACGCTCGATGAGGCAACCGTAGAACGCGGGCTCGGTTACGCCACAGAGTGCGGTAACGGCAACCGTGGTGACCATACCCTTCTTCTCCTTGTTTCCCTTCATGGCAGTTGCCAGGGCGAGGCTCGTGCCGCCAATGCAGAGGTTCGAGATGAATCCAAAGATAATGGGTGCCCAACCGAGCTGCGCCAGGCTCGTAACTTCGATTGCGATGTAAGCCTTATCGAGACCGAGCATGACGAAATAGGGGTTAAGGGCTGCCAGGATCGGAGTAGCGATAAATGCCACGTTGTCCATAAGCCACGTGACGGCATCACTCAGCGCGTAGCCCATCATGCTGCCGGCGGGGCCAAGGATAATCAGCTCGACGGGCACGACGATGATCATGGTGAGCAGCGGCTTCAAGAACAGTTTGGTAACGTCGGGAATGATCTTCTGAAGGCTGCGGTCGACAAAGTACATGAACACAACGCCCAGTACGATGGGCACTACCGTACTCGAATAGTCGTTCGTCGGGATGGGGATACCAAGAAAGTCGAGACCCTCGGCACCGCTAATGGACGAGCTGATCATGATCGCGCCCAGCAATGCGCCCATGATGGGCTGCATCTTCATGACGGCTGCGAGCTGATAACCAAGATAAACGGGCAAGAAGCTAAACGAAGCGCTAAAGATCGCCAACAGAACCTGGGCGGTTCCGCTATCGGTGCTTAATCCGCAATAATTGACCAGGAGATTCTTGATCGAAAGAATGAGTCCGCCAACGATGAGCGCCGGGACGATGGGCATGAATACCTGTGCAGAGACGTTCCCGAATTTCTCAATCAAGCCCATGGCGGTGTTACCGCTTTTAATGCCTTCTGCAAGGTCTTTGGCGGTTTGGGCATCGTCGGCAACCGTGCCACCGCCGACTTCGATTCCCGCGAAGTCGAGGAAGTCGTTGTAAGCCTCGGTGACGTTGGGGCCGATGATCACCTGAAGCTGGCCACCGCTGACTACTGCCCCGAGCGCCTGATCGGCCGATTTGGCGAGCTGGAGATCGATGATCGAGGTGTCTCGTGCGTCGATGCGAAGGCGTGTCGCACAATGAGTTACCGATGTAATGTTCTCTTTGCCGCCAACAGCCTTTAGGACTGTTTCGGACATTGCCTGATATTTCATCTCTTTCTCCTAACCTTCCTGCTCCTGATACTTCGAGATAAGGTCTCGGTACCAATACCAGCTCTTTTTGGGGGTGCGCTCCAGATTGTTCTCGAAGTCGATATGGACAAGTCCGTATCGTTTTTCGTAGCCGTTGATCCAGCTATACAGATCCATCGTCGACCAGAGGTAGTAACCCTCAACGCGCGCGCCGTCGCGCTTAGCCCTCATCATGTGCTCGATGAACTGGCCCAGAAGCTCGATGCGGTCATCATCGTGGATCATTCCGTCTGTGTCTGGTTGCTCATAGGCGCCATGTCCGTTTTCCGTAATAAAGATGCGGGGCGCGTCATAGCGCTCGTGGACATCCATGATGGTTGAATACATGCAACTTGGGAGTATTTCGCGGCCCCATTTATTGCGGGGAACATTGCTGTCGTGGGCGCTTTCAAACAAGGGCGCAATGCATTTTCCTTCGACCCTTTTGCTCGAACTGCCCTTATTGTTCGCCGAAACGGCAAGCTCTCCACCGTGCCAGTCGGTTACATACTCTCGGCAATACACGTTGAGTCCAATAAAATCGACTTTACCGTCTCTGAATTCTTTTACGTCATTTGGGGATCGATAGAGCGAGACGCCAAGTTTTTCAAGGATTTCGTCCATTTCTGGCGGCAGTTGACCCTGAAGCGCTGGTGCCAGAATCATGCGATTGGCGAAAAAGTCTGCGTATCGAAATACGTCATCAGGGTGCTCGGTTGCCGGGTCGAGTTCGACAACGCCGCCATCGTGGACGGCGCCGATGATGCCGTCGTAGCCCATTTGACGATATGCTCGGACTGCGAGTGCGCTTGCGCGCATCAGGTTGTACTGAAACTGCATGTACGACTGAACATCGAGCGATCGATTGGGGGGATAGTTGCCCAACATGTTTACGCAGTAGCTGTAGAAATGCGGCTCGTTAACGGTAGCCCAGATTTTGACGCGGTCTCCAAAGCGCTCAAAGCAAATCTTGGCGTATTTGCAGAACCACTCTGCCATGTCGTTGTTCAGCCATCCGCCTTTGCAAGCAAGCGTGAATGGCAGATCGTAATGGAACAGCGTAACGTTGGGCTCTATGCCATTTTCGAGGCAGCAATCAATGACCCGATTATAAAAATCGATACCCTCTTCATTCACTTCGCCGATACCCGTGGGGATGATTCGACTCCATGAAAGAGAGAAGCGATAGGTGTTTTGTCCGCCTTCTTTCATCATTCGGATATCTTCTTCATAGCGATGGTAGAAGTCGCAAGATACATCACCGTCAACATGGTTGATGTTCTTATTGCTTGTGTGGCTAAAGAAATCCCACTCACCAAGGCCTTTGCCGTCTTCGTTCCAGGCACCCTCGCACTGATAAGACGCCGTGGCGGAACCCCAGAGAAACGGCATGTTGTTCACGTTGCCCATGAATCCCCTTTCCATCACTCAAAACACGGTGGATACGTGTGGCGGAATTATGATTAAGATGACGTCAGCTGATTTGAATCATAGGAGAACGACCAAAGCTGTTTGATTCAATAAATGAACCATGATTTCGAGGAGAGCGGAAAGAGGGATCACGTGAATATCAATGACTTCGATGTGCTCAATCGCATTAGCTCCATCATCAACAGCGAGTTTGGGTCAAACGATGCCGCCATCGCTCGATATCTCATCGCTCACATTAGGCGTTCGAGCGAAATCAATGTTGCCGCAATAACCCGCGATGCATTCGTGACTCGTTCCGCTGTTCGTCGTTTCTGCAATCGATTGGGCTACCAGTCTCTTAGCGATTTGAAAGAATCATTTACTCAGTCAGTCTTTCCAAGCGACTTAAGCCATCGAGAGGAGGAATTTGGCTACGAGGAGTACAGGGCAGAGCTCGACGTTCGCATGATCGAGATGTTCGCTGAGGTTGAAAGCGGCGTGTCCGATATCGCTATTAAGCATCTTGTCGACGAAATTGATGGCCATAAAAACGTTGAAATCTGGTGCACCAATAATGTGAGCGCCAATCTCGTACGATTTCAGCAGGAAATGTTTTATGCGGGCAAGATAGTTCGCATAGTTGCTGGGGCTAACGTCGCGGAATTGAAAAACATGGGAGACGCTTCGCAGTCATTGATAATTCTCGTATCGGTCTCCGGGCTATTTGCGTCACAGGCGCGTGAGTATCTTGATTGCCGTTCGGGCAGGAAGATTCTAATTACTGCGTTTAGCAACGATGACAAATCGAGGTCTTTTGACCGTGTATATCGTCTTGGTAATGCGGGAAACGGAATTGACCGACTCGGCGTTTATTCGAAATACGCCATGACTTATTTTTTCGACTTGCTATCGTCGTGTTACTTGAGTCGCTACCCCTGCACCAAGGGGGAGCCGCTCTATGGGTCTACTTTGGCCTGGCCCGAGTAGTTGCGGCTTTACAGTTCTCTCGCCTGGAGAATGAACGTGGATAATCTGCCACTTTGGCCTTAGAGCCGCGCTAAAAGTGGGAGATAATCCACGCTCGATCGTGGCGTGGAAGCCCCGATCTCGACCTATATATAGGTGCAAATAAGCTGGTATCGAAGTTCGATCCTGAAGGTGTACTCCACTACACCAAAGTGTTACCTAGGGAAACGTCACCTCAGTATCCAAAACCACCGTCCTTCATATCCAAACTCAACAAAACCGCAGGTCACAGCTATATAGATACGCCCGGCACCGTGTATCTAGAGGTTTTCGTTGACAGCCCCCAAGGTTGCATCGTATTATCTTTTTCGTTCGCGGGGGCGGCGGTCCAAAATACCAAAGGACCTGCGGATACTTGAACGATTGGGAGTTTGCCCGAGTGGTTAATGGGGACGGGCTGTAAACCCGTTGGCTCTGCCTACATAGGTTCGAATCCTATAGCTCCCACCCGTCAAGTGCCTGTATAGCTCAGTCGGTAGAGCACTTCGTTGGTAACGAAGAGGTCACCAGTTCAAGTCTGGTTGCAGGCTCCATCTGGCGGTGTAGCTCAGTTGGTCAGAGCGCACGGTTCATACCCGTGTTGTCACTGGTTCGAATCCAGTCACCGCTACCATAGGTAACACGGTGGCTTCTCAATAGTATGTTGAGAGGCCACTATGGTATAAAGGCAAAGTCCCGTCCGGGGACGACCTGTTTAGAGGAGGGCTTTATGGCCAAAGAGAAGTTTGAGCGCACTAAGCCGCATGTTAACATCGGCACCATTGGTCACGTCGACCACGGCAAGACCACGCTGACCGCTGCCATCACCAAGGTTCTCTCCGAGACCGAGGGCTGCAAGGCTGACTTCACTGCGTTCGAGAACATCGACAAGGCTCCCGAGGAGCGCGAGCGCGGCATCACGATCTCCGTCTCCCACGTTGAGTACGAGACCGCTGCCCGTCACTACGCTCACGTTGACTGCCCGGGCCACGCTGACTACGTCAAGAACATGATCACCGGTGCTGCTCAGATGGACGGCGCTATCTTGGTCATCGCCGCTACCGACGGCCCCATGGCTCAGACCCGCGAGCACATCCTGCTCGCCCGTCAGGTCGGCGTTCCCTACATCGTCGTCTTCCTGAACAAGTGCGACATGGTCGACGATGACGAGCTCATCGACCTCGTCGAGATGGAGACCCGTGAGCTCCTCTCCGAGTACGATTTCCCCGGCGACGACATCCCCGTCATCCGTGGCTCCGCTCTGGGCGCTCTCGAGGGCGACGCCAAGTGGATGGACGCCATTCGCGAGCTCATGAAGGCCGTCGACGAGTACATCCCGACGCCTGCTCGTAACAACGACCTCCCGTTCCTGATGGCCGTTGAGGACGTTATGACCATCTCCGGCCGTGGTACCGTTGCTACTGGCCGTGTCGAGCGCGGTGAGCTCAAGCTCAACGAGCCCGTCGAGATCGTCGGCATCAAGGATACCCAGAACACCGTCGTTACCGGTATCGAGATGTTCCGTAAGTCCATGGACTTCTGCGAGGCTGGCGACAACGTCGGTCTGCTGCTCCGCGGCATCAAGCGTGAGGACATCGAGCGCGGCCAGGTTCTCTGCAAGCCCGGTTCGGTTACCCCGCACACCAAGTTCACCGGCGAGATCTACGTTCTGACCAAGGAGGAGGGCGGCCGTCACACCCCGTTCTTCGATGGTTATCGTCCTCAGTTCTACTTCCGTACCACCGACGTTACCGGTACGGTCAAGCTCCCCGAGGGCACCGAGATGGCTATGCCTGGTGACCACATCACCATCGAGGGCGACCTCATCCACCCGATCGCCATGGAGGAGGGCCTGCGCTTCGCTATCCGCGAGGGTGGCCACACCGTCGGTTCGGGCATCGTCTCCACGATCATTGAGTAAATTAGCTCTTTGATATAGCTGACTTAGAGAACCCGGCACTTATATGGGTGCCGGGTTCTTTTCTGCAATGGATATTGAGCCGTTGCTGGTGTCGAGAGGATCGATAATGGTCCTGGATGCACCGTCGATTAGCTCTCGATGGCTTCATTGATGTGTTCCAAATATGAATGGATCCACCGAGAACCAATTGACTCGAGGTTTTCATTGACAGCACTTACGTGGAGCTGATAAAGTAACAACTCGTGCCCGTACGGGGCGGAAATGAAAGGTTCAGGATACATGCGTACTCTAGTTACTCTTGCGTGCACTGAGTGCAAGCGCCGCAACTATACGACCACCAAGAACAAGTCGACCATGCCTGATCGTATGGAGATCAAGAAGTATTGCCCCTGGTGCCGTCACCACACGCTGCACAAAGAGACTCGCTAGTCTCTAGTCACATACGCCAGTAGTTCAATTGGTAGAGCATCGGTCTCCAAAACCGAGTGTTGAGGGTTCGAGTCCTTCCTGGCGTGCCAGTCATTATTCCGTAAGCTCCCACTTGGGGGCTTACGGTTTACTCATGTATAAGCGCATTGCGCGGAGGTAACCCAAATGGCCAACAAGAAGAACAAGAAGAAGGCTCAGCAGCCGGCACCTGCCAACAAAGCTGCCGCCAACTCCAAGGTTGAGGCCAAGAAGGCCGTTGCCAAGAAGAACGAGAAGGCTGCGAAGTCCAAGAAGAACGAGAAGCCTGGTTTCTTCGCCCGCACCAAGAAGTATTTCGCTTCGGTCAAGTCCGAGATGAAGCGTGTCACGTGGCCCGATAAGAAGGAGCTCGTGAACTACTCGGTTGTTGTTTGCGCTTCTCTGATCGTCGTCGGCGTCGTCATCGCTCTGCTCGATGCTGGCTTTGGCGAGGCTCTTGCTCTGTTCTCTGGATTGAGGGGCTAAACCATGTCTAAGCGTTGGTACGTCGTTCACACTTACTCTGGATACGAGAACCGCGTTAAGTCCGATCTCGAGCATCGCATCGAGACTATGGGCATGCAGGACCGTATCTTTGATATCGAGATTCCTATGGAGCGCGTCACCGAGATTAAAGAGGGTGGCAAGCGTGAGACCAAGGATTCCAAGATCTTCCCGGGTTATGTCCTGGTCCGCATGGAGATGGATGACGATGCTTGGACGTGTGTTCGTAACACGCCTGGCGTCACCGGTTTCCTAGGCGGCAACGGCAAGCCCGCTCCGCTTTCCCGCGACGAGTACAACAAGATGACTCGTCGTCCCGGTAAGGGCGATTCGCCCAAGCGCACCTCGGTTGATATTGAGGTCGGTACGTCCGTCCGCGTCACCGATGGCCCGCTTACCGACTTTGATGGCAAGGTCTCCGAGGTTAACACCGAGGCTGGCAAGCTCAAGGTCACGCTGATGATCTTTGGCCGCGAGACGCCGGTCGAGCTCGACTTTAACCAGGTCGCTGTCATCGCTTAAGTTTTCGTCCGTTCGCGCGAGCGTGCTTCTTCTGTGACTGCTCATCTCAGGAGTGCTTCTAACACGTGCGTGCTTACGATATAGCAAGTACTTCACACTCGTGATTCGAAAGGAATGACCATGGCTGAGAAGAAGGTTGCCAACGTCATTAAGCTCCAGATTCCTGCTGGTGCAGCAAACCCCGCTCCTCCCGTCGGCCCCGCCCTGGGCGCTGCTGGCGTGAACATCATGCAGTTCTGCCAGGCCTTTAACGCCGAGACGCAGGACAAGAAGGGTGACATCATCCCCGTTGAGATCTCTGTCTACGAGGACAAGTCCTTCTCCTTCATCACCAAGACCCCGCCGGCGGCTCACCTTATCAAGAAGGAGCTGAACCTCAAGTCTGGTTCCGCTAAGCCCCAGGCTGACAAGGTTGGTCAGCTCTCCCAGGAGCAGCTCACCAAGATCGCCGAGATCAAGATGCCGGACCTCAATGCCAACGACATTGACGCCGCCAAGAAGATCATCGCCGGTACCGCCCGTTCCATGGGCGTCACCATCGCTGAGTAGCGATTTCTTATGGTAACGGCGGGTGCTCCGACCGGGGCGCCCGTTAAATGTGTGCAATAGGGCACACGATACGATGTGGGAGGGCTCACGCCCGTTTAACCACAGGAGGTAATGCACATGGCTAAGCATGGTAAGAGCTATAACGCCGCTGCCGAGAAGATCGACCGCGCCACGCTCTACACCCCCCTTCAGGCTGCCAAGCTCATCAAGGAGCTCGACACTGCAAAGTTCGACGAGACCGTCGAGGCTCACTTCCGTCTGGGCATCGATACTCGTAAGGCTGACCAGAACATCCGTGGTTCCATCTCCCTGCCCCACGGCACCGGCAAGACCGTTCGTGTTGCCGTCTTCGCCGAGGGCGAGAAGGCCCGTGAGGCTGAGGCTGCCGGCGCCGACATCATCGGTTCCGACGAGCTCGTCGCCCAGATTCAGAAGGGCGAGATCAACTTCGACGCCGCTATCGCTACGCCGAACATGATGGCCAAGGTTGGCCGCATCGGTAAGATCCTTGGTCCCCGTGGCCTCATGCCGAACCCCAAGCTCGGCACCGTGACCATGGACGTCGCCAAGATGGTCTCCGAGCTCAAGGCTGGCCGCGTTGAGTATCGTGCCGACCGTTACGGCATCTGCCACGTTCCGCTGGGTCGCGTCTCCTTCGATGAGCAGAAGGTCGTTGAGAACTACGCTGCCCTCTACACCGAGATCCTGCGCGTCAAGCCCGCTTCCGCCAAGGGCAAGTACGTCAAGAGCATCTCCGTGTCCTCCACGATGGGCCCTGGCGTCAAGATCGACTCCGCCGTCCAGCGCAACTTCATGGAGGCCTAAGCGATATTTCGCTTAACTCATTTGACTCGGAAACCCGGTTCGCCTTGTGCGAGCCGGGTTTTTTCTTTTAGCCCTTCATAGATTGGGCTGAATACCTGGAATAACCCGTGCGCGCAACAGTAACGCGACCTTCTCCGAGTGTCTCATAATATATCTGAAACAGTACATCGACAGACAAAGTACTCTGTGATACAGTTACCTCAACGTCAAACAATGGGGAGGTGACCGATATGGCGAGCCGTGATGCCGTGAGCGATCTCATTCGAGGCAATATCGACGCCATCATTCTCAAAACGCTGTCGAAGGGCGATAGCTATGGCTATGAGATTCTCAAATCGATTGGTACCGCGAGTTTGGGCGAGTATGAGATGAAGGAGCCTTCTCTCTACACAAGTCTCAAACGTCTCGAAGGTCAAAAGTTCGTTGAGAGCTTTTGGGGAAACGAGACGCAGGGCGCGCGTCGAAAATACTATCGGCTGACGGATGCCGGTGCTCAGGAGCTTGTCGAGGCTACTGAGCGTTGGAAACGCGTCCGCGGAATTATCGATCGACTGTTGATCATGGATGGGAGCGAACAATGAACGAGCTTCGCATGTACGTTGAGCACCTGTTCGAAGGTAAGGTGCTTACTCCTGAGAACATCGAGCTAAAAGAAGAGATTTACGGCAATCTCGTTGCACGCTACGAGGATCTGATCACCGAGGGTGTTTCTGAAGAAGAAGCTCTCGAGCGCACTAAGCAAAGCATGTCGAGCCTGGACGAAATCGATGAAGACGTTGCGTCCGATGATCCTTCGGCTATCTCCTCTGTGGTCGCACAGGCCGAAGGGGCCACGCAGGTAGATGGCGTTGCACAGGCTGAGGAAAGCGTGCAGCCAGACGAGACTTTGGTCGGTGGTACCAAGGTCATGCCCATCTCGGCTGTTGAGGCCTCTGGGGAGCAGGCTGCCCCCGAGTCACAGCCAGAGAAGGCCCTGGACACCGGCAAGGTTCTTAAGTATGGCTTGATCGCGTTTGCGCTCATTGTTCTTCTTGGAATCGGCGCCAAGCTCATGTTGGGATGTGTCGATGAAGTGGTAGAGCACGGGGAGGATCAGGCCTCCGTTGTTCAGGTCGATCCTTCGTCTTCGCCGCAGGGAAGCTCCAATCAGCAGGGAGCTGATGCGAATGCGGCTGACAATGCCATCACCGTTGATGAGAATGGTCGCGTGTGGATGGAGGGTGAGCCGGGGGATGAGCTGCTTGCCGAGGTTGTAGGGGCGACATACTCCGATGCGACTCCCTATGTCGATACGAAGCTCGAGGATGCCGCTACGGTTGAGACTCTGTTGCATGTGCTGCCGCTCGGCGATCTTGCCACGGATATCGACGTCACGAAGGGCTCGGGCGTGCTCAGCCTTGCGTACCGTGAGGTGCCCGAGGCATACGATGGCGATTCTGTCGATGTGGCCCTCGCCTACAACATCGCGGTGCTGTTCAGCACCATGCCGCTCGTAAATGAGATTCAGGTCACTGTTGCCGAGCAGGGCGAGCCGATGGACGAAAGCTACTATGTCTTCACGCGCGATGACGTTCAGAGCGCCTACGGTGTCATGCTCTCTCGTGAGATGGTGAACGAGAGCGGCTGGCGCCAGATCAAGGATGACCATCTCTACGCCCACAAGTTTGCGGAGCGCTTGGTCGAGAAGGCTGAGCGCGAGTGGCAATAGGGTCCCAGTTGAACAAATAGGGGAATAGCCATCAGGCTTCCCTGAGTCAGATTTGCCCGGCCGATCATTCGAAGTATGAAAGATCGGCGGGCGTTTTGCTTCAAAAACAGAAACATATAAGAAACAATGATGATGCGAATAAGTAGCCTATAGAAGAGTGGGTTACATATCTGGCTGCTGGTATTGCGAAAACAGCAGGAAACCGAGAAGATGGTGCGAGCTTCGAGGAGAAATGTCGTTTAGACAGCATGATGTTTGAGTGATATGGTGTGGAACGGTCTGTACGGCATATATCTGCCAGGAGGTCGTTATTTGTTCCGCAGCGTACTCATAGGCATTTTGGTCGCATCCTTTACGCTTGGCTCTTTCCCGGCGGGGGTTGGCGCATACCAGCTTTCTCAGCTTCGCCAGGATTTGGCATCAGCCCTTTCCGGAGCGGCTCTTGCACAGGCTGATATGGATGCCGAGCTTCAGCGGATGAATGACTCTATAGCATCGAATGCTTCTTTGACTGAACCTGCCGTGCCCATGCCCCTGAGCGCGGAATTTGAGACCGGGGGGGGGCATCCCCAGCCTGAGGTAAGCCACGCGGATGCGCGCGAGCTGGAAGAGCCGGCGGTAGCAGAATCTGAGCCGAAAGATCAGGAGGCCGGCGGCGGATCTCCGGAGAATAGTGCTGGATCGGAGAGTCAGGAGCCGGCGCAAGGCGATAATGCGGGCGCGGTCGATATTGCTGACGATGGCGCGGTGTCGGACTCGATGGCGAGTGCCGAACAGGATGCGTCCGCAATTGAAGGCGCGGAGGTCCTGCAGCAGGGAGACGGTGAAAAGAGCGGCAACGTGCTGCTGGCGGACCGTGCCGCGGTTGATGCGCTGGGTGGACGAGACTTCGCGGGTCAGATCGTAAAGGAAATCAGCGGCAGAAAGTACATCCTCATCGGCAATGAGCAGCAGCTTCGCTCGATTGGATCTGGCAAAAAGGCGTACACGGCCGTGTATCAGGCTGTTCATCATGCTTTTAAAGGCTGGGAGGTCGACAAAGATAAAGATGGCAATCCCATCATGCTCTATGGTGGCGACGCCGATCTCCTCGCTTCGCAAAATGGCAAGAAGGACTATGTCCTCGGCGAAATCGATAAAGCCGATGGTGGCACGCTCGAGACCGTTGGCCGCTGTGGCGTCAATCAGAACACGGGCGAGATCGACCCGAATATGGATATCGAGGGCAGCGGTGTGAGTTACGCCGCCGATGCCAACTACATCATCTTCCGCGATATCGATCTTGCGGGCGCGGCGTGGAAGCCCTTGATGTTTTCCGGCACCATGCTGGGCGCCACTGCGGAGGCCCCGCAGGTCGTGGGTAGTTTGTGGCGGCGATTCGACACGTCGCTCCCGGGTGTGCCCGCGGTCTCCCCGGCGGGACGTCCCGTTATCAGCAACGTCGAGATCGTTCAGAAGGGCGAGCTCAGCATCGCCGAGCAGTCGGGCGTGGGCTTCTTCGGCACGATCGCGAGCAACTATCACAACGAAAGCATATTCGAGCGCCCCGGTCGCACGACGGTGCGCAATATCGAGCTCGACGGGGTGAAGGTGGATAACGGATTCACGGGCGTCCATGTGGACGAGACGCTGGTGAGTGCGTTGGTGGGTGCCTTGGGCAAGCTGCTTGGCGGCCTGCTCGATATCATCCTCGGCCCCATTCTGGCATTGCTGGGCCTTCCGAATCTGGGCAAGCTCGTGTCCAATCTGCTCGATATCCGTGCGGCGGATCCGACGTCCCTGGCGACCGGTGCGTTCGCGGGCCGCGTGGTGGGCGATGTCGAGGTCGCAGGCTGCGAGGCGCGTAACGTTTCGATAGCGAGCATCAACGGGTATGTCGGCGGCTTCGTGGGCTATGTGCAGGGCGAAACGATATATGGCCAGATTTCGGGCCTGTTGAACGGCTTGGTGAAGCTGCTTTCCGGAATCCTCAACATCGTTCCCGGTATCGGTTTGGGCGATGTCATCAAGCTGCTGCTCGATAGCAACATCATCGATGCTAAATCGCTGATTCCGGTCGACTATCTCAACCCCGTGCTCGCGGGCTGCGCCGTGCGCGATTTCACGCAGGGCGAGACGATCGGCGCGACCGATAAGGACTATGCCGGAGGTTTCGCGGGTTCCCTGACGGGCGGTATCGCCCAGGGCTGCGCGGTTTCAAGCGCCAATCCCTATACGGTGAGGGGGCGCCTGTATGTTGGCGGCTTCGCCGGCCTTATGCGCAACGACATCATGAAGGGCGCGCTCAAAGAGGTCGGCATCGAGCTGGTGCGCGTGGCCCAACCCCAGAGCGCAACGTTTGGCTGCGAGCTTTCGGCCGATGTGACCGTCGAGGCGGCGAGCTACGCCGGTGGCTTCGCGGGCGCGATGGCGAACAGCTACGCGGTCGATACGACGATGGCGGGCGCCATGGCGGTGCGCGCCACGGGGCATGAAGAGAATA
>ENA-OPRR01001740-OPRR01001740.1-human-gut-metagenome-genome-assembly--contig:-NODE-1740-length-16713-cov-2.440989_pt1 | contig 16713 bp, 15 predicted proteins | sample MGYA00241796_ERZ501883 | MGnify/ENA primary metagenome ERZ501883 (study PRJEB25962, sample SAMEA2042406) | human gut metagenome | biome: human gut; feature: human-associated habitat; material: faeces...
ATCCCCAAGGCGAAGCTGCTCGGCAAGAGGGGCCACGCCATTGGTGGGGCGTCCGCTCGCCAGAACTACTTTCTTTCCCTGTTCTTGTATTTCGATCAATGCCTTTAATGTCGGCTCTGATATCTCTTTGCTTGAGTTGGTAAGTGTTCCGTCCAGATCCAGTGCCAGAATCTGATAATTCATAATTGTACTCCTGTAATATCTTTATCTGTATATTTTGGTTCTATATATTTTTCAGCGCTTCCACGATCGTTGTCAGATCCATGCCATGGGAGGCTTTGACCAGTACGTTGTCGCCGTCTTTAATGAGATCTTTCATGGCATCCAGAAAGTCCGCCTTGTTCTCGAACCAAAGTCCCCGGGTAGAGGAAGAACCGTTTGTGGCGCCGTCTACCAGTTCCTTTGCCAGGTGGCCGATCCCGCATACCAGGTCGATGCCGTGGGCAGCAGCGTATTCGCCTACTTCCCGGTGAAGTACTTTCTCGTTATTTCCAAGTTCGCCCATGTTGCCAAGGACGGCAACTTTTCGTCCGATGGCCATATCCAGAACGTCGATAGCGGCCTTCATGGATACCGGATTGGCATTGTAGCAGTCGTCCAGGATGATCAGGCGATCCGTCTTGATGATGTTGTTGCGTCCCGGGATGGAAGGCAGCCCTTCGATTCCGGCCTTGATCTCTTCGGAAGTCAGATGAAGGGTATAGCCTACTGCCGCGCCTGCCAATGCATTGGAGATCATGTGGGTGCCTGGCAGGGGAACGACGCATTCAAAGGAGGATTCATCCGGCAGATGGATCGTGCAGGAGGTTCCTCTAAGCCCCATGGGCTGGATATTGTCAGCATAGAACTGGCAGTTATCTCCAAGTCCGAAAAGTATAGGAGTGGCGCCTTTGATTGGGCCAGCCTGCGAGAGAAGGTCATCGTCTCCGTTAAATATGATGGTTCCGCCATCCTTCATATCCTGAATCATCTTCGACTTCTCCTGGAGAATGCCTTCGCGGGTCTTGAAGAATTCCAGGTGCGCAACGCCGATATTGGTAATGACGCAGATATCCGGGCTGGCAACCGAAGAGAGGCGGCGCATCTCGCCGAAATGGTTGACGCCCATTTCCAGTATGGCCACCTGATGATCTTCGTTCAATTCAAAGATTGTAAGAGGAAGTCCCCACTCGTTATTGAAGTTGCCAATGGTCTTGTGTACCTTATATTTCTGGGCGACTACAGAAGCGATCATCTCTTTGGTGCTTGTCTTTCCCACGCTTCCGGTAATTCCCACAACCTTGACGTCAAAGGAATCCCGGTACAGTTTGGCAATATCAAGAAGCGCTTGTCCGGTGGATTCTACCAGGATGTAAGAGAAATCCGTATCTCCAAGGTCTTCGTGGGAAATGACGCATAATGCGCCTTTTTCTATAGTATCAGGGATGAACTGATGGGCATTGACATTCTCGCCGTCTATTGCGACGAACAGATAATCCTTCTGTACCTTCCGACTATCGATCACTACTCCTCCTACTTCCCTGCCCAGCTTGCTTTCGTCTCCGTGATAGACGCCTTTACAGGCTTTGGTAATGTTTTCTAGGGTAAGGTTCTTCATTTTCCTTGTCCTCCTTATTTTGTGAAAATACGACCAGGCCTCTGCCCCAAGGGCAAAGACCTGACAGTTTCTAGTCTTGGTAGCGTGTTTTCATGGATTCTTCAATAATTAACTCGCACAGGTCGCCATAATCCACTCCGATGGCTCTGGCTGATTTGGGAATCAAGCTGGCCGGAGTCATGCCTGGCAGGCCGTTCATTTCCAGACAGTAGAACTTTCCATCCGTCTCATCGACAATGAAGTCGGCGCGGGCATAGACATCCATGTGCAGCACCCGAAAAGCCTTCTCGCCCGCACGCTGGATCTTTGCCTGAGTCTTATCATCCAGGGATACCGGCGGACAGAGTTCCTGAGCGCCGCCGTCCTGATACTTATTCTCGTAATTGAAGATTCCGTCTTTTGGAATGATCTCGATCAGCGGAAGGGCCTTTCCTGCGATGATGCTGCAGGCATACTCACGTCCTTTGATATAAGGCTCGATGACGACTTCGTCTTCGTGATTTACATCAAAGGAGCAGCGGATGGCTTCCCGATATTCCTCCTCTGTATGAACAATATATACTCCGATGCTGGAACCGCCGGAACATGGCTTTATGACAAGCGGCAGGTAGTAGCCCAGCTTCTCAAGGGGAGTATCCTTGGTGTTACGGTTCAGGGAAGTGCCTCTTGGCGTAGGCACGCCGGAACGCTTGAAGATCTGCTTGGCAACCAGTTTATCCATGGACAGGGCACAACCAAAGGAATTGGGACCTGTATACTTGATTCCAAGAATATCGAAAGTTGCCTGGAGTTTCCCATTTTCTCCAACAGAGCCGTGAAGCCCCATAAATGTTATGTCAGCAATACGGCATAGGTCGATAACATTCGGGCCAAGGTAACAGTCGGACTGGTCCGGGCGCGAAGCCCTCAGCGCTTCAAGGTCAGGCGTGGTAGTCTTGATGCCCTCTGCGATCTCAAGCCCGCCGCCAGGCAGGTCGAATACCTCTTCCAGTTTATCGGGATCATAAGGTAATCCGAAGAACACATCCAGCAGATATGCCTTGTGCCCTTTTTCTCTCAGAGTTCTGCAAATACCGGCGCCTGATATGAGCGACACGTCGCGTTCAGGGCTGAGTCCTCCTGCTAAAACAATAATTTTCATAAATAATAGTCTCCTTCTAGTCTGTCATGCTCATTTGATCCAACAAGGATTTCTTCACTTCATAAAGCTTAGGGGATAGATCCACGTATACTTGATGCGGATAGAAGAGACGCTTGGTCTCATCCCACAGTGTCTTCTTTTCATTCCTGCAGTATTCGGCGATCTCCATTACTGACGGAGACTTGTATATGCACGCTCCATTCTTGAATACCGGTACCAGAATCTCGCGCATGATGTAAGAGCCGCCCGAAAGCTTCGTCTTTTTCCAAGTCTCGATGGGATCGAAGAGAAGCATATCCTCATCCGTGTTAAATGTCTCGCCAACGAAGCAGATCAAGTCGGCTTTTACTTTGCCTGTTGTTTTATCATATATCCGATAGATGGTTTTGTTACCAGGATTGGTAATTTTTTCTGTATTTTCCGATATCTTTATCTTAGGCTCGAATGCGCCATCCTCCTCTGACTGGATGGCAGCAAGTTTGTATACGCCGCCGAAAGAAGGGCAGTCCTTGGAAGTGATCAGGTTTGTTCCAACGCCCCAGGAATCAATGGCAGCGCCCTGCATCTTCAAGTCATGGAGCAAGTACTCGTCCAGATCATTCGAAGCGCAGATGGATGCATCGGCAAACCCTGCCTCGTCAAGCATCTTGCGGGCTTCTTTGGAAAGATAGGCAAGGTCGCCGCTGTCTAAGCGGATGCCATACTTCTTAAATGGCTTTCCAGCCTTTTTAAACTCCTGGAATACCCGGATTGCATTTGGGACTCCGGACTTTAATGTATCATAGGTATCTACCAGAAGAGTACAGTTATCCGGATACATATCCGCATAGTTCTTGAAAGCAGTATATTCATCCGGGAAACTCATAATCCAGCTGTGTGCATGGGTTCCCATAACCGGAACATCAAAGAGCTTGCCAGCAAGAACATTAGAGGTTCCTACGCATCCGCCGATCATAGCGGCCCTTGCTCCATACAGGCCTGCGTCCGGCCCCTGCGCCCTTCTTAATCCAAATTCCATGATACCATCGCCATTGGCGGCAAATACCACGCGGGAGGTCTTGGTGGCGATCAGAGACTGATGGTTGATAATGTTCAAAATTGCCGTCTCTACCAGCTGTGCTTCCATAATCGGCGCAATTACCTTTAGGATGGGCTCTTTTGGGAAGATTACCGTTCCCTCGGGAATCGCGTAGATATCTCCGCTGAAATGGAACCCGCTCAAGTAATGCAGGAAGTCTTCGTTGAAGATTCCCAAGCCTCTTAAGTAGTCAACGTCCTCATAGGTAAAGTTCAGATTCTTGATATAATCAATGACCTGATCAAGCCCGGCGCAAACAGAATAGCCGTTGTTGCTGGGATTCTGGCGGAAGAATACATCGAATATGACCTTCTCGTTCTGTCCCTTTGCGTAATATCCTTGCATCATCGTTAATTCATACAAGTCTGTCAGCAAAGTTAGATCTTGTCTGTTCATTTCTCTTTAATACTCCTTTTTATCTGGCAGTGTAACCAACTGCATTATAATTATGAATGTAAATTCCGTTATATTATAGCACTTGAACGGTAAAATGTAAAAGAAAAAAGTAGACCTTGTAGAACAGTTTGATTCATACTATAATAATAAAACAAGTATGAAAGAAAATAAGGAGGAGTCGGAAATGACCCCAGTTTATGAAGTAAGGACAAAACATACAGAGCAAGTTCTGAAAGATTTTATCTCATTTAAAGAAGCTGAAAGGAATGCGCATATCACTTTCCGTATCGTGATGCTTGGTATCTGCGACGTTACCCTGGCGTATCTGGGAAAGGGATCTGCGTTGACCTATATATTCGGGATCCTGGCAGTTCTGACATTTGCGTTTGCGCTGGCAAGAAAGCCTATCGGCGTACGCCGGCTGGCTAAGGCAGACAAGAATTATCAGAACCAGAGCGAGATACACTTTATCTTTGGAGAGAGCGAATTTCGGATAGAGAATCCGGATGCAGGGGATCCGCAGAGGGTCAAGTATGGAGAAGTGGCGTTCATGTATACGGATAACAAGTACTATTATATTAATGTTAACAACGAAGACATGCATATGATTCCCAAGGAAGATTTCACGCTTGGCAGTCCAGAAGGATTCTACGATTTTATCATGGATAAGACCGGAAAGCAGCTGAAGCCTTTGAAACTTACCTGGAAGATGAAGACCAGCATACTAAAGCAGGCATGGATGGAAGTCCAGAGCCAGAAGAATACAGATAAGAAATAGGACAAGATGGCAAAGAACCAGACGCTTATACAAGCGCCTGGTTCTTTTTGATTGTTTCTAATATGATATTCTGGCAATAGTTCCCGATATGCTTGCGGGTCTCCTTGTCGAGATCCTTTGGATAGATCGGCTTGCCATATTCCAGGATTACGTGCACCTTCTTGATTCTCGGAAACTGCTTCTCAAAGATGGAGATGGTGTTGTTCATGGACATGGGAACGATCGCGCACCCGGTCTTCTCGGCAATCTTAAAAGAGCCGTTATGGAAGGGAAGGATGCTGAGTTCCTCGCCGTCATTGCGGGTTCCTTCCGGAAAGATACAGATAGAGACGCCTTTCTTTACATAATCAATGGCAGTCAGGATCGTCTTAAGGCCTTCCTTCGGGTTATCCCTGTCAAGGAAAAGGCAGTACAGCCGCTTCATCCAGTCCCGCAGCAGGGGATACTTAAGCATCTCCTTCTTGGCAATATATCCGGTGAGCCTTTGGCAGCGGGAATAAGTAAGCAGAATGTCAAAGTAACTTCTATGGTTGCCGATAAAAAGCACGGGCTCATCCGGAATATTCTCCTCGCCAATCACGGTCACATGCACGCCGGATATCTTAAGAATCACCTTAAAAGCCCATTGTACCATCCTCAGGCTTTGGTAATCGCAGGCCTTCTTATTGAATTTTCCAATTAGCCACTCGACTCCGAGCACGGGTATTCCAAGTACCAGGTAAAGACCTAAGAATAGAACTACAAATATAAATCTTATCATCCGTATAACCTCTCAATCCAGATATTTTAGTCATAGAATAATTATCCTCCATACGGAAAAAGATGTAAAGGACAAAACTAATATTTCTCAGGTTTTCGGAAAAAAGTCTTCTGAAGGAAGCCCATCAGCCTCATGCTCAGGAGGAATTCGGTCATTCCGCCTTTCTGACAGTGACGTGCGGACGTCTCAACCAGGGCGTCGACCACCTTCTCCGTGCGATCCCGCAGTTCCCCGGTCAGATGCGCGGTCAGGGGCTCTGTTGCCAGGGTCAATTCTGAGAAATGGTAGTAAGGGTTAGCGGCCATATAAAGGAAGGTGTCGTAACTAAAGCGGCACTGTTCTACCTTCATGGGCCCGTCTCCCGGAAAGAACTGGAAATAATGGTAAGCGCCCAAGCACATAAGCGTCCCCCGGCTAACCGGATATTCCCGGGTGTTGACTACAATCTTGCCGTTACTGTCGCGGAAATACAGCAGGGTGATGCCGCTGTTCTTTTTCAGGACCGTCTGCGATGTAACGATCTTGCTTACGGCAGTCACCGGAAACTGGAAGTCTTCTTTGGAGTAGTATTTCGCGCTTGCAAAAAGCGGCGGGTAATTGATGGAGTTTTTAGACTTTGTCATTGGTTTTCACCTCCCCGGTTGAGACTTCGGTATTCGCCAGGCGTCATCTGATAGAGTTTATGAAAGGCCCTGGAAAAGGAGCGGCTGCAGTTGAATCCCACATTAACCGCAATATCCAGCACCGGAAGATTCGTGGTAAGCAGAAGGGCGGCAGCATGCCGCAGCCTGGTAAGGACGGTGATGTCCTTGTAGGAAGCGCCGAATTTCTCCTGGACCAGTTCCCGGATAACGCTCTCGGACAGATAAAGGGATTTGGAGGTATCCTTGATGTCGATGGGAGATGAAAAGCTTGCATAGGAGTGATTCAGCACATCCATCAGCATCTGACTCATGATCATGCCCCGGTATACTTTCTCCCCGCTCTCCAGCATCTGCTTGCGGTATTCCAGAGGCGTCGTCCCAGTATATTTCTTAAAGATGCGATAAAAGGCAACTTCCGAGGAGAATCCGGAATGCTCGGCCACGTACGACAGTGACATATCTTCGTAGAGAAGCGCGCCGGAAGCAATGTTTACCCGTACGCGATTCAGCGTGTGGGCAAAGTTGTAGCCGCTGATATTGCGCAGTTCCCGGTTCAGCGTAGAGGCGCTGGTAGAGAAGCGCTCAGCCACGCTCTCGGCCGTAATGTCCTCGGCAAAATGGGAGCCGATATAAAGAGTTGCCTGCCATCCAAGAGGCCAGTCCCGGCTCTGGTCTTCCTGGTTTTGACGGATACTGTGCTTGATGAAAAAGTATGAAAACTGTCCGAGAATAGAGACCTTTATCAGGGAACTGCCAGGGTCGAAGCAGGAATCTTCCTTTTCAAATTCATCGTATAAATCCCGGATCTTTTGCAGATATTCTCCTTCCAGCCGGATAACGGGGAGGGCGACCATAATGGCATCCACCGTATCAGGGCTTGGCTCCCTGAGCGCCAGAAAGGAAGAGAGCGGATAGTCATACACGCAGATGGACAACTCAAGGGGATCGTCGGAATCCGCCTTGATCGTGAACGTGTGGTACGACTGAAGCCAGACGAAGGTACCCTGTTCAAATGGGAATTCTACGCCATTGATCGTGATTGTGCCGCGTCCGGAATTCACCAGTATGAACAAGGATTCATTCTCACAGATGGGCGGGGTGATGTCGCTGATGGTATGCTTCTGCAGGCGCAGATATTTGTCCTTTCCGGTAAAGACCGAATGGACAGGGCTGCCACATATCGGCCTGGATTTTATTGTGTTTGGCATGGTTATGCTCCTTCCTTAACTAGGCGAGTCTGAAAATTATGTGAGAAGTTACAATTCTGATAGTATTATAGCACGTTTTGTCCCTTAATCAATTAGATATTACCAACAAAAAGTAATCTTTACTATTGTAAGATGCCACGAAATTATCCGATATTGTACCAGGTAAAAATGTTAAAGTTATATCAAGCAAAAGAAGAAAATGTTGAAAAAATGTACAAATAGCACGTAGAAAAGATATTAAGCATTAAGAAAATGCACAAAAAATCAACGTGTGAGAGGGAGGGAAAGGAGTTGAAGCGTGACTTTTTTAACAAGTTTAATTTGGGGACATCGAACTTTGTCACGCCGGGAAAACAGTTGGAATACGTTTCGGAATGCAAGCCAGATTCTACTGCGGTCATCTGCTTAGATAAAGAACAGAACTGTTCCGTTATTACCTGGCATCAGCTGCACGTCTATTCCAGCCAGCTGGCATGGTACCTTATAGAAAACGAGATCGGCCCGGGGTCGATCGTACTTACAATGTTTCCAAACAGCATTGAGCACATTATAGCGGTATTTGCTATCTGGAAGACGGGCGCCTGCTATATGCCCATGTCCTATAAGGCGGCGGAATCCGAGATCAGGGAGGCCTGCGATACCATCCACCCGAATGCGGCTTTTGCGGAATGCAAGATTCCAGGATTAAAATTCTGCCTTAGCGCAGACGAGATATATGAGGCAATGGAAGGAAGATCCAAGGAGATGCCTTCGGACCGGCTGGCCAATCCGAACATGATATCCTTATCAGGCGGAACCAGCGGAAAGATGAAGTTCATTCGTCAGAACCTTCCATGCGGGCTGGATGATGAGACGATCAGAAGCTGGTCTTTCATGTCTGGAATGGGATTTGAGCAGCGCCAGCTGCTGGTAGGCCCGCTGTTTCATGGCGCGCCTCACTCCGCGGCGTTTAATGGACTGTTCATGGGCAATACCCTGGTACTGACCAGAAACCTTTGCCCGGGAAATATCCTGAACATGATTAAGAAATATAAGATTGAATTTATACAGATGGTGCCGACCTTGATGAACCGGCTTGCCAAACTGGAGGGAGTCGGAAAAGAAGACTTCGCATCCCTGAAGGCGCTATGCCATACAGGGGGCGTCTGTTCTCCCTGGCTTAAGCAGATCTGGATCGACCTGCTGGGACCTGAAAAGATCTATGAGATGTATTCCATGACTGAATGCATCGGCCTTACCTGTATCCGGGGAGACGAGTGGGTGAAGCATCCGGGAAGCATCGGCCGGCCGGTGGGCGACTGCAAGGTGTCTATCCAGGATGAGAATGGAAGGGAAGTTGCGCCTCTTGAGATTGGCGAGATCTATATGACGGCGCCAGCCTCTTATCTGGTTACCGAGTACATCAATTGGGAGCCGCTGGAAGTGAAAGAGGGAGGCTTCCGAAGCGTAGGGGATATCGGCTACGTGGATGAGCAGGGCTATCTGTACTTTTCTGACCGGCGCAGCGACATGCTGGTATCAGGCGGAGAAAACGTGTTCGCCACCGAAGTCGAGACAGCGCTTTTGAGATATAAGGATATCCTGGATGCTGTAGTGGTAGGGATACCGGACGAAGATATGGGGCGAAGGCTCCACGCGGTTATTGAGTCAGGGAAAGAGATACCCGCAGAGGAACTGAAAACGTTCCTTGGACAGTATCTGACTCCATACAAGATACCAAAGACATTCGAGTTCGTAAGGAGCATACGAAGGGGGGACAATGGAAAGGCCGACAGGAAGCGGATCCTGGAAGATTGTATTGCCCGCGGGGTATGATTCTAAAAATGCAAAGAAAACAAATTATATAAAGGAGGAGTAACAAAATGAGTTACGAAGCACTTTTTTCACCATTCAAGGTCAGAGGACTGGAACTTAAGAACCGTATCGTCCTGCCTGGAATGAACACCAAGATGGCAAAGAATAAGCACGACATTGGCGAGGATATGATAGCCTACCATGTTGCCAGGGCAAAAGCGGGATGCGCGTTAAATATATTTGAATGTGTAGCCTTATGTCCGGCGCCTCACGCTTATATGTATATGGGGCTTTACACGGGCCATCATGTAGAACAGTTTAAGAAATTGACGGATGCAGTCCATGAAGCAGGCGGCAAGATGGGGATCCAGTTGTGGCATGGAGGGTTCAGCCCGCAGATGTTCTTTGATGAGACCAACACTCTGGAAACTCCGGACACTCTTACGGTAGAGAGAATCCATGAGATTGTAGAAGAATTCGGACGCGGCGCAAGACTGGCTGTTCAGGCTGGATTTGATGCAGTGGAATTCCATGCGGCCCACAGTTATCTGCCTCACGAGTTCTTAAGCCCGGGAATGAATAAACGTACGGATGAGTACGGCGGAAGTTTTGAGAACCGCTGCAGATTCTGCTATGAAGTCGTTCAGGCAATCCGGTCTAATATTCCGGATGATATGCCATTCTTTATGCGTGCAGACTGTATCGATGAACTGATGGAACAGACCATGACAGAGGAAGAGATCGTTACATTTATCAACAAGTGCGCAGAACTTGGCGTGGATGTGGCAGACCTTTCCCGTGGAAACGCGACTTCATTCGCAACTGTATATGAAGTACCGCCATTCAACCTGGCTCATGGCTTCAACATTGAAAATATTTACAATATTAAAAAGCAGATCAATATCCCGGTTATGGGAGTCGGCCGTATCAATACAGGAGAGATGGCAAACAAGGTGATTGAAGAAGGCAAGTTTGACCTGGTAGGCATCGGACGCGCCCAGCTTGCAGATCCGAATTGGATCACCAAAGTAAGAGAAGGCAAAGAAGACTTGATCCGTCACTGTATCGGATGTGACCAGGGATGCTATGACGCAGTCATTAATCCAAAGATGAAGCATATCACCTGCACCCACAATCCAGGATTGTGCTTAGAGTATCAGGGAATGCCAAAGACAGACGCTCCTAAGAAAGTCATGATCGTAGGAGGCGGAATGGCAGGCATGATCGCCGCAGAAGTATTAAAGACCAGAGGCCATAACCCGGTAATCTTCGAGGCATCCGACAAGCTGGCGGGACAGTTCAGGCTGGCAGGCGTAGCGCCGATGAAGCAGGATTGGGCAGATGCTGCAGAATGGGAAGCAAAAGAAGTAGAGCGCCTTGGAATCGAAGTACGTCTGAATACCGAGGTGACAGCAGAGACTATCAAGGAATTCAATCCGGACAATGTCATCATTGCAGTTGGCTCTACCTATGCGCTGCCTGAGATTCCAGGAATCGACAGCCCAAGCGTATACTCTCAGTATCAGGTACTGAAAGGGGAAGTAAATCCTACAGGCCGTGTAGCCGTTATCGGATGCGGACTGGTTGGTACGGAAGTCGCAGAACTTCTGGCATCCAGAGGCGCACAGGTAATCGCAATCGAGAGGAAGGGCGTAGGTACCGGCCTTAGCATGCTTCGCAGAATGTTCATGAGTCCGGAATTCAAATATTATAAGATTGCGAAGATGTCCGGAACAAATGTCACCGCTTTAGAGCAGGGCAAGGTTCACTACATCATGACAGACAGGAAGACCAAAGAAGTGACGCAGGGAGTCCTGGAATGCGACGCTGCCGTTATCTGTACAGGAATTACCGCACGTCCAAGCGATGGACTGAAGGCAAGATGCGAAGAACTTGGAATCCCGGTTGAGGTAATCGGAGACGCTGCCGGCGCAAGAGACTGCACAATCGCGACCCGCGAAGGCTACGACGCAGGAATGGCAATCTAGAAAATCAGAACTTATCAATCATACATATAGAAAGGATGATACATATGACATTAGAAGAGAGAGTTGAAGCATTAGAAAAAGAACTGCAGAAGATGAAGGATATCGAGGCGATCAAAGAACTGAAAGGAAAGTATTTCCGCTGCCTGGACGGAAAGATGTGGGATGAACTGGAGACCACTCTGTCACCAAATATCGTAACCTCTTATTCCAACGGTAAACTGGTATTCCATAGCCCGAAGGAAGTTACCGATTACTTAAAGAGCACAATGCCAAAAGAAGAGATCAGCATGCATATGGGCCACACGCCGGAGATCACCATTGACAGCGAGACTACGGCTACGGGCAGATGGTATCTGGAAGATAAACTGATCTTTACGGACGGCAAGTACAAAGATGTGGGGATTAACGGCGGCGCGTTCTATACAGACAAATACGAGAAAATAGAAGGCCAGTGGTACATCCTTGAAACAGGCTATGTACGAATCTATGAAGAACATTTCATGCGTGATCCGAAGATCCATATCACGATGAACATGCACAAATAAGAACATTGTAAAAGAAAGGCAGGAGTAAGATTATGAATCTCGTACAAGACAAGGTTACCATCATCACGGGCGGCACAAGAGGCATTGGATTCGCCGCTGCGAAAATATTTATCGACAATGGAGCGAAAGTATCCATCTTCGGAGAGACGCAGGAAGAAGTAGATACAGCGCTTGCACAGTTAAAGGAACTTTATCCGGAAGAAGAGGTTCTGGGATTCGCGCCAGACCTTACATCCAGAGATGCGGTTATGGCAGCGGTAGGCCAGGTGGCACAGAAGCATGGCAGACTGGATGTCATGATCAATAATGCGGGCATTACCAGCAATAACGTATTCTCAAGAGTGTCAGAAGAAGAGTTTAAGCACATCATGGATATTAATGTGGTAGGCGTATTCAACGGCGCATGGTCCGCTTACCAATGCATGAAGGAGGCCAAGAAAGGCGTAATCATCAATACGGCTTCCGTTACAGGCATCTTCGGATCACTCTCCGGCGTAGGCTATCCGGCCAGCAAGGCAGGCGTAATCGGCCTTACCCAGGGACTTGGAAGAGAGATCATCCGTAAGAACATCCGTGTAGTAGGAGTAGCTCCTGGAGTTGTCAACACAGACATGACCAACGGCAATCCTCCGGAGATTATGGAAGGATACTTGAAAGCGCTTCCGATGAAGAGAATGCTTGAGCCGGAAGAAATCGCTAATGTATACCTGTTCCTGGCATCCGACCTGGCAAGCGGCATTACGGCTACTACGGTCAGCGTAGACGGAGCTTACAGACCATAATTTTGATTTTTACAAAGTAGAATATGTGATAGAAAAGGAGATATAAAAACATGGCTGGATTAAAAGATTTTCCAAAATTCGGAGCTCTTGCAGGGCTTAAGATACTTGACAGCGGATCTAACATTGCCGGACCTTTAGGCGGAGGACTTCTGGCAGAATGCGGAGCAACGGTCATCCATTTTGAAGGACCAAAGAAACCTGACAACCAGAGAGGATGGTACGGCTATCCACAGAATCACCGTAATCAGTTATCCATGGTAGCGGATATCAAATCTGAAGAAGGAAGGAAGATCTTCCTTGATCTGATCAAATGGGCAGATATCTGGGTAGAGTCATCCAAAGGCGGACAGTATGACAGGCTGGGACTTTCCGATGAAGTCATCTGGGAAGTAAATCCTAAGATTGCCATCGTGCACGTATCCGGATACGGACAGACAGGAGACCCATCTTACGTTACACGTGCATCCTATGACGCAGTAGGCCAGGCATTCAGCGGCTATATGTCACTGAACGGAACAACGGAGGCGCTGAAGATCAATCCTTATCTGAGCGATTTCGTATGCGGACTTACCACATGCTGGGCTATGCTTGCCTGCTATGTAAGCACCATTCTTACCGGAAAGGGAGAATCTGTTGATGTTGCACAGTACGAAGCACTGGCACGTATCATGGACGGACGTATGATCCAGTACGCTACAGACGGCGTGAAGATGCCAAGAACCGGCAATAAGGACGCGCAGGCTGCCCTGTTCAGTTTCTACACCTGTAAAGACGGACGTACGATCTTCATCGGAATGACCGGTGCGGAAGTATGTAAGAGAGGATTTCCGATCATCGGACTTCCTGTACCAGGAACCGGAGACCCGGACTTCCCGGAAGGCTTCACAGGCTGGATGATCTATACTCCTGTAGGACAGAGAATGGAAAAGGCTATGGAGAAGTATGTATCTGAGCATACGATGGAAGAAGTAGAAGCGGAGATGCAGGCGCATCAGATTCCATGCCAGAGAGTATACGAGCTGGAAGACTGCCTGAACGATCCTCACTGGAAAGCGCGTGGGACAATCACGGAGTGGGATGACCCGATGATGGGACATATTACAGGCCTTGGACTGATCAACAAGTTCAAGAGAAATCCTTCCGAGATCTGGAGAGGCGCTCCGCTGTTCGGTATGGATAACCGCGATATCCTGAAAGACCTGGGATATGACGATGCAAAGATCGATGAACTCTATGAGCAGGGCATCGTCAATGAATTCGACCTTGACACTACTATCAAACGCTATAGACTGGATGAAGTAATTCCACATATGAGAAAGAAAGAGGAGTAAGAGTATGAGCACCGTAGCCAATCCTAATTATAAGAAAGGTTTTGTCCCCTTTGCAATTGCAGCACTCCTGGTGAGCCTGATCGGCGGTTTTACCCGCCGTTCTCGGCCCGGCCTTCGTGGCGGACCAGGGGATTGACTATAATAATACCACATGGATTTCTCTGGCACTGGCGATGTCTTCCGCCGCATGCGCTCCAATCCTTGGAAAACTGGGAGACGTGCTGGGACGCAGGACGACGCTGCTTCTTGGTATCGTGATCTTTGCGGCCGGCAATGTGCTGACAGCCGTAGCCACGTCCCTAATATTCATGCTGGCAGCCCGTTTTATCGTAGGTATCGGAACAGCAGCGATCTCGCCGATCGTTATGGCCTATATCGTAACCGAGTATCCGCAGGAGGAGACAGGAAAGGCCTTTGGCCTTTATATGCTGATCTCCAGCGGCGCCGTTGTGGTGGGACCTACCTGTGGAGGCCTGATCATGAATGCGGCAGGATGGAGAGTCATGATGTGGGTATGCGTCGCTCTGTGCGTGGCTGTATTCATAATCTGTGCATTCTCCATTAAGAAGACTGCATTTGAGAAGAAGAGCATGGCAGGATTTGACAAGCCGGGCGCAGCCCTGGTAGTCGTATTCTTCAGCTTGTTCCTGTGCATCCCATCCTTCGGACAGAACATCGGATGGTCTTCCACAGCATTTATCGGAGCTGCGGCAGTAGCGCTGGTGGCACTTTTCATCCTGGTAATGGTAGAAAAGAAAGCGAAGAGTCCGATCATGAACGGCAAGTTTATGGCACGCAAGGAATTCGTGCTTCCAGTATTGATCCTATTCCTTACTCAGGGACTTATGATGGCAAATATGACCAATGTCATCGTGTTCGTGCGCTATACGCAGCCGGACAATGTCATTATATCAAGTTTTGCGATCTCCATCATGTACATAGGAATGTCTTTAGGCTCCGTTATCATTGGACCTGTTGCAGATAAGAAAGAGCCAAAGACGGTTCTGACATTCTCTCTGGTACTGACAGCCATCGGCTGTGCGCTGATGTATCTGTTCAAGGCAGATTCCTCCGTCGCTATCTTTGCGGCATCCTTGGGAATCCTTGGATTTGGCCTTGGAGGAAATGCAACCATCTTCATGAAGGTAGCGCTTTCCGGCCTATCCAGCGAAGTAGCTGGCTCTGGTACTGGAACCTATGGCCTGTTCAGAGATATCTCGGCACCATTCGGCGTGGCAGTGTTCGTGCCTATGTTTGCCAACGGCGTAACAGCGAATATCGCAAAATATGCATCAGGCGGCATGGAAGAGGGCGCCGCTACGGTAAAAGCAGCCATCTCATCCATCCAGACGCTGACACTGGTTGAACTTGGATGTATCGTTGTGGGAATCATCCTTGTGAGAATGCTGCCAAGAATCTATCAGAAGAAAGAGGCATAAATAAGTTAAGAAAAGAGGTAATTGTAAATGGATATGAAACATTCCAGATTATTTTCACCGCTTCAGATCGGCTCCCTGACACTGTCTAACCGTGTCGGCATGGCTCCTATGAGCATGGATTATGAAGCAGCAGACGGAACTGTGCCCAAGAGGCTGGCGGACGTATTTGCGCCGAGGGAGGCACAGGCTATGTCATGATTGACGCGGTGACGATAGACAGCAGGTATCCTTATATGGGAAATACAACGGCCCTTGACCGTGATGAACTGGTTCCCCAGTTTAAGGAATTTGCCGACAGAATAAAAGAAGCAGGCAGCACGCTGGTGCCGCAGATCATTCATCCGGGTCCGGAATCCATATGCGGCTACCGGCATATCGCTCCGCTTGGCCCTTCTGCCAACACCAATGCTAACTGCCATGTGAGCAGATCGATCAGTATAGATGAGATCCATGACATTATAAAGCAGTTCGGCCAGGCGGCGCGCCGCGCCGAGGAAGCAGGCTGCGGGGCGATCTCTCTGCACTGCGCGCATGCATATATGCTGCCAGGATCCTTCCTGTCACCACTTCGAAACAAGCGCATGGATGAATATGGCGGAAGCCTTGACAACCGTGCCCGTTTTGTGATCGAGATGATTGAGGAGGCCCGCAGGAATGTGAGCCTTGATTTCCCTATTTTCCTTCGTATCTCCGGAGACGAGAGAATGGTAGGAGGCAACAGCCTTGAAGATATGCTCTACCTGGCGCCGAAGTTCGAGGCTGCTGGCGTAAGCATGCTGGAAATATCCGGCGGAACCCAGTATGAAGGCCTGGAACATATCATTCCTTGCCAGAATAAGAGCAGGGGCGTCAATGTATATGAAGCTTCTGAGATCAAGAAAGTAGTGGGCATTCCGGTATATGCAGTAGGCAAGATCAACGATATCCGCTATGCGGCAGAGATCGTAGAGCGCGGCCTGGTAGACGGCGTGGCTATGGGACGTCCGCTTCTGGCAGATCCGGATCTTTGCAAGAAGGCAGTAAAAGGTCAGTTTGACGAGATCACTCCTTGCGCAAGCTGCGGCGGAAGCTGCATCAGCCGTTCTGAGGCAGCGCCTGAGTGCCATTGCCATATTAACCCAAGGCTTGGCCGGGAGTATGAATTCCCGGATGTGCCTGCCGGGAAGTCCAAAAAGGTTCTGGTTATCGGCGCAGGCCCTGGAGGAATGATGGCTGCAGGGACAGCTGCGGAA
>ENA-OPRR01001748-OPRR01001748.1-human-gut-metagenome-genome-assembly--contig:-NODE-1748-length-16611-cov-2.208323_pt1 | contig 16611 bp, 9 predicted proteins | sample MGYA00241796_ERZ501883 | MGnify/ENA primary metagenome ERZ501883 (study PRJEB25962, sample SAMEA2042406) | human gut metagenome | biome: human gut; feature: human-associated habitat; material: faeces...
GCCAAATACAGCACCGCCAACTACATTACCTGTTTCCGCATCCTGTTTTTCCACAGTCAAGGATACTTTCTGACGTTCATTGGTAAAGGAAACGGATTCTTTGATTACTGGAATGTCCTGTCCGGCATACGCAAAGTCAACTTCTTTCACAGAAGTATTCAAGGTGAAGCCATAAGGAGCTTTTACCTCTTCCACCCGGTATTTTCCCAACGGAAGTTCTTCCACAACTGCTTTTCCATCTTTATCTGTTGTAACCGTAGCCACAAGGGTATCTTTTACGTATACCACTTTTCTGTTTCCATCTTCCCCTTTCTGATGATCCGGAGTATAGATGTCTTCTGCAGCATAAACATTGAACACAGCATCTTTCAGGGATTCATTTTCGTATTCAAAATCATCCCCAAATCCTTTCAGCATTTCTCCATCTTTCCGAATGGTAAGTTCACCTTTCACAGGATGGTTTTCATAAACCACCTCAATGATGACGTCATTACTGATGGAATCTGTCCGGTATGCTGTATTAGAGTCCACATGGATTTCCACATAATCTGTATTGAGTGTATATCCCTCCGGTGCTGTTACTTCCTCGATACGGTAATGTCCGATTTTCAGATTGTTCGGCAGGATCAGGTATCCGGATGCATCGGTAAAATAGGATTTATGCACTTTTGTCACAGGGTATGTTGTAACCTGCTCCACATACTTTTCTCTGTCCAAATCATAAATCTTGAACTCTGTGTTTGGCAGCAATACTGCCTGCTTTGTTTCATCATCTGCTTTGATGATTTTCAATTTTGCTTCAAATTCCTTATCCAGCAGCACTCTCCAAACCTGTGGTGTTGTCGGATGGTTTTCTGTGATGGTTACGATAAAATCATCTACCGGAGTATAATTATGTGGTGTTGTAGTCTCACGTACCACATAAGTTCCATATGGAAGTGCTATACTGCAGGCATACCCTTTATCATCGGTAAACATTTCTGTTTTTCCATCTACTGTGAGAACTACCGGTTTTGCAGATGAAAAGTCATAGCTTCCATCTTCCTTGACATTCAGGCTACTTTCCAGATATGCCGAAAAACCGACACCTGCAAGCAGATCTGCATCAGTTTTTCCATTATTGGCAGCTTTGATTACCTGGAATGGCTGTTTGATTACCTGTTCTTTGGAAGTAGCTGTTTTCTTCACTGTCTTAACCAGATCTCCTTCAAATTTCATTTCCAGGTCATATTTACTTTCATCAAGCAAATAACCCTCAGACGGAGAGATTTCTTTGATATAGTAATTTCCAAGATAAAGGTTTGTTACAGTAGCTTTTCCTTCCTCATCAGTTGTCATGGATGCAACCTGTGTTCCGGCTTTATAAAGGACACCTGTCGCACCATCCGGATGTACAATATCTGTTCTTGCGTACAGTCCATATACTGCACCGCTAAGCTTTGCATCCCCCTGTGCTTTCCCGGTTTCTTTATCAACTTTAATCAGCTGAATTTCTGCGTCCACACGCTCATTCGCAAAAGTATGGGTAAACTGAACCTCCGCTTCGTTCTGATTGGTGTAATCAAAACGGAACGCATAAACATCTTCGCTGTTCCGGTAATAATTATCCGGAGCCTGTACTTCTTTTACATAGTATCCATAGTTAATTGGAAGGTCAGCGGTAAATACTGCTGTTCCATCCTCACCTGTTGTAATAACTTCGATCTTATCATCTTTCTTTACCACAACTTTCCCGTTCATATCCACGATGTCAGATGAAGCAAAAATGCCATATTTGCCACCATCCAAAGGATTACGGGTATCTGTATCCAGTTTTGTAACAGATACTTTTGCTTTCTGGCGGGCATTGGTAAAGGTAACAGATTCAAACACTGTTTCTACGTTCTGTCCGGCATAGGACAGTGTCACTGTTTTAGATTCTCCGGTATTTACAAAATTCTTTGGAGCACCTGTTTCTACAATCTGGTATTTGCCAAGATGCAGATTTTTCAGAGTAGCACTTCCCGCATCATCAGTCGTAAGCCCTTCTTTAATTAAAGCTCCTTTGCTGTAAATAAGCGTTCCATCGGCTGCCACAATATCCTCTGCTGCATATACATTGTAAACAGCACCTTTCAAACGTTTTTTACTATACTGGAAACTCACACCGGACTCTGTCACAACAGCACCAGTAAGCATTTCACCCTCTTTATATATGGTAAGTTCTGCCATCTGCTCTTTATCTGTCACTGCTGCAGATGTGGTCTTTCCAATCTTCAACGTCACATTTACTGCAGATGTATTCAGGACATACCCTTTTGGAGCTGTGATTTCTTTCAGATACACCACATCCTGTGTCTTTTCAATTGTCAGAGAAGACGCACCTTTACTGTCTGTGGCAGGCATCTTTGCAATCAGCTGTGTGCAGGCAGCATCTTTATAAATCCCATAAATAGCACCTGCAAGATTCTTCCCGGATGCACTGTCTTTTTTCTCGATTGCAACAGTAGCAAGTTTTACCCATTCTACAGAAAAATCAACATACTTTTCATCATCCACACCTTCACCAAACACAAATGCCAGATCCTGAGTGGAACTTCCTGTTGTGATTTTATATGCAGAGTAATCCTTGGTAATACTTCCCTTCATCGTTGAAGAAAAAACAGCACTTACATCTTCTGCCTGCGTAATTGGTGCAGAAAGATAAAATTTTGTACCACCACTGATTTCGACACTTGCTCCAGCTGCACTGGTCTTTCCAGTTGTTACGTTATGGAGCTTTACTCCAGAAGGAAGTTTAAATGTGATTGTCTGAAGCTCGTCTGCTTTAAAGGTAACTTCTGGTGTTCTCTGCCCATTTCCATCAATATATGCTTTTACATTTGCATTGGAAAAAGACATTGCCACATCCGGAATATCCGGCTGACTTACACAATAGTTGTAAAGTTCCATTGCCAGGGATTTACCTGTGGAGTTTGTTCCAGAAAAAGCATCACTGGAGCTATTGGCATATGCTGCAGCCATATGAGTGATGATAAATCTTTTTCCTGCTGAAAAATCAGGATGTTTCTCTGAGAAAAATCCATTTTCGCCGGATGCTTTTGTGCCGTAGTAGCATACTTTTGCCAGTGCTTTGCTGTCACCCAGTTTGGTGATCTTATAGACACCATCCCCAGGTCCTGCCTTGGACGGCTGCACACAGTAGGCAGTTGCAGACACGTTTCCAAATTTTACGGTATATTTATAAGTTACATAGGAACCCAGACCGTAGTCTGCATAATAGTATGCAGCCCCTCTTGTCACATCTACGTCCTGTGTTGCTCTTGTACTGGTATTGACTGCGGTGAATGAAACGGTTTCCCCATCTTCCATTGCCATCAGGTCAATATCCTGTTCCCCTGCCTGCTCCAGAACATCGCTGAGTGTCAGCCCGGATTCTTCATCGGTTGTATTTTCCGTTTCGGATTCCTCTAATGCAGCATCAAACTCGGATTCGGAAAGTCCGTCCTGAAATTCAGGTTCTGTTTCTTCCGGTTCTTCTGTTTCAGATTCAGCTGTCTCCGGCTCAACAATTTCTGTCTCTACAGGCACTGTCTCAGTTTCTTCCTGCGAGGCAGCTTCCTCATCATCAGAACCTGTATCCTCTTCGGTAACTGCCTGTTCTGTCTGCGGTTCACTCTGAGCTACTGTCACAGGCTCTTTTACGATCAGGTTTCTCCCAATCTGATAAACCGGGTGGTTCTGGTTGACTGGCTCCACATAATAAACGGCATGGTAAGTGTCTGCATGGCTGGTGCTGAAGTTCTCCCCGGCGTCATTCTCTGCTTTCTGGAATGTCACTTTGACTTTGCTTTCGTCCTTGATTTCCAAATTTGTAAAATCCGTGGAAACATCAAAGTCCTGTCCGACTTCCAGCTCCAGATCGGTGGCTTTTACCACTTCATTTTCATCCAGCTGATTCTTTACGGATTCATACGCTGGCGGTTCCGCCGCTTTCGGCTCTTCCGAAGCATACACCGTCAGCGGTGAAATGACCGTGGATAAGATGGTGACTGCCGCCATCACCCCTGAAAGGATTCGCCTGAATCGATATTTACTCTTCATGTTTTCTACCTCTTTCTTCTTTTTCTTCATTTTGCATAAGAACAGCCGGATGTTTCCACCCGGCCTGTCTGTTCTCATTATTCTGTTATCTCGCATCATCTGTCCGTCTTGGATTCTGCAGACAGGCATAGGTACTTTTGTCATACCGCCATGCCTTATCCCCGTCCAGATTGGCAAGCAGATGCTTCCGCACATTTTTGTATTCGTCCCCGATCAATCCGAGGCGGAGCAGAAAGGTGCGGAACGTAAATGCCGGGTTATTCCCGATCTCCATCTTTTTTGCATGGGTACAAGATTGGTTGATCGCCTGTGCGGATATGGCAAGTGCCAGTGTGATATTCGACCGGACTTTTCCTGCATGGAGGGTGCTTTCAAAACAGCGCCATTCCAGTGTTCCCTTTGAAAAAACAGCGTGTAGGTTTAATGCATAATACCTTGTCCAGTTGTAATGCTCGGAACTTCCGTCATTTCCCTCATACCATGCCCTTTTGAATTTTTCCATTGTAATGGTGCTGTTGGGCATCCTGCGGATCTTCTCCAATACCATAGGACGGACTTTCTGGCAATACTCATCTTCCCTTCTGGTCTGTACATTCAAGGCTTTGAACAGAATATCCTCTTTGCAGTACATGATCGTCAGTGCATTTTTCAGACTCCTTGGTGTATGGTTGGATGCGTCCACATGGACATGCATGCCACAGGATGAATTGACAAAAGCACCTGCGTTTTTGACACACCGCACCACTTCCTGGAGTTTCCCCATTTCCGAATATTCCAATTTCGGGGATACCATTTCTGTCGAATAATCTCCATCGGCATCTATTACAGTACCATTTGCCAGCCTTTCACAGTCGATACTGCTGTCCCTTGAAAATTTCCACGTTTTTCCATCTGAATCTTTTACACACCAGGAATCGTAAGAACGGATATGATATGGCTCTGTTCCGAACATTCTTCCAATCGCAACAGCCGCATCATAGCGGCTGATACCTGTCATCTCAATCTCTGTACCAAAATACTGGTCTTTTAGGTCGATCTGCTTCACCCACCCTTCGCTTCTGGAACAGGTGAGCCGCTTTGGATCTCTTCATCTACTGCTTTCAAATTTCTGCCTATTGCTTCAATGACATTGACAGTGACACCATTACCGGCCTGCTTGTAAAGCTGGTTATCCGATGTTTCTTTTTCCATCTTGGAAATCTGACCATCCCGGTATCCCTGCAGCCGCAGACACTCCCTTGGCGTCAGCCTGCGGATTCTGCCGTGGTAGATCACTCCATGACGGTCAGTTGCCGTAATGGTGAACATTGGCTCTTCCGGTTCTTTCATCCTTCTTCCATTCTGGCGGACTTTTTCCCTGGCCGGTGTCAGCACTGCCCTTGGCGGTTCTTCCACCAGCACCCCGGAACTTTCGCCCCTGTGGTTATGGATGCTGGAATCCTGTCTGGTATTCAGACATCTTGCAACGTCTGTCACCAGCGGCGGAGGGGAGATATCTACAAAATGCAGTGTTCCCTGCTGGTTTCCGGTCGTCAGGGTATGGGCGATCTCATGCCCGACTCTTCCCCTGCGGCTGTTGATTCCCGGATATCCGAGATCGATGCTGTCCCCCTCGTAGGCCATCTTGTATCCTTTTCGGGTGTTTTCCTTGATTGGGATACCGACTTCGTATAATCCGGTCTTGCCGCCCATACCACCAGCCCCGCTGGTCAGCGTGCAGCTCAGTCCTTCTTCTGCGTAGACTCTTTCTCCCTGTTTGCCAGCATGGACTTGTATAAGAGCTGTTCCATTTGCTTTTGGGAAAGGTAATATTTTTCCGGCACATCTTCCATCAAGATATCCGACAATATACACCCGTTTCCTTGACTGTGGGACTCCGAAATCCTTGCTGTTAAGCACCTTCCATTCGACATGATACCCCAGTTCAGATAGCGTACTGAGGATGGTGTGAAACGTCCGCCCTTTGTCATGCGAAAGCAGACCGGGTACGTTTTCAAGGAGAAAATACGCAGGTCGTTTGTCTGCAACCAGTCTGGCAACTTCAAAGAAAAGGGTTCCTCTTGCATCGGCAAATCCTTCCCTTCGTCCAGCGATAGAGAATGCCTGGCAAGGAAATCCCGCGCATAAAAGATCAAAGTCCGGCATTCGTTCTGTTTCAATATTTCTTGCGTCATTGCAGAACCACTCTCCTTCCGTATCAAACAGCACCCGGTAGTTGTGGTCTGCATATGCATCTGCTTCACAGTGTCCGACACAGGTGAAGCCCCCTGCCCTGTGCAGTCCTTCTCGGAATCCTCCGATTCCACTGAACAGGTCAAAAAATCGAATTGTTCCGGCTATCAGCCTCCCTTCGCTGCGAAAAAAACAGTGCAGATTTCTCTGCACCGTTTCCGTCTCTTGGTTTCTGTTTTGTGATGTCTATTCTTCTGATTCCGCTTCCTCTGGCTCAGATTCTTCTGCTTCTTCGGTTTCCAGTTCTGTTGGCTCTGCTTCTGCTGGCTCTTCGTTTTCTGGCTCTGTCGGCTCTTCATCTGCTTCAGCTTCGTCCGGTTCTGTCATTTCTCCGTCTGTTTCAGCTTCCGGTACTTCTGTCTCAGGCTCTTCTGCTTCAGGTTCTGCTGACTCTTCATCCGGTTCTGATTCTGCAGTCTCAGGATCTTCCATTTCTGATTCTGTTGGTTCTCCTTCTGTTTCTTCGGCTTCCGCTGACTCTGCTTTCCATTTGGCTTCCTCTTTTTCGATTGCCTCTTCGATAAGCCCGATTAAGAAGTCTTTCTGTTTCATGCCATTCTTGGCGAGGACTGCTTTCAGTCTGGAAAATAAATCCTCGGTTACCTGTACTGCTACTGTTCTTAAATCTGCCATGTTCGTCTTTTCTCCTTTTCTTGTCATGTGTTCTTCGATTACTATTTCAAGGTATTTTGGTATGCTGATTCCTAATTCTTCGATCTCCAGTTTCATCTTTTCATGTAAGTCTACCGGGATCTTTCCGCATATGTTTTTCATCTCCATGCGTTTGTTCTCCTTTCTTTTTTCTATACACAACATACCCTAAAACGAGGCAGAAAGCTATTCACAATACCCAACGAATATACGCTTCTCCAAAGCCCCCAAAGGATGCAGATCCAATAACACTCAATAGGCATCACCCCTTTCAAAGATCCGTGATTTATACTAATTTGACTGCTTGAAATTTGGCTATTTTATCACCGGGAAAGACTTGACTTTTTCAGAATGCATCCTCAAGCCCGGAGAGAAAATCCAGCATCTGGGACGGGATTTCTTCCTTCTTTGAAACACTCTCCCCGGAGTCTGAAATGGAAATACCTGCCAGTTCTTCCCGGATTGCCTGCCGGATGCTTTTCTCCAGCTGGTTATTTTCCTGATCTTTTAAAATCACCTGAACCAGATAGCTGCTCTTCTGTCCATCCGGAACACTTTGCAGGATCTCCCATGCCTTTTGGTGATCTGGGTTATCAAGGTTCAGGCGGAACGAGAAAACGGGCCTCTTTACTTCGCGCACATCTGCCCCACAATCCGCTCATAGCCGGAAGCGTTGGCGTGTACGTCCGTCAGGTAAATCTGCCGACACAGCCCGTCCTGCGGTGTCACGTGCCGTTTCAGAATGCTGGCTCCGCCGCCCATGATCACGGACGGAATTGCTTTCAGATCGAACCCGGCTTCCATAATTGCAGACAGTATTTTCTCCGTGTAGAGCCTTCCCTGCCGGACAATAATTTCTTTTGCGGCCGGGTCCATGCTGCAGCTCTGGCCGTTCAGAACACGTTCGATCTGAATGTCCGTTACAGACAGTCCGGTATTTCTGCGTACCTGCTCGGTGATCTCATCCACGCACCGGATCACACCAAGTTCCAGGCTGCGGCAGGTAGCGGCGTTTGGAACACTGTTGTCCAGCCGCATCAGGTCCACGGTCCAGCCACCGATGTCTGCGAGAAGAACAGAAGGCTCGTCCCGAACACATTCCGGGTGGAGAGCCAGGGCAGAGTATCCCTGTGGGAACAGTTTTACATCCTGAATCCGGATCTCATAGCTCTCATCCTCGTACCGGAAACGCAGAGGCTGCTCTTTCCGAAACAGATATTCCCGGAAGCCTTTTTTCTCCCTGCCAAAACTTGCCAGTGGGAGGCCGGCTGCCAGAACCACATCTGTTTTCCTCTCTCCCCGGCTCACAGGGCCGGATGACAAGAATCTGCCGGACACCCTCTGCGCCCTCCCGGCTCTTTCGTTCCCCTATTTTCTTTTCTTCTGCCGTTATCTTTTCCTCTGCCGTTTTTTCGTCTTCTTCTGCTCTGCCCAAAACCTGCTTCACAGCCTGCGCCTTCCTTTCTGCTCTCTACAGCGTGAATCTGCAGCCATATTCGTCTGGCTCACAGCCCGCGTAAATCAAGACACCGGGAGCATGCCCGGTGTCCGTCAATTGCCTTATTTTTCTGTCTCACCCTTCTGTATTGCGTTTTTCCTATTTTCCTAGATGACTGCTTTCAGGTTATTCTGCGCAGTTACAATTCTTTCATACAGGGCATCCGGCAGAGGCAGGATTTCCGTCTCCAGTCCGTGGGCTGTATATCGATTCTTAACCCCCATAAAGATTCCTCCCAGGAACACCGAGCCGCAGTGCCACTCTCCCCGCAGGGTCAGAATCAGAGAGATGGCGCCGGAAGAATAGGCCGGAGCCACAAACGGCTTGTACCCGATGGCGCGCATATGGAGATTCGCCGTCACTGTCAGGTTTGTCAGCTCCTTTGACAGCTCGTCATTATAGTTTTCGATAGAATCGGCTACCACCAGATCCTGTCCGTGGGGACCGAAGCTGCGGCCTTCTGTGAGAAACTGTTTGAACCGCTCATCTCTCTTTGCATAGTAGGCGGCTCTCGCGTTCATGACGCCGAGCCCAAAGCCCTGAATCTGTTCCGGACGCAGTCCCTTCTGGTCAAAATTCCCGTTTTCATCGGTGTTGCTTGCCAGATAAGCCGCCTTCGCCAGCGGATCCACCGGGTCGGACACAACGGCAAACAGCCCCTTAAACTGCTCCTTCCTGGCCTGGCGGGCATACTGGGAGACAATCTTTGAGTTGTTCTCAAACTGGTACATTCTCACGTCTTTGACACCGGAGCCTACCGGCGGTATTCCCTTGGAGGCCACAAATACGAACACATCGCACTTAAACAGATCCTCCGGCTGTACGATATCCACCTCCGGCAGCGCATCATAGTCCCACGGATAGGCTATCTGGTTTTCCTCAAACTCCCAGCGGGCTGTCACCTGATCGGAAATGTCGCAGATGCCGATGGAGCTTATCACGTCCCCTCCCAGCAGGTGGAGTCCCGTAAGCAGCGTACTCCCCACGTCTCCGATAGCCAGCACATGCACTCTCTTCTTGCCCGCTTTCGGCTTTTCTGCCAGGATCTCCTCAAATGCAGGGTGCTGCAGATTGACAGCTCTCATCTTTCCGGCCTGGATGAAGGAGTCCATGATCTCGTCGCACATCCCGTCTCCCAGAGCATTTTTATTGAGCCAGGACACATCCTCCCTCTCCTGATAGATAAGAGCCGGATCTGTCACCTTGAAAGAAGCCCTGCAGTTTTTCGGAGAGCGTTCAAACAGGAATACAAGCTCTTCCTCCTGTACAGCCTTCTCCCTGGCTGCCTTCCCGTCTGTTCCCCTTCCATAAAGCTCCTCCCTGGGAAAGTCAAGCTCCCCGTTCAGACTGCAGCAGAGTGTTCCATTGACGCGATAGTAATACATACCTTTTCCTCCTCTTTTTCTTCCTGACGATTTTTCCTGTCTGACAACTCTCTTCTATTCTGATAATCTCTCTTGTCTCCTGTTGCTTCCAGCCGACGCCACTTATGCCGTTTTCGCTGCTGCCTGTCCGGCTGTATGATCTGCGGTCTCTTCTATCTGTATATTTCTGTATATTGCTGCATATTTGTGTACACTCCTGTCTCTTTCGCCCAAGGTCTGACATGCCCTAAAGCTTTTTCAGCTTGCTGATCCGGTAAAGCATTTCCAGGTCATTGTCCAGGTAAACAGACGCTGCCAGGTTTGGATCATAATTTACGCATTCGCCCTTGTCAGGACACAGCGGCAGGATTACCGCCTCGGAAAGCCTGGAAAGCGTCAGATTTCTTCCAAATAAAGCCCTGTACTCGGATTCCAGAGCCAAAAGGATGTCCCTAGAGTTTCTGATGCAGCAGGCAGAGAATTCAAAAAGTGACTCCTCGCTGCATCCCTTTAACGGAGGCACCATGTAGGGCAGCACAATGTTCACCGACGGCATCAGGCCTGCCACCTTCATTGTATCGCGCCGCACCGTATCGCCTCCGATGAACGGATAGAGAGTGGACTCCACAAACCAGAATTTCAAATTCGGTATAAAATAAATGCTGTCCGCCTCAAAGCCCTTTGTAGCAATGGCGTCCCGTCCGTAGCCGGAGATCATGCCGAGAAGCACCTTCTTTACCTCTACCCCTTCTTCTTTGAGAAGAGGCTCCAGGGCCTCAAATCTGCCGCCCTTGTGAAGCAGGTCGTCTACGAGAATGACCGGCCGGTTAAAGGATTTAATGGCCCTCACCTGGCTTCTGAGCGGTGAATAGTAGGGGAAGGCCTCGATGGAGTAGCTGTCCAGATCCGGCTCGTAAACCTTGTCGGTGTGGATCGTCTTTGTCACCGTATTGGGCACTACCTTTCCCCTCAGAATCTTTCCAAAGGGCGCGCACATACATTTTCCCAGCACCCGCGGCTCTGTGGGCTCTCCCGGCACCTCATTAATCTGAGTAATTTTATCCACCAGACGGTGGTAAATCACACTGGCAGACAGGGAGAGAACCAGCTCGCCGGGATAAAACTTTGTCATGGCCTCCTGAAGCTCTCTGTGGGCCTTATAGATGGCATTTAAGATCCGGGGATTGCTGGAAAACGGTTCCTTCACAGTAGTTTCCAGGTTCTGAACCAGTACAAGGGGGGCATGCATATCTACGATCCAGAGCCTCCTGTCCCCCTCGAAGCCATCGGCCTTTACAAAGCCCTGGCGGGTCACAGCGCCGAGAGCTGCCTGACTCGGCTCTGATGCCGGTAGGAACATAGCATAGCTGCACCTCTTTTCCAGAGAGTGGGCCAGGGCTTCCGTCAGAAGAAGCTGCTCCGGATCATGGATGGAGCTGTCAGGCTCCGCATAAATCCCGGTGATCAGGAGTATGCTTCCCAGGGTATGGTTTCTGACCATATCGGCCATTTTCACGCTTCCCAGCACGCGGAGCAGTTCCTCCGGCACTACATAGCGCATTTTCAGAAGGCCCACCAGGCGGTTGTCCTCCACCGTATTTCTGAGGAGGAGAAAGCTACCGTCCCCTTCCTTCAGCCTGTCGAAAACCGTTCTCCTGTCCTGCTCTTCTGTCAGAATACGCTCCCATACCGCATCCTCGTCCTCCGGCTGAAGCTCCTTCGTCTCCTCAAACCCGATGGCTCTGGCCCTCAGGATCGGCTTATACTCCGGTTCTCTCAGATAAAGGCTGTTGAAATAAATATACTCCTGCACAACCGGATCGATAAGGTTTGAAATATCCCGGTTCAGATCGATGTTCTCCCTGATTCTGGTGGAACTGATGTCTTCCAGATATTCCGGAAGCTCCAGCTCGATCAGTTCCCCTGTGATCAGGTCCATCATCTCTCTGTTGAATTTGTTGTCGATTCTCCTGTCGCCCACCCGGCGGAAGGCAATATGGTTCATGGAGTGGATGGAATCCTTCTCCGGCGGCTTCCGGTAAGAGGAGGCGTTGGCGATCACATCGCTTCCCACCACCACATAGACCTTGCGCCCTGCAAATACCTCCTTCAGCCTTCTCAGGTCAGAGGGGTTTGCAATATTCACCGGAATGTCATCGGGGAACAGGTTGACATGGAACTCGTCAGCCACAGACATATTGACAATCTGACGGCGGATCAGGTGGGGCTGCGTCTTTTTGGACCAGGAGAACTCGTCTACAGCCAGATAGACCTCATAACCCAGATCCCGGATCTCCCTCACAATTCCCTTGTGGGAGAGGGTGAACGGGTCAAAGGTTCCCGGGAAAAAGGCTACCTTTTCTCTCTCCTCAATCTGCATCTCGCCGATTGTCAGGCGGTAGGCCGTGATGAACCGGCAGATGTTGGAGAGCGCTGATGCCCTGTAGAAGGCGGTCAGCTCCCCGCCCCGGTTTTCATTGATGAGGAAGAGCAGTTTTTTGTGGCTGAGGGCAAAAATCTTCATTTTTTCATGGTCGCTCAGCCTTTTGGAGCCAAAAATATACTGTCCCGTCACAAGGAGAGCCTCCTGGCGCACCGTCTCCCTGTGGTTGGCAAGTCCGCCAAGCACCATTCCCAGCAGCCGTCCCAGACGGCTTTCCCTCTCTTTTTCATCCTCCTCAAACCGCTCCTGATAGCAGGGATAATACTCTGTCAGCACGCCCACCGTGTCGAGAGCCACGGAAACCACACGGTCATTGGCGTTTGCCATCAGGCCGCGGAGGTAGCTTAACACCTCCTCCAGCTGCTCAGGCGGAAGCCAGAGAGAGAGCTGGCCCAGATATTCGGGGATATATTTGGAAAACTCATACTCTCCCACCTCCAGGCCCTTCAGGAGCTCTACGGCAATCTCGTTTCTCTGATCCGGTGTCAGAAGAGGCGCAAGCCGCAGCAGGGCTCTTCCCGCATCGTGGCGAACCACCACGAACTCGCTGACCTTAATCAGGTTGGACAGATGAGCTGCAATGTGCAGAATGTGCTCGGATTTCCCGTGGTCCACCTGATCTGCCAGCAGCTTGATATTCACAGCCTTTAACACCCACGGCGTAGCCATCTTCAGGTTGTCCAGGAAAATATCGGAGACTACATCCCTCCCGTAGATCACCGCCTCCTGGCGTGACGTATCCCGTCCCAGATTGGAGAGCACCCGGTACTGCAGGAAAATCCGGCTGATGTTGTCTCCGGAGGAAAGGTCGCACTCCCCGGAAAATACACGCTCAGCTTCCTCCTCCACAATCCGTCCGATCTCCTGACAGCAGGGGGCATCGGGGATCTCTGCAGTAATCAGCTTAAAGGCTCTCCAGGCCGCAATGACAAGTCCCTCAAAGCTGTTCTCCCTGGGAACCGCATAGTAACATGCAAAGCCTGCCAGCCGTTCCATATCCTCCGGGCTTAACAGGTGAAAGGGCATGTTGTGAAGGGCGTCAAGAAGCACAAAGGCCTCCCCGCTCTCCCTCTCCTCAGGGTTTTTATACCACCTGAGAAATGCGCTCAAAAATCCTCCTATATCAGAGGCCGTGGCATGCTCTGTCATAGAGGACAGAACCTCCTTCAGATTATAGCCAATCCTGCGCTTGTGCTGAACGGTCAGCTTGTGATCCGGACAGATAATCATGGACAGATAGGTGTTCCACAGCTCCATTGCCTTCTGATCCGCTATGTCCGGCATATTTGCCGGGCGTTCCTTGCGGTATCCTGCATTGAACTGGGCAATCACATTTCCCATAAGCCGGGCTGCCTGAGTGCGGATATCTCCCTCCTTGTGCATGAGAAGCTCATAGAGGAAGCTTAAGGTCTGCTCCTTCTGAATGTCATTTGTGTAGGGGAAATATTCCTCGAAGATATTCAGGTAAGCCCGCACATTCTTCCAGCTCTTCTCGCTTCTGGCTGCCTCCAGAAGGTTTCCGAACTGCCGCTCTGCCCCCATCCGGTGCATGACGTCAATGTTGTGCTCTACGCCCATGAATACCAGGGAATCGACGATCTGCTCTGTATTCCTCAGGGAAATATCCGGCATGGGAGGGGTCTTCTCCGGCTTTCCGTCCAGGTTCACATCCACTCCCAGCGATCTCATGTAATCCTCAAAGTCGTGAAGTCTCGCATAGACGAAACGGTAGCGGTTTAATTTCTTCTCATCCACATTGTCCAGCTTTGAGAGGATAATCTCGAAGGCCTCATCAAGGCTTGAAATATAGGTAATCTCCCGCCCGTCCTCGCCCCGGCTCTGCTTTACGCGGAAATCAGAATAGATCAGCACCAGGGATTCCACAGAAAGATTTTCCGGCTCCAGATCCCAGGTAGAGTGGTTGGCGGCAATGTGGCCGATGTACTCCATATGGTGATTGTTGAACCACTGGTTCGTATAATAATAGTGAAGATACGGCACCCGCTCATTGGGCTTGCAGCCAAATTTTCCCAGATCATGGCCTGCCGCCGCGCCGCTTGTGAGGGTCAGGTCGATGGGAACGCCTGCAGCGTAAAGCCCTCTGGCCATGGTCATGGCCACATGGTGGACACCTGCGATGTGCTCAAGGGTGCGAAACGGGGTAACCTCTGCATTGAGCCTCATCATCTCATACACGTATTCCCTGCTAAACGCTTCCCTGAATTTCTTATATTCTCTGCTGGACTCGTATTTTTCCGCCTCCTCCGGGGGGAGAAAATCAAAGTCCACCATCGGCTCAAAGGGGAGAGCCTCCCGCTCCTTATCAAAAATAAACTGAAGCACAGCCAGATAGAACAGGGCCCCCGCAGAGTAATTTTCCGCTTTCTCTGTAAACTCCTCATCGGGATACAGGATATGGCACACATACTGATAGGTAAACTTCATCCACCCTTCTCTCGGCTCCCGGCCAATCAGGCTCATGGGTTCCCGGCAGATCTCGTAGATCTCCTGACACTGAATTCTTCTTTTAATAGGAAAAATGCGGCCAAACTGCCCTTCCCAGTATTCCCTGTTCATCAGCATCTGAACGCTCTCCCTGCTGAGGTTTGACGCTGCCAGAAATTCCCGCGCACACAGCTTCAAAGTCAGCTCTTCAATCATCTGACGCACCTGTTTTTTACTCATCCCGTACCTCCCGTAAATATCATATGGTCTATTATACCACTAACGTGTTTTATGTCCAACTAATCACAAGAAAAAACAACCTGAAAAACACGTAAAAAAATAATTGACAAATGCTTTTTTATGGTGCAAAATGAAATAGTAACTATTATCACTATCTTTTGTAACTGGAGCTGCGCCAGATCAGCGATGAGCTTGAAGGAAGGAGCTGCTTATGAAAACTCTTAAGTATAGCCGCCAGCGGGAATCCATCAAGGCCTGTCTTATGGGCCGCAGGGATCATCCTACAGCCGATGCCCTGTACACCAGCATCCGTGAACAGTTTCCAAATATCAGTCTCGGAACTGTCTACCGCAATCTGAACCTTCTAGTGGAGCTGGGCGAGATCCGCAAGTTCTCCTGTGGAGACGGAACAGACCACTTTGATTATGATACCTCGCCCCACTATCACTATGTCTGCAGGAAATGCGGACGGATACTGGATCTTCCCATGGCCGCAGAGCCTGCCCTGGAAGACAAGGCCAGAGCCTGCCTTGACGGTACAGTAGAAGAGCACCCGGTCTTCTTTTACGGGACCTGCGGAGAGTGTCTGAGAAACGACACCCATTGACACAGGATTCCGCCCTTTGTAAACTGCGCCTCGGCCGCCGGGAAAGGAAAGATTACTGACAGAATTTTGCCTGGGCGTCTGTTTTGCAGGGAGTGGGGTCCTGTTTTTTATTCCTCAGATTTTTATTTTTCAGCGCCTGCTGTGTTCTTTCTCTGACGCCCTGGCAGCGGGACAAATATCTGAGCAATACCTAAAATTTATATAAACTTTAAAACAAGTGTTGACAAAATCTCTTTCTTGTGATAACTTAATATCAGTAATCATTACTGTTTTATTTGGCGGACGCACAGTCCGGCATGCAGAAACAGCTTGATGAGAGAACCCAATAAACATTTTTATATATGAAAAGGAGAGTATAATCTATGAAAAAATTTGTCTGTACAGTATGCGGCTATGTTCACGAGGGAGATGCAGCTCCGGAGAAGTGTCCGGTTTGCGGCGCTCCGGCTTCCAAATTCCAGGAGCAGGCTGCTGACATGGCATGGGCTGCTGAGCATGTAGTAGGCGTTGCCCAGGGCGCAAGTGAGGACATCATGGAGGACTTAAGAGCTAACTACGAGGGCGAGTGCAAGGAAGTCGGCATGTACCTGGCTATGGCAAGAGTTGCTCACAGAGAGGGCTATCCGGAGATCGGCTTATACTGGGAGAAGGCTGCCTACGAGGAGGCAGAGCACGCTGCAAAGTTTGCTGAGCTTCTTGGTGAGGTATTAACAGACAGCACAAAGAAGAACCTTGAGATGAGAGTTGAGGCTGAGAACGGCGCTACAGCAGGAAAGTTTGACCTGGCAAAGCGTGCAAAGGCTGCAAATCTTGACGCAATCCATGACACAGTTCATGAGATGGCACGCGACGAGGCAAGACACGGCAAGGCATTCAAGGGACTGCTTGAGAGATACTTTGGCTAATAAAAACTGCCTCATACCGTCAGGAAAGACGGCAGACAGATATCATGGTTTATGACAGTGCGCTGCCTGCGCGCTGATAAAAATAAAGGAGGCTGTAAAATATTCTGTGTCTATGGGAATGAAACCTTCCAGATAAGAATTCG
>ENA-OPRR01001768-OPRR01001768.1-human-gut-metagenome-genome-assembly--contig:-NODE-1768-length-16498-cov-2.208113_pt1 | contig 16498 bp, 16 predicted proteins | sample MGYA00241796_ERZ501883 | MGnify/ENA primary metagenome ERZ501883 (study PRJEB25962, sample SAMEA2042406) | human gut metagenome | biome: human gut; feature: human-associated habitat; material: faeces...
CTTGTTTCTGGATGAGATCAACTGCGTGTCGGAGACGCTGGCGCCGACGATGCTGCAGTTTCTCCAGGGCAAAACATTTGGAAATCAGAAGGTGCCGGAAGGCTGGATTATCGTTGCCGCGGGCAATCCTCCGGAGTATAATAAGTCGGTAAGGGATTTTGACGTGGTGACGCTGGATCGGATTAAGAAGATAGATGTGGAAGAAAATTATGATGTTTGGAAGGAATATGCTTATCAGGCAGAGATTCATCCGGCCATTCTCTCTTATCTGGATATACGAAGAGACCATTTCTACCGCATCGAGACTACGGTAGACGGCAAGATGTTTGCAACGGCCAGAGGATGGGAAGACCTGTCGCAGCTTCTGAAGTCTTACGAGGCGCTCCATAAGAAGGCAGACCGGGAAGTGGTGCACCAGTATATCCAGCACTGGAAGATTGCAAAGGATTTCGCGAATTATCTGGAATTATATGAGAAGTATAAAAAGGATTATGGCCTCGAGAAGATACTGGAAGGCTATTATGACAAAGATATGCTGGAGAAGTTAAGATACGCATCCTTCGATGAGCGCCTGAGCGTGGTCAACATGCTGCTGGGCCAGCTGGGAGGCTTGTTCAAGGAGTGCTATGTCTCGGATCGTTATGTAACAATTCTATACGATGTCCTTCGCCGTTATAAAGAGGATCTGGATCTTGCGGGCGCGATCCGGGAGTTTGCAGAAACCTATGAACGCTTAAGAAAGGCGGAGCAGCTGACCAGGCAGGAAGACCGCATCCGAAGAAAAGTCTCCGATACCCTGGAGGGATACCGTCAGCTGGCGAAGGCGGAACATCTTGATAAAGAGGCGGCATTTGACCGGGTGAAGGAAGAATTTACGAAAGAGACGGGCGAGAGGGAGCGGATGATCGAGAAGGCGGGAAATGCGCTTGAGCATGCCTTTGATTTTATGGAGGATGCTTTTGGAGACAGCCAGGAGATGGTGGCCTTTGTAACGGAATTGAACACTAATTATTACAGCATCCAATTCCTGAAGGAAAACGACTGCGACAAATATTACCGTTACAATAAGCGCCTGCTGTTTGACGAGCAGCGGCAGGAGATCCTCGAGGAACTGGATGAAGTGGAGCAGGATTTGAACACGGCGCTGAAATAAAGTTTAAATAGAAAGAAGGAGGAATGTACAGATGTTATTCGTATGCTATCCAAAATGCACGACCTGCCAGAAAGCCAGGAAATGGCTTCAGGAGAAGGGAATGGAGTTCGAAGAAAGAGACATTAAGATTCAGAATCCAACCAAGGAAGAATTAAAAGAGTGGCATGAAAAGAGCAATCTGCCGCTTAAGAAATTCTTTAATACCAGCGGCATGCTGTACAAAGAGCAGAAGTTAAAAGAACGTCTGCCCCAGATGACAGAAGAAGAGCAGTATGAGATACTGGCTTCGGACGGCATGCTGGTAAAACGCCCGATTCTTGTGACACAGGATACGGTTCTGACAGGCTTTAAAGAAAAGGAATGGGAAGAACTTCTATGAATATGTCAAAGTTTGGACAGATAGATCTGCATCTTCATCTGGATGGCTCCCTGCCGGCAGAGACCATATTGCGGATTGCGAAGGAAGAAGGAATCAGGCTTCCGGCAGATACGGCGGATGGATTAAAGCCTTATATCTGCGCTGGGATGGACTGTAAAAGCTTGAACGAGTATCTGGGATGCTTTGACACTTTGCTGAAGGTTCTGCAGATGGAACAAGGATTGTACCAGGCCGCAAGGGATCTGGGCGTGAACCTTAAGGAAAAGGGGCTGCGTTATGCCGAGGTGCGCTTTGCCCCACAGCTGCACTGCCAGAAAGGCATGGGCCAGGAACAAGCGGTTGCAGCGGTGCTCTCAGGGCTTGCTAAGGCGCAGGAAGACAGCGATATCCGGCTGCGGACGATTCTATGCTGCATGCGGGGACAGGATAATAAGCAAGCGAACCTTCAGACGGTGCGTCTGGCTTCCAGGTATCTGGGCAGAGGAGTGGCGGCCGTTGACCTGGCGGGGGCGGAAGCATTGTTTCCCACGGCAGATTACGAGGAAGAATTTGCGCTTGCCAGGGAACTTGGGGTTCCCTTTACCATCCACGCAGGAGAGGCGGCGGGTCCTGCCAGCATCCGCAAGGCGGTAGAGTTCGGCGCTGCCAGGATTGGACATGGGGTCCGGGCGATTGAGGACGAGGAACTGATGGAACTGCTGGCAAGCAGGGAGATTCCTCTTGAGATGTGCCCCATCAGCAATCTACAGACCAAGGCAGTAGAGAATATAGCTGATTATCCCTTGAGAACCTATCTGAGGCGGGGGATCACGGTGACGGTAAACAGCGACAATATGACGGTATCAGACACCTGGGTAGGGAAGGAATTCCAATACCTGGCAGATTCTTATGGGCTGACGGAAGCGGAAGCAGAACAACTGCTTGCCAATGCTCATTTTGCGGCTTTTGAAGCGTAACAAATAGAAGGGTCATGATGATTAAAAAGAGATGGATTAAGACAATGTTTGTATTACTGGCCGCCCTGCTTGCGGCAGGGTGCCAGAACACGGATAAGAAGGAAGAAGCGAAAGACCAGGCGGATGGAAACAAGGAGGTCTACCAGTTTGTAGATGTGCTGGGGCAGCAGTATGAGGCCGAACTTCTGGAAGCGGTGCCGAAAAATACATACGATCTGAAGCGAATAAAAAAGAAAGACGGATACCAGCGCTATACGGACGAAGCGGGAAACATTCTCTCTAAGGCCGGGATAGACGTGTCCGAATATCAGCCATCCGTGGACTGGAGCAAGGTGAAGGCAAGCGGCATAGACTTCGCGATCATACGCGTAGGCTTTCGGGGATACGGACAGGAAGGAAGACTTGTGGAGGACGCCATGTTCAAAAGCCACATGGAAGGCGCGCTTGCGGCAGGCCTTGACGTGGGAGTCTATTTCTTCTCACAGGCGGTGGACAAAGAAGAGGCATACGAAGAGGCGCAGTTCGTACTGGAACGTATCCGGCCATACGCTGTCACTTATCCGGTGGTATTCGATACCGAAGAAATAAAGAATGAGGAAGCCAGGACAGATCATCTGAAAAAAGAGCAGTTCACCGCAAACTGCGTCACATTCTGTGATGCGGTAAAGGAGGCCGGGTATGAGACAATGATCTATGCCAATATGAAATGGATGGCTTTTACGCTTGATTTGAACGAACTGGCAGGATATAAGAAATGGTATGCGGATTATGAGCCCCTCCCCCAGTGCCCTTATGAATTTTCCATGTGGCAGTATACGGAAAAAGGAAAGGTGCCGGGAATCGAAGGAAATGTAGATCTGAACCTCTGCTTTGAAAATTTTGGCTCATAGTAGATGGCCGCTGACGGCGCGAGAATGCGCAGGGCACATTCTTTGTTCTGTGCCAGGAGAAAAAGGTTAGGAGAGAGAACATGAATATTATAGAATTATTCCTGATAGCAGTAGGGCTTTCCATGGATGCGTTCGCGGTATCCGTCTGTAAGGGCCTTGCGATGAAGCGCTGCACATGGGGCAAGGCTGGGATCGTGGGATTATATTTTGGCGCGTTTCAGGCGTTGATGCCGCTGATAGGCTTCTTTCTGGGAGTCCAGTTTAAAGAGGTGATTACTTCGGTAGATCATTGGATCGCTTTTATCCTGCTGGGAATTATCGGCGCCAATATGATACGGGAGGCGTTTGGCTCCTGCGATGAGTGCCAGGATGCGGATGCGTCTCTGGATGTCAGAACCATGCTGGGACTGGCTGTCGCAACCAGCATCGACGCTCTGGCGGTAGGGGTGACATTTGCCTTCCTGCAGGTGGAGATCGTGCCTGCGGTAAGTTTTATTGGGGCAATTACATTTACTTTATCCGTGGCAGGTGTTAAAATAGGCAATATATTTGGGACGAAATACCAGTCCAAGGCAGAACTGGCAGGAGGCGTCATCCTCATACTGATGGGATGCAAGATCCTGCTGGACCATCTGGGCATGATATAAGATGAAAGGGGACGAATTATGAAGTGGAATCAGTTTCGGCTAAAGACGACGACGCAGGCGGAAGACATCGTCAGCAGCATGCTGATGGATCTGGGAATCCAGGGCGTGCAGATTGAGGACAAGGTGCCTCTTACGAAGGAAGATAAGGAGCAGATGTTCGTGGACATCCTGCCGGATATTCCGGCGGATGACGGCACGGCTTATCTGACCTTCTATCTGGACGAAGAAGAGGATAAGGGAACGATCCTTTTGAACATAAGGAAGGAACTGGATAAGATGCGTGCTTATCTGGATGTAGGAGCGTGCGTTATCGAGGAATCCCAGACGGAGGATGTGGACTGGGTCAACAACTGGAAGCAGTATTTCCACCAGTTCTACATCGATGATATTCTCGTCATCCCTTCCTGGGAAAAGGTAGAGGAAAAGGACAGTGACAAGCTGGTGATCCATATAGATCCGGGTACCGCGTTCGGGACAGGCATGCATGAGACTACGCAGTTATGCATCCGCCAGCTCAAAAAGTATGTGAAAGATGATACGATGATTCTGGACGTAGGCTGCGGAAGCGGCATTCTGGGGATGCTGGCGCTGAAGTTCGGAGCCAGGTATTCCGTGGGTACGGATCTGGATCCATGCGCGATTGACGCGACCCATGAGAATATGGAGGTCAACGGAATCCGAAAAGACCAATACGAGGTCATGATTGGCAACATTATCGACGACAAGGCCGTACAGGATAAGGCAGGGTATGGAAAATACGACATCGTGGCGGCAAATATCCTGGCAGACGTGCTGGTACCGCTTACGCCAGTCATCGTGAATCAGATGAAGCCCGGCGGAATCTACATTACCAGCGGAATTATCGAAGATAAGGAAGAGACGGTGGCCCAGGCAGTGAAGGCGGCAGGCCTTGAAGTGCTGGAAGTGAACCACCAGGGGGAGTGGGTATCCGTAACAGCCAGAAAGAATCAGGAGTAGCAAGATGCAGCATTTTTTTGTAACGCCTTCCCAGGTGGAGGGTGAGAGGATCTATATTGAAGGCTCGGATGTGAATCATATGAAGAACGTACTGCGCATGCGCCCGGGAGAGGCGGTAGCAATCAGCGACGGCGACAATCTGAAATATCGGTGCGTGGTCGAAGGGTATGAAGAAGGCCGCGCGGTCCTTGCGATACAGCAGAGAATGCCGGTGGATACAGAACTTCCCTGCCGCATTACCCTGTTCCAGGGACTGCCTAAGCAGGATAAGATGGAACTGATCGTGCAGAAGGCGGTGGAACTGGGGGCAAGCCAGGTGGTGCCGGTGGCCACCAGGCGGTCGGTGGTAAAACTGGATGAAAAGAAGGCCGCAAAGAAGTTGCAGCGATGGCAGCAGATTGCTGAAAGCGCGGCCAAGCAGGCCGGCCGGGGATACATCCCGCAGGTATCTTCCGTCCTGTCTTACCAGGAGGCGCTTGAAAAGGCCGGAGAACTGGACGTCCTTTTGATTCCGTATGAATTGGCGGAAGGGATGGAGGAGGCCAGAAAAGTGGTAGCATCCATTGCGCAGGGACAGTCTGTAGGAATCTTTATCGGACCGGAGGGCGGATTCGAAAAGGAAGAGGTCGATGCGGCCATTCATCAAGGGGCCAAGGCAATCACGCTTGGCAGGAGGATCCTGCGCACAGAGACGGCGGGGCTTGCCATATTATCCATCTTAATGTTCCGCCTGGAAGGGTAGGAACATACTCTAGTAGTAAGAATATAGAAATAGGAAGTGGAAAGCATGAAAGAAATCTATCTGGACAATTCCGCCACCACCCGGGCGTATGACAGCGTGGGCGAACTGGTGCGAAAGGTCATGTGCGAAGATTATGGAAACCCGTCTTCCAGGCACACGAAAGGCGTGGAAGCGGAGCAGTATATAAAAGAGGCGAAAGAGACTCTGGCAAAGATCTGGAAGGTGCAGGAAAAAGAGGTATTCTTTACCTCGGGTGGGACAGAGAGCGACAACCTTGCGCTGATTGGCGCGGCAAGGGCCAATCAGAGGGCAGGAAAGCATCTGATCACGACCTCCATTGAGCATCCGGCTATTATCAATACCATGCGCTATCTGGAAGAAGAAGGATTCCGTATCACCTTCCTGCCGGTGGACCGGTATGGAAGGGTGAAGCTGGATGCCCTGAAGGATGCATTATGCGAAGATACTATCCTGGTATCCATCATGTACGTCAACAATGAAGTGGGCTCCGTCCAGCCTATCCAGGAGGCTGCCAGCATCGTGAAGGCCTATAACAGGAACATCCTGTTCCATGTGGACGCGGTGCAGGGATTTGGCAAATACCGCATCTATCCGAAGAGGCTGAAGGTAGATATGTGTTCCATCAGCGGCCACAAGATTCATGGTCCGAAAGGAACGGGCGCATTATATATTGGAGAAAATGTAAAGATCAAGCCGATCGTATTTGGCGGGGAGCAGCAGAAGAATATCCGCTCAGGAACGGAGAACGTTCCGGGGATTGCAGGGCTTTCCCTGGCAGCCAGAACCATCTACCAGGATCTGGACGTGAAGGTGGCTAAGATGCGCAGGCTTAAGCAGCATTTTATCGAGGGCATTGGCCAGATTGAGAACACCACGATCCATGGGCTGTATGATGAGACATCCGCGCCTCACATTATCAGCGTAGGATTCGGGGGAATCCGAAGCGAGGTGCTTCTCCATGCGCTGGCAGAAAAGGGAATCTATGTATCTTCCGGCTCGGCCTGCTCCTCGAACCATCCGCAGGTAAGCGGTGTCCTGAAAGGAATCGGGGCAAGGCAGGAATTCTTAGATGCCACATTGCGATTCAGCATGTCAGAATTTACAACCCGTGAAGAGATTGACTATACCCTGGATACACTATATAATATAGTACCGATGCTTCGAAAATATACCAGACGCTAAAAGAATCTGTAGGAAGATTAGATTAGGAGAATAGATAAGATGAGATTTCACACATTTTTGTTAAAGTACGGAGAGATTGGAATTAAGGGAAAGAACCGGTATCTGTTTGAAGATGCGCTTGTCAGGCAGATACGGTTTGCCCTTAAGGACGTGGACGGCCAGTTTGACGTGCACAAGTCCCAGGCCAGAATCTATGTGGACTGCGAGGGCGATTACGACTATGAGGACACGGTGGAGCACCTGAAGCGGGTGTTCGGCATCGTAGGAATCTGTCCGGTAGTGCGTATGGAAGACCAGGGGTTTGAGAAACTCAAAGAAGACGTCGTATCGTATGTGGATGAGATGTACCCCGATAAGAACCTGACGTTCAAGGTAGAGGCGAGACGTGCCAGGAAGACTTATCCCAAGACCTCCATGGAGATCAACTGCGATCTGGGAGAAGTGATTCTGGAAGCATTTCCGGAGACGAAGGTGGATGTCCATCATCCGGATGTGATGCTGAATGTGGAGATCAGAAATGAGATCTATGTGTATTCACAGATTATTCCAGGCGCGGGCGGAATGCCGGTAGGCACCAATGGAAAAGCCATGCTGCTTCTGTCCGGCGGAATCGACAGCCCGGTGGCAGGCTACATGATTGCCAAGAGAGGCGTGAAGATAGACGCAGTGTATTTCCATGCCCCGCCTTATACCAGCGAACGGGCAAAGCAGAAGGTGGTGGACTGCAGATCCTTAAAGGACTGGAGAACGGGCCGCTCGGTGTTTGGAAACCTTATCCCATCCACCACAGGAGCAGCAAAGGCGATCTCTCTGGTGATCCCTTCTTTAAAGGATAAGATGAACGGGATTTCCTACCGTGTTCCGACTTCCGACGTTTCCATCGTGGACTTGAACGTGGCGTTAAAATCGCCGACATCCTATGAGGATATCTGCCGGAAGATGAAGGAAGCCAGTGAAAATGAGCTTTCCGGGATCCTGGACTATATCGAAGACGAGGTGGTATCTTCGGACTTTATCGGCGATTCCCACGCCTCCTGCTTCGATGCAAGGGAAGGCATTCAGGTAAACTCCCACTTTTTTAAGCTGATCGCATTCTATGACAATGAATGGGGTTACACCAGCCAGATTTTCCGCCTGATCAGATATATGAACCGCGTGGACCTGGCATGATCCTGCCGAAGATCAGCTGATACAAAAGGCAATGACCGGAAAATGCAGAAATAGCAGCCGTACCCAGACCATATCTCTGTAAGGGACATATACATTCGTCATTACGATTATGAACCATACGATTAAAAAAGAAGCCGAGATGCTGCGGCTTCTTTTTTATGGAATACTCCTGGTACAGGTTCATGATGCCGGGCGTTCCATATGACCCGGACGGTCCTCCGGTCAGTTTAGGAAAAGCTGGACCCAGTGATCCACGCCGCGGCTGTCCTTCACATGGCCGATGCCGATCCGCGAGTATCCGGGATTTAAGATATTGGCCCTGTGGCCGGCGCTGTTCATCCAGACGTCCATGACCTGCTCTGCCGATCTCTGGCCATAAGCGATGTTTTCCCCGGAGGCGCGGAAGGAAGCCCCGGCTTCCGAGAGGGCGGTGGAGAAGTCTCTTCCATCGGGCCGGGTATGGGAAAAGGAGATCTGGATCTCCCGGGCGCGGACTCCTGCGGCTTTTGAGGCCTCCGGATCCAGGGAAAGGGAACCAAGACCGGCCCGGGCTCTTTGGGCGTTTACCAGAGCGAGTACCTGGGCTGCGGGGGTCTCTGCTTCCGGCTCCTGGACGCCGCCGTCAGTTTCGGGTGAACCATTGTTTTCCGGGGCGTCCGGCAGTTCCGGAGACTGGGGAGCGTCTGGCTGTTCCGGGATCAGAGGAGTATCCGGCCATTCCGGTGCCTGGGGTATGGACGGCTTTTCCGTACATATGGGGAAACGGATCAGGCCCGAAAGTCCTGGAAGGGTTCCCACCGCCGGGGCAGGGACGGAAAAAACGGCGGCCACACGGTCCGGCGCAGCCAGGTATGGATCCTGGGCTGCCTGGGAAGAAAGTGGAGCGGCACCCGCAGCGGCCAGGACGGCTGCGGCTGTTATAGCATAAAATCCTGTTTTTTTCATATGGGTACCTCTTTGTATTACAAAAATATTACAAAAATGTTATAAAATATTACAAAACAGATCTTACCATACAATTCCTTCCATTGCACCAGGGAAGGGATGGAAGGGATGGAAGCCCGTTCCAGAAATGGAAAAAGGAGGTCCGGAATACCGGTATAAAAAAGAGCGCATATCCCATACTAAAAAACGGGGTGATCATATGCCATATATTTCTCCGAATGTCAGAGAAAAATTCAACAGCCTGTCGCCGGAGCTCCAGGATGTGATCCTAAGCCGCGGAGAGGATATCCAGTCCATCCACGACCTGATCCGCATTCTGGACAAAATTGTAAAGGAAGGCGAAGGTTAACCAGTGTGAAAATCCATTGCGGGCACATACTGAAGGGGAGGACAAAGTCAGTCCCGAAAGGAGTGTGCGCAATGGATTTTTGTACGTGTAAAAATGGAAATGTCCCGGCGGCTCCGGTCCTGGCCATGGTCCAGGCTCCAGTCCAGCCCTGGGAGACCCTGTACGATCCGGAAAAAGCCCTGCGGGAGGGCACCGTGTTCCCGTCCCTGGACCAGCCCTTTTATGCGGCGGAGAAAGGAGGCGGGCTCCATGGATAACAATATGGACCGTATGCAGCTTATGAAGGAGATCGGGGAGGCCAGCTTCATGGTCAACGATCTGACTCTGTATCTGGATACCCACCCCACAGACCAGGAGGCTCTGAAGGCGTTTTCGGAGGCATCGAAAAAGCGGAGGGAACTGATGGAGATCTGCGCGGACCAGTTCGAGCCTCTGACCATGGATCTGGTATGCCCGGATACCAACAACCAGAGCAGAAGTCTCACAAAATACCCGGACCAGAAGCACTTTACCTGGTCAGACGGACCAATGCCATGGGAAGGAGGCGCTTTATAATGTGGAATTATGAGAAACGGCTGCAGTATCCGGGGAACATTAAGAATACGTGTCCCAGGACAGCGTCTCTGATTTTAAGCCAGTTTGGCGGCCCCGACGGGGAGCTGTCGGCATCCATGCGGTATCTGGCCCAGAGATATTCCATGCCCTGTAAGGAAGTGGGCGGCCTCCTGACGGACATCGGCACCGAGGAGCTGGGACATCTGGAGATCATCTGCGCCATGGTTTACCAGCTCACCAGGAACCTGACTCCCGAGCAGGCAAAAACGGCCGGCTTTGACGCCTATTATATCGACCATACCACAGGGCTCTGGCCGGCGGCAGCGGCAGGCATCCCCTTCAACGCCTGCGAGTTCCAGAGTAAGGGAGACGCCGTCACAGATATTTTTGAAGACCTGGCGGCGGAACAGAAGGCGCGGGTGGTCTATGAGAACCTGATCCGGGTCATCGATGATCCGGACGTGCTGGCCCCGCTGAAATTTTTAAGGGCCAGGGAGATCGTCCACTTCCAGAGGTTCGGAGAGGCCCTGGAAAAGGTCAAGGAGAAACTGGATCCGTCCAACTATTATTATTTTAACCCCGAGTTTGACAAAAAGATTTTAAAATCATAAGAAGAACCCTGGCCCGGAGCCCGGATCTGAGCTTCCGGGCCGGATTTCTGCTCTGAGAAGGGGATCTGAAAATTGTTCCTAAAAAAAATCCAGAAATCGACAGCAACCGCTTGCAAAAACCATATGAATATGATAGAATAGTGAAAATTTGGGCTAAAATAGAAAAGCCCGGATAACAAAAAAGAAAGGGTGGCGTCATGAAGGCATATTTAATACTGGAAGACGGAACTGTGTTTGAAGGAACAAGCATCGGCTCCTCCAGAGAAGTAATCAGTGAAATTGTGTTTAATACATCCATGACCGGTTATCTGGAAGTCCTTACCGATCCCTCCTATGCGGGACAGGCAGTGGTAATGACTTATCCTTTAATTGGCAATTACGGTATCTGCCGTGAGGACATGGAGTCCAGACAGGCATGGCCGGACGGCTATATTGTCAGAGAATTATCCAGAATTCCCAGCAATTTCAGAAGCGGGGACACCATCGATCATTTCTTAAAAGAACAGGATATTCCAGGTATCAGCGGAATCGATACAAGAGCCCTTACGAAGATCTTAAGAGAAAAAGGAACCATGAACGGTATGATCACCACCAACGGGGACTATGACCTGGAGGAAGTGAAGGAGAAGATCCGTCAGTATACGGTAAAGGGCGTTGTGTTAAAGACCTCTGTGAAGAAGCCCTATGTGCTTCCCGGAGACGGAAAAAAGGTTGCGCTGCTGGACTGCGGTGCAAAGGACAATATTGCCCGGAATTTAAATAAGAGAGGCTGCGAGGTGACGGTTTATCCGGCAGATACTCCGGCTGAAGAGATCTTAAAGACCAATCCCGACGGGATCATGTTATCCAACGGCCCCGGAGACCCGGCCGAGAACGTGGGGATCATTGAGGAAGTAAGGAAGTTATATGAGTCCAGCGTTCCGATCTTTGCCATCTGTCTGGGCCACCAGTTAATGGCCCTGGCTACCGGAGCGAAGACGTATAAGCTGAAATACGGCCACCGCGGTGGAAACCATCCGGTCAAGGATCTGGAAACAGGACGGGTATACATAACCTCCCAGAACCATGGCTATGCGGTCGATGAGGAAAGCCTGGATCCCAGCGTGGCTGTCCCGGCATTCGTGAACGTGAACGATAAGACCAACGAAGGCTTAAAGTATGTGGGAAAGAATATTTTCACCGTGCAGTATCATCCGGAGGCCTGTCCCGGTCCTCTGGATTCCGGATACCTGTTTGACCGCTTTATGCGTATGATGGAGGAGGGAAGATAATGCCAAAGAACCCAGATATTAAAAAAGTACTAGTGATCGGCTCCGGCCCCATTATCATCGGCCAGGCCGCAGAGTTCGACTATGCAGGAACCCAGGCCTGCCGCTCCTTAAAGGAGGAGGGCGTGGAGGTCGTGCTCTTAAACTCCAACCCGGCCACGATCATGACCGATAAGGACATTGCCGATAAGGTATACATTGAGCCGCTGACCACAGAGGTGGTGGAGCAGCTGATCATGAAGGAAAAGCCCGACAGCGTTCTCCCGACCCTGGGCGGCCAGGCCGGCTTAAACCTGGCCATGGAGCTGGAAGAGGCCGGTATCCTTGCAAAAAATAACGTGCGTCTCATCGGAACCACGCCTCTGACCATCAAAAAGGCCGAGGACCGTGAAATGTTCAAGGAGACCATGGAAAAGATCAATGAGCCGGTGGCTCCGTCCGAGATCGTGGAAAGCTTGGAGGACGGTCTGGCCGTGGCAGAAAAGATCGGCTATCCGGTGGTACTCCGTCCGGCCTATACCCTGGGCGGCTCCGGCGGCGGTATTGCAGAAAATCCGGAGCAGTGCGCTGAGATCCTGGAAAACGGCCTGCGCCTTTCCCGTGTGGGACAGGTCCTGGTGGAGCGGTGTATTGCCGGCTGGAAGGAGATCGAGTACGAGGTAATGCGCGACGGTGCCGGAAACGTGATCACCGTCTGCAACATGGAAAACATCGATCCGGTGGGCGTTCATACCGGTGACTCCATCGTTGTGGCTCCGTCCCAGACCTTAGGAGACAAGGAGTACCAGATGCTCCGTACCTCCGCTTTAAAGATCATTACTGAGCTGGGGATCACCGGCGGCTGCAACGTGCAGTACGCGTTGAATCCCAACAGCTTTGAATACTGTGTGATCGAGGTAAACCCCAGAGTAAGCCGTTCTTCTGCACTGGCCTCCAAGGCCACCGGCTACCCCATTGCAAAGGTTGCCGCCAAGATCGCTCTGGGCTATACCTTAGACGAGATCAAAAACGCCGTAACGAAAAAAACCTACGCCAGCTTTGAGCCCATGCTGGACTATGTAGTCGTGAAGATGCCGCGTCTTCCCTTTGATAAATTCATCAACGCCAGCCACAGTCTGGGAACCCAGATGAAGGCCACCGGCGAGGTCATGAGTATCTGCACCAGCTTTGAGGGCGGCCTTATGAAGGCCATCCGTTCCCTGGAGCAGCACGTGGACTGCCTCCTTTCTTATGACTATTCCGGACTTACGTCGGCGGAGCTTAAGGAGGAGCTGAACCGTGTGGATGACCGCCGGATCTGGGTCATCGCTGAAGCCCTGCGCCGCGGCTTCTCCTATGATATGATCCATGAGATCACAAAGATCGATATCTGGTTCATCGACAAGCTGGCGATCCTGGTGGAGATGGAAGCTGCCCTTAAGGCCGCCGGAAAAGATCTGACTTCGGAGCTCTTAAAGGAAGCAAAACGCATCGAATTCCCGGATAACGTGATCGCAAGGCTCACAGGTCTTTCCCAGGATGAGGTAAAGGCCATGCGCTATGAGAACAACATCCGCGCCGCCTTCAAGATGGTGGATACCTGCGCCGCTGAGTTTGCGGCTGAGACGCCGTATTACTACTCCTGCTTCGGCAGTGAGAATGAGGCGGACGGAACCACCAGCAGGAAGAAGGTGCTGGTCCTGGGCTCCGGCCCCATCCGGATCGGCCAGGGCATCGAGTTTGACTTCTGTTCCGTACACAGCACCTGGGCCTTTGAGAAAGAGGGCTATGAGACCGTCATCATCAACAACAACCCGGAGACCGTCAGCACGGACTTTGATATTGCCGACAAGCTGTACTTTGAGCCTCTGACTCCCGAGGATGTGGAGAGCATCGTGGACATCGAGAAGCCGGACGGCGCTGTGGTGCAGTTTGGCGGACAGACAGCCATTAAGCTGACAGAAGCCCTGATTAAAATGGGTGTGAAGATTCTGGGAACCTCTGCAGAAAACGTAGACGCGGCAGAGGACAGAGAATTGTTTGACGCTATTTTGGAAGAGTGTCATATTCCAAGACCAAAGGGTCATACCGTATATACAGCCGAAGAAGCGAAAAAGGCAGCCAACGAACTGGGATATCCGGTACTGGTGCGTCCTTCTTATGTACTGGGCGGACAGGGGATGCAGATTGCCATTCATGACAAGGACGTGGAGGAGTACATCGGTATTATCAACCGCATTGCACAGGAACACCCTATCCTGGTTGACAAATATCTCCAGGGAAAAGAAATCGAAGTAGACGCAGTATGCGATGGCGAGGATATTTTGATTCCCGGTATTATGGAGCACATTGAGCGGGCAGGTATCCATTCCGGAGACAGTATTTCCGTATATCCGGCCCGTACTATCAGCGACACCGCAAAGAAAACCATTGAAGAATATACCAGAAGACTGGCCAAATCCCTTCATGTGCTGGGGATGATTAACATTCAGTTTATTGTGTGCAAAGAGGAAGTTTATGTCATCGAGGTAAATCCAAGGTCCAGCCGTACTGTGCCTTATATCAGCAAGGTAACGGGTATTCCCATTGTACCTCTGGCCACCCAGATCATCTGCGGCCATACCATCCGCGAGCTGGGCTATACCCCCGGTCTGCAGCCGAAGGCAGATTATTATGCCATCAAGATGCCGGTATTCTCCTTTGAGAAAATCCGGGGCGCAGACATCAGCCTGGGACCGGAAATGAAGTCTACAGGAGAGTGTCTGGGTATTTCCGAAAGCTTTAATGAAGCTCTGTATAAAGCCTTCTTAGGTGCCGGTATCCACCTTCCGAAGCATAAAAACATGATTATTACAGTAAGGGATGAGGATAAGGGAGATATTATTCCGATTGCCAGACGTTTTGAAGCGCTGGGGTATAAGATTTACGCTACACGCAGCACGGCAAGAGTGTTAAATGACAACGGCGTAAAAGCTATCCGAACCAATAAAATTGAACAGCCTTCTCCAAACCTGATGGATTTGATTCTGGGACATAAGATTGACTTAGTCATTGATACACCGTCTCAGGGTGTGGAGAAAGCAAAAGACGGATTTATTATCCGCAGAAATGCCATTGAAACGGGAGTCAACGTTTTGACAGCTCTGGATACGGCAGAGGCTCTTGTAACCAGTCTGGAAAATACAGACATTGAGAAACTGGAACTCATTGATATTGCCGAAATTTAAAGGAGCAGGGCATGGATTTTATCGAATTATTAAAGGTTATCTTCCTGGGAATCGTAGAAGGTATCACCGAGTGGCTGCCAATCAGCAGCACGGGACATCTGATTCTGGTGGAAGAGTTTGTAAAGCTGGACGTCAGCAAGGCTTTCTGGGAAATGTTTATGGTGGTCATTCAGCTTGGCGCCATTATGGCGGTGGTTGTGCTGTATTGGAATAAGATATGGCCCTTCCAGAATAAAAAGCCGAAACATGAAAATGTAACCAAGATTGAGAAAGCAGCAGGTTTTGTATGCCGTTTTACCAAGATAGACAAAATGGTTATGTGGTTTAAAATTCTGGTTTCCTGTCTTCCTGCCATTATCATAGGACTGCCTTTTGATGATTTTATTGAAGAAAAGTTCAACAACTGGTTTGTTGTGGCTGTTATGCTGATGGTGTATGGTGTACTGTTCCTTCTGGTGGAAGACTACAATGAAAAAAGAACGGTAAAGGTAGATTCCATTGCGGATATTTCCTGGAAGATGGCGCTGTATATCGGTATCTTCCAGGTACTGGCCCTGATACCGGGCACCTCCCGTTCCGGTGCAACGATTATCGGCGGAATCCTTTTGGGCGCTTCCCGTACCGTGGCGGCAGAATACACCTTTTTCCTGGCCATCCCTGTAATGTTTGGGGCAAGTCTTTTAAAGATTGTGAAGTTCGGTCTGGCTTTTTCTGCTCAGGAACTGATTATTTTAGGGGTGGGAACCCTGGTATCTTTTGTGGTTTCCATTCTGGCTATCAAATTCCTGATGGGATATATTAAGAAACATGACTTCCGTGTATTCGGCTGGTATCGTATTGTGCTGGGCGTTGTGGTAATGCTGTATTTTACTATTTTTAAATAGCTGTAATACGGGAAATCCGGTACAGAAGCAGAGGTATCTGTATGAAAAGTTATGATAAAAAAGTATTAGACCTGTCCATGGAGGCAGGTCGTATTCTTCTGGACGCAGGTGCGGAGATTTTTCGTGTGGAAGAGACGATTGAAAGAATTTCCAGGGCCTTTGGCATAGAGAAGTGCAGCCCTTTTGTTATGAGCACGGGAATTTTTCTCACGGCAGAGAATGAAGAGGGGGAGATTTATGCCAGCGTAAAGCATATCCCCATTCAGGGTGCCAAACTCTATCGGGTGGCGGCTGTGAATCAGCTTTCCAGAGAAATTGTGGAAGGAAAGTATACCTTAGAAGAGGCGGAAGAACGTCTGGAGATTATTAAAAATATGCCGGGAAAACGCCCGTTGGTGCGGATTCTTTCGGCAGGGCTGGGTTCCGGCAGCTTCTGTTACCTGTTGGGAGGAAAATTTACGGATATGTTTGCCGCTTTTCTGTCCGGTGTACTTTTATATGCAATTCTGGTCCTTATAGACAAAAGGGAGAAAAAAACTTCAAAAATCGTGGTGAACTGTAT